>Ga0209061_1001714_pt1 | contig 33528 bp, 27 predicted proteins | sample Coa_R1_10_FD_187157 | JGI IMG/M metagenome (GOLD analysis project Ga0209061, IMG submission 187157) | Surface soil microbial communities from Centralia Pennsylvania, which are recovering from an underground coalmine fire - Coalmine... | ecosystem: Environmental > Terrestrial > Soil >... | reverse complement strand
CTTCCAGCAATTCGCGGCCTTCCGATGATGTGATGGATTGACCATTCCACTCTTCCACGGTCAACTTGTGTCGCGCCGCTGGGCCGCGGCGATTGTCGAGAATGCCGGGCAAACAAGCGACGGCGGCGGCTACATCCTCGCGGCTCGCGCTGGCTAGCGCCGTCACACGCTTGCCGTGTTGTTCGATCAACAGTACGGGCCTCCCTGCGCGAAGGATGAGCCAATTACCCGGACGGCGCAGCAGGGGGCGCGTGCCGCCGTCGAGCAGAGGGATGTCGAAGGGAGCGCCGGAACCATAGAGGTTGGCCGGGTCCATGCTGTGCAGCAGTATGGCCGGTGCCATCGCTGTTGAGGGAACGAGCAGTTCTTGGAGTTGTTGCGCCGCCTCTGGCAAGGCGAACTGAGCTCCGGACAATCCTTCGACGAAGTAGCCGCGCCGCACCTGGCCAGCCAATTCCATGCGGCTGAAGACTTCATAGAGGACACGCCATGGCAGCAGCCACGGATCGAGCAAAGCCAACTCGCGGGCTACGATGCCATAGCGTGCCAGAAGCAGCGATGCCTGCGTGACGGCATGCGCTTCCGGTTCGGGCCGGCCCCAGGGTAGGACCGACCAGCGCCCCTCCGGCCGCTGCAGTGCGCGTCTGGGCGAGCGGGGCCGCGTCAACGCTCTGAGGTTATCCACTCGGGGCGCGGACGCGGCCCCGCTCGCTGGGAGCTCTCTGCGGCGGATCACGTCGTAATGATCGTTCGTCACCAGACAGCGTCGCATCAACAGGTCCAGAGCGCCACGCGCAACGCTGGGAGATAGACCAAGATCGGTGGCCACATCCGTCAGAAAAGAAGCACCGCGACTGTGCAGATGATTGAAGATCCGATTGGCGTCTTCGTTCAACGCGGGTGCTTCGCCGCTTGTCGGCAGCGGGAGTTGGCGCAGCAGGGTGCGGCTGAAAAAAGCAACGCGGCCTGGCTCTCCGTCTTCATCCGGTGTCCCCTGGCATACCCACAATCCCTCGCCGCCAGCGATCCATTCATCGAGCCAACGCGGCTGATACTCCGGTACCCGCGCGGGCAGCACCGTTTGCTCCCACAGATCGGCATCCAGCGATAAACCCTGCAAACGCTCTAAAATGTCCGTGAATCTTTCACGGCCGCCGCGTCGTCTGTCGGGATGGACTCCTTGCCAGCGCAACAGGAAATCAGCAAATTGCGGCGGCGAACAGGTAACGACCTCGCGGCGCAAAATGCCGAGACTGCCGCGCTGCACTTGCTCCAGGTTCGCGGGATCGGAAAACACCACACTCTCGCCTTGCGGGACAGACACGGCCACAATACGGCCGCTGCGTGTCCATTCTTCCAATTGTCGCCGCGTCCATGCTGGCTCGAATGGATAGCGCGCCAGCACGTCGTTCAATCCAACCAAGGCATGTGTGGTCAGAAAGCGATGCAGAATCGCCATCCCCGCCGCTTGGCGTTGTTCCGCATGGACATCATCCAAACCGAACGCTTGTCGATATTGCTCCAAATCCTCAGTCGAGACCCAGCGGGGGCCGCCCGCCAGTTCAAGACAACAAGCTCGTCCTTCACGTTGCAATTGCTCCAGGAACGCGGCCATCGGCCCTTCCAACTCCTCCGGCGTCAGGTCGCCCAGACGCCGCAACCATTCGGCCATCTCCGTCGCGGAACGTGGCGGCTGGCCGACACCGCGCAGCCGCCGCTCCACCTGATGCACCGCCCGTGGATCAAGCAAATGCCCCTGATTCTGTGGCGAAACCAGCTGTTCGAGCAATTGCCGATCCAGGACGTGCGAACGCTCGCCGTCCGTCTCCACGCTGTCGTACTGATACATGAACGCGGCAGTGAATGAGAACACCAATCCCGCAGCGAACGGCGAGGGTGTTTCGGTTCGGTGCGTCACTACTTCGATGCGCCCGGCCTGGATGTCGGCGAGCAATTCTTGCAAGCGCGGCACGTCGAGATGATCGTGCAGGCACTCGCGGAACGTCTCGGCGACGATGGGGAAGTCAGGATGCTGGCGGGCCACTTGCAGCAGATCGCGACCGCGCAGCCGTTGCAGCCACAGCGGCGCCCGCCGTCCCGGCTGCATACGCGGCAACAACAGCGCCCGCGCCGCATTCTGCCGGAAGCGCAGAGCAAACAGGGCACTATCGGCCAGCTCATCGAGGATCAATCCCTCCACATGCTCCGGCGTCAGTCCTGCGAACAGATCGAGGATCGGCTCGTCTGTGTCGATCAGACGAATGAGGATGCCGTCGTTGTGGTGCAGACAGTGCGGTTGATAACCCAGACGTTCGCGCAGGCGTGCCTCCAGCGCCAACCGCAGCGATAAATGCAAACGCTGACCGAACGGACTGAGGAGAATGACTTGCCAATCGCCGAGTTGATCGCGCGACGCCTCGATGAAGAGTGTACGATCTGTGGGCAGACAGCCCGTTGCTCGCAGTTGCCGTTCAACATGATAACGGACATTGCGGGCCGCATTTTTATCAAGAAAGAACTCGCGCTGGAGCCAATCGAGACATTCGGGTTGATCGAGTCGTTCGCTCACTTCACGGAGAAATGTCCCGATGGCGCGGCCGAGGTCGTAGCTGCGGCCGGTGTTTTCGCCACGCCAGAACGGCACGATGGCCGGCGCTCCCTCTGCCGGCGTCACAATCACACGATCTGCCTCGATGTTCTCCACGCGCCAAGCATTGGTGCCGAGCAGAAACACATCGCCGACGCGCCGCTCGTAGATAAACTCCTCATCCAATTCGCCAATCCGTGTTCCGTTGCTGGTGTAGGCGGCATACTGTCCAGTGTCCGGGATAGTGCCGCCGCTCACCAGCGCCATCTGCCGACTGCCCGGCAACGCTAACAAACGGTTGTGAACGCGGTCCCAACTCACCCGTGGATGCAAGGCCGTAGGGTGGGCCGAGGAATGAAGCCTACCCTGCCCGTCGGTGGACCTCGAAGACTCGGCCCACCCTACATAACGCCCGGAGATCATCTCGAGCGTCGTCTCGAAAGCGTGCGGTGACAAATCGCGGTAGGGATAGGCGCAACGAACAAGATAAAAGAGATCTGGTATGTTCCATTCGTCCATCGCGGCACAGGCGATGAGCTGTTGGGCCAGCACATCGAGACAATTGATCGGCACGCGGATCTCTTCGACGCGGCCGGCGGCCATCTCACGGGCCAGTACGGCCTGTTCAAGCAGATCGCTGGGCATTTTCGGGATAAGCCGGCCCTTACTCTTTTGCCCAACGAGGTGCCCCGCCCGGCCGACACGCTGCAAGGCGCGGGCTACATTGCCCGGCGATTCGACCTGGCAAACCAGATCGACCGCACCCATGTCAATGCCCAATTCTAGCGACGCCGTCGCCACGACGGCAGGCAAACGCCCCTCCTTGAGTGCCGTCTCAATCTGCTGCCGCACTTCCAGGGCGACGCTACCGTGATGGGCGCGAGCAATCTCCTCCTCTTCGTTCAGGCAAGCCGTGATACGCTCAACGGCCCGGCGATTGTTGGCGAAAACGATGGTCGAGCGGTGCCGGCGAATCTCGTCGCCTAATAAGCGATAAATTGACGGCCAAATGCTCTTTTCTGGCAACGGCCCAAACTGCTCGACCGGACTGATGACGCGCAGATCGAGATCCTTGCGCAATCCGGCATCCACAATGGTCACAGGCCGCGGCCGCCAGTTGCCTTCGGCATCCGCTTCGCTGCCGCCGAGATAGCGCGCTACTTCCTCTAACGGCCGCTGTGTCGCCGACAGGCCGATACGCACAAACCCCTTTTTTTGCAGTGCCTGCAAACGTTCCAGCAATAGCGCCAGAAACACCCCGCGTTTGTTGGTGCAAAGCGCATGAATCTCATCGACGATGCAATGTGTGATGCCGCGCAGCGTCTCGCGGGCGCGTGAGGTCAACAGCAGATGCAGTGATTCCGGCGTAGTAATGAGAATGTGCGGCGGGCGGCGAATGAGGCGCTGTCGCTGTGCCACTGGCGTATCCCCGGTGCGAACCGCTGCCTCCAGCGCTGGCAGTGACATGCCCATGTCACGCGACGTCTGCGCCACACCTTCGAGAGGCAACTGTAGATTGCGATGAATGTCGTTGTTGAGCGCCTTGAGCGGCGAGATGTACAGCACGCGCACACCGCGCGGCAATTCCGGTTGCCGCCACAGTGCATCGAGACACGCCAGAAACGCCGCCAAGGTCTTGCCGGACCCGGTAGGCGCGAGAATCAGCGTATGCTGCCCCGCCGCAATCGCCGGCCAGCCTAGCCGCTGCGCCGCCGTCGGCTCACCCAGCGCAGTACGAAACCAACGTTGCACCGGAGGAAGAAACAAGGCAAGGGCATCGGTATTCATTTGCGTATTGTAACAACTATCTCATCGTACCTTCGATTGTTACATTCATCAGGTAGTCACGCTAGCAGTGCTGGCCGATGAACACCCAAACTGGCAGCCGGATCACTCCGCTTACGACGTGTGTGGCTGCCAGCTCGATTTTCCATTTCCGGTAGTCAAGCAGCTGGACTTCGCTAGTCGAGAGATAGTTTTTGCACTTTCTGGCATGACCTTGCAATGCGGCTTTTCCCCTGTAGAATTGCATGAAAAGGCTTGCATTCTCAGACGTTTCCGGCAAATGGAAGGCGGCTTTCGTTGAAACTTACAATAAGCGAATCGTGGGATCTAATCCCTTCGCCACCCAGCGGCGCCGTCTGACGCGGCATTCGGAGTGGGTCATGCCTACCGTCGAGAAAGACGTTCCTTTTTTGTCCCGCCAGGAAGTCGAAATACGGGCAGCGGACGTTCTCCGCGAACATGGTCTGGAATCCATCCCTGTCGATCCCGTCGTGTTGGCGAACCGTCTCGGAATGGCTGTCTACAATGCCAAGTTTTCCGACGACAATATCGTTGGTATGATCGCCAAACGGGGCGATCAAATTACGCTCCTAGTCAACCAATCCGATCCCCCGTTCCGAAAGCGATTCACGATTGCTCACGAACTCGGCCACCACTTCCTCCACCTTATCGGGGATGGCGAGTTTGTGGACAGCGAGGCCAACCTATTCCGCTTGCCCCAGGATGATCAACAAGACATTACCCCCCAGCGTCGTCGTGAGATCCAAGCTAACATGTTCGCCGCCGCCCTCCTTATGCCGGCAGACGCCGTTCGGTCGGAGTGGAAGAGGTTGCACTCTGTTGATGCGATGGCCCGCAAATTCAACGTCTCTGAGGCAGCGATGGGCATTCGGGTCGGTCAACTTGGACTGGACTGATGGCAAAGAAGAAATCCCAGCCGCAGGTTCCCGATACCCTCAAGAACCTCGTCCAAAACGTGGGCGAGCCTGTCTCTTCGGCGGACGTAGACTCCTACGGCAAGCTGCGTCAGATTGAGGACCGCAGCCACCAGGTTAGAACCATCATCAAGGCATGGAAGGATCAGCAGGCTCAAGACCGCAAAATGCGGGAGCGGTATGCCAACTACCTGATTTTTGCGATGGGGCTGCAAGCGCTTGTCATGAATGTGATTTTCGTGTTGATAGGCTGCGACGCACTGACATTCGAGCCATGGACGGCCCGGACTTTCATTGTGTCGGTATTCGCCGAAATAGCCTCAATGGTTCTTATCGTGGTAAAGTACCTGTTCACTCCATCAAGCGACAAGGTGTTGCAGTTCCTCAGCGAGAAAAAGAGGACGTCGGGGAAAGGACGTTGACATGCCCATCGACTTTCGCTCCTGTTTGAATGCTCTATCGGACGTGATTATCAACCGCCCACCGCCACTCCGCCACTTCGACCAAATCTACATGAAACTGCCGGACATGCTCCTACAGGCGGAATTGATCGGCAGATGGTTCAACGACAAGGATGTGTTGTTTGTCGGCGACGGAGATGCGATTGCACTCTCGCTTGTTCACCTGCACAGTCAGCAACTCCTGCCCAACGGACCGAACTTCGTCAAAGTTCTCGACTTCGACCAGCGCATCGTCAACTCGATTAACCACTTTGCGGACAACTACAGCCTGACAGAAACGATTTCCGCCGATCTATACAACGTGGCCGACGCTCTACCAACAGAGCACTGGCAGTCTTACGACGCCTTCTACACGAACCCTCCGTGGGGCAAAAGCAACAACGGCGAGAGTGTGTGTGCATTCATCGAGCGGGGGATTGAGGCCGTCAAGGGGAACGCCTTGGGCTGCATCGTCATCGGCGACCATCCGGCTTACCTCTGGACGCACGTGGTCCAACTCAAAACTCAGCGGATGGTTATCGAGGCCGGTTTCCGGGTCGCTGAGATGTTGCCAAAGTTCCACCACTACCACCTCGACGACGCACCCGACCTCACTTCTTGCTCCCTGGTGATCGAGCGGAAGACGGAAATTCCTTCGGAGTACAAGAGCCAGAAGTTGTCGCCAGAGCGTCTCGAACATTTCTATGGGGCTGCAAGTCCGTTGCGATATCAGTATGTGATCGATAAGACTAACGGGGGCAAACTCGCCACCCGTGACGTCGATCTGATTCCATTCAAGGAGACGAAACAATGACGAAGCTGCCCGATAAATTCATCTTCATGAAAGTCGGCAACCACGCTGGGGAGACGTGGGAGCAGATTCTGGAACGGAAGCGCCGGGAATACGAGCGGACGGGCCGGATTTTCTGGGGCTATGGTGGAAACACCTGCCACCCGATCAGCATAGTACAGCCATTCGCCAGGCTCGCCGTGAAGGAGCATGGCAACATTTTCCTCGTTATGGAGCCGATTGAATCCAGAGCCAAACCGGACATCTTACCCGCTAAAGAATACTCCCACGACGGCGTAACTTGGGAGCCGATCTCCGACGGCATTCAGGTCATTGGATCACGTTATGCCTTGGTGCTCGGCGAGATCAAGCCAGGAGACTTGGAAATCTCTCTGGCCGAATTCGAGGTCGCCCTTGGACCCAGTGCCGGGAAGCCAGCGGAGCTTTACTTGCAAGGCCATGTGGATAAAGGATGCTTTATCAAGAGTACTCAGAGTCGTATTGTCCCGAAACAGAAGCAGGAAGTCAGAAAGATTGGCTTCACGGCTCAGATGAAGGAGCCGTTTGCGGTACTTCTGCGCTGATAACCATTCATGAAATGCAGATTTGTGGGTCGGCCCTCGCTAGGGCAACGCTTCGCGCTCCCAGAAGCCTTCGCTTGCTCCCACCCTAACATGAGGACTCGCCCCACTCGGCCAGCAGGCAGCGTATCAGCGTCCATGCTTCCTCTTTGGTGCGAATCGTTCCATCTAGCTGGGCCTCACGCACGGCGTCGAGTAGTTTCTTGAAGAGCGGACCTGGTTTGTGGCCGGCCTGGATCAGATCATCGCCGGTGAGCAGCGGCGGCGGATCGAGGTCGTCTTTCGTCCACTGGCGCAGTAACTGTTCGCAGTATTCGACGTGGTCGGTAGCGCGGCCAGCGGCCAAGGCGTCGGCGCGGTGCAGGGCCAGCAATTCGCGGATGCCCGGATGGACCAGCAGCGTCTTGAGCTTGCTTGGCCGCATCTGCCGGGCGTCGCTCAGGATTTGATGCTTCTCAACCAGCCACTCGATGCGCTTCTGTTCGTCGTTGGAGAGCTTGAGGCGCTCGCAGATTGCGCCGGCCATGCGGCGGCCGACGTGTTCGTGGTTGTAGAACGTGTAACGATCCGGCGTACGGCCGACAGTGCGCGGCTTGCCCACGTCATGCAGCAGGGCGGCCATCGCCAAGGGAAACGACGGCGACGGTCCCAAATTGTCGAGCACGCGCAGGACGTGTTCCCACAAATCCATTGTGCCGTCAGCCGCGGCGGGACCAGGCTGGCCTGGCGGCGGCAGGACCGAGGCGCCGGGCTGCGGCAATCCCTGCGGCAGACCGCGCATCGGCAACAGCTCTGGCAGAATCGGTTGGGCCAGGCCGAGATCCAGGAACAGCCGCATACCGCGCGCCCGGTGCGGATCGACCAGCAGTTTGCGCAATTCGTCAGCGATGCGTTCGGCGCTGACAACGACGATGCGCGGCGCCAGGACGCGGATGGATTCGGCAGTAGCTGGCTCGATTTGCAGATCGAAGCACGTGGCGAGGCGCACGGCCCGGAGCATACGCAGTTTGTCTTCGTCGAAACGCTGGGCTGGATCGCCGATAGCGCGAAGAAGGCGTGCCCGCAGATCGTCCTGACCGCCGACGTAATCGATCAGCCGATTTTCCAGCGGATCGAAGAACATGCCGTTGATGGTGAAATCCCGGCGCAGGGCGTCCTCGCGTGCCGAGGAGAACACGACGGCATCGGGCCGACGGCCATCGCTGTAGGAGACATCGGAACGAAAAGTAGCAACCTGGACTTTGAGCGTACCTTCCGCCGTGCGCGGGCCGAGCACTTCGATGACGCCGAAGCTCATGCCGACAGCGACGGTACGGCGAAACAGTCGCTGCACCTGCTCCGGCCGGGCCGAGGTGGCGACGTCGTAATCCTTGGGGACGAGTCCGAGCAGCTCATCGCGGACACAGCCGCCAGCCCACAGCGCTTCATGCCCGGCCGCACGCAAACGGCGAACCACGTCGATGGCGAATTCACGCTCGCTCAACGTCGCGCTCATACGGACATTCCTCGGTTAACGACGCCGACGGAGCGGAAGTGTAAACGACAGGATAGCCGTCGCTTACGCTTCCGGCTCGTTATACCGTTTCATTATTCTTGACCCAGATCAACAGATGATTGCGGCCATAGCGGCGTTCGTCCCAGTCGGCGCGGGCCGGCAACTCGTCCAGCGGCGCTTTGCTTTCCGCTTGCAGAACGATCACCGAACCCGGCTGCACGCGCTCTTGCAGCTGAGCGATCACGTTCAGAAGGTCCTCCAAGCGTTGCTCGAAATCTCGAAACGGAGGACTCAGAAAAACGGTAACGGGTTCATTGGGCGCCTGCCAATGCTCGACCCAGCGGTAAACATCAGTGCGGGCGAGGCGGGCATATTCGCCGACGCCAAAAGCAGCGATGTGCCGCTCCAATTCGCCGATCAGGCGAAAGTCGCGTTCGATAAAGGTGACACAGGAAGCACCACGGCTGATGGCTTCGAGTCCAACGACGCCGGTGCCAGCGAAAATATCGAAGAACGGTCGATCCGGCACCGCATTGCCGAGGATGCTGAACAGTGCCTCGCGCACCATCTGCGGCGTAGGGCGCAGATTGGCGTTGACGGTGCAGGTCAGCCTGCGTCCGCGCAGCGAGCCGGCCACGATTCGGATATGAGTACGCATAGAAATATTTTCTCACCTGTGTGCAACGCCAACAAGGGGCCGTGAATCAAACGTCGATGCCCGCTTCGCCCGATTGAATGCGGGTCTGGTGTTCGGCGCTGTAGACATCAGGACTGGTTGCGATGGAGATTTCTTTTTCTTCGAGGGCCGGCTTGCGGCCCCGTATATGGAAGAAGAGAACGAACACCGTCAGCGACGCCAAAACGCCGATACAGGGTACCAGCCAGAAATGATACCAGTCGCCAGCGTATACAGCTCTCAGCTTACCGGCCAACAGATTGCCTAGCCACATGCCGACACCGTAGCTCAGGAAGCTGAACAGCGCCTGACCGCTGGCACGGATGTCGCGCGGTGCTTCATTATCAACATGGATAAAACCGGCAGCGAAGAAGAAATCGAAACAGAAGCCATGCAACGCCACGCCGGCAATCACCAGCGCGAACGGTAGACCCTCTGGCCCGCCCACTGAGAACAGAGCGTAGCGAATGCCCCAACACAACATGCCCAGAGCCAGCACCCATTTCATACCCAGCCGCCATAAAAACAATGGCAACAGCGGCAGGAAAATCAGCTCACACACCTGGCCGATAAGCATGGTAGAGCCGATGCGCCCGACACCGGCCTTTTCTTTCAGGAAATCGCCGGTGCAGGTGAAATAGAAGGCCAGCACAATCGTGATGATAAAGGCGATACCGAAAAACACCGCGAATGAGAAGTCCTTAAATAGCCCCACGGCCTTGAGAAAAGGAACAGCGTCGCCCTCCCGAGCGGTCGGCGGAGTATGCGGCAGAAACAGACAATAAAGACCTAAAATTACGGATAGACCGGCAGCCAACAACAACGGGCCATTGGTATCGGCGGTCGTGCCGCCTGAGGCGAATAAGACATCGATCAGGAAACCGACGGCAATCCAGCCCAGAGTGCCGAGCACGCGGATGCCGGGAAAATCGCGGGTGGCGTCGGGAACGTGGCGAAACGTGATGGCATTGGCCAGGGTCAGAGTCGGGTTGTAGAGCAGCGAATACGCCAACGACACGCTGAAAAGCAGCCAGTATTCGCTCGGATCTTGAATCTGGGCCATCCAGTAAAGAAGACCAGCGCCCAGCAGGTGCAGCACGGCCATCATATATTCGCTGGCGAAAAAACGATCAGCGATGTAGCCGGCAAACAAGCTGGAGAAGATGGCTCCCAAAGCCAAGTTGCCGACCAAAGCGCCGGCTTGCTCGTCCGAGAAGCCCTTGCCTTTCAGATAAGGATAAAAAACGACGAACCAGGATCCCCACACAGCGAATTCGAGGAACATCATCAGCGAGAGATTGAGGCGCAAGCCTGGCGCCAAAGGCGGCGCTGCTGTTCCTGACGGGACAGGTGTCTCGCTGGCTACAGTTTCCCCATTTGCCATATTCTATCTCCTCTAAGTAGCTTTTTAAAAAATATTCATCCGATCACCACGCGCGGCTGTCGTGTCGGGTCCGGCTCGGCCTGACGGATGAGGGCGTGGACCATCCAGGGGATATTACCCTGGCCCCAGAGCAGGAAATTCAAGTTCGAAGCCAAAGGCGACTCTCCGGACCAGGCGAAGTGCATCTCCGGCGGCCGACCGACTTCGCGGAACTCCAGGGCAATGGCGGCCAACACGTGCGCGATCGAAGCGCATTGGGAGACACGAATGATTTCGCGCCCGTTTTCCTGGACAATCTGCATAAGCGGTTGATGCTGGAAATCGCTGGGATCGCCCAACTCCGCTTCGATGAAAATGATCGGCACGTCCGGTCCCAGGCGATGCTGAGCACGAATCTCGGCCTCTTTTTCGGCAAGGGTACGGTCATCGGGACGGTGCGGCACCAACACTTGAAAATCCAACCGGCGAATCTGCTCCCAGCGAATACCCGATTCCTCATCGGCGAAGACGAAACCATAGTAGCGCAGCTCCGTACTGCGCATCCAGCGCGAAATGCCGGCCGAGATGAGCAGCACGACGATAAAGAGCAGAGCAAGGATGATGCCGGCCGGATTGTCATAGCAGACCGCGGCAGCCATGAGTAAGAAGATCAAACAGACAAGAACCAGCGGAGCAGTCACCAAAGGGCGGAAGAAATAACGGCGCCAGCGGGTGCGTAGATCGATGAGGGCGGCCAGCGCCGCTCCGGACAGGAGCACCAGGACGCTGGTGGCATAAGCTCCCTGTTGCTGCGAGACGCTGGCGTGGAAAATAAGGACGACGATCAGCACAATGGCGTTAAACAGGTGCAAGAGGACGCCGACGCGCTGAGCCCAGTGCATTTCCATGCCGTAGCGCGCCAGGTATTGCGGTAGCAGATCGCGCAGACTGATGGTGACGCTGGCACCGGCCAAAAAGAGGATGAGGACAGCGCTGATATCGTAAAGGGTGCCGAAAGCGGGTCCGAATAGGGGGTTAAGATCCGCGCCCCTTACCGGGGCAACTTTTTGTCTGGGAGCAGCTTGCGCCTGGGGTTGCTCGATCTCCTCTTGGTCATCTTTCGGCAGTGGCAGCATCTCTTCGTCTTCCTTGCCGGGGTTCTCAAATTTTTCGCCTTCGCTGGATGGGGTATCGGTGCCGAAGCGTCTGCCGGCCGGTTGCAAGTCGCCGCCGTGAGCCAGGTACGCCAAAGCGCGATGTCGTGCCAGACCACCTTCTTCCATCTTTGCCGGCGGCACCAGAAACTTCACGCTCACCACCGAAGTCGGGACGAGCACGCTCATCAGGAGGGCCGTCACCAGCAACAGTTTGCGCATGTTGCGAATGCGGCCACGTGGTTGCTCGGGATCATCGTCGGCCCGTCCCCGTACCAAAGGCGCGACGGTCATGCTCAACTCAAAGCCGCTCAAACCGAGGGCCAGCGCCGGTAAGGATTTGATGGCCAATCCTGCAAAATCGAGGAAAAGATCAAATGGAGATTGGTTTTGAGAAGCAAAGCCAATTAATTCCATCCAGTTTGTCATGTATTGTGGATGACGAGCCAGGTAAAAGAGGCTGCTGCCGATGACGATGCCATTGAACACGAGGAAAGCAGCGACGATGACAGCGGCCGCATACAGGAAACTGCGTGTGAAGCCGCGCAGCAGAAAGAAGTACAAGGCGAAGCCAAGGATCATCAACAGCACGGTGACAATCAACTGCTCGTTCCACCAATCGAAGAAGCGATCGGTCCATTCACCCTGGAGTCCAAGAGGCAGCGCGGCATGGATAGCGTCTTTGCGATTGAGCATCCATTCCACGCCGGATTGGGTGTAGGGGTTGGCAAGCAGGTGCTTGGAAGCGTCAGCCGTGGACAGCGTACGTGTCATGACGAAATCGGTGGCGACGAAACCGAGCAGGAGGAGGATGAAGAACTTGCCACCCCAACCGGGAAGATATTTTTCCAAAAGTCCGGTGGCGCCTCGTCCATGCGGCGAACGGCCGACGACATAGAGATAAACTGGTAGGGCGGCAAAAAGGATAAGCAACCCCACGGCCATAGCTGCCAGCGGCGCCCTCTCCTCGGCGCCCTCGGCGGCCATCGTTGGCAGATAGCCCAAAGTGCTGAAGCAATCCAGACCGACCAGGCCCAGGACCAGCCACCAAGCATAGGTGCGTGGGCAGAGAACCGAGGAGGCCGGCGGACTGCTGCTCGGAGAAGGAGGTTCTTGGATACCCGTGGAGAATTGTTGTTCAGTCGCCGGTTTTTCCATCGTTGTCCTCTCATCGGTGATTCGCTCTCTCGCCAGCCTTTGGCGAAAGAGAGACGGTGATTATCTAACCCCGCAAGACAGCCGTCGTTTCTATATGTCTCTGAAGATAACAGACAAAAGCGCCGTTGCAACAGCCGCAGGACCCTCTTTCGCTTTCATGCGTTGGCGAACGGCCAGCGGACGCCAGCCGTTCGTCTACTTGGAGGACGCGCCCTTGTATTCAAGTTTGCTTGACTTGCAACTTGACGAGGGAGAAAATTTTTATTAACAGCTGTTTTACTGTTCTTCAAAAACAGTCCTTGGGGGAGAGCCTTGTGACGGCAAGTTCCGCCGGTATTCGGTGGTTCCGTCAAGACATTTCTTAGGAGGAGCATCATGTTTTCCCTCACACGCCTTGCGAAGATCGGTTATCTCCTCATCTTTACCCTCGTCGTCTTCCTGCTGGTGTCGGCGAAGCCATCGCCGGCCCAGTTTGGAGCGCCGGCGTTCGGCGTTTCGGCCGGGTTCCGCGGCACCCCAGGCTTGCCAACCATCGCGGTCCCGATCATCAGCGGCAGCGGTTCGGCCAGTGCGGGAGGTTCGGCTGGCGGCGCTTTCGGCCTTACTGGCGGCTCCGTCGGCGGCAGTGTCAGCGGCTCTTTCAGCACGCAAATTATTTACATCAACTTCGGCGCTTTTTTCCCTAACAACGGCCGAATCATTGGTCCGCCCATGCCTACGATGATGCCGATGCTGAATAACATGTTCTTCGCAGGCTTCCTTTTCAACCCTTTTACTGCCGATACCACCGGCGCTCCTTGGTCTATGCTTCTGGCCATGAACATGGGCGGAGGTGTGGCCCCCACCGGCACCATTATCCCCAGCGGCATGGCCGGGGGGTTCGCGGGTATCGCGGGCGGTATAGGCGGTTTCGGCGCTGGCGGCATCATGGGCGGTTTTGGCGGCATGGGGGGGTTCGCCGGCAAGGGCTTCGGCGGTTTCAATGGCCGCAAAGGGCTGTAAGATCCCCCCGCGATTCACTTCGTGTCGCCGCGAGCCGCAGACGAGCGCGAGAGCTTTCCGTGCGCATCTGCGGTTCGCGGCGAAACTTCATGAAACCAGGGTGAAAAATAGTTCTTCGAGATCGTCCTGGTGATAGCGTTGGCGCAGCTCAGTCAGCGTGCCGCACGCCTGAATTCGGCCGCGGCTGAGGATCGCCACGCGGTCGCATAGGCGCTCCACCTCGCGCATAATATGTGTCGAAAACAGGATACACTTGCCCAGCGCCCGCAGCTCCGCGATGGTATCAAGCACGGCCCGGCCGACCAGCACATCGAGTCCGGCCGTCGGCTCGTCGAAAATCAACACCGGCGGATCGTGGATGATAGCCCGCGCGATGGATACCTTTTGGCGCATTCCCGTACTCATTTTAGCACCAAGAAGATCGCGGAAATCGTTCATGCGCAGGCTGGCAAACACGGTTTCCAGGCGCTGCTGCAGCTGCTCGCCGTCCAGGCCATAAAGCCGGCCAAAATATTCGACCAACTCCCAGGCCGACATGCGATCGTAAATGGCGGTATTGGCCGAGAGGAAGCCGATGTGTTGGCGAACCAGGGCCGGCTGCGCGGCCACGTCGTAACCGGCGACTCGCGCTGTGCCACCGCTAGGACGCAGCACGGTACAGAGCATACGCATGATCGTGGTCTTGCCGGCGCCGTTAGGACCGAGCAGGCCGAAGATTTCGCCCGGTCGTGCCTCGAAACTGACGCCGTCAACGGCATGAACCAGGCCGCGCCGTAGATCGCGAAACGATTTCCGGAGATTGTCAACCTGGATCATGAGCCGCCATCTGTTCCCTGCTGTTCATCGACCGCAAATCAAGCATAGAATACAAGAAATTCAAAAGCCATCACAAATCACACGGGTGCGGGTAAAAGACAAAAAAGAGCAAAAACGGACTTATTCTATCCATTACTTTGTGTCTCCCTTTCTTTGTTTTTATGCGTGTTATTCGTGTGATTCGTGGTTTCATCTTCGCCGTCGATGTACTCGTAGAACACGTTGCGTTGCCGCGGAATGTAGCCGGCTTCCCGGATAGCGTTTTTGATCTGCTCCAGCGTCAGATAATGCACAGTGCCCGCCGAGGCGACGACGTTTTCTTCGATCATTAAGCTACCCATGTCGTTGGCTCCAAAGAACAGCGCCAGCTGGCCGATTTTCAATCCCTGCGTCACCCAGGAGGACTGAATATTGGGAATGTTATCGAGATACAGTCGGGCGATGGCTTGTGTTTTGAGGTATTCGTGAGCGCCAGCCGGCGGCACGTCGGCCATCGCCGTGTGTTCTGGCTGGAATGTCCAGCAGATAAACGCTGTGAAGCCGCCGGTTTCGTCCTGCAGCTGACGCAGCCGTTCCAGCGTCTCGATGCGCTCCGCCAGCGTTTCGATGTGACCGAACATCATCGTGCAGGTCGATTTACCACCTAACTCATGCCAGATGCGCTGCACTTGTAGCCATTCCTCGGTCAAGCATTTGTTGACGGTCATGGCCTTGCGCACGCGGTCAACGAGGATCTCACCGCCGCCGCCAGGCAGACTACCCAGCCCCGCTTCCTTGAGCCGCCGCAGCACCTCGCGGAGTGGCAGCTTGTTGATTTTGTGAAAATGCCAGATCTCCGGCGGACTGAAAGCGTGCAGATTGAATTTCGGATAACGCGACTTCAAATCGCGCAAAAGATCCTCATACCACTCTAATTTCAGACTGGGGTGCAGGCCGCCTTGCATCAGCGTTTGATCGCCGCCCAGTGCGATGGTTTCCTCGATTTTCTTGTAAATCTCCTCACGCGGCAAGACGTAGGCATCAGGGTCGTTGCTTTTGCGGTAAAAAGCACAGAAATCACAAACGGCAGCACAGATGTTGGTGTAGTTGATGTTGCGATCGATGTTATAGGTGCGATACGGCTCCGGGTGCAGACGCCGGCAAACCGCATCAGCGGCGCGGCCCAGGGCCGGCAGATCCTGGCAATCGAACAGGGCGACACCTTCATCGAAGGTCAGACGTTGACCGTCAACGGCTTTTTGCAAGATGCGTGCGATGGTAGTATTCAAGGTTCACTCCTCTGGGCGCCAATCCCAATTCACAAGCCAACGCATAGAAGCGGCGCAAGCCGGCCTGTTCACGCGGTCCCAGGTCAAAGTGCAAAATGTTCGACAGATAACGGCGGCAGAAACCGGCATCCAAGCCCAGACGCGGCGCTTCGGCATAGGCAATGGCACCGGCACGATCCAAACCGCGCTGCTTGGCTTGACGCAACGCCTCCTCCACGCCGCCCAAATCGATGCCTTCACGTACCGCCCACACTGCATAGACGAACGGCAGACCTGTCCAGTCGAACCACTCCTGACCGAGATCAAAAGCATGCGGAAAACCGGGCAAACAAGCACGCATGGCGCGATCGCCGATCAGCAGCACGGCATCGGCGTCTATGTCCTCGGCCCCGCAATCGAGCGGCAGCAACACCACTTCCGCTGCCACACCGTAACGTTTGCTGAGCAGTATTTGCGTCAGCGCCGCACTGGTGCGCGAACCCGCATCGAGAGCTACACGGCGAATCGCTGTCCACGGCACACGGCTGAACAGCGTCACGCTCAACACCGGACCGCGCGAGGCAATGGCAATGTTCGGCACCACCGAATAGCAGCCGGCCTGGAAATACGAGAGCACTGGAATCAGGGCTACTTCAAGCTGCCCCTCCGCCAGCAGGTCTGCCAAGCGGCTCGGCACATCGAGGACCAGTTCCGCTTGTGGCGCCAGCTGATCCAGGTCGCAGATGAGCGGTTTGGTATTCAGATAAGTGACCGCGCCAATGCGAATCGCTTGCTCCATGAATTTCTCTCCCTCGTTTCCTTGGCTTTCTTCAGACGCATTGTAGGGCGATGCCTCTATCTTCAAAGCCCCTTCTTTCACAAGAACCACCAACATAACCGCCATCCGCTCGGGGAAGCAACTGCGGTATTCCCTGATTTAATTTTCGTGAGAAGGCAACCTTGTCCACGGCCGTGCTCTGTTCTCGCATCGCAGCATAGCCCAGACCATCGGCAATAGCGGTGGGGATTACCTGTTTTTCCTCAAAGACAACCAACCCGATTAAAGGTCCAGATCGAGGCCGCATTGCACGACGAGGAAGCCTTTTCTCTCTATCCCTGGCGGCAGAAGGTGGTGAGTAAAGCGGCAGCAACCCACTACTTCGCGACCTGCCCCTTTACTGCCCTCTTTACAGTTCACCTAACCAGGACTATCGAACGGCCCTGTCTACACTCAGGAGACGCTGCAAGATCCAGTCGTGTACCGCTGTCATCGGCAATTCCGGTTCATCCGGCGCCGGTCCCTCGCCGATCAGCAAAGGACGATCTGCGGCCTCAGCCGCCGGTAAACCGTGACTGCCCTGCACCAGGCCGGCATCGAGCGGCACTACATCGAAAAGCGTGCGGAAGCCGAGTTTTTTTTGTACCAGCCGCCACAAGGTCCGCCCTTTCGGCCACCTCAAACGCGGATCAAAAAATAGCTCACACGGATCAAAACCCGGCTTACGATGAATGTCCACGGTGCGGGCATAGTCCGGCGCTTGCCGATCGTCGAGCCAAAAAGGATAAGCAAACCAGGCGTCGGGGTCGGCCAAGGCAATCAACTCGCCGGAGCGCTCATGATTCAGGTGAATGGTATTGCGCTCTTCGCCGTCAAGAACGCGAGCCACGCCTTTGAGTTCGAGCAGTAGATCGCGCACCCGCGGCCGGTCGGCGTCGTTGGCGATGTAGATGTGGGCAAGCTGATGATCACAGACGGCGAAAGCCCGACTGGTGAAGGTATCCAGGTTTTCGCCGAATGGGCCGGGCCGCACTGTCAGCAAGCCGGCCTGGCGCAGAGCACGATTGGGAAACACCGCTTGGCTGACCTGCACGTGGCCATACTCGCTAACCACCCATACGCGCGCTCCGACGGCGTGGGCCGTATCCAACAGCGGAGCACAAGCAGCATCGAGTTCGCCCACCAGACGGGGCATGTCGCAGCCTTGAGGACCAAAACGCTGTGGATCGTAATCGAGATGCGGCAGATACACCAAGGTCAGATCGGGCCGTTCGCGCCGCAACACCAGAGCGGCGCACTGCGCGATCCACTGCGTACAGGGCAACCCCGCCAGCGGTCCCCAGAACGAGGGGAAAGGAAACGGGCCGAGTTGGTGTTCAAGATCGCCAGTCCATCCCTCAGGCGTGCCGGTGATTGCGAAGATCTTATTGCCATCCGCACCGTAGTATGGCTTGGGCGTGACGCTGATATCGACCGCCGCTCCCTGATTGAACCACCAGAATAGCTTGGCACAGCGGAACGATCGGCCGGCCTGGGCAGCTCGGCGGCGGGCGGTGACGTACAGCGGCGTCGCCTGAATCAAACGATTGGATTGTTGCCAGAAGCGCACTTCACCGCTGTCGCGCCACAGCCAGCCATTGGCGACAATGCCGTGGCGTTCGGGCGTTTGTCCGGTCAACAGCGTCGCCTGGGCCGTGCAGGTGACAGCCGGCACCACTTCGCGCAGCGGCCGCATCCAGCCAGCGTCCGCCAATGCTTGCAGGCGTGGTGCAAATGGTAACAGCCGCGGCGTCAGGCCGACGGCGTTCACAAACAGTAGAGGTGTCATACGTGATGATCCGGTCACATGGGTCGTTTGAAGGGAGCGTCGGCCGATAGATGGGTTATTATGAATGCACTCTGTCTGCCGTCAAGCTAGAAACGCCCTGCGAGCGAACCTGCGCACCTGTGCACCTGCATCGAACAACGTATCCGGCCAGTTGCCTGACTCGCAACGCACCGAACACTTAGCTGGGGAAGCGACAAGGAGGCGAAGACCTATCAGAATCCCGTTGCGTGCTTGTGAACCAGCTTGCCGTCACGGAAGGTGAGGCGGATCGTGTTATTACCGCTCTCCCAGGTATACACGTCGCCGCCGCCAGAGGTGGGGGCCGAGGGCAAGGCTACACCGAATTGCGCGGCGACATTGGAGCCATCCCCCGTCTCCTTGTTTCCTTTGCCGAGGATTTTTTCCACCTCCTCCAGGGTCATGCCTTCTTTCACCTTCTCGTAGTTCACCTTGTTCACCTTGCTTTGGCAGGCAGGCAGCAGCAAGCATCCTAGCAGAACCAGCACGAAACAGGCGCCTTTCCGAGAGTCAAACGACATTGTTTCATCCTCCGTTAAAGAGCGGCCTCAGTCCTGCCAAACCCCCAGCTACGCGCAGAGGACACCCCGGCAGGGCGGGCACTTTTTTCCCCATCGATCGTAACGGGCCGCAGGTGGTACAGCAAGCAATATTAATATCTGCTTTTCAGATGCGGAATAGCGCACGGGCATTGTCCACGAAGATTAGCGCATGATACAGCTCTGGGATGGCGGCAGCGATGAAGGCGCGATAGGCGGCCATCGGCGCCAGTGGCCAGTCGCTGCCGTAGAGAAAGCGATTGGGCCGCTCGGCATAGCGGAAGGCGCGGCGTAGCGCCTGCCGGGTTTCCTCTAACATTTCCTGTCGCTCTGCTGCCGTGAAACTGCCAGCGTCACCGACCACCAGTCCGGACAAATCGGCCCACACGTTGACGTTTTTGTAGACCACTTCGGCAGCGTCGGTCAGCCAGGGATTGCCCAAGTGCGCGAGGACGAATTTCACTTTGGGATGATCGACGGCCACATCATCGACCAAGAGCGGCTGAGCATAGCGCAACTTGGCACAGGGAGAATACGTGTCGCCTGTGTGGAAAATCATCGGCAGCTGATAGCGTTCGGCCAACTCATAGTAGGGCCGATAGCCGGGATGGTCGGGAGCATAGGGGAGATAGCCGAGATAGCCCTTCAAGGCACGGACTTGTTTTGTCGCCAAGACTGCCTCAACGCGGCGCAGGTGCTCGGGATCGCTCCGTGTTGGATCGGCGACGCCAATGGCAAAGAGGCCAGAGACCAGGCGTGTCAGGGCCAGAATCTCGGCGATGCCAAGCGGATCATCCTCCGGCGCGTTCCAGCATCCCATTGCTAGCACGTGTCTCACGTCCGCTGCTTGCATCTCGCGCCGCAGCGCGTCGGTCCGCACGGTCGGCGGAGCTTCGAGCAAAGGACTCAAGCAGCCGACGCCTGGCAGGCGCGGCGGCATGATGTGAATATGCGCGTCAATCATAAGTTCGGAGTGCGGAGTTCGGAATCCTGAGCCTCAACACTCAGGACTCCGAACTCCGAACACTTTTACAGCGTGCGTTCGAGAATGGGAAAGCTCGCCTGGCGCTGAAAATATTGTTTATAAAAGCGCAGCAAATAGGCGGCGTCCGAAGGTACCTGAGCGGCGAACGTCTCTACTTCAGTATTTTGCAGTTTGTGAGCCGCATAGCCCAGCAAATCGAGAGCGCGTGGCTGGGCTTCATGTGTATCAGCGGCCAGGAAGCTGAATAAACCATTGATGCGTTTGGTGGTCATACCTTCGGTGCCGAAAGCACCCAGGCGAAAACAGGGCATGGCGGCATCGACCTGCCGCGGATGGGCGTAGGCCGGGTTGGCGATCAGAATGCCGGCGGCCAGCGCCGGCCCTCCCGTGCGGTTGCGCAAGACGAATACGGAATCCGCTGGAAAAAACGGATTGTGAAAGAGGTACTGTTCCAGGGCCGCCCGTTCCCGGATGAGGAGGACATTGGTGCCCATCTCCAGAATGGCCGGCACATCTTCAGGGGTGGCAGGTCCAACGCTGCTGCTGGGCCGGGCCATCGGTGTCGGCATCTCGACGAGGTCGAGGGCGTAATTGACCATCTCGCGGCGCAACTGAAAACCGTTGTTCTGGAAAAACTGTAGTTGTGCCGTCCAGTCCGTGCGATAAGCGGCGAAGGCACGAGTCAAACCGCGTTCTTTCATCGCTTGCAGAACGCGCTCGAAGAGCGGCTGCGCCGCCGCCTCGTGTCCCTTGCGACACCACGGATAGCTAACGCGCCCATTGGTACCAAAGGCCGCGTAGCCGACAGGCCGGCCATCTACCAAGGCGAGAAACCGCGCAGCCGGGTCGTAGTCGGCGCCACGGGCACGGCGGCGGACTTCATCCAGCGTTGCTGCCTTGAACTTTGGCAGCTCGCTGGCTGCTTCGTTGTAAATGCTCACCTGGGCGGCTTCATCGCCGGGCCGATAGGTGCGAATCTCCATGACAAGACCTCTTTGTTTCTCATGATTTCCAACCTAAGCGGGAGGTGTAAGCCCCCGGAGATTTCGCTCAAAGAACTTACATCTCTTGCTCAGGGATTTTTGAAACTACGGTTAACCGTCCGGCTGTAGCACGGCTTATCTTTCTGCGAGTTAGGCAAACATGGGCATCATTATATTAACAGGGAGCGCGAAAGAAGCCCTTGAACCTCTCTGCTATAATGAGCGCGGCAGGCACGTGCAAGCGCCTGGAGGGTAGAACGATGAAGCGCGGTTCTCTGGTATGGGGCGGGACGCTGCTAATTATGACCACAGCGATGGCTGCCGCGGCGGACAGAGACGCGGTAGAGCGTGGCAAGAAAGCGCTTCTGGGCAAATGCTACGCTCCGCCGACCATGACACGCCGCGCCTACGAGGAAATCTGGAAACAATGGGGGCTTAAGGAAAAACCCGTGCCGGCAGACTACGATCGTCTCTTCCGTCAGCGCTACGGCTTGCACGAAGCACCTTATCCCAACGACGGATTGCCGATGGGCCTGCGTCCGGCCCCTTTTCTCTTTGGATTGGGCAAGGGGATCAGCATGGACTGCATGGTCTGTCACGGCGGCTCCATCGCCGGCAGATCCTACGTCGGTCTGGGCAATTCCACCCTCGATTATCAGGCATTCTACGAGGAAATGTCAGCCGCCGATGGCCGGGAGCCGCGCACCCCTTTTCGCTTTTGTAACGTCCGCGGCACCAATGAAGCCGGCAGCATGGCCGTCTTCCTGCTCGGCTTCCGCGAGCCGAACCTCGATCGCCGCCTCAAACGTCTTGACCTCGATTTGCACGATGATCTCTGCGAGGACGTGCCGGCCTGGTGGCTGTTGAAAAAGAAAAAGACCATGTACCACACCGGCGGTGCCGATGCGCGCTCCGTCCGCTCGCTGATGCAGTTCATGATGAGCCCGCTTAACTCTGCCGACGATATCAAGCGAGCCGAAGCCGATTTCAAGGACATTCGTGCCTATTTGCTATCACTCACACCGCCGAAATATCCCCTGCCGATCGACCGTACCTTGGCCGCCAAGGGCGAGGAGCTGTTCCGCGCCCATTGTGCGCGCTGCCACGGCACCTACGGCGAAAACTGGACCTATCCCAACAAGATCGTGCCCATCGACCAGATCGGCACCGATCGCCGCCGTTTCGATGGCATCACCCGGAAATTTGGCGATTATTATGCCAAGAGTTGGTTCAACGAAGATTATCCCATCCGGGAGACCGCCGGCTATCAAGCGCCGCCTCTGGACGGTATCTGGGCGACAGCTCCGTATTTCCACAACGGCTCCGCACCCACCGTTTATCATGTCCTCAACTCCCAGGCGCGCCCGAAGCGGTTCACGCGCTCGTATCGCACCGATCTCGACGCCTACGATGCCGAGAAATTGGGCTGGAAAATCGACGTGCTGACCGATGCTCCCGATCCGCGCCAGTTGCCGCCGATCGAATATCGCAAGATCTACGACACGACGCAGCCCGGCCGCGGCAACGGCGGCCACACCTACGGCGACAAACTAAGCGAAGAGGAGCGTATGGCGGTGATTGAATATCTGAAAACGCTGTAATTCATCCAGCGAACAGCCGGCGTCAGCCGACGAGGCGATTGTGTGCCAGCCGGCTGACGCTGAGCCGTCCCCCCTTCCTATTCCTTCTCCAATCGCTTGATCTGGATGTTGCGAAAAGCCACGGGATCGTTGTGACCGGCGAAGCCGAAATGGCCGCGGGTGCGATTTTTGCCCGGATGCGGTCGATTGCCCATGAACTCCGTCACTTTGCTCAAATCGCAATCGAGGATGAGCGTGCCGTTCAGCTCGACTTTGATGGTGGAGCCTTTGACGGTCACCTCCTGATAATTCCACTGGCCGACCGGCCGCAGATAGCCACGGTGGGCCGCTACCATGCCGTAAGCGGAACCGTGGGCCTGACGCGGATCGAGTCGCGCATATTTCGGATGGGTATCGTCGAGAACTTGCAGCTCACACATACCGTCGTAAGCGGTGTCGCCTTGACCGCCGGGATAGCGGATGGCCAAGCCGTTGTTGCCGCCCGGCGGCAGCTTGAACTCCAGACGGACCACAAAATCGCTGTACTCCGGCTTGGTGTAGATCAGACCGCCCTTGTGCGGCTTGCAGACGATGGCCCCATCTTTGATTTCGTAGTTGTCGAGGGGACCGTCCCAGCCGTCGAAGTCCTTGCCGTTGAATACGGTCTCGAAGCCCTCCACGCCGCTCTTTTCGCGCAACAGCTTGTTGGCTTCTTCTGCCGGAATCTCACGGACGTAGATGTTGCGCCAGCGAATCTCGCTGCCGTGTGTTTGCAGCTGGATCGGTCCTTTGGGCAAAAGCGGCAGCTGGCGATTGAAGTAATTTTCCAGGCGAGCGTGATTGACGACGAGCTTGTCATTGAGATACACGGTAACGCGCTCGCCGAGCATGAGGATACGGAAATGGTTCCATTCGCCAAACGGCTTATCGGCCAGGACGAGCGGATCTTTGCCTGGAGCGCCCTTGCTGTTATTCCATAATCCGCCGCTGCCTTTATCGGCGCCGAGGTTCCATTTGCCGCCTTCCTTGGTATAATCCCAAATCTGCACTTGCGGTACGGCCTTGAGATAAATGCCGCTGTCGCCTTTGGGATACATCTTGTAATCGATCAGCAACTCGATGTCGCCAAATTCCTTGTCGGTGGTCAGATAAACACCTTGGCCATCGTTAACCAACTCGCCATTTTCGACCCGCCAGTGTTTGCGGACATCGTCCATCCACTTAGCGCCCAAGACAACCGCTTGATTTCCAGCGAGCTTGCGTAGATCGAAAGTCGGCATGCCGTGCCAGCCCGTGAGATCCTTACCGTTAAACAGAGCGGTAAAGCCTTCGGGTGGTTGCGGTTCCTCGGCATGTGCCGCAGAGGCGGCGAGTGTCAAGAGGGCGAAGGCAATCAATTGGGTGCGGCAGAGTGTGTGTAACATCGGCAAATCCTGTGGGTGGGGAAAAAGTATGCGGTACCGCCGACAATCCTATACGGCAAGCGGGACATGTCAACGCTCCGACTTCTTCTCACCGAACTGTTGATATGCCCCCTTCGTCGTATCGTGTGAATCAGCGTGCCGCAGCAGCCCATTTCTCTTTCATAAAGCGTAATCCCTGCGTATATACTTCCTCGGGGCTAGGGAACAGATCGCGCCAGACCTTGGTGGCGGCGGCGAGGTCCGGTAGCGCCCGGCCAAACGCCTCGATGACTAACCAGCCATCGTAGCCGACCTGCCGTAGCGTCTGGAATGTCTCGTCCCAGGAGACGTGGCCGGTGCCCGGCGTGCCGCGGTCATTCTCGCTGATGTGGACGTGAATGAAACTGTCGGCGAATCGACGGATTGTCTCGCCGATGTTCTTCTCCTCGATATTGGCATGAAAAGTATCCCACATCGATGAGAAGTTCGGATGGTCGACAGCCTTGACCAGGGCGCGGGCATCGGCGGCAGTGGTCAGGAAATAGCACTCGAAGCGATTGAGGTATTCGATGGCCAGCATGACCTGGGCTTTTTGCGCCTCCTCGGCGGCCTGGCGGAGGATCTCGACGGCCCATTTCTTCTCATTGGCGTTCGGCCCGCTGCCGGAGAAGACGCCGAGCGGCGAGTGATACGGTCCGGCCAAGATTTCGCCGCCGAGCACAGCTGTCATCTCGATGGCCCATTTCAGATGATCGAGACCGGCTTGCCGCAGGCCAGGATCGGGACTGATCGGATTGGCGGCTGGCGTGGCACAGCAGACCGTGGTGCAGCCAAGACCGTGATTGTCCAACTCTTTGCGGATAGACTTGTAATGGGAAGCATCTCCCGCAAACAGCGGGATTTCCACACCGTCAAAGCCCGCCTGCTTGAGCTTGGCAAAGAGTGGGAAATGCTCCTGCGTGACATGCGTGGTCCACAAAAGGAGGTTCATGCCGGTCTTCATCAGTACGTCTCCGTGGCGAGTATTTACAGAGGGACGGTTGCTCCGTATTGTCCGGCAGGAGCGCTTTTTTGGCAAGTAGGGGAATGATGTATGGAGCAAATCAACGCCCGTTCGATCTTCAGCCCGGCGACTGGCTACATCCGCCGCGGCGGCTTCGATTGGACGTGCAATCCCTATGTAGGATGCAGTTATGGGTGCACCTATTGTTATGCGATGTTCCTTCCGCAGAACCGCCGCCCGCGTGAGGATTGGGGCCAGTGGTTCCAGGCCAAAATCAACGCCGTGGAGCTAGCTCGCAAGCAAGCGGCGAAGGTCGCTGGCCAGGCGATCTATCTATCCAGTGTTACCGATCCGTATTTGCCGGCAGAGCGCAGCCTCTGTCTGACGCGCGGCATCCTCGAAACGATGCTGCCGCATCAACCTCGCTTGCTGATCCAGACGCGCGGCCCACTGGTGATGCGCGATCTTGACGTGATAAAACGCTTCCATTCAATTCGTGTAAATATGTCGATTCCAACTGATAGTGAAAAAGTACGCCGCACGTTCGAGTCGAAGGCACCGCCGTTGGAGCGGCGCTGGCAGGCATTGGCGGAAGTGAAGGCGGCAGGCGTACCGACCGGTATTTGCGTGACGCCAATGCTGCCGGTGGAAAATCCCGAAGCATTCGCACGGCGCATCATTGAGTTTGCCCCGGATGTGTTGGTGACGCAGCATTTTCACGATTCCGGCGGCGGCTTCGGCGCCGATACCGGCGCAGCGGCCCGCGAGTTGCTTGCCCAGTGGCAATGGACAGAAGAAGATTACCGGCGCTGCGTCGAATTGCTGCGGCAGCAGCGGCAGGTTTACGAGGCGGAGGCCGGCTTTTTCCCACCACCTACCTAATGGCTCCGCAAACGGTAAATCTCATCTGCTGGGAGATACACTCCATTGCCTTATTCTACGCCGGGCGGCAGGAGAGTGAAATCGCCAAATCGATCGAGCAGGTCCAAAATGACCCCGGCGACATAGCTAGACCAGAAGCTCCTCTTGTACTCCACTAGACGGCCATCGACAGCTCATAACGCTCGCCGCCCCGCATGGTCAGCAAGTTTGCGGTGTGTAGCGTTTTTCAGTTGCAACGGTAATTATGTCATCCGCCTTTTTATCGCAGATCGGACCATCCTCTTATCCTCGCGCTACTGTAACCCATTTTTGTTCGTGCGCCGATTGCAGGATCGCATCCAGCACCAGCTGTGTCCGGTAAGCATCGCGGAAATCTGGCATGGCCGGTTTGCCTGTCTCCAATCCCTTGAGGAAATCGGCCACCTGATGCACGAAACTGTGTTCATAACCAATTTGTAACCCTGGCACCCACCAGTTGCCCATATAGGGATGGTCGCCATCAGTAACATGGATGGAACGCCAACCACGGACGAGACCCTGATCGCGGTGGTCGAAATATTGCAGACGATGTAGATCGTGCAAGTCCCAGAAGATCGAAGCATGTTCGCCGTTGATCTCGAAAGTATACAGTGCCTTGTGACCGCGAGCGTAGCGCGTTGATTCAAACGACGCCAGCGAGCCGTTGTGGAAGCGGCCCATGAAAAGAGCGGCATCGTCGATGCCCACCTTCTCGACCTTGCCCGTCAGATTGTGCTTGCGCTCCTTGACGAACGTTTCCGTCATGGCATTGATGGAATCGAGAGGGCCGTTGAGCCATAACGCCGTGTCGATGCAATGGGCAAGCAGATCGCCAGTGACGCCGCTGCCGGCGGCAGCCACGTCCAGGCGCCACAAGGCTGTTCCGCCCTGCGGCAGCTCCGGGTTGATGGTCCAATCCTGCAAGAACTTGGCGCGATAGTGGAAGATACGGCCGAGCCGGCCTTCGTCGATCAGCTGTTTGGCCAAGGTCACAGCAGGCACACGGCGATAGTTGTACCACACCATGTTCGGCACTCGCGCTTTCTCGACCGCTTCGACCATGCGCAGCCCCTCGGCCCCGTTTAGGGCCAACGGCTTCTCGCACAACACCATCTTGCCGGCCCCGGCCGCAGCAATGGCGATGTCGGCGTGCGTATTGTTGGGTGTGCAGATGTCGATTAGATCGATGTCCTTGCGTTCGACCAGTTTGCGCCAGTCGGTCTCGACGGATTCGTAGCCCCATTTTTCGGCGAATGCCCTGGCCTTATCGGCGCTGCGAGCGCAGACAGCTTTGAGTACAGGACGATATTGCAGGTCGAAAAAGTGGTTGACTTGGGCATAGGCGTTAGAGTGCGCTCTGCCCATGAAGCCGTAACCGATCATGCCAACGTTGAGAGGTTTTGTCATGGTGTAAAATCCTTAAGGTTAAAATCGGAGTGGGAGGCGTTAGCTCCTGAGATTCGCTCAGGGAGTTGATGCCTCCCGCTCGGAGAGTTTGTTTCGAGCTTGTCCGGCGAAATAATCGTACACTTCTTTAGCCACACGGGCGCACAGCAGATTACCGGCGTTTTCCGCTACCCAGCGGCGGTCCTTGTTGTTAGTCGTCAGCACGCACACGACCACGATACCGGCGGGCGTGTGGATCAGACCGGCGTCAGTACGCGTGTCGTTGGTCGAGCCGTCCTTATGCATCACTACCACACTGTCGGGCAGTAAGCGCTTGAACTTGAATTTGTCGTCATTCTTGCTCAGATGATTGAGGACGGCCAATTTGAAAACCGGCCGCAAACGGTCGCTGGTTTGCAACTGCTCGAGCAGGCCGACCATTTCGCGTGCCGTAGTCGAGCCGAGTCCATAGCGGCGCGTGCGGGCCGGATCGACGGAAGTGGTCGAGCCGCGGAAAACCTTGGCGTTGATCCGCGTTTCAGGAAAACCCCATTCCTCCATACGTTTATTGACAGATTGGATGCCGGTGCGCTCCAGGACGAGATTCGTGGCCGTATTGTCGGAGAACGCGATCATCAGCCGGGCCGCGTCGCGTAGCGAAAACTCGGCACCGTCGCTGAAATGCTCGGTGAGGATGCCGCTGCCGGGTACCTTGTCGGCAGATCGCAGCGTAACGCGATCGGTCAGTTTGAGCTTGCCTTCCTGGGCCTGCGAATACAGTTCGATGAGCACAGTGATTTTGATGAGGCTGGCCGTGGGCATGACTTCATCGGCATTGAGGTAATAGCTCTCGCCAGTCTGGAGGTTTTTGACAGCGAGCGCAACCTTGCCTTTATGGTCCTTGGCGAGCGGCGTAAGCCGCGTTTCGAGGTTTGTATCCGTCGCTGGATCAGCGGCAAAAAGAGTGCTAACAAGCAAAGCAGCCAACATAAAAATTATCCCTCTCAAAGATAGAAATTAACGCCCACACAGGCGACGCAAAGAGGCAAAGAGTTGCTTGAGAGGCAGGCGAAAAACCTGGCAATACCGAACCACCGTCCAAGCCTACCCGTCTTGCTAATCGGCACAAATTCATCGGGTGAAGGGTAGGATTTCGCTGTTTGTGTCTTGGGATCGATGCCCCAGGCCAATTCCACGCCAGCAACGAAGTAATCGCGCAGTTTGCGTTCCATCTCCGCTTTGATGTTGCTGGGACTTAGTGCCTCAACGGCGAGATGGGGCACGATGCGACGGATGCCCTGATTAGAGACTTCATCGCCCGGTAATCTCTTCCAAGAGATCAAGCTGACATTTGGGATGCGTACTTGGCCCGGAAAAGTTCGAATCATACCCTTCGCGCCCAACACGATGCCGCAAGGATCCTCTCCGAGGAAGCCATGAAGCAGATAGATCAGGAAAGCCACTAACATTGATTCACGGATGCCCATCGCTTTCTCCACCAGGACGCCGTCGATTAACTCGCAAAGGCGTTTGCGCGGTAGGCATTCTGCTGCGAGAACATCCTTCTCCGTAGCCGTACCCGGCGGCTGCATGAGAATACGCTCAAGCGGCACGCCGTCGAGTGGTTCCATCCGTTCGGCAAAATTGTCAAACTTCGGCAGCTTGGCCGTTACCGTAGCCATTGCTCCTCTTTCCCGGTGTTGAAAGCGAACAGATCACGCGCCATACTTCCTGCGCATCTTATCGAGGAATAGTTTACTGTCGGCAGTCACGTCCCAAGCGTTGGGCCAGAAACACAGATCGACGCACCACCAATCGTTGGGCACGCCGGCTTCGTTGATCGCGGGCAACAGTTTGTCGAAATCGAGCTTGCCCGTGCCGAACGGATTATGTGTGCTGGTCTGGTGCTCATTGAGCGAGCCGTCCGAATCGATCAGGTGGACGTGCGTGATCTTGCCCTTGAGTTTGTGCAACAACTCCAGGGCGCCGCCAGGCAGCGTTTCCTTTGGGTCTTGTTGATTGGCGCCGACGGCGGCGACCATATGGGCATGGCAGGTATCATAGAGCACACCGAAGTTTGAATTGCCCCTGGCCCGCACACCCTCGACGATGTGCAGCACTTCCGACGGCTTATTGAAGACAAAGCCCGGCTCAAACTCGAAGGTCACGTTCATGCCATGATCGGCGGCAATCTTGCTGCACTTGTCCCAGACGTTGATGAGCCGATCCATGCCGATCTTCGGGTCCAGCTTCGACGTTTGAAAAAAGTCCGGCGGCTCAACGGTATCGACGCGGATGGTCTTGATGCCCAGATCTGAAGCGAACACGGTGAAGCCAAGAAATGCCGACACGTAAGGAATCGGCGCTTCATCGAAAATCGACGGTCCCGGTTTTTTGAAGCTCCACAGATCGACGGCGATGCCAGAAAATTCCAGGCCGTGATCGGCGACTTCTTTTTTCAGCGCCTGCCGCGCTGCCTTGGTGGGATGCGACAGTGGCGTGGGGTGGGCGCCGAAGCTACCCAGCTCGACGCCGTCGTAGCCCAGGTGCTGCAACTTGTGCAGGATTTCGTGAAAATCGTTGGTCGGCTTCTCTTGGTTGAAGATGTAAGCCCAACTGCCGATGGAGAGTTTCTTTTTCATGGTTACTTCCTCGCGCAAAACACGGCCACGGGATGATGCGTTCTTATTCGTAGCCCTATCATACGAAGGAAGAGGCTTGGCGGCTTTCACCAAATCCGGCCCCAGGGGTTCATCGCTGTTGCGTGTGGTGGCAGCGCGAAGGGTTGCTTCCCTCATATCTTTGCGGACATGACGAACGGAGCCGTCGGCGGGGATGAGGCGGATCAGATCATATTTCACTGGCTGACCGTCGAAACTCTCGACTCGCTTGCGGAGTCAGAAGCAGGACGAGCGAGATGCCAATAAGCACTTCCAATACAGAACCCACTGCGGCCACCTGCCGCAGGGATGGATTCTCCATTCTTTTGCCGATGATCGGATGGTGCTTGATAAGGTATGGCGAGCCAATTGTCGTTACAGTGTCGCGACGATTATTGTGACGCTGTCGCAATAATTGGGGCTCCTCCTGTTCCCAAATAGCGTTTGAGAACCAGGAATGAATTGCCTAGATCATTGTGCAGACGCTGTCTGCACAATGCTGCCTATCGGAGCCGCGACCGTAAGAGAGCGGTAAGGCTGACCACTCCCTTACGGTCGCGGCTCCGATTTGTCCACTATGACAAGATTGGTTGGGCTGCTTCCGCGCACAAATCCCGGTAGCAGCGCATCAACTCGGCCGAGGCACCCGCATCCGCCAGGTCATCCAGTGTCATGCGATGATGCAGCAGCGATGGAGCGATGCGCTGACAAGCTTGATTCACCTGGTCTTCCGGAGCGGCGAGTCCGGCCCATTGCAGCACGCGACATAGCTCGGCATGGGGATCGCGCAGATAGGCCTCACAGTGAGTGACAAGGCGAGATTCGATGGGGGCCGCGGCCAGAACGCGGCGATTGTACGTGAGCCACAGATCGAACGAATCGGGATGAGGAATACCGTTACGGAGCCAAAGCGATTTCGCCACGGCCAATGGATTACGCACGCAGATGAGTACTTGGATCTCCGGCAGCAGCTTTCGCCATAACGGCAGCGTCAGGCAGTTGCGCGGATCTTTCCACCCCCACGGTTCGCGGCCCTCCAAGCGACAGATCAACTTCCCAGCCTGTTTGCGCAAGCGGCCCAAACTTGGCTCATTCTCCCAGCCCGCTTCGGTATGGGGCGGATGGTCCCAGCTGCCACCCAGCTGCTTCAAGATGGCATCGTTGAGGCGAAGAAATGAGCGGCTCTCCCAGAAGCCTTTGGGATTGTTCGGGTCGGGAGGCAGGAAGTCTTTTTTCGGACCGAGATTGAGGCCGCAAGCGTGGAGCAGACTGGTAATCATTGAAGTCCCGGAGCGATGCATTCCAGCGATACATAAGGGCATGGTACACTCCACGGGCGAAGATGCGGCGAATTCTGACGAAACAGATAACATGACTTCAGCATACGGGTCAACTGGAATAAACACATAAATTAATGAGAATGGGAGAGCTGTTTAATGAAAGCCCTCGTCAAACGCAAAGCGGAACCAGGCCTATGGCTCGAAGACGTACCGCCGCCGGAAATCGGCATCAATGATGTGCTGATCCGCGTCTGGCGCACTGGCATTTGTGGCACCGATGTCCACATCTGGAAATGGGATGACTGGGCACGGAAAACCATTCCTGTGCCGATGGTCGTCGGCCACGAGTTCGTCGGCGAGGTTGTGGCTGTCGGCTCCAACGTCGCCGACTTCCACCCCGGCGAGATCGTCAGCGGCGAGGGCCACGTCGTTTGCGGCCGCTGTCGCAATTGCCTGGCCGGGCGCCGTCATCTGTGCAAGGACACGCAGGGCGTCGGCGTCCATCGCCCCGGTGCGTTCGCCGAGTACATCGCCCTGCCGATGACCAACGTTTGGCACCACGATCCCTCCATTGATCTCGACGTGGCCGCCATCTTCGATCCGTTCGGTAACGCGGTGCATACAGCCCTGTCCTTTCCGGTTTTGGGCGAAGACGTGCTAATTACCGGGGCGGGACCGATCGGTATTATGGCCGCGGCCGTGGTCCGCCAGGCCGGAGCGCGCTACGTCGTTGTCACCGACCTGAATCCCTATCGACTGGAGCTGGCCCGCCGGATGGGCGTGACCTTGGCTGTGGACGTTCGCCAAACCAGCATCGCTCAGACGCAGAAGATGCTCGGCATGAAGGAAGGCTTTGATGTCGGGTTGGAGATGTCCGGCAATTCGTCAGCTTTCCGTGACATGCTGGCCAATATGTGCCACGGCGGCAAAATCGCCATGCTCGGCATTCCCGGAAAAGAAATGGCCATCGATTGGAACGTGGTCGTCTTCAACATGCTGACCATCAAAGGTATTTATGGACGTGAAATGTACGAAACTTGGTATAAAATGACGGTAATGTTGCAAAGCGGCCTCGATATTCGCCCGGTCATTACACATCGCTTCCCCTATACGGAGTTCGCCAAGGGCTTCGAGGTGATGATGTCGGGGCAGTCAGGCAAAGTAGTCCTTGATTGGACAGCTCATCGTCCGTAGTCCGTAGAATAAGTTCGTGTTCTTCTACGGACTACGGACTACTAACTAAATGCGCTGGCGTAGCATTCGTTCGCAGTTGTTGCTGCCGCTTCTTTTGTTGCTGGCGGGCGTGTTGGCATTGAGCGTGTGGATGGCTTTCGCCGCCGCTCGCCAGGCCCGCCAGCAGATCGAAATGCGCGTCCGGGACGTGGCCCACATCGTCAGCGAAGGCAAAATTCCGTTGGCGCAGCCGCACGTCCTCCTGTGGATCAAGCAGCTCTCCGGTGCCGATTATCTGCTGGTTCAGCCGAACGGCAAACAAATCGGCACACTTGACATGGAGCCGGAACATTGGCCGCCCGCGATGGAGGTGAGCGACGATTGGCGGACGCTGCGTCTGGGACCGCCACTCCGCGCCGGCGCCGATACCTATTTATGCAGCGGCATCCGTCTGCATCGCGGCGACAATTCCGGAGACATATTATACATTTTCTACCCGGAAAGACTATGGAAAGACGCTTTATGGCAGGCGATGGGGCCGTTTCTTCTCCTGGGCGGATCTGTGGGAGCAGCCTCGCTAGCGTTGGCCATCGGACTGGGACAAGGTCTGAGCCGAAGACTCGGCGAACTGGAACGGCAGACGCGGCGGATCGCTGGCGGTGATTTCCGTTCCGTGCCGTTGCCGCCACGCTGCGATGAGATCCGCGACCTGGCCCGGTCCATCAACGAAATGGCCGGGCGCTTGGCCCAATTTCAAGAGACTACCAAGCGAAGCGAACGACTGCGGCTGCTCGGCCAAGTCAGCGGCGGACTGGCACATCAGCTCCGTAATGGACTGACTGGCGTGCGTTTGGCCGTGCAGCTGTTCCTCCGCGAGTGTGCGGAACCGATCGACACTTCGGCGCTGGACGTGGCGTTGCGACAATTGACGCTGTTGGAGGCGAACCTGAAGCGTTTTCTCGATCTGGGCCGCGACGGTGAGG
>Ga0209061_1001713_pt1 | contig 33561 bp, 29 predicted proteins | sample Coa_R1_10_FD_187157 | JGI IMG/M metagenome (GOLD analysis project Ga0209061, IMG submission 187157) | Surface soil microbial communities from Centralia Pennsylvania, which are recovering from an underground coalmine fire - Coalmine... | ecosystem: Environmental > Terrestrial > Soil >... | reverse complement strand
GATGATGCCGTTGGCCTCGCGCAGCCCGACGATGAACCTGGCGACGATGACCACGATGCCGCCGTACCTCGACACGATCGCCTCGGCGCGGTCCAGGTGGTGCGGCTTGACGAGGATGTACCGGCCGTATCGCAGCACGAGCTCGCGGCCGGCGTACTTGCCGATGAGATAGCCGATCTCGGCGCCGGCGAACGCGGCGCAGACGGCGACGACGCCGACGGCGACGACGTTCAGCCCGGCCCGCCCGGTGCCGGCGAAGATCGCTCCCGCGATCAGCGCCAGTTCCCCGGGCACCACGGGCACGCCGATATTCTCCAGCAGCAGCAGCAGCGCGATGGCCCCGTAGCCGTAGTGATCGAGCGGGCCGGCCAGGCCGTTGAGGAAGCCGGGCAGCGGCGGTTGCGCGCTGGCGAGGATGCCCATGGCCAACCCTACCCGGCAGCCTTCAGCGCCTCGGCCACCGCGGCCGCGACCAGCCCGACCTGCCAGGGCCTTGCCCCGTAGCCGACCAGCGCGCGCGCCACCGACTGCTCGTCGCGGGGCTCCGGCGGCTCCCAGCTGAGCTTGCGCACCGCGTCCGGGGAGAGCAGGTTCTCCGCCGGCAGCCGGTGCCGCGCGGCGATGGCGGCCAGGGCCGCCCGCGCGGCCGCCAGCCGGGCGGCGGCGGCCGGGTCGCGCTCGGCCCACCGGTGCGCCGGCGGCGGGCTGTTCGGCGCCTGCGCCCCCATGACCTCCGGCAGGTCGGCATCCGCGCCCGCCCGCGCCCGCGCTATCGCGGCCAGCCACTGCCGCTCGTGCCGCCTGGCGTGCCGCCCGGTGAACCCGGCGATCCTGCTCAGCTCCGCGCGGTCGGCCGGGAGCGACCGCGCGGCCTCGATGATCGCCGCATCCGGCAGGACCCGCCGCGGGGACAGGTCGGCGACCCTGGCGATCCGGTCCCGTGCCGTCCACAGCTCGCGCACCACGGCGAGCCCGCGGCGGGACTGCACCCGGTGGATGCCGGAGGTCCGCCGCCACGGATCGGGCCGCGCCGCGGCCGGCTTGGCGGCGAGCACCGCCGCGAACTCCTGCCGTGCCCATTCCGCCTTCCCCTGCTCGGCGAGCTCCGCGGCCAGGGCATCACGCAGCTCGATCAGCACCTCGACGTCGAGTGCCGCGTAACGCAGCAGTTCCCGGCGCAGCGGCCGCGCCGACCAGTCCGCCGCCGAGTATCCCTTCTCCAGGTGGAAGCCGAGCACCTCCTCGACAAGCGTGCCGAGCGCGACCCTCGGGTAGCCGAGCAGCCGGCCGGCCAGCTCGGTGTCGAAGAGGCGCCGCGGCCGGAAGCCGAGCTCGCCCAGGCACGGCAGGTCCTGCGACGCCGCGTGCAGCACTGCCTCAGCGCCGGCCAGGGCGGCATCGACACCGGAAAGGTCCGGGCAGGCGATCGGGTCGATCAGCACCGTGCCGGCCCCGGCGCGGCGGAGCTGGACCAGGTAGGCACGCTGGCCATAGCGGTACCCGGACGCGCGCTCGGCGTCCACCGCGACGGGCCCCCGGCCGCGCGCGAGCCGGGCCGTGGCCTCGGCGAGGGCCGGGGCGTCCTGCACCAGCGCAGGCAGGCCGTCGCGCGGCTCGACCAGCGGGACCGGGCTGCTGAGCCGGTCATTCACCGGCGGCCCGGCGGCTCGGCGGGCCCGCGGCGCAGCGCACGCGTGCCCGGCGGTTCCAGGCCGGCCGCGGCCGCCATGCAGTCGCACCACGCCGCGACGTGCGCCGGGAGGCCGAGCGCGTCGAGATCGGCGCCGTCCCGCGGGCGCCTCCCGGCGGGACCGGCCGGGGACCAGGAGGCGCGCAGCTCGAACTCGGTCAGCGGATGCTCGTCCCGCTTGGCGCCGAACCCCTCGGTGATCACCCTGGTGACCGTGCCGCTGGGCAGCACGTAGCCGGGCACGTGCAGCTCAAGCGCCTCCGACAGCCAGCTCCAGCCGACCTCGCCGAGCAGCGGATCGGCGGCGATCTCCGGCTCCACCGCGGCGCGGACGTAGGCCACGAACCGGAACACGCCGTCCCAGCCCTGCTGGCCGTCCGGGTCGTACAGCAGCACCAGCCGTCCCGAGGCGGCCTCCGCGCCGTCGCGCTGCACGGTCGCGGCGATGGCGGCGGCGTACGGCGCCAGGCGCCTGGGGGCGGCGACATCCTCGAACACGAAGCCGGGCTGGTGCCGGGCGTCGCGCCCGGCCGCGAGGGCGTCGGCGGCCGCGGCGAACAACGCCCCCGGCCGCAGCCCGCCAGCCCGGCTCATGGCCCGAGCGTACGTGTCGCCCATCCGCTCCTCTGCGGTCTCACGCTGCCCTGGACGTGTCCTCGCCCGTGGCGCGCCGGCCCGGGAGAAGGCCGGTGATCAGCGCCTCCCCGCACACGATACATCCCCATTCCGCGCAGTCACCGTCCGGGACATCGGGGCAGCTTGCCGGGTCCGCGTGGAACTGCTCGAACGGGCGCTCCCGGCCGCAGCCGGCGCAGTGCCTGATAAGGTGCGTCACCCTGCCGATAGTGGCACGGGCTGACCAGGGGGCGTGGGACCTCGGCCGGCGTGTCCGGCCGCCGGATGCCGCGTCCGCCGCGGGGCCCGTCCTGTGAGACGATCCCGACGTGACCGTGGACCCGAACTCCCCCTTCCTGAGGGCCTGCCGCCGGGAACCGGTTCCCTACACGCCGGTCTGGTTCATGCGGCAGGCCGGCCGCTCGCTGCCGGAGTACCGCCGGGTCCGCGAGGGCATCTCGATGCTGGACTCGTGCACCCGCCCCGAGCTGATCGCCGAGATCACCCTGCAGCCGGTGCGCAGGTACGACGTGGACGCGGCGATCCTGTTCAGCGACATCGTGGTCCCGCTGCGTGCGGTGGGGATCGGGGTGGACATCAAGCCGGGCATCGGGCCCGTGCTGGATAACCCGGTGCGGACCGCGGCGGACCTGCGGCGGCTGCGCCCGCTGCAGGCTGCCGACGTGCCGTACGTCACCGAGGCGGTGCGGGCGCTGGTGGCCGAGCTCGGCGCGCGCCCGCTGATCGGCTTCGCGGGCGGCCCGTTCACGCTCGCCTCGTACCTGGTGGAGGGCGGCCCCTCCCGGAACCACGACAAGACGAGGGCGCTGATGTACGGGGACCCGCGGCTGTGGCATGCGCTGCTGGGACGGCTCGCCGGCATCGCCGCGTCGTTCCTGGAGATCCAGGTGGCCGCGGGCGCGGCGGCCGTCCAGCTGTTCGATTCCTGGGTCGGGGCGGTCGGCCCGGAGGAGTACCGGCGCGCGGTGCTGCCGCATGCCAGCAGGATCTTCGCCGCGCTCGGGCGGGCCGGCGTGCCGCGCATCCACTTCGGCGTCGGCACCGGCGAGCTGCTCGGCCTGCTGGGGCAGGCCGGCGCGGACGTGGTCGGCGTCGACTGGCGCGTCCCGCTCGACGAGGCCGCCCGGCGGGTGGGACCGGGCACGGCGCTGCAGGGAAACCTCGACCCGGCGGTCCTGCTCGCGCCGTGGCATGTCATCGAGGAGCGTGCCGCCGACGTGATCGAGCGCGGCCGCGCCGCCGCGGGGCACGTCTTCAACCTCGGGCACGGCGTGCTGCCGGAGACCGACCCGGCCGTCCTGGCCAGGCTGACCGACCTGGTGCACGGCTGCCGGCGCTAGCCGCGGGCCGGCCCGCCCGCCGCGGGCCGGCGGCGCAGCGCCCACCGCCGGCCGCGGTACACCAGGTAGCCTGCGACGGCAAGGACCGCGGCGAACGGGGCCACCGCGCCGAGGAACGCCAGCGTCCAGGAGACCACCGTGCGCAGCGCGTGCCACCCGGCGCCGAGGCCGCCCGCCAGGCTGGGCGGGGCCGCCGGCCGCGGCGGCGCCGCCGCGGCCGGCGGGCCGACGATGGTGACGGACACCGTCGCGTAGCTGGTCTCATGACTGAGCGCGCGCTGCTCGGCCTGCAGCGACTCCAGGCCGGACTCCTCGGTGTCGATCTGGTTCTGCACGTCGAGCAGCGCGGCGACCGAGCCGGCGCGCGCCAGCAGCGCGCGAAGCTGGGCGATGGCCGCCTCGTCCGAGGCGACCTGGCTGGTCACGTCGGCCACCTGCTCGGTGACGTCCCGGGCCTGCTGCCGCAGCGAAAGCTGGGTGCCCAGGCCGCTGGCGAGCCGGCCGAGCGCGGCCGGGTACGCCGCCACGGGGATCTTCAGCTGCACGGTCGCCGCCGCCCGGGACGGGTGGCCGGGATCCGACGAGGCCGTCTCGTCCGAGACGTATCCGCCCGCGTCCCCGGCGATCCGGGCGGCCCTGCTCGCCGCGGCGATCACGTCCTGCGCCCGCACGGTGAGCTGCGCGGTGTAGACGATCTGGCTGGCCGGCGCCACCCGCGCGGTCGTCCCGGCTACGCCGAGCCGCCCTGCCCCGCCGCTGGCGGCCGGGCCGAGAGCTGCCGCCCGCTCCGGCGGCACGGCCGCCGCGGGTGCTGCCTGCGCGGCTGCGCCGGCCGCGCCGGCCGGCGTGACGGTGCCCGCGGGGCCGCCCGAGCACCCCGCGAGCGCCGCGCCGAGCACGGCGCCCCCGATCAGCAGGGCCGCCAGGCCGCCGTACCGTGCTCGTGCGCTCCCGCCGTTCCGCATGCCGGTGTGACGGCAGGTGCCGGTCGCCCGGTTCCGCCCCGATGGTCACGATCCGGCACCGTCCCGGCCGCGTCCCGGCCACGGCCGCGCGGCACCGGCCGGACCCGCCCCGGCCGGGCGGCTGGCTGGGTCGAGCGCGGGCCCGCGGGGAGAGGCGGCGGCCCGGCGGCGCCGGGTGCGGCGCACCGGTCCGCGTCTGACAGGCTGGGAGCATGGAGCTGGCTGACGCGCCGCACGTGGTGATCGTGGGCGGCGGGATATCGGGGCTAGCGGCGGCGTTTTTCCTCAGGGACGAGCCGGCGCGGGTGACGGTGCTCGAGGGGTCGCCGCGGCTCGGCGGCAAGCTGTCGGTGTCCGAGGTCGCGGGGATCCCCGTCGACGAGGGCGCCGAGGCGCTGCTGGTCACGCGGCCCGAGGGGACCGGGCTGATCGCGGACGCGGGGCTGGCCGGCCAGCGGGTGGCGCCGGGCACCACCGCGTCCGGGATCTGGACACGGGGCGCGCTGCGGCCGCTGCCGCGCCGGCAGGTCATGGGCGTGCCGTCGGACATGGACGAACTGGGCTCCTCCGGGGTGGTCTCCGCCGCCGGCGTCGCCAGGGCCAGGCAGGACCTCGACCTGCCGCCGACCCCGCGCGACGGCGACGTGCCCGTGGCGCGCTACGTGGCGGCCAGGCTCGGCCGGGAGGTGGTCGACCGGCTCGTCGACCCGCTGCTCGGCGGCGTCTACGCGGGGCGGGCCGAGGAGCTGTCGTTCGACGCGACCTTGCCGGCGCTGGCGGCCGCGTCCAGGCGGCACCGGTCGCTCGCCGAGGCGGCGCGGTCGCTGCTGCCGCCGCCGGGCGGCGCCCGGGACTCGGGCACCCGGGCGGGCGGCCAGGTGTTCACCACGCTCGCCGGCGGGCTCGGCGCGTTGCCCGCGGTCCTCGCCGAGGCGTCGGGCGCGGCGGTGCGCGCCGGCTCGGTGGCCAGGGCCCTGTCCCGCACCGGGCGCGGCTGGCGGGTCACCGTGGGATCCGCGGCGGCGGCGGAGGATGTCGATGCCGACGCGGTGATCCTCGCGGTACCGGCCCGCCCCGCGGCCCGGCTGCTGGCCGGCGTGCCCGGCGCCTCCGCCGCGGTGACGGCGCTGCGCGAGTTCCGCTACGCGAGCATGGCCATCGTCACGCTCGGCTACCCGCGGTCCGCGTTCCCGCCTGACGGGCCCGCCGTCCGCGGCTGGAGCGGGTACCTGGTGCCGGCCGTGGACGGCCGGGCGGTCAAGGCCGTCACGTTCTCCACCGCGAAGTGGCCGCATCTGGCCGCGGCGGCGGGCACGCCCGGCCCGCATGCCCTGGAGATCGTGCGCTGCTCGGTCGGCCGCATCGGCGAGGAAGCGCTGCTGCAGCGGGCCGACGAGGATCTCGCCGCGCTGGCGGCGGCCGAGTTCGCCGAGGCGACCGGGGTGCGCGGCAGGCCCGCCGCGGCCCGGGTGACCCGCTGGGGCGGCGCCCTGCCCCAGTACGCGGTCGGCCACCTGGACCGGGTGGCCAGCATCCGCGCCGCCGTCGCGGCCCAGCCGGGCCTGGCGGTCTGCGGCGCCGCCTACGACGGCGTCGGCATACCCGCCTGCGTCGCGACCGCGCGGGCCGCGGCCTGCCAGGTCGCCGGCTACCTGCGCGCCCGCGGGCGGCCGGCGGGCGAGCCGTCCCGCCGATGACCGACAATGGAGGCATGGCTGGCAACGACGAGACAGCGCGGAAGGCCGCCGCGGCCGAAGCCGCCGCCGAGGCCGCGGCTGAGGCCGCCGCCGAGGCCGCGGCCAGGCCGAAGGCACGGGAACTGAACCAGCTGATCCGCTACACCATGTGGTCGGTCTTCCGGGTGGCCGACCGGGCGGCGCTGGCGGCGGGCGGGCCCGGCGAGGCCGGCGACGAGGTCGCCGACCTGCTCGACCAGGCGGCCGCCAAGGGCATCGTGACCCGCGGCTGCTACGACACCCAGGGCCTGCGGGCCGATGCCGACTTCATGCTGTGGTGGGTGGCGCCGAACCCGGACGACCTGCAGGACGTCTACGCGCGCCTGCGCAGGACCCGGCTCGGGCGGCTGTCCGCCCCGGTCTGGTCGGTGATGGCGCTGCACCGCCCCGCCGAGTTCAACAAGCACCACATCCCCGCCTTCCTCGCCGAGGAGCGGCCGCGCGCCTACCTGAGCGTGTACCCGTTCGTCCGCTCCTACCAGTGGTACCTGCTCGATCCAGCCGAGCGCCGCCGGCTGCTCGCCGAGCACGGGATGATGGCACGCGAGTACCCGGATGTCCGGTCCAACACCGTGGCCTGCTTCTCGCTCAACGACTACGAGTGGATCCTCGCCTTCGAGGCCGACGAGCTGCACCGCATCGTGGACCTGATGCGCCACCTGCGCGGCGCCGAGGCCCGGCTGCACACCCGGCTGGAGATCCCGTTCTTCACCGGCCACCGCAAGCCGGTGCACGAGCTGGTGGCCAGCCTGGCGTGACCGCCGCGCATGCCAGACGACCTGCGGGTGACCGGCACGCTGCTGATCCCGGGCGGCGAGCTGCACGAGCGCTTCTCCCGGTCGTCCGGGCCCGGCGGCCAGTCGGTCAACACCGCCGACAGCAGGGTCGAGCTGTCCTTCGACGTCGCGCGCTCGGCGGCGCTGCCGGAATGGGCGCGGGCCAGGGCACTGCGCCGGCTGGCCGGGCGGCTGGCCGGCGGCGTGCTCACCGTGGCCGCGTCGGAGAACCGCAGCCAGCTCGCCAACAGGCGGGCCGCCAGGGCCAGGCTCGCCGCCCTGCTGCGGGAGGCGGTCGCGCCGCCGCGGCGCCCGCGGGTCCCGACCCGGCCGCACGCGGCCGCGGACCGGCGGCGGCTGGAGGCGAAACGGCGCCGCGGCGAGGTCAAGCGCGACCGCCGCGGCGCCTGGGGTGCCGGATAGCCGCGGCCAGATCCTCCCGGGGCGGCGTCAGGATCCGGGGCCCGCGGGCTCGAGGGTCAGCGACACCGAGTTGATGCACCACCGCTGGCCGGTGGGGACGTCGTAGCCCTCGCCGGTGAACACGTGGCCCAGGTGCGAGTCGCACCTGGCGCAGCGCACCTCGGTGCGGACCATCCCGTGCGAGCGGTCCTCGACGAGCGTGACCGCGTCCGCCCCGGACGGCCGGTAGAACGACGGCCAGCCGCAGTGCGACTCGAACTTGGCGTCGGAGCGGAACAGCTCCGCGCCGCAGGCGCGGCACCGGTACACGCCCTCGGTCTTGGTATCGGTGTACTCACCGGTGAACGGCGCCTCGGTGGCCGCCTGGCGCAGCACGGCGTACTCCTCGGGCGTCAGCCGCTGCCGCCACTCGGCGTCGGACCGGATCACCTTGTCCATACCGGCAGGGTACCGCCGGGAGCTTAATCGATCGGAGTCCCGGCCGCCCGGTGGGATAATTGCGGCATGGTGCCGGCGGGGCGCATGGTCGGGCGGGACGGCGAGCTGGCCCGCCTGCTCGCCCTGCTCGACGACGCCGCGGCCGGCCGCGCGGTGGCCGCGCTGGTCAGCGGCGACGCGGGGGTCGGCAAGTCCCGCCTGATCGCGGAGGTGTCGCGGCTGGCCGCCGGCCGCGGCTTCACCGTGCTGTCCGGCCAGTGCGCCGAGCTCGGCGACAGCGTGCCCTACCTGCCGCTGGCCGACGCGCTGCGCACCGCCGCGCACGACGCGGCGGTCCGCGACGCGCTCGGCTCGCGCCCGGCGCTGAGCCGGCTGCTGCCCGACGGCGGCGGCCTGCGGGGAGCCGACGAGGATCGCTCGGGCCTTGCCAGGCAGCAGATGTTCGGGGCGGCGCTCGGCCTGCTCGCCGAGCTCGCGGCGGCGGCGCCGGTGCTGCTGGTGCTGGAGGACCTGCACTGGGCCGACGCCACCACCAGGGACCTGGTCACCTTCCTGTCCCGGATGCTGCACCGGGAGCGGGTCGCGGTCATCGGCAGCTACCGCAGCGACGACCTGCACCGCCGCCACCCGCTGCGGCCCGTGGTGGCCGAGCTGCTGCGGCTGCCCGGCGTCGTCTCGGTGGAGCTGGCGCCGCTGCAGGCCGCGGCGATGGCCGAGCACCTGACCGCCGCCGCGCCGGGCCGCCTGGACGCCGCCGCGCTGAACGACATCGTGGCACGGGCCGAGGGCAACGCCTACTACGCCGAGGAACTGCTGGCCGCGAGCCTGGGAGGCGGCCCCGGCGACCGCCAGCCGCTGCCCGCCGGCCTTGCCGCGCTGCTGCTGAGCCGGGTCGAGCAGCTGTCCGACGCCGCCCAGCAGGTGCTGCGCGCCGCGGCGGTGGCCGGCCGCCGGGCCGGCGACGAGCTGGTGCGGGCCGCGTCCGGCCTGGCGGCCGCCGAGTACGAGGCCGCGGTGCGCGAGGCGGTGGCCCACCAGCTGCTTGTCCCCGACGGCACCGAGGGCTACGCGTTCCGGCACGCCCTGCTCCGCGAGGCCGTCTACGCGGACCTGCTGCCCGGGGAGCGGACCAGGCTGCACGCCACGATGTGCACGCTGCTGTCCGACGGGCAGCGGCTCGCGGTGCCCGGCACCGCCGCCGAGCTGGCCTGGCACTGCCTGGCCAGCCACGACATTCCCGCGGCGTTCGCCGCGTCCGTCCGGGCCGGGCAGGAGGCGGACCGGCTGGGCGCGCCCGCCGAGGCGCACCGCCACTTCGACCAGGCGCTGGCGCTGTGGGAGCGGGTGCCCGAGCCGGAGAAGACGGCCGGCATGCCGCGCGGCAAGCTCGGGCTGGCGTCGGCGATCAACGCGGCGGACAGCGGCGACTACGAGCGCGCGGTGCACCTGCTGCGGCGGCTGCGCCACCTGCTCGGCGCGCGCGGCGGGCAGGGCGGGGAAGCCGACGCGATCCTGGCCAGCAGGATCGGCGAGCGGCTCGCGTTCTACCTGATGCTGCTGGAGGATCCCAGGGACCGCGCCGAGGCCATCGACGTCGCCCGGGCCACGGTCCAGGCGACCCCCGCGGACCCGCCGACGTGGCAGCGGGCGCGGGCCCTGGCCACCTACGCCAACGCGCTGCTGGACGAGGACGACCCCGCCGAGGCCCGGCAGTGGGCCGAGCGGGCGCGCGAGGCGGCCCGCGCCGCCGCCGCGCCCTGGGTCGAGGCCGACGCGCTGGTGACGCTGGGGTACATCGCCAACCGCGAGGGCCGCAACGACGAGGCCATCGAGGTGCTGACCGCCGCGCACACGCAGGCGCGCGAGGCCAAGGTCCTCGGCGTCGAACTGCGCGCCGCCTACCACCTGGCCCGGGCGCACCTTGAGCTCGGCGAGCTGGCCGCGGGGGCGGCCGTGGCGCACCAGGGCACCATGCGGGCCGCCCAGACCGGCCTCAGCATGGCGCCGTTCGGCCTGGACGTGCAGCACCTGCACTTCCAGTGCCATTTCGCCGAGGGGGCCTGGGATCACGCGCAGCAGATCGCCGACGGCTTCCCGGTCCGGGCCACCAGCGCCGCCGAGGCCTTCCTGTCCTCGATGGCGCTGTTCATCGACGTGGCGCGCGGCAACCCGGCGGCGGATGAACGGCTCGCCTGGATCGAGCCGTTCTGGGCGGCGCACGGGTTCGACCCGTTCATCGCGCGCAGCCTGGCCGCCGAGCACGCCGCCTGGCAGGGCGACACCGGGCGGGCGCTCGCCGAGGCCGGCCGGGCGATCGAGGCCGCCGACGAGCCGCCCTGGGGATACCATCCGTCCGTCATCAGGCCGGCCGCGGTCGCGCTGGGCGCCCGGGCCGACCGGGCGGTCGCCGCCCGGCGCGCCGGCGACGAGCAGGCCGCCGCGGCCGAGGTGGCCGCGGCGGGCAGCCTGCTGCGGGCCGCCCGCGCGGGCGCGGCGTTCGTCAAGCGGCCCCGGTTCATCCTCGGCCCGGAGGGCCGCGGCTGGCTGGCCAGGGCCGAGGCGGAGTACCGCCGGGCCAGCGGCGACAACGACCCGCGGGCCTGGCAGGCGGTGCTCGACGCGTTCGGCCCCGGCTACGTCTACGAGGCGGCCCGCGCCAGGTGGCGGCTGGCCGAGGCCCTCGCCGGGGCGGGCCGCAGGGACGAGGCGGCGGCACGGTGGCACGAGGCCGCGGCGGCCGCGGACCGGCTCGGCGCCAGGCCGCTGCGCGCGGCGCTCGACGACCTCGCCCGCCGGGCCAGGATCGGCCCGGCGCCCGCCGCCGGCCGGCCGGCCGCGGCGCTCGCCGCGCTGACCGGCAGGGAACGGGAGGTGCTGCGGCTGATCGCCGCGGGCCGCAGCAACAGGGAGATCGCGGCGGCGCTGTTCATCGCGCCGAAGACCGCCAGCGTGCACGTGTCCAACATCCTGGGCAAGCTCAAAGCCGCCAGCCGCACCGAGGCCGCCGCCATCGCGCACCGCGAGGGGCTGATCCCCGAGCCGGCCGGGCGCTGAGGGCCGGGCTCCCCGGCCCGCCGGCACCCGCGCCGCCAGGCCCGCGCCCGCGCGGCAGGCCCGCGCCCGCGCGGCAGGCCGGGACGGCCGGGCGCGCCGCGGGGCGTCACCGGGGGGCGAGCCCGGCGAGGACCTCGGCGGCCCGCTCCGCCGCGGCCCGCGCCGCCACGTCCGGCGAGCCGACCTGCGGGTCCCAGTTCAGGTCGTAGAACAGCTCGGTGACCCCCTGCCCGGCCAGCCAGGCGGCGTCCTCGCGGATGGCGGCATAGCTGCCGGACAGCAGCCGGCGGCTGCCGTCGGGCGCCCGCGCCTCGGCGCCGGCCTGCACCACGCCGCGGCAGACGATCCGCACCGCATCCGGGTCCCGCCCGGCCGCGGCCGCCGCGTCCCGGACCACGGCGGCCGCCTCGGCGATCTTCGACAGGTCGGCGCGGCTGGAGGTGACCCAGCCGTCCGCGATCCGCCCGGCCCGCCGCATGGCCGGCCGGGACATGCCGCCGAGCAGCACCGGCGGCCCGGGACGCTGCACCGGCTTCGGGTCCTGGCGCCCGGGCGGGATCTGGTAGCACGGGCCGCGGTGCGAGCTGACCCCGTCCGCCCACAGCGCGCGCAGCACGGCCAGGTACTCCTCGGCCCTGGCGCCGCGCCCGGCCATCGGCGCGCCGGCCGCGGCGAACTCCTCCGGCATCCAGCCGATGCCCAGCCCCAGGTCCAGCCGGCCGCCGGACAGCACGTCCACGGTCGCCGCCTGCTTGGCCAGGTAGGCGGGGGAGACGAACGGCATGTTGATCACCGCCACGCCCAGCCTGATCCGCGAGGTGCACGCGGCGGCGTAGCCGAGCGCGACCATCGGGTCCAGCACGCTGCGGTACACCGGCTCCATGCCGGAGCCCTCGGGCACCAGCAGCCGCTGGAACGTCCACAGCGTCGCGTACCCGGCCTCCTCGGCCCGCGCCGCGAACGACGCGAGGTACTCCGGGGTGGCCCATGCGCCCGCGACCGGCGCGCCGAACCCGATCTGCATGCCCCATACCCTAGTCAGGGACATTTCTCCCGAACGAGCCGTGGTGCGCGGCCGCGGCGCGCGGCCGGGCCCCCGGGGGGTGACGGACATGGGCGTTGCCACGCCGCTGTCGGCCAGCGGCCGGTTCATCGTGGACGCGAACGGCCGGCGGGTCAAGCTGGCCGGGGTGAACTGGTACGGCGCGCACGAGGACCTCGGCATCCCCGCGGGCCTGGAGTTCGTGCACCGCACGACGCTGGCCGCCACCATCGCCGGGCTCGGCTTCAACAGCGTCCGGCTCCCGTTCAGCCTGTGGATGACCGCGCGGGCCGCCCCGGCGCCGGCCCGGTACCTGGCCGCCAACCCCGACCTCGACGGCGCGACGCCGATGCAGGTCTACGACGCCTGCGTCCGCGCCCTCACCGCGGCGGGCCTCATCGTCATCCCGAACTGCCACATGCTCGATCCCGGCTGGTGCTGCTCGGAAAGCGACGCCAACGGCCTGTGGTTCAACGACACCTGGCCGGCGGCGAGGTTCTTCGCGGCATGGCAGGCCATCGCGGACAGGTACAAGGCCGAGCCGCTGGTCGCCGGGATGGACATCATGAACGAGCCGCGCCGGGCGACGGTGGGCGGCCGCGTGCTGACGCCGACGTGGGGCGGCGGCGGCCGGACCGACCTGGCCGCCATGTACGCCGCCGCCGGGAACCTGCTGCACGAGATCAACCCGGACCTGCTGATCATCTGCGAAGGCCCCGAGTTCGCCGCGACCCTGGCCGGCGTGGCCAGGCACCCGGTCCGGCTCGACCGTCCCGGCAAGGTCGTCTACAGCCTGCACGACTATGCCTGGTTCCATCCCGGCCGGCAGTCGCAGGCGGCCTATGCCCGCCAGATGGACGCGGCCGCCGCGGGCATCCTCGCCCGGGACGCCGCCCCGCTGTGGATCGGCGAGTTCGGCACCGACACCCGTCCGGCGGCGGGTTCCGGGTCCAGCCCGTGGTGGCGCAACCTGCGGGCCTGGCTGGCCGGCACCGACGCGGACTGGTGCTGGTGGGCGCTCAACCCCACCCAGCCCAGGGGCACGGTCCCGGTGACCGGCCAGCACCGGTCCGGCTGGGGCGACCCGGAGTGGTACGGCCTGCTGAGCCGGGACTGGCGGCGGCCGGGAAACCCGGCGGTGCTGGACATCCTGAGGTCGCTGATCCCGCCGCGCGTCGGCCCCGGCGTCGGCGCGGGGCCGGGGAGCCGGCCGGCCGCCGGGCTGCCCGGCCGGCTGGCGGCGCGGCTGCGGCGGCGGCTGCCGGGCAGCTAGCCGAGCTCGGGCAGGATCTCGGCGGCGATCCGCTCCATCTGCTCGGCCTGGTCGAACAGGGCCGTGAACAGGATCAGCTCCGCCCCGGCCTCGGCGACCCGCCGCAGCTCGGGCACGCAGCCGGCGGCCGTGCCGGCGACCGCGGCGGCCTCGATGGCCGGGACCCGCTGCCCGTACAGCCGGCCCAGCGCCTCGTTGACCCGTTCCCGGGCCCGCCCGGCGTCCTCGTCGACGGCGATGTAGACGCGCTTGGCGACCGGGAAGCCGGCCGCCGGCCTGCCCGCCTCGGCCAGCGCCTTGCGCAGCACCTGCACCTGCTCGGCGAACGCCGCGGTAGTGGACGAGCCGGCGCCGAAGAAGCCGTCGCCGAGCCGCGCCGCCCGGCGCAGCGCCTGCGGGCTTGCCGCGCCGAACCAGAGCGGCGGGTAGGGCTTCTGGAACGGCTTGGGCTCCATGGCCGCGTCCTCCAGCCGCCAGAACCGGCCGCCGAAGCTGACCCTGGGCTGCGTCCACAGCGCCTTCATCAGCTCGACGCCCTCGGTGAACCGGGCCGCGTACCGGTTCGCGTCCACGCCGAACGCGGCGAACGGCCGCCGGCCGCCGCCGGTGCCGACGCCGATCTCGATGCGGCCGCGGCTGAGCTGGTCCGCGGTGCTGAGGGCCTTGGCCAGGTGCACCGGGCCGTGCAGCGTGGAGACGAAGACCGCGCAGCCAAGCCGCAGCCGCCGGGTGCACGCGGCGGCATAGGTCATCACCTGCGCCGGCTCCAGCTGCGGCCAGCTCCCGAGCACCTGCTCCTGCGCCCATGCGCTGTCGAAGCCCAGCTCCTCCGCACGCCGGAGGTACGCCGCGAACGAGTCCGGGTCGAAGCCGCCGTCGGCGTAGAACTGCGGGATGGCGATCGCGAACCTCATATGCCACAGCCTAACCAGCCACCGCCGCGGCGATCTCCGCGGCGCAGCCCCACGCCAGCGAGACGCCGGCGCCGCCGTGCCCGTAGTTGTGCCACAGCACGCCGCCATCCAGCGGCTCGGCCTCCAGCCGCACCTCGGGCCGGTACGGGCGCAGGCCGACGCGGTGCCCGAGGACCGCCGCCCCGCGCAGCCTCGGGTCGATCGCGGAGCAGGCGGCCACGATCCGTTCGGCTACCCGGTCGTCCGGCTCCTCGTCCCAGTTGCCCTCGTCGTTGGTCCCGCCGAGCAGGACGGTGTCGCCGTGCGGGAACATGTAGACGATCCAGGGCGGCTCCTCGTCCCTGTCGATGAAGAACTCCTCGATGCCGGGGTTGGCGACCAGCACCACCTGGCCGCGGACCGGCGTCACCGCGGGGTCGGGCACCAGGCGGCGCGCGCCGACCCCGGTGCAGTTGACCACGACCGCGGCCGCGCCCGCCGTCTCGGCCAGCGAGCCCACCGGCGACAGCTCGATGGTGCCGCCGGCGCGGACGAACCTGTCGCGCAGGTAGCCGAGGTAGACCGGCATGTCCGCGACCGGGGCGGTGTAGTGCCAGCCGCCGGCGAAGCCGGACGGCAGCTCGTCCGCCCGGCACATCCGCAGGTCCGGCAGCAGCCCGGTCCAGTAGTGCGGGTCCGGCGCGCCGCGGGTGACCTCCTTGCCGCTGACCATCCGCACCCCGGTGCCAGGCTCGGCGGCGAGCCGGGACATGACCTCCAGCCCGGTCCTGCCCCAGCGCAGCACCCGCTCGCGCGGCCCGGCCCGGACCAGGCCCCAGATCGCCCCGGCCGCCGCCGAGGTGGTCCGCTGCGGCGGGCTCGCCGTCCTGATCGTCACGCCGAGCCCGGCCTCGGCCAGGCGGATGCCGGCGGTCAGGCCGCTGACCCCGGCCCCGATCACCACGGCGTCCATCGGCGTCTCAGATGCGCGCCCAGGCCGCGGCGAGCACCGCGCGCAGGATCTGCTCCATCTCGTCGAAGTGCTCCTGCCCGCAGATCAGCGGCGGCGCCAGCTGGATCACCGGATCGCCGCGGTCGTCGGCGCGGCACACCAGGCCGGCGTCGAACAGGGCGTGCGACAAGAACCCGCGCAGCAGCCGCTCGGATTCCTCGCCGCTGAACGTCTGCCTGGTCGCCTTGTCCTTGACCAGCTCGATGCCGTAGAAGTAGCCGGCGCCCCTGATGTCCCCGACGATCGGCAGGTCGGCGAGCCTGCCCAGCGTGGCGCGGAACGCCGCCTCGTTGGCGCGCACGTTCCCCGGCAGGTCCTCCTTCTCGAACACGTCGAGGTTGGCCAGCGCCACCGCGGCGGACACCGGATGGCCGGCGAACGTGACGCCGTGCAGGAACGTCGCGGTGCCGGCCTGGAACGGCTCCATCAGCGCGTCGCTGACCAGCATGCCGCCCAGCGGCGCGTACCCGGAGGTGACGCCCTTGGCGAACGTGATGATGTCCGGCTGGTAGCCGTACCGCTGCGCGCCGAAGTAGTGGCCGAGCCTGCCGAACGCGCAGATCACCTCGTCCGACACCAGCAGCACGCCGTACCGGTCGCAGATCTGCCGCACCCGCTGGAAGTAGCCGGGCGGCGGCGGGAAGCAGCCGCCGGAGTTCTGCACCGGCTCCAGGTAGACGGCCGCCACCGAGGACGGCCCCTCGCGCAGGATGGCGCGCTCGATCTCGTCGGCCGCCCAGCGCCCGAACGCCTCGAGGTCGCCGCGCACGAACCCCGGCGCGCGGTAGAAGTTGGTGTTCGGCACCCGGACGCCGCCCGGCGGCAGCGGCTCGAACGGCTGCTTGATGTCGGCAAGGCCGGTGATCGCCAGCGCGCCGAGGCTGGTGCCGTGATAGGCGATGTCGCGGCTGATCACCTTGTACCGGCCGGGCTGGCCGCGCAGCGCGAAGTACTGCTTGGCCAGCTTCCACGCCGACTCCACCGCCTCCGAGCCGCTGGTGGTGAAGAAAACCCTGTTCAGCCCGCCCGGGGCCAGCTCGGCCAGCCGGCCGGCCAGCTCGATCGCCTTGGGGTGGGCATACGACCACAGCGGGAAGTACGCCAGCTCCGCCCCCTGCCGCGCCGCCGCCTCCGCGATCTCGGTGCGGCCGTGGCCGGCCTGGCTGACGAACAGCCCGGACAGCCCGTCCAGGTACCGCTTGCCGTGCTGGTCGAAGACGTAGGGCCCCGAGCCGCGCACGATCACCGGGACGTCGCTGTCGGCGTAGGCAGACATCCGGGTGAAGTGCAGCCACAGGTTGCGCTTGGCCGTCTGCTGCAGGTCGGGCGTGGCGCCGGAGGCAGGAAATGTCATCTCGTTCCCCAGGAGTAGGTCTGCTTGCGGAGCTTCAGGTAGACGAACGTCTCGGTGCTGGTGACCGAGGGGATCGCCCGCACCCGGCCGAGGATCTCCAGCAGGTGGTCGTCGTCCTCGCAGACGACCTCGGCCAGCAGGTCGAACGAGCCCGCGGTGATGACCACGTAGTCGATCTCGTCCATCTCGGCGAGCTGGCCGGCCACCGTGCCCAGGTCGCCGTCGGACTTGACCGCGATCATCGCCTGCCGCCGGAAGCCGAGCGTCAGCGGGTCGGTGACGGCCACGATCTGCATGACGCCGGCGTCGGTCAGCCGCTGCACGCGCTGGCGCACCGCCGCCTCGGACAGCCCGACGGCCTTGCCGATGGCGGCGTAGGACCTCCTGCCGTCCTGCTGGAGCTGCTCGATGATCTTCTTGGAGACCTCGTCGGGCACCGCGGCGCCGGTTTCCCTCCCCGTCACGCTGCGAGCCATGCGGTCGCCTCCTCGGCAGCGGTGCCATGTCCCGGTGCCCCGTCAACTGATTTCGTAGGTATCTGTAATCATAGCAACTGAATCCCTTGTATTGATAATCTTTCTCTGCGAAGCTCGTGGCAGAGGACCGATGATCATGGAGGCCGTCGATGACAGGACCGCGGCTGCAGAACTTCGTGAACGGGAAGTTCACCGACGCCAGCGACGGGCGGACCAGCGACGTGATCGACCCGAGCACCGGCGAGGCCTACGCGCAGGCACCGGTTTCCGGCCGCCCGGACGTGGACGCGGCCGTCCGGGCCGCGGCGGGCGCCTTCGAGGGGTGGCGGGATGCCACCCCGTCCGAGCGCAGCCTGGCGCTGCTGCGGATCGCCGACGCGATGGAGCGCCGGGCCGACGAGATCGTCGCGGCCGAGACCCGCAACACCGGCAAGCCGGTCGCGCTCACCCGGTCGGAGGAGATCCCGCCCGCCGTCGACCAGGTCAGGTTCTTCGCCGGCGCCGCGCGGCTGCTGGAGGGCCGCAGCGCCGGCGAGTACATGCGCGACCACACCTCCATGATCAGGCGCGAGCCGGTCGGCGTGTGCGCCCAGGTGACGCCGTGGAACTACCCCATGATGATGGCGGTGTGGAAGTTCGCCCCCGCGATCGCGGCCGGCAACACCGTGGTGCTCAAGCCATCGGACACCACCCCGGTCTCCACGCTGCTGCTGGCCGAGATCGCCGCCGAGTTCCTGCCGCCGGGGGTGCTCAACGTCATCTGCGGTGACCGCGACACCGGCCGGGAGCTGGTCTCGCACGAGATCCCGGCCATGGTGTCGATCACCGGCTCGGTCCGGGCCGGCATGGAGGTCGCCCGCGCCGCCGCCGACGGCCTGAAGCGCGTGCACCTGGAGCTCGGCGGCAAGGCCCCGGTGGTCGTCTTCGATGACGCGGACGTGGCCGCCGCGGCCGAGGGGATCGCCGGCGCCGGCTACTTCAACGCCGGGCAGGACTGCACCGCCGCCACCCGCGTGCTGGCCGGCGCCGGCATCGCCGCCGACCTCACCGGCGCGCTGGCCGAGCGGGCCCGCAACACGGTGACCGGCGGCCCGGACAACCCGGACGCCTACTACGGCCCGCTGAACAACCCGAGCCAGCTCGCGCGGGTGGAGGGCTTCATCGAGCGGGCCCCGGCGCACGCCCGGGTGGTCGCCGGCGGGCACCGGGTCGGGTCGCGCGGCTACTTCTACGAGCCCACGGTGGTGTCCGGGCTGGACCAGGACGACGAGATGATCCAGGACGAGATCTTCGGGCCGGTCATCACCGTGCAGCGGTTCGGCGACGAGGACGAGGCGGTGCGCTGGGCGAACGGCGTGCGCTACGGGCTGGCCTCCAGCGTGTGGACCAGGGACCACGGCCGGGCGATGCGGATGGCCAGGCGGCTGGACTTCGGCGCGGTGTGGATCAACACCCACATCCCCCTCGTCGCCGAGATGCCGCACGGCGGCTTCAAGCACTCCGGCTACGGCAAGGACCTGTCGCTGTACGGCTTCGAGGACTACACCCGCATCAAGCACGTCATGAGCTACATCGGCGGCTGACGGGCAGGGATAGCGGCCGCCGGCAGGGATAGCGGCCGCCGGCCTCGCAAGCGGGCCCGCGAGGGTCAGCAGGCGCATGGGCAGGTCGTGACCGGCTGCGCCTCACCCGGCGAGCCGGGCCCGGAGGCTCAGCCCGTGCCGGGGCGGCGCCAGATGCCGCGTTCGTGCATGAGCTCGATCTGCTTGCCGGTGACCTCGCGGCGGTACTCGTCGTGGGTGTAGGGGGCGCGGCCGGCGTACAGGTTCTTCGGGTAGATGGGCTGCTCGTAGATGATCTGGTACTGCTCGGTGGTCAGGTCCTTGAGCCAGTTGTCCCACTGCGCGCCGGCCCGGAACTTGCGCAGCGCCTCGACGTCGATGGTGCCCGCCACCCACGATGAGCCGCCGCTGTAGTCATGCCGGCCGATGATCTGGCCGCGGTAGTCGATCACGGCGGAGCCGCCGCCGAAGGTGTCGATGGGGATGTCGGAGTCGGCGTGCAGGTAGTAGGTGCCGACGTTGCAGGCGATCAGGTAGAAGTTGTTGTCCAGCGCCCGCGCCCTGTTCTGCACCTCGAACAGGCCGTTGCCCACGTGCGGGTGCGGGTACGGGCCGCGGTAGACGACCTCGGCCCCGTTCATCGCCAGGCCGCGGGCGTTCTCCGGGTACGAGCCCTCGTTGGCCATCAGGAAGCCGAGCCTGCCGATCTCGGTGTCGGCGACCGGGTAGAACGCGTCGAGGGTGCGGCCGTACAGCTCGATCCACCTGTCCCACACGTTGTGCGGCGTCACCGAGTGCTCCACCGGCAGCAGCGGCACCAGCTTGTGGTGCCGGAGGATCACCTCGCCGTCCGGCGACAGGATGAAGCCGACGTTGAAGAAGCGCCCGGGGAACTCCGGGTGCCTGGCCTTGGCCTGCGCCATCAGGTACACGCCCCACTGGCGCGCCAGCGCGCCCAGGGCGTCGGTCTCCGGCCCGGGGATGTCGATCGCGCAGGCGGCGGCGAACTGCTCATGGTCGAGGTCGAGGACCTCGTCGTTGAAGCCCTGCAGCGCTCCCTCGGGGACGGCGATCAGCCGCACCGGCAGGTCGAGGCTGGACAGCCAGGACGCGGCCTTGATCAGGTGCGACAGGTGCTCGATGTTCTTCTTGATCTCGTCGCGGTATCGGATGCCGCGCATGGTGGGCACCAGGCCCAGGGCTTGGTAGGGCTCGACCATGACCGGTCCCTTCGACGTTCCGGGCCTGCCCGGGGAGGGCCCGCGGCCGGGGCGGCGCTTCCCCTAGCCCCGGTTGTACCGCATATCCGGCGCCGGCGACAGGCCCGCCGCGTATCCGGCGCCGGCGGCAGGCCCGCCGCGGCCGCCGCGCCTGCGGTTGTCACGAAGTCATGACATCGGGGAATTTTCGATCCGCCTCGGTAGCGACGCCGTTTCCCGGGTAGGAGACCTGTCGACTCGGTCATCCGGCCCGGTGCCCGGCGGAAACCCTGCGCCGCCGGGCACCCCCGGCCGCCGGCCCCCGGCCGGGCCGGGCCCCCAGCCGCGCTGCGGCGGGGGCGCCTCAGCCGAGGTTCAGCAGCAGGATGCCGGCCACCACCACGACGGTGGCCGCGATGCGGCTGCGGCCGAACGGCTCACGGAACGCCACGGCGCCGATGATGGCGCCGAAGATCACGCTGGTCTCGCGCAGCGCTGCGACCAGCGCCAGCGCGCCCCTCGTCTGCGCCCACAGCACCAGGCCGTAGGCCAGCACGCTCAGCGCGCCGGCGGCCACGCCGGACAGCAGGATCCGCCGCGGCTGGCGCAGCAGCACGCCGCGCCGCCTCGCCAGCGCGGCCATCGGCACGCCCAGGCTCTCCAGCAGCATCAGCCAGCCGATGTACCCAGCCGGGCTTGCGGACAGCCGCACCCCGACGCCGTCGACGGTGGAGTAGGCGGCGATGGTCAGGCCGGTGCCGGCCGCCGCCAGGAACGCCGCGCGCCCGGGCCGCCGGCCCGCGAGCACCAGGGTGGCCAGGCCGCCCGAGACGACGAGCACCCCGGCCGCCCGCGGCGGGGCCGGGACCTCGTGCACGAAGACGGCCGCCAGGATCGTCACGACCAGCGGCGAGATGCCCCTGGCCAGGGGGTACACCTGGCCGAACTCGCCGAGCCTGTAGCACCGCATCAGCAGCAGGTTGTAGCAGACGTGGATGGCGACGGACCCGAGCAGGTACGGGCGGCTGGCCGGCGCGGGCGCCGCGGCCACGATCACCAGCGGGATCGCCGCCGCGACGCCGCCCACGCCGATCAGCGCGAGGGCAACGGCCTTGTCCGTGATGGCGTGCGCGATCGCGTTCCAGGCGGCGTGCGTCACCGCGGCGGCCAGCACCACGACGGCGACGGTCAGCGGGAGTGTGGCCGACGGGTCCATCCGGGCTCCTCTGGTTCAGGCCGTGCTGAACGGAGCCCTCGGGGCTTCTATCCCGTCAGGTGTTCCCCGGGCCGGAGCCGGCGGGCACCACCCGGGTCGCGGCGTCGCTCGGTCCAGTCCCGGCCGCCCTGATTGTCGGACACCGGCGGGCGCCCGGCGGAACCCTAGACGCAACCACGTGCTGCACCAAGCTTAACCCCCGGCTATCCTCACCCGGGCAGGCACGCGGGCCTCAACCCGGTCAGGCACGCGGGCCTCAACCCGGTCAGGCACGCGGGCCTCAACCCGGTCAGGCACGCGGGCCTCAACCCGGTCAGGCACGCGGGCCCCAACCCGGTCAGGCACGCGGGCCAGTTTGACGCGGCGGCCTGGCCTGGCATACCGTGGGACGGATCATATATGAGATGCGATACACGCTGCGGGCGCACATGAGCCCTCCGCCGGCGCGGCAGGCACAGCCGGCGCGGCCGCGTGCCCCCCGGTCGCCGCTGCTGACCGCGGCCGCGGCGGCGCCTCCCTCGCGCACGGTCGCGGTGCTCGAGGCGATCAAGCACGCCATCCTGTCCGGCGAGCTGCAGCCCGGCCGTCCCCTGGTCGAGACCGACCTGGCCGAGGTGCTCGGCGTGTCGAAGACGCCGGTGCGCGAGGCGCTGAAGACGCTGGCCGGCGCGGGGCTGGTGACGATGAGCCCCTACAAGGGCGCCGTCGTCCGCGTGGTCGACGACGAGCAGGCCCGGCACATCTACGACGTGCGGCTGCTGCTCGAGCCCGAGGCGCTCGGCCGCGCGGTGGCGATGAGGCAGGCAGGGCCGGGGGCCGCGGGGGACGGGGAGCGTCCGGTCGCGCGGCAGGCGGGCGGCGGCTGGCAAGCCGCGCGCGCGGCCCTGGCCAGGGCCGACGCGGCCGCCGACCAGGCCGAGCGCAGCCTGGCCAACCGCGACTTCCACCGCGAGCTGTACGCGGGCTGCGGAAACCCGCTGCTGGTCAGCATGCTGGATGACCTGCGCGACCAGACCGCGCTGGTCAGCGCCGCCGCCTGGCGCCACGACCCGCACTGGCTGGGCACCCCGAGCTGGGAGCGCGAGGCCGCCGAGCACCGGGCCGTGCTGGACGCCGCCGAGGCCGGCGACGCCGCCGCCGCCGTGGACCTGCTCCGCGCCCATATCAGCTCGTTCGTCGCACGGAACTTCCCGGAGAAACCATGAGCAACCAGACGCTGCCCGCTGCGGGGACCCCGGCGGGGGGCGTCCCCGCGGTCCTGCGCAGCGCCCTGGCCACGGCGGTCGTCGTCCCCGTGGTGCCGCTGCAGCAGGACGGGAACCCGGACTGGGACACCTACGCGGCGCTGATATCCCGGCTGATCGACGGCGGCATCACCGTCATCACCCCGAACGGCAACACCGGGGAGTTCTACGCGCTGACCCCGGCGGAGGCCAGGCGGGCGGTGGAGACCGCAGCCAAGGCCGCGGGCGGCCGGGCGGAACTGCTGGCCGGCGTCGGCCACGACATCGCCAGCGCCGCCGACGCGGCCAGGCACGCCGCCGAGCACGGCGCCCGCATGGTCATGGTCCACCAGCCGGTGCACCCCTACGTGTCCGCGCAGGGCTGGGTCGACTACCACGCCGCGATCGCGGAGGCGGTGCCGGACCTGGGCGTCGTCCTGTACGTCCGGACCGAGCGCGTCACCGGCGCGGACATCGCCGCGCTCGCCGACCGGGCGCCGAACGTCGTCGGCGTCAAGTACGGCGTCCGGGACGCGGTGAGGTTCGCCGCCGTGGCCAGGGACGCCGGGATCGGCCGGCTCGCCTGGCTGGCCGGGGCCGCCGAGCTGACCGCGCCGATGTTCTGGGCGGCCGGCGCCCGCGGCTTCACCTCGGGGCTGGCCAACGTCAGCCCGCAGCTCGCGCTGTCCATGCTGGACGCGCTGCGCGCCGGCGACTTCGGCGCCGCGATGCGGGTATGGGAGACGGTGCGCCGGTTCGAGGAGCTGCGTGCCGCCGACGCCAGCGCCGACAACGTCAGCGTGGTCAAGGAGGCGCTGGCCCAGCTCGGCCTGTGCCGCGCCGACGTCCGCCCGCCCAGCCGCCCGCTGCCGCCGCAGATCAAGGCGGAGATCGCTGGCATCCTCCGGGCCTGGGGCCTGGCATGACCGCGAAGAAGCCCGGGGACCTGCGCAGCGCCCGCTGGTTCGGCGACACGCGCACCGCCGGGCTGCGCGCGTTCAGCCACCGGTCCCGGATGCGCCAGCTCGGCATCGAGGCCGAGGAGCACCTGGGCAAGCCGATCATCGCCATCCTGAACACCTGGTCCGAGATCAACCCGTGCCACATGCACCTGCGCCAGCGGGCCGAGCAGGTCAAGCGGGGCGTGCTGGAGGCGGGCGGCTTCCCGGTCGAGCTGCCGGTGGCCACGCTCAGCGAGACGTTCTGCAAGCCGACCCCGATGATGTACCGCAACCTGCTGGCCATGGACGCCGAGGAGCTGCTGCGCTCCTACCCGGCCGACGGCGCGGTGCTGATGGGCGGCTGCGACAAGACCACGCCCGCGCTGCTGATGGCCGCGGCCAGCGCCAACGTGCCGGCCATCTACGTGACCGCCGGCCCGATGCTGCGCGGCAACTACCGCGGCCAGCCGGTCGGCAGCGGCACCGACATGTGGAAGTTCTGGGACGACGCGCGGGCCGGCCTCGTCGGCGACTGCGAGCTCGCCGACCTGGAGTGCGGCATCGCCCGCTCGCCCGGCCACTGCATGACGATGGGCACCGCGTCCACGATGACCTCGGCAGCCGAGGTGCTCGGCATGACCCTGCCCGGGATGGCCTCGGTCCCGGCCGTCGACTCCGCGCACTACCGGATGGCCGCGGCCAGCGGCCGCCGCATCGTGGGCATGGTCTGGGAGGGCCTGACCCCGGACGCGATCCTCACCGGGGAGGCGTTCCGGGACGCGGCCGCCGCCGTGCTCGCGCTCGGCGGCTCCACCAACGCGCTCATCCACCTGATCGCGATGGCGGGCCGCGCCGGGGTGAGCCTGAGCCTCGACGACTTCGACGCGATCTCCCGCCGGGTGCCGTGGCTGGCCAACGTCAGGCCCGGCGGGGCGTACCTGATGGAGGACTTCTACTACGCAGGCGGCCTGCGGGCCCTGCTCGCCCAGCTCGCGAAGGTCCCCGGGGCCTTGCACCCGGACCGGATGACGGCCAGCGGGCGGCCGTTCGGCGAGACGATCGCCGACGCGCCGGCCTACAACGGCGACGTGATCAGGACGCCGGAGACCGCGCTGGCCGCCGAGGGGGGAGTGGCGGTGCTGCGCGGCAACCTCGCGCCGGACGGGGCGGTCATCAAGCACATCGCGTGCGAGCCGCGGCTGCTCAAGCACACCGGCCCCGCCGTCGTCTTCGACGACTACAAGCAGCTGCAGGCCACGATCGACGACCCGGCGCTGAACGTCACGCCGGACTCGGTGCTGGTGCTGCGCAACGCGGGCCCGGTGGGCGGACCCGGCATGCCCGAGTACGGCATGCTGCCGATCCCCGGCTACCTGCTGGCCCGCGGCGTCCGCGACATGGTGCGGATCTCCGATGCCCGGATGAGCGGCACCAGCTACGGGGCGTGCGTGCTGCACGTGGCCCCCGAGGCGTTCGTCGGAGGCCCGCTCGCGCTGCTCCGGACCGGCGACCTCATCACGCTCGACGTCGCCGCCCGCGAGCTGAATGCCGACATTCCCGAACGAGAGTGGGTGCGCCGCCGCAGCCTGTGGCGCGCTCCGGCACCGAAGTTCACCCGGGGTTACGGGTCGCTGTACAGCGAGCACATCACCCAGGCCAACGAGGGCTGCGACTTCGACTTCCTGGCCCGGCCCGGCCGCGACCCGGAGCCCGACCCCACCTAGTGACCAGGGAGCGCAATGATCCAGGCCTTTGACCCGCGCACCGGACAGCCCGCGGGGGAGCCGGTCGCCGAGACCACCGACGCCGGGGTCGACGCGCTGGTGGCCGCGGCGCTCGCGGCGGCGCCGGACTGGGGGGCGCCGTCCGCGGCGGCGCGCCGCGCCGCCGCGCTGGAGGCGGCGGCGGACGCGCTGGACGCCCGCGCCGGGGACCTCGCCGCGATCGCCGACACCGAGACCGCGCTCGGCGGCGGGCGGCTCACCGGTGAGGTGGCCCGCACCACCGGCCAGCTCCGGCTGTTCGCCTCCGTGCTGCGCGACGGGTCATACCTCGACGCGGTGGTCAGCCCGGCCGCCGGCGCCGCGCCCGACGTGCGGCGGATCGCTCGCCCGGTCGGCCCGGTCGCGGTGTTCGCCGCGTCGAACTTCCCGTTCGCGTTCTCCGTCGCCGGCGGGGACACCGCCTCGGCGCTGGCCGCGGGCTGCCCGGTGGTGGTCAAGGCGCACGAGAACCACCCGGCCACCTCGGACCTGACCGCGAAGATCGTGGCCGGGGCGCTGGCGGCGGCCGGGGCGCCGCCCGGGACGTTCGGCCTGGTGCACGGGGTGCAGGCCGGGCTGCGGCTGCTGCGCCACCCGGGGGTGGCGGCGGCCGGGTTCACCGGGTCGGCCGGCGGCGGGCTGGCGCTGGCCAGGATCTGCGCGCAGCGGCCGGTGCCGATCCCGTTCTACGGCGAGCTCGGCTCGGTCAACCCGTGCGTGGTGCTGCCCGGCGCCGCGGCGGCCCGCCCGGCCGAGATCGCCGCGGGGTACGCCGGGTCGCTGACGCTGGGCGCCGGGCAGTTCTGCACCAACCCGGGGCTGCTGTTCGTCCCGGAGGACGCCGGGCTGCTGGCCGCGGTCGCCGCGGCGGTCGGCTCGTCGGCCGGCGGGCCGATGCTGTCGGCGCGGATCTTCGCCGGCTACACCGAGGCGGTGGCCGAGGCGGCGGCGCATCCCGGCGTCACCGAGCTGGCCGCCGGCCGGCCGGGGCAGGGGCCGTGGGGCGCCACGCCGCGGGCGTTCCAGGTCACGGTGAAGGAGTTCGCCGCCGATCTGGCGGTGCTGGCCCGGGAGCGGTTCGGCCCGGCCGGGCTGGTGGTCACCTACCCGGCGGTGGCGGACCTGCTGCCGGTGCTGGCAGCGCTGCCGGGCAGCCTGGCCGGCTGCGTGCACCTCGACGCCGGCTCGCCCGGCGAGGCGGACCTGGCCCGCCAGGTGGTCGCGGCGCTGGAGCGGGTCGCGGGCCGGATCGTCTGCAACGGCTGGCCGACCGGCGTCGCCGTCGTGGCGGCACAGCATCACGGCGGCCCGTGGCCGGCCACCACCATGCCCGGCTTCACCTCCGTCGGCACCGCCGCGATCCGCCGCTGGCTGGTCCCGGTCGCCTACCAGGACTTCCCGGCGGAGCTGCTGCCGCCGCCGCTGCGCGACGCCTGACCGCCCGGCCGCCGGGAACCGGCCTGCGGGATTGCCCTGAGCCGCGCGGCCGCGCGGGCCAGGTCGCTGCGCACCGCACCGTGCCGGCCGGGACGCAGGCCGCGCTGAGCACGGCGGCGCCGCACCGGGCAAAGCCGGCCCGGGCCGGTTTCTGCCCTGGACGCCGCAAGGACGCGCCCGCCGTCGTCCCGCCAGCGATCCCACCGGGACCCAGGTCCCGTCAACCTCGCCCTGTTCAGCCGCTGAGCGGCCGCGCGGCGGCGTCCCCGGCGCGCGCTCCGGGAGGCACTGAGCCCGGGTTTCTCCCTGGTCCAGCAGCTGCGCGCCGGGGTACACCATGATCGTGCCGGGGGCGCTGAGGGCGGAGAGACGGCCCGGTGAGCCGAGGTCGGTGAACCGCTCGATGGCGAGCGGGTCGACGCCGGGCTGGCCACGCTGACCTGCCGCCGCGCGCATGAGCCGCCCGTCGTCGTGAGGGTCAGCCTTGTCTCAGCCGGCGGACGGTGAGCGGGCGTACCTCGGCGATGCGGTCGTAGTCCCGGTCGAGGTGCACCACGCCCAGGCCATGGTGCAAGGCGGTTTCCGCTATCAGCAGGTCCGGAATGGGCGTGCGGTGCCACATCCCATGATGATGCGCCAGATCCTGCTGCAGCCGTAGGGCCCGGCCGAGCAGGCCGGGCGGTGCCTCGATCGTCTCGAAGCTGGCCCGCAGGCTAGCCTTCAGCCGGTCGTAGTCAGATGCGGAACGCGCGGAATAAAGCTGTTCCAGCTCTCCGACCGGGCAGACGAACAGGTCACCAGGGAGCTGGGCTAGCTGCTGGGCGACCGCGTCGTCCGCCGCCCGGGCCGCCGCGCTGTTGTCAAGGACCCAGCCGGCTACCGCCACATCTGCTCCGAGGCCAGGACGTCAAGGTCTGCCCGTTCTCCCAGCCGCTCCAGGTGCTTGAGCTGCCGGGCCCTGCGGCGTGCGCGTTCGTCCTCTGCCGTATCGGCCGCCCGGCGCAGCGCCTCCTCTACCGTGGCGCGTGCCGTCCCGCTGCCGAGTGCGCGCTTGGCGCGTTCGAGCAGCTCGTCATCGATCTCGATCGTCGTCCGCCGGATCATGCATGCATAATAGCTGAGAACTACGTACATATTGCCGCCGCAGCACCCTCTGCGGCCTGCCGGTACGCTAGCGCACCCTCATCGCGTGGCCGGTGGTGGTGGCGGCGGGACCGTGGTGCTGATCGGCGCGTGTCCGTCACGGCGCTGTTCCGGTGACTGGCCTGAGCTGAGTCGTACAGTCGAGGGAACGATCTTGTCCTCGCCGCACCAGAACAGCAGCTTGCCGATGATCTCGGCGAACATCCGCGGCGCCCGGACGATGAAGTTGATCGTCGCCGCGATCGACGCGTACAGGTTCGGGTACCTGATGAGCTGCCAGCAGGTCTCGTCGAGGAACGGCAGCCCGACGTGGAAGATGACGAAGTTGATGTCGGGGAAGTTGGCCGCCGCCCCGTCCATGTCCCAGGTCTGGGTGTGCTCGATCGGCTGCGGGCCCAGCGGGACCCCCTTGTGCACCCCGATCAGGTTCACGCCGAGCTGCCGCGCCTTCTCGAAGACGGGGAACGCGACCTGCGGGTCGTCCATCCGCCACGGGTACGGGGACCGTCGACCACCGAGATGCCCTTCTCCCGGCAGCACGGATCGTAGACCCCGGCAAGCGCGTCGCGTGCCCACGCCGGCAGCTCCGACATACCGCCATCGTCGGTCCGCCGGTGCCGGATGGCAAGACCGCTACCTGCGAGTGGTCCGGGACGGGCCGGCTCAGGGGGCCGGATTCCAGCCGGGCATCAGGTACTTCCACGGCGACGCGGTGCCGCCGATCCCGGTCTTGACCTCGATCACGGCCGGCCTGCCGCCGGAACCGTCGGCCAGCGCCTTGGCCAGCGTCTCCTGCAGCGCCCCGGGGGAGCGCACCGTGTAGCCCGCGGCGCCGAACGCCCCGGCGGCCGCGGCGAAGTCCGGGTTGTGCAGCCGCGCGCCCACCTCGCCCGGCGTACAGCCGCTGCTGGTCCAGCAGCACGTTGCCGTAGGCGTCGTTGTTGAACACGACCGCGACCACGCCGAGGCGGTGCTGCACCGCGGCGGCCAGCTCGCCGATGCCGAACATGAACCCGCCGTCACCGGCGACCGACACCACGGCCCGGTCCGGGAACGCCGCCTTGACCCCGAGCGCGGTCGGGTAGCCGAACCCGAGCGTGCCCTGGTAGCCGCAGGTGACGAACTGCCGCGGCGCTGTCACCGGGAAGCCGAAGTACGACGCGAAGCCCGCCTGGCAGATCTCCTCCACGAAGAACCCGTCGGCGGGCAGCGCCGCCCGGATCGCCGCCAGGTAGTCCAGGTCGGCGCCCACGTCGCGGAACTCCCTGGCCGCCTGCCGCTTGACCGCGCGGAACTCGGCGCTGCGGTCCGGGCGCGGCGCGCCCCGCCGCCGCAGTTCCGCGGCCAGCGCCCCGGCCGCCTGCCGGGCGTCGGCGACCACCGCCACCTCGGGCCGCAGCCGGACCGACCGCAGCCGGACCGGCTGCGCCGGGTCGATGTCGATGAGCACCGTGCGCAGCGCCGGCCGGGGGGGACGGCCCGCCCCGTCCCCCCCGGCCGGCGGGTCGGGCCGCCGCGGCCAGCGGAACCAGGCAAGCTCGAGCCGCGAGCCGATGCCGAGCAGCACGTCGGTCCGCGGCCACAGCCGGAACCCGGCGGCGCTGGTGAACCCGTACGGGTCGTCGTCGGCCGCGATGCCGCGCCCGCCGCGGTGCGACACCACCGGCGCCTGCAGCAGCCGCGCCAGCTCCGCCACCTCGGCGGCGGCGTCCCTGGCGCCGCCGCCGACCATGATCATCGGGTTGTCCGCCCCGGCCAGCACGTCCGCCGCCCGGGCGACCGCGGCGTGATCCAGCGGCGGCGGGGTCACCGGGACCGGCGGCACGTCGTCGGCAGGCGCGGAGGCGGCCAGCACGTCCCACGGCACCGCGATCGCCACCGGCCGCGGCCGCCCGGACCTGGCGTGGTAGAACGCCCGCGCGGTCAGCTCGGCGGCCTGCGCCGGGTGCTCGATGGCCGCCGCCCACTTGGTCAGCGAGCGCATGGTCGCGAGCTGGTCCGGCAGCTCGTGCAGGTGGCCGAGGCCCCTGCCGACGTAGGCCGACGGGATCTCCCCGGTGATGCAGACCACCGGCGCGCTGGCCCCGAACGCGGAGATCAGCGCGGCGGACGCGTTCAGGAACCCGGGCCCCGGCACCACGCAGTAGACCCCGGCGCGCCCGGTGGCCTGCGCGTAGCCGAACGCCATGTACCCCGCGCCCTGCTCGTGCCGGGCGCCGATGACCCGGATGCCCGCCCGGGCCATCGCGTCGAACAGCGGGTAGGTCTGCACGCCGGGTATCCCGAAGGCCGTGTCCACGCCGTGGCTGATCAGCGACCGCGCGATGGCCTCGGCGGTGGTCACGGTCTCGGTCACCGGGCGCCCTCCGTCACGTCCTCGGCTCACGGCCAGGACGAGCCTATGCGATCGGCCCGCGGTCACTTCGGCTGGCTGGCAGCAGCCGCATCTGACCGCGGCGGCCGGTGGCCGCGCGGCGGGACTGCCGGGTGGCCGCCGGCCGCCGGGAGCAGGACTACAAGCGGATGGGCATGATGCCCGGCGAGGCGGCGCTGCCGGCGAAGTCCCGCCCGGACCTCGCCGCTGCCCTGGTCGCGCTGGCGGCGGCGCGGCATACCCCCGCGGCGGTGCCGACATCCGATCCGGCATCGCCGCGTACCCGGCCACGCTACCCGCCGCGCGCGTGGCCGTGGTGCCGGCGTGCCGGGCTGCCCCGGTCGGCCTCCAGCGCCAGCAGGGCCACGTGCAGGGAGGTCCGGGACTCCGCCGAGCTCAGGTCGGCGCGCAGCAGCCGCTCGATCCGGCGCAGCCGCTGGTAGAACGTGGGCCTGGCCAGGTGGGATGCCCTGGCGGCCTCGGCCTTGTTGCCGCCGGCCGCCAGGTAGGCCGCCAGCACGCCGAGCAGGCCGGCGCCGGGGTCGGCGGCGAGCAGCGCGCCGAGTTCCCGCTCGACGAAGGTCTGCAGCCGCGGGTCGTCGCGGAGCAGGTGCAGCAGCCCGCGCAGCCGCAGGTCGGCCAGCCGGTGGAACGGGGGCGCATCATGGCCGTCCCGGCGCTCGGCCGCCACCTCGGCGACCTGGCTGGCCTCCAGGAACGACCGGCGCACGTCCCTGACCGAGGCCACCGCCGCGCCGGCTCCGACGACGAGGTCGAAGCCGAGCCGGTCCCTGACCCGGCCCGCCAGCCCGGCCAGCGCCTCGTCGGGGTCGGCTCGCGGGCCGAGCGAGAGCATCACGCCGGCGCTCGCGTCGTCCAGCGTCCCGACCAGCGCGGGGACCCGCGCGGCACGGCAGGCCTCCGCGGCGGCGTCCGCCACCTCGAGCACCCTGGCGTGCGCGGAGATCCCGAGCGTGCCGGGGGCGTCTGCCGGATCGCGCAGCCGCAGCACCACCCCGATGAGCTGCCGCCCGTCCACCGGCACCCCGAGCGCCCTGGCCCGGACCGCGGCCTCGGCCGGATCGGCGTGCGCCTGGCTGATGATGCCGCTGATCAGCGTGCGGTGCGCCTGCCGCTCCATGCTGTCGGAGTGCCGGGCGAGCAGGCGGCCGAGCGCGAGCGTGGTCGCGGCCCGCTCGATCAGCACGGTGTCGGTGGCGGCCGGCGGGCCGTCGCAGACCAGGATCACCCGGCCCCAGTCCTCGCCCCGGGCGCCGACCGGGGCGCACAGCCAGCCCGCGGCCTGGTCGTAGGCCGTCCGCTGCGCCGTGCCGACGGCGCGGCTGCGCGCGGCGAACCCGGCCAGCAGCCGGGCCGGGTCGGCGCCGCCGGGCTCGCAGGCGAGAACCCGGTGCGACAGGTCCTCCAGGATGACCGGCCGCCCGGCCAGCATCGCGGTCTGCCGCACGATCTCCTCAGGGGAAGCGCCCGCCATCGACAGCTCGGTGAACACCTCGTGCAGCCGCTGCGAGGCCCGGAGCTCCTCAAGCTGCGCGTCGATGATCCGGGCGTGCACCGCCTCGGTGATCTCCACGAACGGGACCTCGCGCTCGAAGGCGACCAGAGTCAGGCCCGACCGTTCGGCGGCCCGGACCAGCGCCGCCGGCAGCGCCCCGGTGAACCGGCGGCCGAGCTCGACCGCCAGCGCGCTCACCCCCGCGGCGGCCAGCTCGCGGGCGTAGCGGGCCAGCAGCGCGGGCTCGGACGGCAGCGCGATCCCGGTGGTGAGCACGAGCTCGCCGCCGTGCAGCAGATGCGCGGCATCGGCCAGCTCCAGCACGTGCACCCAGCGGACCCGCGCGCCCAGCCCGTCCGCGCCCGCGAGCACCCGCGGGCTGCCGCGGCGGACGACGTCGAGGCCCAGCAGGTCGGCGACGGTCGGCAGCACTGTGTACGTCATTGCCCAGAAGATCTTACATAACGTCAATTCCCTTTCGGCCCGGCCCGGCGGGAGACTGGGAGGGCAGCCGCATCGATGTGGCACCGTGCCGGGCAGAGCCGGGTCACCGCCACAACGACACGGCAAGGCGGGCACGGGCGACGGAGACTGGAGGACCATGAACGAGCTGCTCGAGCGTCATCGCGCGGTCATCCCGAGCTGGGTCGGGGTCTACTACGACGAGCCGATCGAGATCGTCGGCGGCAAGGGCTGCCGGGTCACCGACCGCCAGGGCCGCAGCTACCTGGACTTCTTCGGCGGCATCCTCACCAACATGCTCGGCTACGACGTGCCGGAGGTGCGCGACGCGGTGGAGCGGCAGATCGCCACCGGGGTGGTGCACACCTCGACGGTGTACCTGATCCGCAACCAGGTCGAGCTCGCCGAGAAGATCGCCAGGCTGTCGGGCATCCCCGGCGCCAAGGTCTTCTTCACTAACTCCGGCACCGAGGCGAACGAGACCGCGCTGCTGGCCGCGCTCGCCGCCCGCCGCGCCGACCAGGTGCTCGCCATGCGCGGCAGCTACCACGGCCGCTCGTTCGGCGCGGTCGCGGTGACCGGCAACGCGGCGTGGAAGGCGAGCGGCCGCAGCCCGTTCGGCACCCACTACCTGCACGGCACGGACCGGCACGCCGAGCCGTACGCGGGGCTGTCCGACGCGGACTACATCCGGGCCTGCGTGGCCGACCTGCGCAACCTGCTGGCCGGCGGCGTCCACCCCGCCGACGTCGGCTGCCTGCTCGCCGAGCCGATCCAGGGGGTCGGCGGGTTCACCATGCCGCCGGACGGGCTGCTGGCCGCGTACAAGGAGGTGCTCGACGAGCACGGCATCCTGCTGATCTCCGACGAGGTGCAGACCGGCTGGGGGCGCACCGGCGAGCACTTCTGGGGCATCACCGCGCACGGCGTCACCCCGGACGCGATGACGTTCGCCAAGGGGCTCGGCAACGGCTTCGCCATCGGCGGCGTGGTGGCCCGCGGCGACCTGCTCGACGGCATCCGCGGCAGCGGCATCTCCACCTTCGGCGGCAACCCGGTGGCCACCGCCGCGGGCAACGCGGTGCTGGACTACCTGCTGTCGCACGACCTGCAGCGCAACGCCGCCGTCACCGGCGGGCTGATCACCGGCGGCCTGCGCGAGGCGGCGGCGACGCTGGGCGTCGTCGGCGACGTGCGCGGCAAGGGGCTGATGTTCGCGGTGGACCTGGTGGACCCGGCCACCGGCCAGCCCAGCCCGAAGCTGGCCTCCCGGATGCTGGAGGCGACGCGGGAACGCGGGCTGCTGATCGGCAAGGGCGGCATGAGCGGGAACGCGCTGCGGATGGCGCCGCCGCTGACGCTCAGCGAGGCGGAGGCCGAGGAGGGCCTGCAGATCCTGACCGACGCGCTGGCCGCGGTCAACGAGGAGGCCACCCGATGAAGCGCATAACCCACTGGATCGGCGGCAAGCCGTGGGACGGGCAGGCCGGACGCCGCGGAGACGTCTACGACCCGGCGACCGGGCAGGTCACCGGCCAGGTGGACTTCGCCGCCCCCGCCGAGGTGGACCTGGCCGTCGCGGCGGCGCACGACGCCCTGCGAGGCTGGCGACATGCC
>Ga0209061_1001712_pt1 | contig 33565 bp, 30 predicted proteins | sample Coa_R1_10_FD_187157 | JGI IMG/M metagenome (GOLD analysis project Ga0209061, IMG submission 187157) | Surface soil microbial communities from Centralia Pennsylvania, which are recovering from an underground coalmine fire - Coalmine... | ecosystem: Environmental > Terrestrial > Soil >... | reverse complement strand
GCCCGCCGCCCGGCCGACCCGGTCCTGCCCGCGCAAGCGCCCTGCCGGCGGGCCGGCGAACATGCCGATCGCGCAATCGACCCGCTCTATGGTGGTCGGTTGCGCAGTCGGCATGTTCGGTTTCCCTGGCGCCCGTGAAATGCTGCAGAAATTACCGGAAAATTGGCCTGTGCCGGGGCGGCGTATTTCCTGCGCTATGCCGCGCGCCGCCCGCTTCCGCCGTCATTTATTCCGAACGGACCGTTTGCATCCGCCGTTGGGTCCGCTGGGTATTGACCCGTGGCGGCCCTTGGCGCCGTCGTGGCGCGCGCCGGGCACGGTGGGGTTTGCCTTACCCCGGATGCGGGGGTCCGTCCGCTGGTCTGCGTGGACGGCGATGGCCTACCGTCGGTTGTGTGTCCGCTGTTCGTGACCTGGTGTCGCCACGTACCTGGCTCGCCTACATCCACCACGTGTCCGGGCTGTTCATCGGGATGGTGACCTTCACTTCCGCCGTCGCGCTCCTCGCGTTCGGCGCCTGCCTGCTCCCGCTGATGCTGCTCGGGGTCCCGGTCCTCGGGCTCGCGGCGCGTGGCGCGGCATGGGCCGCCCGTTTCGAGCGGGCCAGGTTCGCGCTCTTCCTCGGCGCGCGGATCGCCTCCTGGCCCGCCGCCGCGCGCGGCGGCTACCGGTGGGGACTCGTGCCCCGCCGGCGGGTGTACACCGAGCGGGCCACCTGGGGGGAGGTCGGCTACGCGCTGGTGCGGCTGCCGGCCAGCATGGTGACGGCGGCGCTCACCGTCCTCGTGTGGTCGCTGAGCCTGGTCATGCTCACGCTGCCGCTGTACGACGGGGCGCTGCCGGCCGGCGGGGCGGTCATCGGCGGCACGGTGCTGCGCGGCTCGCCCGTGATGGCCGGCAGCGTCGTGATCGGCTTGCTGCTGCTCCTGGCCGCGCCGCCGCTTACCCGTGGCCTCGCGGCGGCGGACGCCGCGTTCGCCCGGCTCCTGCTCGCGCCGCCCGGTGACGCGGCCCTGACCGCCCGCGTCACCGAGCTCGAGCTCAGCCGCGAGCGAGTCGTGGACGCGGCCGAAGCCGAGCGGCGCCGGATCGAACGCGACCTGCACGACGGCGCGCAGCAGCGGCTGGTCGCGCTCGCGATGGAGCTGGGCCGGGCCAAGGCGAAGTTCGCCGACGACATCGACGCGGCCAGGGAGCTGGTGGATCAGGCGCACGCCGAGGCCAAGGCCGCGCTGACCGAGCTGCGGGACCTGGTGCGCGGCGTGCACCCGCCGGTGCTGACCGACCGCGGCCTGGACGCGGCGCTGTCCGGCCTCGCCGCGCGGTGCCCGGTGCCGGTCCAGATGCATGTGGACGTGCCGGTCCGGCCTAAGCCGGCCGTCGAGGCGGTCGCGTACTTCGTGGTCGCGGAGGCGCTGACCAACGTGGCGAAGCATTCCCGGGCCGCCCACGTCAACGTGGTGGTCGAGAGCCACGGGTATCCGGGCACGCTCAGCGTCGTGGTCAGCGACGACGGGGTTGGCGGTGCCGACCCGGCGGGCGCGGGGCTGTCCGGTCTGGCCGGCCGGGTAGCCGGCGTCGACGGCGCGCTGTCGGTCGAGTCTCCGCCGGGCGGCCCGACGATCATCTCGGCGGTGCTGCCGTGCGGATAGCGATCGCGGAAGACTCCGTCCTGCTGCGCGAGGGGCTGACCCGGCTGCTCGCCGAGGCCGGCCACGAGATCGTCGCCGCCGAGGGCGACGCGGAGGGCTTCCTGCGCGCGGTCGCGGCGGCCGGCCCGGACGTGTGCGTGGTGGACGTCCGGATGCCGCCCACGTTCACCGATGAGGGGCTGCGCGCCGCGCTCGTGGTCCGCGACCAGTGGCCCGACGTCGGCGTGCTGGTGCTCTCCCAGTGGGTGGAGGAGCGGTACGCGACCGAGCTCATCGCGGGCCGGCCGCACGGTGTCGGGTACCTGCTCAAGGACCGGGTCGCCGACGTGGCGGAGTTCCTCGACGCGCTGCGCCGGGTGGGCGAGGGCGGCAGCGCCCTCGATCCCGAGGTCGTCGCGCAACTGCTGGCCCGCAGCCGCCATCCGCTCGGCGCCCTGACGCCCCGCGAGCGCGAGGTGCTCGCGCTGATGGCCGAGGGCCGGTCCAACTCCGCGATCGCCGAGGCCCTGGTGGTCGGCGGCGGCGCGGTGGAAAAGCACATCAACAACATCTTCGCCAAGCTCGGCCTCGCGCCGGGCGAACGGGATCACCGCCGCGTGCTCGCGGTGCTGCGCTACCTGGAGACGGGCTGATCGAAATGCTGCCGCTAACCACCGGACGCCGCGCCGCGCTCGCGGTCGGCGTGCCGCTGTGCCTGCTGCTCACCGTGAACACCGGTTTCAACCTCGTCGCGGACGTCGGCCGCGGCGAGGTCCCGGTCAGTTACTCCATCCCGGTCAGCGCCGGGCTGGTGAGCGTCACCGTCGCCGGCGGCGACCTGGCGCTGCGCCAGGCCACGGGCGGCCAGGCGGGCCTGGCCGGCACGGGGTACTACAGCCTGGTCCGCCCGCACATCACCGAGAGCTCCGCGGCGGGCGTGGCCGCGTTCAGGTACCGCTGTGCCATCCCCTTCGGGAACTGCGGGCTGAACGCCACCCTCAGCGTGCCGCCGGGAACGGCCGTGTCTGTATCCACCGGCGGCGGCGACGTGTCGGCCGACGGGGCGGCGGGCGATCTCTCCCTCAGCACCGGCGGCGGGAACATCCGGGCCACCGCGGTGACCGCGGCACAGGTCACCGTCCGCACCGGCGGCGGTGACGTCGAGATCGTTTTCACCCGCGTGCCGCGCGACGTGCGGGTCAGCACCAGCGGCGGTAACGTCACGGTCGTCGTGCCGCCAGGCGGCACCCAGTACCACGTGGTCGCCAGCGCGGACGGCGGCAACGTCACCGACACCGTGCGGCAGAACACGGCGTCCCGGAACCTGATCACCGTGGCCACCGGCGGCGGCGACATCACGATCCGCCCGGGCACCGCCCCCTAGCCGCGAACCGCCCGCTCCGCTGTCCCGCCATGCCGGCCGAGACCGTCTCCCGCCATGCCGGCCGAGACCGTCTCCCGCCATGCCGGCCGAGACCGTACATCCCCGTCGCGCCAGCTGCCTGATCTCGCTTATTTTTCACTTCGCACACCTTACGACCACTCTTCCGCCCGGAATGTCCCATTATGTCCGTGCGGGAAGTGTGCTAGGTGAAACTGCGGGCTAGCGCGCTCCCGGGCTAGCGCGCTAGCGCGCCTACAGCGTCGCGAAGGCGTCTTCCAGGATGCCCAGGCCCTCTTCGAGCAGGTCCTCGCCGATCACCAGCGGCGGCAGGAACCGCAGCACATTGCCGAACGTCCCGCAGGTCAGCACCACGAGCCCCGCCTTGTGGCAGGCGGCTGCGACCGCGGCGGTGGCGGCGGGGTCCGGCTCCAGCGTGCCGGGACGCGCCAGCTCGACCGCGACCATCGCGCCACGGCCCCGCACGTCGGCGATCACCGGGTAGGTCTCCGCCAGCTTGCGCAGCCGGGGGAGCATGATCTCGCCTATCCGGCGCGCGCGCCCGGCCAGGTTCTCTTCGGCCATCGTCTCGATCGCGCCGAGCGCGGCGGCGCACGCGACCGGGTTGCCCCCGTACGTGCCGCCGAGCCCGCCGGGGTGCACGGAGTCCATGATCGAGGCCCGCCCGGTCACCGCGGCCAGCGGCAGCCCGCCGGCGATGCCCTTGGCGGTCGTGATCAGGTCCGGCACCACGCCCTCGTGCTCGCAGGCGAACCAGTCGCCGGTCCGGCAGAACCCCGACTGGATCTCGTCGGCGATGAACACGATGCCGTGCTCGGCGCAGAACGACGCGAGGCCGGGCAGGAACCCCTCGGGCGGGACGATGAAGCCGCCCTCGCCCTGGATCGGCTCGATGATCACGGCGGCGACGTTCTCCTCGCCGACCTGCGTGTGGATCAGGCTCTTGACCACGTCCAGCGCCTCGGCGCGGCACGCGTCCGGGCCGTCCGGCCAGCGCAGCGGGTAGGCCATCGGCATCCGGTAGATTTCCCCGGCGAACGGGCCGAACCCCTGCTTGTACGGCATGTTCTTGGCGGTCAGCGCCATCGTCAGGTTGGTGCGGCCGTGGTAGGCATGGTCGAACGCCACCACCGCCGGGCGCCCGGTCGCGTGCCTGGCGATCTTCACCGCGTTCTCCACCGCCTCGGCGCCGGAGTTGAACAGCGCCGACCGCTTCTCGTGCGAGCCGGGCGTGCGGCGGGCGAGTTCCTCGCAGACTTCGACGTACCCCTCGTACGGGGTCACCATGAAGCACGTGTGCGTGAACCGCGCCGCCTGCTCCGCCACCCGCGCGGAAACCCGGGGCGCCGCGTTGCCGACCGAGGTGACCGCGATCCCCGAGCCGAAGTCGATCAGCGAGTTCCCGTCCGCGTCGAGCAGCACCCCGCCGCCCGCCGCGGTGACGAACACCGGCAGGGCGGTCGACACGCCGCGCGAGACGGCGGCGCTCCGCCTGGCGAACAGCTCGCGGGACACCGGGCCTGGTATCTCGGTGACGAGGTTACGGTGCTGGGGCAGCCCGGGGCCGCCGGAGGGTAGTGCGGTCATGATCGGACGATAACACCCGCAGGTCAAGCGGGGTAGCCGTGACATGGCACCACGAAAGCGACGCCATGCGTCTATGGTGGTGAGCCCGGCGGCTACTAGGGCGCAGGGCGGCTACTAGAGCGCAGGGCGGCTACCGGGGCTACTTGGAAGGACCGGGACACGGACATGCCTGACCACAACGGCACGCACGGCGGCCAGTACGGGGCACTGTTCGGGGGCGTATTCGACCGCGGCGGCGCGGACCTGTCCGACGCCGCGTGGTTGCAGGCCATGCTGGACACCGAGGCCGCCCTGGCGCGGGCACTGGAGCGCGCCGGGCTCGCGCCCGCGGGATCGGGTGCCGCCGTCACCGCGGCGGCCAGGGCCCAGGACTTCGACGCCGCCGAGCTTGGCGAGCTGGCGGCGCTGACCGGCAACCCGGTCCCCGGGCTGGCCAGGGCGCTGACCCGCCGGGTCGGCGGTCAGGCCGCCAGGGCCGTGCACCAGGGCGCGACCAGCCAGGACATCGTGGACACGGCCGCGATGCTGCTGGCACGGCAGGCCATCGACGCCGCGAAAGCCGACCTGGAGCGGGCCGCGGACGCGGCCGCGAACCTGGCCGGCGCCCACCGCCGCACCCTCATGATCGGCCGGACACTGCTGCAACAGGCGGTGCCCGTGACGTTCGGCGTGGTGGCGGCGGGCTGGCTGGCCGGCCTGGACGCGGCGGCCGCCGGGCTCGCCCAGGTCAGGCGGACACGGCTCGCCGTGCAGTTCGGCGGCGCGGCCGGGACGCTCGCCTCGCTTGACGGCGCCGGCGTCCGGGTCAAGGCGCTGCTCGCCGAGGAACTGGACCTGCCCGACCCGCCGCTGCCCTGGCACACCGAGCGGCTGCGCGTCATCGACGTGGCCACCGCGATGGCCCGGGTGACCGCGTCGCTGAGCAAGATCGCGCGGGACGTCACGCTGCTCGCCCAGACCGAGGTGGCCGAGGTCCGCGAGGGCGCGCCGGGCCAGGGCGCGCCGGGCCAGGGCGCGCCGGGCCAGGGAGAGCCGGGCCAGGGAGAGCCGGACGGCGGCCCGCGCCGGGGCGGCTCCTCCGCCATGCCGAACAAGAACAACCCGGTCGCCGCCATCGCCATCCTCGGCTGCGCCAAGCAGGTGCCCGGCCTGCTGGCCACCCTCGTCGCCAGCGCCGAGCAGGAGCACCAGCGCGCGGCCGGGGCCTGGCATGCCGAGTGGCAGCCGTTCAGCGACATCCTGCGGCTGGCCGGCTCGGCCGCCGCCTGGGGGAATGAGCTGCTCAGCCACCTGCAGGTCGACACCGGCAAGATGGCCGCCAACCTCGCCGCGGCCGGCGGCCTGCCGATGGCCGAGCGGGTCACCGCCCTGCTGCGCAACGCGCTCGGCGGCCCGCAGGCACACGACCTGGTGGCGAACGCGGCCGCACGGTCGACAAGCTCCGGGCTGCCGCTGCGCGACGTGCTGCTCGCCGCGCCCGAGCTCGAAGAGCGGCTGAGGGAAGCCGGCGTCACCGCCGGCCAGATCGAGGCCGCGCTCGACCCGGCCGGCTACCTGGGCGCGAGCAACGACTTCATCACGGCAGCCCTGGAAGCGCACAGGGCACAGCCAGGAGGTATTCATGGACGATGATGAGCGCAGCGCGCGGGGCATGCGGGTCCGCCGGGCGGTGCTCGGCGACGCGCACGTGGACCGCGCCGTCGCGAACACCACCGACTTCACGCGGCCGTTCCAGGACTTCATCACCCGGTACGCCTGGGGGGAGATCTGGTCCCGGCCCGGCCTCACCAGACAGCAGCGGTCCATCGTGACGCTGACCGTGCTCGCCGCGCTACAGCACGAGGACGAGCTCGCAATGCACGTCAAGGCGGCCCTGCGGAACGGCCTCACCGAAGGGGAGATCCAGGAGGTGCTGCTCCAGGTCGGCCTCTACGCGGGCGTCCCGGTGGCCAACCGCGCGTTCGCGATCGCGAACCGGGCCATCGGGGAATACCGCCACGGGGAAGAGAGCGCGTAGCCGGGCACGCGAAGTGACCGTCCGTTCGGTCTATGTGATGTGAATTGTCCCCGGCACAGCGAGCTGAGCTGGGTTTTTGGCCTCAGGCCACTAACATGCGTCCGGCATGCGAACGCCTGTACTCCAGGCGGCAGGGCGGATGTATCGTTTTGTCAACGCACAGACAGGAGCGATATGGCGCAGATCGTCTCGCTCGCGGAGGCTGTCAGGCTCGCGGTCCATGACGGTGACACGGTAGCGATGGAGGGGTTCACCCACCTGATCCCGTTCGCGGCGGGTCATGAGGTGATCCGGCAGGGGCGCCGTGACCTCACGCTGATCCGGATGACGCCCGACCTCATCTACGACCAGCTGATCGGCGCCGGCTGCGCGCGCAAGCTGGTCTTCTCCTGGGGCGGCAACCCCGGGGTCGGCTCGCTGCACCGGTTCAGGGACGCGGTCGAGCACGGCTGGCCGCGGCCGCTTGAGATCGAGGAGCACAGTCACGCGGGGATGGCCAACCGGTACGTCGCCGGGGCCGCCGGGCTGCCGTTCGCCGTGCTGCGCGGGTACAGCGGCACGGGGCTGGTCGGCGAGACCCCGACGATCAAGCAGATCACCTGCCCGTTCACCGGCGAGCAGCTCACCGCCGTGTCAGCGGTCAACCCGGACGTGGCGATCATCCACGCGCAGCGTGCGGACCGCGCGGGCAACGTGCAGCTGTGGGGCATCACCGGGGTGCAGAAGGAGGCGGTGCTCGCCGCCAGGCGGTCGGTCGTCACCGTCGAGGAGATCGTCGACGTCCTCGACTCGCCGCCGCGCCCCAACGCCGTCGTGATCCCGAACTGGGCCGTGAGCTACGTGGCGCACGTGCCGAACGGCGCGCACCCGTCCTACGCCCTGGACTACACGGTGCGCGACAACGACTACTACGTCGCATGGGACAAGATCGCGCGGGACCGCGAGACGTTCAGCGCCTGGCTGGGGGAGAACGTGCTGACCGGGGACGTGACCGCGGGGAGCCCGGCATGACCGGCTCCGGGAACGCCGCGGGGAACGCCGGGTACACATCCGACGAGATGATGACCATCGCCGCCGCCCGGGCGCTGACCGACGGCATGACCTGCTTCGTCGGCATCGGGCTGCCCAGCGCCGCGTCCAACCTGGCCCGCGCCACGCACGCGCCGAACCTCGTGCTCATCTACGAGTCCGGCACGATCGGCGCCAAGCCGGACCGGCTCCCGCTGTCCATCGGCGACGGGGTCCTCGCCGAGACCGCCGACGCGGTGATCTCCGTGCCGGAGATCTTCAACTACTGGCTACAGCCCGGGCGGATCGACGTCGGCTTCCTCGGCGCCGCGCAGATCGACAAGTACGGGAACATCAACACGACGATCATCGGCGGGGACTACGCCAGCCCCAAGGTGCGGCTGCCCGGCGCGGGGGGCGCCCCGGAGATCGCGGCCTCCTGCAAGGAGGTCATCGTGATCGTCCGGCAGAGCCGGCGGACGTTCGTCGAGAAGGCCGACTTCATCACCTCGGTCGGCTACGGCACCGGTCCGGGGGACAGGGAGCGCCTCGGCCTGCGCGGCAAGGGGCCGCAGAAGATCATCACCGACCTCGGCGTGCTCACCCCCGACCCGCGGACCTGCGAGTTCACCATGACCGGGATCTTCCCCGGCGTCACAGAAGAGACGGTCAGGGAGCGGACCGGCTGGGACATCAAGATCGCCGTCGGCGCGGACCTCCAGATCGTCCCCCCGCCCACGCCGCAGGAACTGGCCGCCCTCCGGAAGTTCCACGCGATGTCAGCATCCTCGGGTAAGGAGTAACGATAGTGACCGTGTCCGAACAGGGCCTGGTGGTCCCGCAGTCCGGCAAGCTGGACTTGCCCGAGTACATGCGCCCGCAGCCGGGCAACCACCCGCCGCTTGACTTCCCGGACTACAAGTCGACCGCCCTGCGGCACCCCAAGCAGCCGCTGGTCCTCCTCCCGCACCGGCTCACCGAGGTGACCGGCCCGCTGCTCGGCGAGAGCCTGGTCACCATGGCCGACGCGGACCTCACCACCCAGCACGCGGGGGAGCCGCAGGGCCAGCGGATCATCGTCTTCGGCCGGGTGCTCGACTCCGACGGCCGCCCGGTGCCGGACACGCTGATCGAGATCTGGCAGACCAACGCGGCCGGCCGGTACCGGCACAAGCGGGAGCACCACCCCGCCCCGCTCGACCCCAACTTCGACGGCGTGGGCCGCGCGATCACCGACTCCGGCGGCCGGTACCGGTTCATCACGATCCAGCCCGGCTCCTACCCGTGGGGCAACCACTACAACGCCTGGCGGCCCGCGCACATCCACTTCTCGCTGTTCGGCCGCGCGTTCACCCAGCGGCTGGTCACCCAGATGTACTTCCCCGGCGACCCGCTGCTCCCGCTGGACCCGATCTACAACTCGGTGCCCGACGAGAAGGCCAGGCTGCGCATGATCGCCGAGTTCTCGATCGAGGAGACCCAGCCCGAGTGGGCGCTCGCCTACAAGTTCGACATCGTGCTCCGTGGCCGCAAGGCCACCGTCTTCGAAGGGACCGACCGTTGAGCGAGCTTCTCACCCCGTCGCAGACCGTCGGGCCGTACTTCGCGATGCGTCTGCCGTGGCCTGAGGGCCCGTTCGTGGTGCCGGAGGGCACGCCGGGCGCGATCACGATCGTCGGCCGCCTGTACGACGGCGCCGGCGACGTGATCCCGGACGGGCTGATCGAGACCTGGCAGGCCGACCCGAACGGCCGGTTCGCGCACCCGGACGACCCGCGCGGCCCGGTGCCCGTCGGCTACCACGCGTTCCGCGGCTTCGGCCGGTGCGAGACGGCCATCGACGGATCCTTCAGGATCGTCACGCTGAAGCCGGGCGCGCTGCCGTTCGGGGACGGGCGCACCGAGGCGCCGCACATCGACGTGTCCGTGTTCTCCCGGGGCATGCTCGACCGCAGCGTGACCCGGATCTACTTCCCGGACGAGGCCGCGGCGAACGAGGCCGACCCGGTGCTGCAATCGGTGCCCGCGGACCGGCGCGCCACCTTGATCGCGGTGCCGGCCGGGGACGGCGTCCTCAGGTTCGACATCCACATGCAGGGCGACCGGGAGACGGTGTTCTTCGACCTGTAGGGTTTTCTTCTGTGCCCGAGGTCAAGCTGGTCTCGTCCCTGGAAGGTCCCGACGACGCGCCCGTCCTGGTGCTCGGGAATCCCATCGGCACCACGCGTGATGTGTGGTCGCGCCAGATGCCCGTGCTGTCGCGGTACTTCCGCGTGCTGCGGTATGAGGCGCGCGGGCACGGCGTGCCGGGTGAGCAGTCGGCGGCCCCGCCGGGGCCGTACACGATCGCCGAGCTCGGCGCCGACGTGCTCGCGCTGCTCAACTCCCGCGGGTTCGAGCGCGTGGCGTACGCCGGGGTGTCGCTCGGCGGCATGACCGGCCTGTGGCTGGCCGCCAACGCGCCGGAGCGGATCACCTCGCTGGCGGTCTGCTGCGCCGCCCTGACGCCGATGCCGTCGGCTGACGCGTGGCGCGAGCGCGCGGCCCTCGTGCGCTCGCAGGGCATGGCGGCGCTCGCCGGCGTGGTGGTGCCGCGGTGGTTCACGCCGGCGTTCGTGTCGCGGTCGCCGGACGAGGTGGCCGCCGTGGTCGGCATGCTCACCGGGACGAACCCGGCCGGCTACGCGGGCTGCGCCGAGGCCATCGCGGCGATGGACCTGCGCCCGCTGCTCGGCCTGGTCAGGGCGCCGACGCTGGTCCTGTCCGGCGCCGAGGACCCGGCCGCCCCCCCGTCGGCCGGCGCCCAGACCGCCCTGGGCATCGCCGGCTCCCGGCTGGCCGTGGTCCGCGGCGCGTCCCACTTCGCCCACTACGAGAAGCCCGGCCCGGTGACCGCGGCGCTGCTGGCCCACTTCCGTGGCTGAGGCCCTCCGGCGTCCCGGGCGGGCGTCCCGGACGGCGGCTGAGGGCTCCCATCATCCCGAACGGACGCTCCTGGCTCCCCATGACTACCGCGGCGCCGCCGCCCGGATAGCCCCCTACATCCGGCGCACGCCGGTGCTCCGCGCGGTCGTCGACGGCCGGGCGGTCAGCCTCAAGCTCGAGCACCTTCAGGTCGCCGGCGTGTTCAAGATCCGCGGCGCGCTGAACGCGCTGCTCAGCGCGTGCCCGCCTCACGTCGTCACGGCGTCCGGGGGCAACCACGGGCTCGGCGTCGCCACCGCCGCCCGCTGGCTCGGCATCCCGGCCACGGTGTTCGTGCCCGCGACCGCGCCGGAGGCGAAGGCGCGCCGGATCGCCGCCCAGGGCGCGGACGTGGTGAAGACCGGCCGCGTGTACGCGGACGCGGAGCGCGCCGCCCGGTCGCTGGCGGCCGAGCGCGGCCTGTGCTACGTGCACGCCTACGACGACCCCGCCGTGGTGGCCGGCCAGGGCACGGTGGGGCTGGAGATCGCCGGGGACATCCCGGACTGGGACGCGGTGGCCGTCCCCGTGGGCGGCGGCGGCCTGCTCGCGGGCGTGGCCGGGGCCTTGTTCTCCGGCGCCCCGTCTCCCGGCGGCACGTCTCCCGGCGGCACGGGCGCACCTCGCCGGGTGGCGGCCGCGGAACGCCGGGTGGTCGCCGCGGAACCGGAGGGCTGCCCCACCCTGCACGCCGCCATCGCGGCGGGCGAGCCCGTCGAAGTCGGGGCCGATTCGGTCGCCGCCTCCGCGCTCGGCGCGAGCCGCGCCGGCGAGGCGGCGCTCGCCGCCTGCCGGGCGTACCCGGTCATCACCGCGCTGGTCAGCGACGAACAGATCCTGTCCGCCAGGGACCGGCTGTGGGAGGAGTTCCGCCTCGCGGTCGAGCCGGCGGCGGCCACGGTGTTCGCCGCGTGGCTGTCCGGCCAGGTGCCCGGCGAGAACCCGTGCCTGGTGCTGAGCGGCGGCAACGCCGACTGGACGCCTGCCTAGCCCCGGCGTCCCTAGCCCCCGCGTCCCAGCCCCGGCGTCCCTAGCCCCGGCGTCCGCGCCGGACCCGGCTCGGGGCGCGTGCCGTTCAGCCGCGGCGCCAGTCATCGCGGAGCACCGGTATCCCGAACCGGTTGACCCAGGTCAACGGGGGTATCAGCCTGCTGTGACGACCCCAGGGGAACCGCCCGTCACGCCAGCCGGACGGCCGCCGGCCTCGGCAGGCACGCCGGCCTCGGCAGGCACGGCAACCACGCCGGCCACGCCGGCCACGCCGGAGCGCGGGCGGCGGCTGGTTGTCATCTACATCGCGCTGATGCTCGCGCTGCTGATCAGCGCGCTCGACCAGACGATCGTGTCCACCGCGCTGCCGACGATCGTCAGCGACCTCGGCGGCCTCAGCCATCTGTCCTGGGTGGTCACCGCCTACCTGCTCGCCAGCACCGCGACCACCCAGGTGTGGGGCAAGCTCGGCGACCAGTACGGCCGCAAGCACCTGTTCCTCGCCGCGATCGTCATCTTCCTGGCCGGCTCCGTCCTCTGCGGCCAGTCGCGGACCATGACCGAGCTCATCGCCTTCCGCGCCGTGCAGGGCGTCGGCGGCGGCGGCCTGATCGTGCTCACCCAGGCGATCGTCGGCGACATCGTGCCCGCCAGGGAACGGGGCAAGTACCAGGGCGCGTTCGGCGCGGTATTCGGGGTGGCGAGCGTGGCCGGACCGCTGCTCGGCGGGTTCTTCGTGGACAACCTGAGCTGGCGGTGGGTGTTCTACATCAACCTGCCGGTCGGCGCGATCGCGCTCGCCGTGATCGCCGCCGTGCTCCCGGCCGCCGCGGCGCGGCGGCAGCACAAGATCGACTACCTGGGCGCGGCGCTGCTCGCCGGGTTCGCCGTCTGCGTGGTGCTCGCGACCTCCTGGGGCGGCACCACCTACCCGTGGGGCTCCGGGGTGATCATCGCCCTGTTCGCCGGCTCGGCCGTGCTGCTGTCCTGCTGGTGGCTGTCGGCGCGCCGGGCGGCCGAGCCCGTGCTGCCGCTGCCGCTGTTCGCCAACCCGGTGTTCACGATAGCCGCCGCGATCGGGCTCGCCGCCGGCTTCGCGATGTTCGGCGCGCTGTCCTACCTGCCGCTGTTCTTGCAGGTGGTGCACGGCGTCTCGCCGACGATCTCCGGGGTGTACCTGCTGCCGATGGTGATCGGCATGCTGCTGACCTCGGTGGGCAGCGGGCAGCTCATCGCGCGGACCGGCCGGTACAAGGTGTACCCCATCGCCGGCACCGCGGTCCTGACGATCGCGCTTATCCTGCTGTCCAGGCTGGACGAGACCACCGCGACGCTGACCATGAACCTGTACTTCTTCACCCTCGGGTTCAGCCTCGGCCTCATCATCCAGGTCCTGGTCATCGCCGTGCAGAACAGCGCCGACTACGCCGACCTCGGCGCCGCCACCTCGGGCGCGACGTTCTTCCGGTCGATCGGCGGCTCGTTCGGCGTGTCGGTGTTCGGCGCGATCTTCGCCAACCAGCTGACGGCCAACCTCGCCGGCGCGCTGCGCGGCGTCACCCTGCCGCCGGGGTTCAGCGCCGCCGCGATCGAGTCCGACAGGAGCCTGCTCGCCGGGCTGCCGCCGGCCGTGCAGCACGACATCCTGCACGCCTACAGCGTCTCGCTGCACCCGGTGTTCCTCACCGCGGTCCCGGTGGCGATCGTCGCGTTCGCGCTCTCCTGGTTCCTGCGCGAGGTCCCGCTGCGCACCGTGGCGGGCGAGACCCTGCGCAACTCGGCCAGCGCGGCCGACCTCGGCGAGGGGATGGGCGCGACGCCGACCCAGCGGTCGTCGGCCGAGGAGGCGGAGCGCGTGCTCACCCGGCTGGCAGCGGCTGACCTGCGCCGGTCCGGCTACGCCAAGCTCGCCCGGTCGGCCGGGCTCGAGCTGTCCGGCGGCGCCTGCTGGGTGCTGACCCGGCTCGCCCGGCAGGGCGCGACGCCGGGCGCGGAGCTGGCCAGGCAGGCGGGCGTGACCGTCGGGGAAGGCCACCCGGTCGCCGAGCAGCTGATCGGCAAGGGGCTGATCACCAGGAACGACGGTGTCCTCGCGCTGACCGGCGACGGACGGCGGACCGCGGAGCGGATCTTCGCCGCCGAGCACGACTGGCTGTGCCGCCAGCTGGCCGGCTGGTCGCCAGAGCGGCGGGCCGAACTGCGGCCCGTGCTCGCCGGGCTGTGCCGCGCGCTGCTCGGCGACGAGGCGGACCGCCGCCTGCTCGACGAGGCGGACCGTCAGCCGGCCAGGCGCTAGCCCCGCCGCCCGTCCCCCGCCGCTCTGGTCTTTCATCCCGAACGTACGCGCGGTGGCTCCGCCCCCCGGCGCGCCGCCCGGCAACCTCCATGGCCCGGTAACGCCAATGGCGGCTTCGCATGCGGTCATCGACCTTCGCCAATGCGGGCCAGATCCTTGACTCCATGACGATAATGTCCGGTAACCGGCAACATGCGAAGGGGCAGGTCTGGCATGTCCGCACCCAGGACCGCGCCGTCGGCGGCGCGCGGGGGCCGCCCGCGGCGGACCACGCCGGTCCAGCTCAGGCGACTGCTCATCGTGCTGCTCGCCTGTACCGTCCTGTTCTGGATCACGGCGACGGTCCTCCAGCGGGGGATGCAATCCGTTACCCAGTCGGTTCGTGACACCACGTTCCCGGCGTATCTGGATGCGATCCAGGCGCGCGCCGCGCTGTCGGACGCGGACCGTGCGGCGTGGCAGAGCTTCCGGTCGGGCGCGGCGCAGCTCACCGGTCCCGGACAGCAGTACCAGAACGACATCACCAACGCGGGGCAGGCTATCGAGCGACTCGCGGCGCTCGGAACGCCCGGCAGCCCGGAGAACTCGCTGCTGCAAACGATCAGCGGGCAACTGGTGAACTATCAGGGCCTGGTCGAGCAGGCGGACGCCGAGTACCGCAGGGATATCGCGCTGGGAACGGCCAGCAGGGGAGACCTGGGATTCGCGTACCTTACCTACGCGTCGAACGCGATGCGCGACCCGCAAGGCGGGCTGCTGGCAAGCATCGGTCAGCTAGCTGGTCCCGATCAGCAGGCGCTGCGCGGTCAGCTGGCGTCGCCATGGGCGGATCCCGCTCTGCTGCTCGTGCTGGCGGTGCCGGCTCTGTGCACGCTTGCCGGGATCGCCGCCGCGCAGGCGTTCCTGCGGCGCAGGTTCAACCGGGCGGTCAGCGTGCCGCTGCTGCTGGCCGCCGCGGCGGCGTGCGCCCTGTCCGTCTGGCTGATCGCCGCCACCTTGCGCGCCGACTCGGCCTTCGCCGCTGCCAGGGCCACGGCGCTCCCGAGGCTGACCGGGCTTTGGCAGGCTCAGATAAGGACGGTGGACGCCGAGGCCGCCGCGCTGCGGGCCAGCGTGCCCCCGGCCTCACCGGGTGGCCTGGACGCGGCGGCTACGCAGCGCGCGAGCAGCGCGTTCGGCGCGGATATGACGTCGGCGGCGGCCGCCGATGGCCTGACGGCCGGGATCCCGGCGCTGGCCGTCGCCATTGCCGTCCTCGGATATCTCGGGTTCAGGCCGCGACTTAACGAATACCGAGGGTTACAGTGACTCGTACGGCCTCGCACGCCCTGCTCGCGCTGGTGCTCGCCGCCGCCTGCCTGTTGTGCGGGTGCGCCAGCCCGGCCGCCGCCGCCACCGTTACCGTGCTCGGCTCCTGGACCGGGGAGGAAGAGAGCGGCTTCCTGGCGATGATCCGCGGTTTCGAGGAGAAGTACGGCATCCAGGTTGACTACACGGGGACGCGGGATGCCAGTGCCGTCCTGGCCAGCGACCTGGAAAACGGCAATCCCCCGGACCTGGCGGTGCTGGCCACGCCGGGCGAGCTGCGCCAGGAGGCGGCGAACGGGACGCTGGTTCCCATCGACGCGGCGCTGAGTTCCGCGAGGCTGACCAGCGAGTACGGACCCGGCTGGCTGCATCTCATGCGGGCGGCCGGGCCATCGGGCGCCTCGCACTACTACGCGATCATCGTCAAGGCGGCACTCAAGAGCGTCATCTGGTACGACCCGCGGAAAATGCCGCCCCGTGACCTGGCGCTGCTCACGTCACCCCGCCTCACCTGGGGACAGCTCAAGGAGCTGACCGCAAACCTGGCGGCTGCCGGCACGGCGCCGTGGTGCATGGGGTTTGAAGACAGCTCCAGTTCCGGGTGGCCGGGGACCGACTGGATCGAGGACATCCTGCTGCACCAGTCCGGACCGGGAGTCTATGACAGCTGGGTGGCGGGCACGCTGCCGTGGACGTCGGCGCCGGTCGTGCGGGCATGGCAGGCATTCGGTCAGATCGCGCTCACTCCGGGCCAGGTGTACGGCGGGATAAGGGCCGAATTGCTCACCAACTACGGTCAGGCCGGACAGCCGATGTTCGCCAGCAAGCCGGGCTGCTACCTGGACCACGAGGGCTCGTTCATCACCGGCTTCTACACTCAGGACCGGCTCGGCGCCCCCGGTTCCGGCGCGCATCCCCGGCCGGGGACCGACTTCCGCTTCGTCCCCTTCCCGGCGCTCACGGCGGCGGGGCAGGGCGCGGAGGAAGTCGCCGGCGATCTGCTCGGCATGTTCCATGACACCGCCGCGGCCCGCGAGCTCATCGCTTACCTGACGACGCCCCAGGCACAGGAGGCCTGGATCAGCCGGCCTGGCAGCGGGGCAATCTCCGTGAACCGGCTGGTACCGCTCAGCGACTATCCCGACCCCGTTTCGCGGGACCTTGCGCAGGACCTCACCCGCGCCGCCGATGTCCGCTTCGATGCGTCTGATTCCATGCCCCAGGCGATGCAGAACGCCTTCTACAGCGCGGTCCTGGAGTACCTGGACAGCCCGGGCCAGCTCAGCGTCATCCTGCGCGGCCTTGATCAGGTGCGCAAGACCGCGTATTAGCCGCGGGCTAGAACGGATCCAGGTCCGCCTCCGCGAGCAGGCGCGCGGCCGAGTCCGGGATCGTCAGCAGGCCCGCGAGCAGGTGGCGCAGCGGCCACCGGCCCGCCGCCCAGGCCAGGCCGCAGGCGAGGCCGGCCGGGCCCGCGGCGTGCAGTTCTCCGTCGCGGAAGCGCCACGGCACAATGGTGCCGTCCACGATGAGGCGGTCGTGTGCCGTGTAGGCCGGGGGAGCGGCGGGCAGCAGCGTCCGCACGACCGCGGGCACCGGGCGGCGCCGGCCCGCCGATTCGACGACGCCGGCTATCTCCGCGGAGGCCACGGGCAGGTCGAGCAGGTCGGCCAGGCGCTCCGCCAGGCGGTGGGGGGCGAGGACGAGGGGGCGGTCCGCCGCCAGCGGCCACAGGTCGGGGGCGTCGAGGACCAGGACCTCGCCGGCGCCGGCCACGGTCACCTCGCCGCCGCGGACGGCGCGGACCTCCTCCGGCGGCGTGACGTCGTCCGGCGTGAGGTCCGCGGTCGCGAGTGCGGCCCACAGCGCGCGCAGCTGCGCGCGCGAGACGGGGCGTGCCGGGTCGGCCAGCCTGCCGAGCAGCTCGTCGGGGCCTTCGGGGTCGGCGAGCAGGTCCGCGAGCGTCGTGCGGACGCCGAGCGCCCGGGCGATGACCGGGTCGGCGAGCGGGGCGGCGGCAGCCGGGTCCGCCTCGTCGTACAGCCCGGCGAGCAGCGGGTCCGCGTCCGCGGCACGCAGCTCGGCGGGGCGCCGGCCGCCGAGGACCAGATGGCGGCGGAGCCACCAGGCGGTATAGGACGGCACGTCCGCGTGGCGGCCGTCGGCCAGCCGCACCCGGGCCGGCTCGACGAGCGCCGCCCGCAGCGGCGGCCCGGTGAGCAGCTCAAGCGCCTGCGGCCAGCGCCCGGGGTCGACGAACTCCAGGTCGCGCACGGCCGTGACCTCGGGCGCGACCGGCGGCACGGCGCCGCGGGGGAGCCGTTCCCTGGCGTGCCGCGCCCAGTCCTCGGCGCCGTCCAGGTCCAGGTCGGGGTCGCCGAGGTCGACGTCGCGCGCGGTCAGCAGCTCGAAGGACGACAGCACGCCCGCGGCCTGGAGCGTCGCGGCGCCGTACCGGTCCAGCACCTGCTGGCCGGCGATCCCGAACGGCGCGTCCGCCGCCACCACGCCCGCCAGCGGCCCTCCGGGCAGCAGCAGTTCCCCTGCCGGGCGCCACTCGCCGTCGCTGTCCGGCAGCGCCAGGTCCGCGAGCCACGGGTATTCGCCAGGCGCGGCGTGCGCCGCGGCCACGAGGCCGAGCACCACGTCCGCGACCGGCGCCGGGTCCTCCTCATCGCAGGAGGCCTCGACCGCGGCGCGGGTGGCGGGATGGCCGAGGACGCTGCGCGGTGTGGCCTCCACCGCGCCGAGCCGGGCGAGCAGCGGGTGCGCCGCCTCGGGGGCCACGACGCGCAGCCCGAGCACGCCGAGCCGCTCGGGGCGCGCGAGCCCCGGCCCGGGCAGCAGCAGCCCGCGCGGGCCGCGCACCAGGCGCGAGTCGGCGAGCGGCACCGGCAGCCCGCCGAGTTCGCCGCGGTCCTCGGGCGACCCGCCCGACAGCACCTGGTACAGCCGCCGCCACCAGGCCGGCGGCCGGTCCAGCGCCGCGAGCATGTCGGCCAGGCCGGCGAGCGGCAGCCGGCGCACGCCGAGGACCGCGTAGGCGGGATGCCGCGCCGGCCCCGCGATGAGGTCAGGCAGCACCGGCGCGACGTACTCGGCCAGCCCCGTGATCCCCGTGCCGAGCAGCAGCGCGTCCCGCGGGCGGATCCGCCTGCCGGAAACGCCGTGAAGAAACGGCGTTTCCGGCAAGCGCTCGCGGATCGCCCGGCCGAGCCGCGCGTCGAGCTCGCCCCGCCCGGCCGGCCCGGGCACCAGGTCGAGGAGCCCGGGACCCGGCGCGAAGCCGGGCAGCATGCCCGCGTACGCCGCGGCGCACTGGCCGACGAGGAAGTCGGTGAGCGGGCCCGGCGCGACGTGCCGCCGGTCCGGGCTGAGCGGGAACGAGGCGAGCAGCAGCGCCGGAAGCCCCAGCGGCTCATCGGTCGGTGTCGGCGCGTGCACCACGGCGCTCACCCCGTCGGGCAGCCGCCCGGCCGGGACGTCCGCCCGTTCCGCGCCGGGCGCGAGCGGCACCGCCCAGCACACCGACCACGACGTCCGGCCGCGCTCCTCCGTCGGCCGGTCCGCGAGCAGCTCCGCGTCCGCCGCGCCGCCCGACGTCGCCGTGCGCCACCTGCTGACCGAGCCGCCGTCCGTGATCGTGACGGCGTCGCCGTCACGCGCCGCGGTGAGCACGCGGGCCGTGCCGCCGGCCTCGATCTCCACCCTCTCCAGCGCCGGGAGGGCGAGCAGCAGCGCCGGGCCGGCCTCGGCCAGCAGCCGCTCGGCCAGCTCACGGGCGCTGGAGTCGCGCAGCGGCAGCGTCACCGCGGTCGTGAACCCCTCCGGCGGCGCGGCGTCGTCGGGAAACGGCAGGCGGAGCACCGGCACGTGCCCCGACCGTGCGGCGAGCTCGGCGGCCAGCGACGGGACCTGGCGGACGAGCTCGCGCGTGGCATCGCGCGACCAGCGGACGGCCCCGGTCGCCGAGCAGATCCGCGGCGCGTCGCTCACCGCGACCACCGCGGCGAAACCCACGCCGAACCGGCCGACCGTGCCTTCTGCCGCGGTGCCTGCTCGCTTGCTGGAGGCGCGCAGCGTGGCCAGGGCCGCCACCCCCGCGGCGTCCAGCGGCGCCCCCGTGTTCGCCGCCACCAGCGTGTCGCCGCGGAGCGTCAGCCGCAGCCGGCCGCCCCCTCCGGCGCGCGCCGCCGCGTCCGCGGCGTTCTGCGCCAGTTCCACCACGACCCGGTCCCGGTAGCCGCCGAGCGCGTAGTCCTCCTCGGCGTTGGCGTCCTCGCGGAACCGCGCGGGCGACGCCGCCCAGGCGCCGAGCACCCGCTCGCGCAGCTCCGCGGTCTTGAAAGGGTCAGCGAGCCCATCCAGCACAGCCAGACACTAGCCCACCCGGCACCGGGCGGCGGTGTCCTGGGCCGCCCCGCCCGCGCGCCGCGGCACTGACTGGACGCCGGGCAGGGCGTCCGGGACCGGCCGCGGCTCCAGGCCGGGCAGCACGGACAGCGCGGGCAGCCCGGACTCCAGCGGGAAGACCAGCGTCCGGCCGGCTCCGGGCTGACGATTCCGGCCCGGGGACACCGGACACAATAGCTACGGGGGAGCGCTGGGCGGGGCCTGGCGATGGGGGGATGACATGACGAGGAGCCCGGGCCGGCGGACCGCGCCGGCGCACGTGCTTGACGACCACCTCGCGGCGGAGTTCGTCACCCGGGACGTGGACGCCACGATGGCGACCATGACCGGCGACCCGTACCTCAACCACGTCCCCGTCATGACGGGGGGCACCGGCCGGGAGGAGGTCCGCCGGTTCTATGAGAACGTCTTCGTCGGCCACTGGCCGCGGGACACCACGACGCGGCGGGTCTCCCGGACCGTCGGCACCGATCAGGTGGTCGACGAGCTGGTGATGTCGTTCACCCACGACATCGCCATGGACCACCTGCTTCCCGGCGTGCCGCCCACGGGCAGGCGGGTACGGCTGGCGGTCTGCGTGGTCGCCGGCTTCCGGGACGGCAAGATCACCCACGAGCACATCTACTGGGACCAGGCCTCCCTGCTGGTCCAGGTCGGGCTGCTGGACCCGGCGGGCCTGCCCGTCGTGGGAGCCGAGCAGGCCGAGAGGGTACTGGCCCCGCGGGCGGTTCCCGCCAATGCCCTGCTCGGCCCGGCCTGGCGGAGCTGACATGCCGCCGCCGGTGACCGGCCCGGCCGAGGAAATCCGGGCCCAGGCGCTGGAGGTCGCCGCCGGGTGGTCGCCGGCGGACGCGCCGGATTCGTGGCGGCTCACCGCGGCGCTGTTCCAGGCGATCGCGGCCCACGAGGAGCTGCTGCGACGCCTGGCCGGGCTGCCGCCGGACCGGCTGCCTGCCCTCCTGGCCAGCGCGGCCATCTCGTTCCTGGTGCGCCGGGACCGGCCAGAGCCGCTGGCCGGCTATTTCCCGGAGCCGGGAGCGGCCCCGCCGCCGTTCGACGCCGGCTTCTTCCCGGCGGCGCGGGCGTTCGTCTCCGCCCGCCTGGACGACATCGTGGCCGAATGCGCCCGGCACCGGTACCAGATGAACGAAGTGGCCCGGTGCACCCAGCTCGCGCTGGGCATCGCCGCGACGACGGGATCGCGGGCGCAGCCCGTCGGGCTGGTGGACCTGGGCACGGGCGCGGGCTTCGGCTTGCAGCTAGACCGGTTCCGCTACCTGGTGGGCGGCCGCGCGTCCGGGCCGCGGGCCGCTGCGCTGTGCCTTAGCTGCCAGGCGCGCGGACCGCGCGAGCCGCCGCGGATCAGCCTGCCGCCCATCGCCGAACGGGCCGGGATCGACGTGGCCCCGGTCGACCTGCGGGATCCGGCGGCGAGGTCCTGGCTGCTGGCGTGCGCGCCGCCGGAGCCGTCCGCGCTGGACCGGCTGGCCGCGGCGGCCGAGGTGACCCGGCGGCATCCGGCGCGGGTCCTCGCCGGCGATGTGATAGGCCTGCTGCCGGGCCTGCTCGGGCGGCTCGCGCCGGGGCGCCGCGTGCTCGTGACGGATGCCTACCTGGCGGTGTTCCTGCCGCCGGAGCGCCGTGCGGAACTGGCGGGCATCATGGCCGAGGCCGGCCGCGGCCGTCCGGTGACATGGCTCTCGCTCGACCCTCTCGTCCCGCTCGGGCCCGCGGGACGCGAAAGCGTGCAGGGGCTCAGGCTGCCGGCGCCGCTGGTCGCCAGCTATCAGCGGGACGGCGTCTTCGCCGTGCTCGGCGCCCGGACCTTCCACCGCGGCACCGACCGGGGGCGCCTGCTGGCGCGTGCCCATCCCTCCGGCCAGTGGGTCGAATGGCTTGGCCGCGAGCCCGGCTAGGCTCTGCCTCATGTCCGCTGACCCCAGCGCCCTCGTGGCGCTCATGCCGTTCGCCCAGCACCTCGGGCTGATCGTGGACGAGGCGAGCCCCAGCCAGGTCATCGCGCGGCTGGCCTGGGCGCCGCACCTGTGCACCGCCGGAGGCGTCATGCACGGCGGAGTCCTGATGGCCCTCGCCGACACCGCGGGAGCGCTCGTGACGTTCCTCGGCCTGCCGCCGGGGGCGACGACGGCGACGATCACCTCGACCAGCCAGCTGTTCCGGCCGGTGACCGGCGGGACCGTGCGCGCGGTGGCCATGCCGCTGAACCGCGGACGCACCACGGTCACCGCCCAGACCAGCCTGTACGACTCCGGGGACCGCCTGGTCGCCCAGACCACGCAGATCCAGGCGGTCAGGGACGGCCAGGCGGCCCGCCCGCCGCGATGAACGTGGCGCGCCGCGCCGGGGTCAGGCTGGGCGCTCGTCGAGCCGGAAGCCGATTTTCAGCGTCACCTGGAAGTGGCAGCGCTGGTCGTCCTCGATCCGGCCCCGGATTCCGCTGACCTCGAACCAGTCGAGGTTGTGCAGGGTCTTCGAGGCGCGGGCGACGGCTGCCCTGATCGCATCGTCGATGCTCTCCGTGGACGAGCCGACGATCTCGCTCACCGAATAGACGCTGTCTGACATCGATGCCCCCTTCCGCGCTGGCCTGCCGCGGCATGCTCCGCCGCTGAGCGGAACACGGCCGCGATAAGCGACTTCTTCCCAGGTGGCGGTTCGAGAACCCGGGCTGCGGCAGGCCCTGGCACATATCTGCGGGAGGGAACGGTCCGGCCGCGCGGCGGCCATCCGGTTTCCGGCAGCGCGACGGGGCCTGCGAGCTGTGCCGCGCCGGTTACCGGCCCGGCCGCCCCGGGGAGTGCCGCAGGGGCAGCCCGTCCGCTACGCGCGCGTTCCGGGCACGCGGCCCCCAGCCGCGTACCAGGGCGATATCCGCACCAAACCGCACAGCCATGGCAGGCCAGGCCCCGGCGGGCCGCGCCCGCAGCGCGTTTCCAGGTGATGGCCGGGCGGAGCCGCTACCCTAAGGCACGTGGCGTCCTGGGCTGATCACGCCATCTTGTGGCACGTGTACCCGCTCGGCTTCACCGGCGCGGAGAAGACGGCCGTGCCGCCGCACGAGCCTGTCCGGCACCGGCTGCGGCGGCTGGAGGCGTGGCTGGATTACGCGGCCGGCCTCGGGTGCGACGGACTGCTGCTCGGCCCGGTCTTCGCCTCGCAGTCGCACGGCTACGACACCGTGGACCATTTCAGGATCGACCCGCGGCTCGGCGACGAGGACGACTTCGACGCGCTGGTGGCGGCCGCCGGCGCGCGGGGCCTGCGGCTGATCCTGGACGGGGTGTTCAACCACGTGGGCCGCGGGTTCCCCGCGTTCCAGGCGGCGCTGCACGGCGGACCGGGAACGCCGGCGGCGCGCTGGTTCAAGCGCGCGCCCGGCGGCGGGTTCGCGGTCTTCGAGGGCCACGCCCACCTGGTCGAGTTCGATCACGACGAGCCCGCCGTCCTCGGCTACGTGGTCGAGGTGATGCGCCACTGGCTCGGCCGGGGCGCGGGCGGGTGGCGGCTGGACGCCGCCTACGCGGTCCCGCCGGGCTTCTGGGCCAAGGCGCTGCCCGCGGTGCGAGAGTCCTTCCCGGACGCGTGGTTCCTCGGCGAGATGATCCACGGGGATTACGCCGCCTACGCGGCGGAAAGCGGGCTGGACTCGATCACCCAGTACGAGTTGTGGAAGGCGATCTGGTCCTCGCTCAACGACCGGAACTTCTACGAACTGGACCATGCGCTGGGGCGGCACAACGCGTTCCTCGGCGGGGTGCTCCCGCAGACGTTCGCCGGCAACCACGACGTGACCCGGCTGGCGACGGCGCTGAACGACGAGCGGCACCTCGGGCACGCGCTCGCCGTGCTGTTCTGCGTGGCCGGCGTGCCCAGCGTGTACTACGGGGACGAGCAGGGGTTTCAGGGGATGAAGGAACACCGGGAGGGCGGCGACGACGCGATCCGGCCGTCCTTCCCGGAGTCCCCGGCGGACCTGCCGCCGGACGGCTGGCGCTGCTACCGGCTGCACCAGCGGCTGATCGGGTTCCGGCGGCGGCACCCGTGGCTGGTGCGGGCGCGGACGGCCGCCGAGCACCTGGCCGGCCACGCGATGGCGCTGCGGGTGACGGGGGAGTCCGGCCAGCTCCTGCTGCTCCTCAACGTCGGCGACGAGCCGTACCGGTTCCCGGTGGACCCCGGGCCGCTCGCGGTGGCCGAGACCGCCGAGGCGGGCGCGGCGCCGGAGGACCCCCTGCTCGTCCCGCCCCACGGCTGGACGATCCTGGCGTAGCCGGCCCGGGACGATCCTGGCGTAGCCGGCCGGTGATACCGCCGTGTAGCCGCGGTGAAGCCGCGGCCGCCTACCGTGCTCATCGTGTCCACCCGGTCTGAGAAAGCGATGAGATGACAGCCACAGCCGCTATCGACGCCGCCGGCCTGGTCAAGACCTTCGGCGGGCTCCGCGCGGTCGACGGAATCGACCTTGACGTGCGCCAGGGCGAGATCTTCGGCGTCCTCGGCCCGAACGGGGCGGGAAAGACGACGACGCTGAAGATGCTCGCGACGCTGCTGCCGATCGACGCCGGGCAGGCCCGGGTGTTCGGCGTGGACGTCGCCAGGGAACCGCACCGCGTCCGCCAGCTGCTCGGGGTCACCGGCCAGTACGCGTCGGTCGACGAGGACCTGACCGCCACCGAGAACCTATGGCTGTTCGGCCGGCTTCAGGGCCTGCGTTCGGCCGATGCCCGCGCCGCCGCCAGGCGGCTGCTGGGGCAGTTCGGCCTGGAGGACGCCGCGGACAAGCCGATCGCGCAGTTCTCCGGAGGGATGCGGCGGCGGCTTGACCTCGCGGCCAGCCTGATCACCCGGCCGCCGCTGATCTTTCTCGATGAGCCGACCACGGGCCTGGACCCGCGCACCCGCGGGCAGATGTGGGACACGATCCGCGGCCTGGTCGCCGACGGCTGCACGGTGCTGCTCACCACCCAGTACCTCGACGAGGCGGACCAGCTCGCCGACCGGATCGCGGTGATCGACCACGGCCGCAAGGTCGCCGAGGGCACGCCGGAGGAGCTGAAGACCTCGGTGGGCGACTCGGCCTTGCAGCTGCGCCTTGCCCCGGATGCCGACACCGGACTCGCGCGCCAGGTCGTCCGCCGGGTCACGGGCGCCGAGCCGGTCCTGACACCCGAGTCGGGCCGGATGAACGTGCCCCTCGACACCCCCGACCAGGCCGCCGACGTGCTCATCGGATTCCGCCAGGCCGGGGTGACGGTCATCTCGGTCAGCGTGGCGAAGCCAACGCTCGACGAGGTTTTCCTCGCGATCACCGGCCACGGCACCGGGCAGGCCGGCGATCCGGATGCTGCCGGGCCCGCGGCGGCCGAGCGCCCGCCTCTGGAGGTCAAGTGAGTACCGCGACCGTCAACCCCGTGCCGCCCGCCGGCCGTGTCCCGCCGCGGGTCGTCGACCCCGCCGCCGCGGTGGCCCGCACGCGCCCGCGCCCCAGCGCCGCCGAGGCCGTCAGCCAGACGCTGTCGATGGCATGGCGGGCGCTGAAGAAGATGCGGCGCAACCCGGAGCAGTTCTTCGACGTCACGTTGCAGCCGCTGCTGTTCACGGCGATGTTCGCCTACGTCTTCGGCGGCGCGATCTCCGGGAACGTCCGCGGCTACCTGCCGCTGATGATCCCCGGGATCGTCGCCCAGACCGTCCTGACGACATGCATGTCCAGCGGTGTGCAGCTCCGCGAGGACATGGACAAGGGCGTCTTCGACCGGTTCAAGGCACTGCCGATCGCCCGGATCGCCCCGCTGGCCGGGCCGATGATCGCCGATCTGGTGCGCTACCTGATCGCCGCCGGCCTGACGTTCGTGATGGGACTGATCATCGGCTACCGCCCCGGCGGGGGCGTGCCCGGCGTGCTCGGCGCGATCGCGCTGGCGATCTTCACCGGCTGGTCGATCGCCTGGGTCTTCACCTGGGTCGGCACGATCGCCCGCAACGCCCGCAGCGTGCAGGGCTTTTCGATGCTGATCCTGTTTCCGCTGACCTTCCTGTCCAACGCGTTCGTGCCGGTCCGCACGCTGCCGTCAGGACTGGCGGCGTTCGTGAAGATCAACCCGGTCTCTCATCTGGTGTCGGCCACGCGCGACCTGGCCAACCACGCCGCGATCAGCGGCGAGGTGGGCTGGACACTGCTCGCGGGCCTGGTGGTGATCGCGGTCTTCGCGCCGCTATCGGTGCGCAGCTACCGGCGGCACCTGTAGGGGCAGCTCAGCCGGCAGCCGCTCCGCCAGCCGCCGGGCCTCCGCCAGCAGGTCCGGCGGCTGGCGGCCGGCGTACCGGGCCTGGAACCCGGCGAGCAGGCCGGGCGCCGCCTCCTCGGCCGCCGGCACGATCCGCTCCCACGTCAGCGTGGGGATCGTGCGGTGGTAGGAGAACCGGCCGGCGAGCGCGAGCAGCCGCACCGCGTCCCGCGCCGGCGCGGCCCGGCGCAGCAGAGCCCAGGTGCCGAGGGCGAACAGCAGCAGGGCGCTGGCCGGATAGTCCAAGTCCGCGCTCGCGGCCCCGAATACCTTAATCGCCTCGTCGCGGCAGGTACGGAACAGCGCCCGCCCGTGCGCCTCGTCGCCGTCCGTCGCGTACCAGGCGTGCGCGCTCAGCGCGATCGAGTCACCGAACAGGACCCACGGCTCCAGCCCGGTCCAGGGGACTCCCGGGATCCGCATCTCGCGCATGCGGGCCGCGCACTCGCGGTGCATGCGCAGGCCGGCGGCGCGGTCGCCGCGGGCGAGCGCCAGTTCGCCGCGGCAGACCTGGCGGAAGGCGCCCGCGCCGAACGCGGCCGTGCCCTCGTCGACACCGTCCATCCGGTCGAGCTCCTCCTCGGCGTCCGCGAGCCGCCCGTCGGCGATGGCGCACAGCGCCAGCAGCATGCGGAGCTGGATCTCGTCATCGCCGGCACCGATCCGCCGCATCACCGGCAGGGCGGCCCGGGCATGCTCGACCGCGGCGGCGCGGTCACCGATGTGCATGCTGAGCTGTGCCAGCATGGTGCGCAGCATCGCGGCGGACCACGGGCCGTCGTCGCTGCGGGCCAGCGCCAGCGCACGCTGCGCGGCCCGGACCGCGCCGGCCGCATCGCCGGCGTGCTCGCGAAGGTGGCTGAGCCACTGGCCGGCGGCGAGCGCGGTATGCCGGCCGGGGTCGTCAGCGAGCCGCTCGAGCCGGGATGAGAACGCGCCGGCGTCGGCATCGGCCGGGTCGTACGCCAGCAGCACCCGCACCAGCCCGGAAACGTGCGCGCTGCCACTGGTATCCGGGCTCAGCCGCCGGAGGATGGCGCGGAGCGGGCCGGCGCTCGCCGTGCCGGTCATCAGCGCGTTGCTCAGCGTGATCGCTACCGCGCCACGGGCCTCGTCCATAAGATCCGGCGGTGGCTGCCAGCCGCGAACCGCGTCGGTGACCGCCCCGGCCAGGGCGAGCAGCCGGACGTGCTCGCCGCGCAGCGTCCAGAACAGCCCGAGCGCGGAAAGCAGCCGGACGAGCGAGCAGCGGTCACCGTCGGCGATCGCGCCGCGCAGCTCGTCGGCCAGGTTGATTTCCTCGGCGCCCAGCGCGTCGATCGCCTCGAACTGGCCGTGGCTCATGACCCGGGCGCCATGGCCGCGTGCATAGCCGGCGGCCCACCGGCGCCGGGCGGCACGCGCCGCGGACTCCTCGCCGGCTTCCGCGAGCCGCATCAGGCCGAACTCGCGTACCGTTTCCAGCATCCGGTAGCGCACCCCGGCGCGGGTCTCCCGGACGCTGAGCAGCGACTGGCCGACCAGGCCCTGGACCGCCTCGGCCGCGTCGCCGCCGAGCACCTCCTCCGCCGCATCGAGCGTGAACCCGTCCTGGAACAGGGCCAGCCAGCGCAGCGCGCGCTGCTCGGCGGCGTTCAGCAGGTTCCACGACCAGTCGATGACCGCGAGCAGGGTCTGGTGCCTGCCGGGCGCGCTGCGGTCGCCGCCGCGCAGCAGCGCGAACCGGTCTTCCAGCCGGCGGTCGATCTCCTCCAGCGACATCGCCCGCGCCCTGGCCGCGGCGAGCTCGATCGCCAGCGGCAGGCCGTCAAGCCGGGCGACGATGCTGGTCACGGCCGGCCCGGTGAGCCGAACGCTCGGCCGTGCGGCCACGGCCCGCTCCCGGAACAGCCGCGCGGCGTCGCCGGACCCCAGCTCGCCGAGCAGGTAGACGCGCTCAGCGGCGATCGCGAGCGGGGCGCGGCTGGTGGTGAGCACGCGCAGGTCGGCCGTTGCCGAGACCAGGAATGCCACCAGGCCGGCCACCGCCTCGACCAGGTGCTCGCAGTTGTCCAGCACCAGCAGGCTGGGCGACTGCCCGAGCAGCTGCGCGATACGCGCCCGGATGTCGGCCCGCTGCTCGGCCGTCAGGACCCGGCGGCCGCTGACCGAGTCGCGGACGCCGAGCGCGGACCCGATTTCGCCCGGGACATCCTCGGCCGAGGCGACCCCGGCCAGCTCGACCACATAGACGGCCGGCTCAGCCGCGTCCCGTGCGAGGGCGTGCGCCAGCCGGGTCTTGCCCAGCCCGCCGGGACCGACGATGGACACCACCCGCGAACTGGCCAGCAGCGCCCGCAGCCGGTCCAGGTCACCGTCGCGGCCGATCAGCGGGGTCGCGTCGTACCGCACCCCCCGGCGGACCGGCCGGTCCAGCGCCAGCAGGCTCCGGTGCGCCCGCTGGAGCGGCTCGCCAGGGTCGGCGCCGAGCCGCTCGCGCAGCTCCCGCCGGTAGCGCTCGAATCGCTCGAGCGCGGCCGCCGGGCCGCGGACGGCAGCCTCGCTGCGCAGCAGATCCGCCAGCAGCGGTTCATCGCGCGGCCGCTCCGCGTGCGCCGCCTCAAGCGGCGCCAGCGCGTCCGCGTGCGCCCCCGTCCGGCTGGAGGCCCGCGCCAGGATCACGCGGGCGGCCGCCGCGTCCCCGGCGGCCGCCCGGCGCAGCTCCGCCAGCGGGCCGGCGTCCCCGTCGCCCGCCGGGGGCAGGCCGGCCGCCAGCGCCAGGGCCTCTCGCGCGAGCGCCGCGGCGGCGGCCGGATCCTGGTCCAGCGTGGCCGCGGCATCGTGGACGAGTCCCGCCAGCCGCACGCTGTCGACCTCTTCCGGCCTGGCCCCCAGCCGGTACCCGGCACCGTCACGGACGATCGCGTCCGCACCGCACGCGTTCCGCGCCCGCGCCACGAGAACCTGCAGGCTCTTCATGCCGTTGCGCGGCGCCCCGTCTCCCCAGACAAGCTCGATGAGCTCCCCGGCCGGCACCGGGCGGCAGCCGCCCGCCGCCAGCGCCGCCAGCAGCGCCCGTGGACGATCGCCCGCGACAGGTCTTCCCCGCCAGCGCACGTCCGCGAGCAGGTTCAGGACGATGCTCACCTTGCGAGTCTAAAAGCGCGCCTGGCACGGAAGCTGCCGGACGATCCGGCGCATGGCCGGCCGCGCCGCTTTGCGGTGCCTTGCCTTGCCTGCCTTCGCGTGACACCTTCGCCGTGCCTTGCCTGCCTTCGCGTGACATCATCGAGGCGGGCGGGCCATCGCGAGGGAGGAGCGGAATGACAGGATCGACTCAGCCGGGGAACGGGCTTCCGGCGGGCATCCGCACGGATATCGCGCACCCGGCCCGGGTGTATGACTACTGGCTTGGCGGCAAGGACAACTTCGCGGCCGACCGGGCGGCCGCCGAGCAGGTGATGCGGGTGATGCCCGAGATCCTGGACACCGTGCGCGGCAACCGCCAGTTCCTGGTCCGCGCGGTCCGCTTTCTGCGCGATGCCGGGATCCGCCAGTTCATCGACATCGGCAGCGGCCTGCCGAGCAGCCCCAACGTGCATGAGATCGCCCAGGAAGGCGATACCGGCGCCCGCGTGGTGTACGTGGACAACGACCCGGTGGTTTTCTCGCACGCCGGTGCGCTGATGACCCGCGGCGACACGACCGCCGTCGTGCTGGCCGACCTGCGGGACGTGGATCAGGTGCTGTCCGAGGCCCGCGGGCTCATCGACTTCACCCTGCCCGTCGGGCTGCTGTTCGTCGGCTGCCTCCACCACATCGTAGATTCCGACGACCCCCCGGGCATCGTGGCCCGGTACCTGGCGGCCCTCGCGCCGGGCAGCTACCTGGTCATCTCGCACGCCACCGATGAACGCTCGCCGGAGAAGATGCGCGCGAACTCCGAGGTGGCCGAAAGCAGCGGCGCCGTGCTCATACCCCGCGGCAAGGACGCGATCTCGCGCATGTTCAACGGCCGGGAACTCCTCGACCCCGGGCTGGTCCTGGTCGCCTACTGGCGGCCGGAGGGCGGCGACCCGGGGCCGAACGCGGAGCGGGCCTGGGCCTACGGAGGGGTCGCCGCCGTCTAGCGCCGCCCGCGGCGCCTTCGCCGGCCAGGGCACCGGTCAGGGCGGCGCGGGGTCGGCGTAGCCGCGGGAGTAGGCGTAGCGGATCGCCTGGGCGCGGTCCCGCGACCCGGTCTTGGCGAAGATCCGGTTGACGTGCGTCTTGACCGTCGCCTCGCTGACGAACAGGGCCCGGGCGATCTCCCGGTTCGACTGGCCGGCCGCGATGAGCCGCAGCACCTCGGCCTCGCGCGGCGTGAGATCGTCCCCGGCGCCGCCGGCCGGCGGCGCCGGGGCCTGGGGCGCCCGGGCCGCGGCCGAGAGCAGCCGCTGCTGGACCGCGGGGTCGAGCACCGCCTGGCCGGCCGCGGCGGCCTGGATGGCCCGGCCGATCTGGGCCCGCGTCGCGTCCTTGGTCAGGTAGCCGAGCGCGCCCGCCCGCAGCGCGCCGATGATCGACTCGTCGTCGGCGTAGGTGGTGAGCACGACGACGCGGGTGCCCGGGTGCTCGGCGGTGATGCGGGCGGTCGCGGTCACGCCGTCGCAGCCGGGCATGTTCAGGTCCATCAGCGCCACCCGCGGGCGCGTCCTGGCGACGAGCTCGACGGCGGCGTCGCCGTCCGCGGCCTCGCCCGCGACGGTGATGCCGGGCAGCGTGCCGAGCAGCAGCACCAGGCCTTCGCGGACCGCCGACTGGTCGTCGGCGACGACCACGGTGACCGGCTCGTCTGGGGTCAGGCTGGGATCGTCAGGCATACCCGCCATTGTCCGCCGGCCGGACCGGTTGCCAAGGCGGCGCCGCTCAGCGCGGCCCGCTCCCGCAGGCCGGCGAGCCCGTACCCGGCACCCGTGCGGGCGAGCGGCCCGGCCGTGCCGTCTGGCGGCAGCGGGTTGACGACCTCCACGGTCGTCTCGCCGGGACCGAACCGCAGGGTAACGCTGACCGGCTGGCCCGGCGCGTGCTTGCGGGCGTTCGTCAGCGCCTCCTGGACGGTCCGGAAGGCCGTCAGGCCGGCCTCGGCGCCGAGCGGGCGCGGTTCCCCGGTGACGGCGTAGCTGACCGGCATGCCGCCGTCCGCGCGGCAGGAATCGGTCAGCGCCCGGAGCTGGGCGTCCAGCGAGCCGGCCGGCGCCGCGCCGGTGCCGGGGTCACGCAGCGCCCGGACCGCCCGTCGCGCCTCCGCCAGGCCTTCCCTGGTGAAGACGCCGGCGCGCTCGATGCACTCCAGGGCCTTGGCCAGCTCCGGTGACCGCTGCGGTGCCGCGGCGAGCAGGCCCTCGGCGGCCTGCAAGTTCACCGACACCGCGCCGAGCGAGTGGGCGAGCACGTCGTGGATCTCCCTGGCGATGCGCGCCCGTTCGGCCAGCGCGGCCGCGTGGGTCTCGGCCTTGTGCGCGCGGCGGGCCTGCTCGAGGGCCTCTTCGGCCTGCTCGGCGCGGAGCACGTAGGCGCGGCGGCTCAGGCCGAACGCCCACAGCCCGATGAACGCCGCCGAATAGCCCGCCAGCGCCCCCGCCGGCGCCCCGGCCGCGATCCCCGCGATGAGGAACGCGGCGATCGTCTCGGCGGTGATCGCCAGCGACGCCTCGGTCTCCAGCCGCGCTCCCGCGGCCGAGGTGACCATGCAGCCGATCGCGGCGGCCGGGCTGTTGAACGACACGCCGGCCAGCGCGCCTCCGGCCGCGCCCATCACGACCAGCATCGGGGTCGCCAGCGGATGCCCGGGCCCGGCGAGCAGCCACGCGACGCACGCGGCGGCCGAGACGCCCAGCGTGACAGCGACCGCGATGCCGCTGCTGCCCGCTCCCGGGTGCGGACTGGCCAGGGGGACCGTGACCAGCACCATCACCAGGACGAGGATCCGTATGCCCTCGACGACCCGCGGCAGGTCGGCCGGGCCGGCGGCCCGTTCCCCGGCTGCCGGCGCAAGGCGTGCGGCGATGGAGCGGAACACCCCTCCAACGTATCCCGCCGGGCAGCCGGCCCGCGCCGGCGAGCGGGTGGACGCCGGGCGGACGCCCGCGCCTCCACCCGGCCTCCACCCGGTATCGAGCCGCGGGCCGGCGCGGCGGCGGGGGGCGGCTGCCTAGCGTGGGACCCGTAACGGAAGACGGCTCACCCAAGGAGTTCCCGTGGACGCCAGCGTTCTGATCCCCAACCTGCTCATCCTCGCCGCCGTGCTGATATCCGACCTTGGCCGGCGCCCCGTCTCCGCGGCCCGGCTGCTCCGCCCGTTCATCGCGGCGGCCGTCATCGTCCCGTTCTTCATCAAGGCGGCAGCCACCTCCGGCAACGGCCTGCTGTTCGAGATCGCCGCGGCCGCGGCGGGGCTGGCGCTCGGCGTGCTGGCCGCCTCGCTGATGCGCGTCTACCCGCACGGGCGGCAGGGCAAGGTCGTCACTCACGCCGGCCTGCCGTACGCGCTGCTGTGGGTCGCCGTGGTCGGCGCCCGCCTCTACTTCACGTACGCGGCGCAGCACACGTTCCATGAGCAGATCGGCCGCTGGATGATCGCCAGCCAGATCACCGTCGACGCGCTCACCGACGGCCTGGTCTTCCTCGCCGTCGCGATGCTGCTGGCCCGCACCGGCACCCTGGCCCTCAGGGCCCGCCGGGCCGGCGCGCGGCGCCCGGCCCGGGCCGTCGCCGTGCCGGCCGCCGGCAGGTGAGCACGCGGCCGTGGCCGGCCACAGGCCCGGGACCCAGGCGGCACAGCCCCGGTCCCGGGCTTCGCCAGTGCCCGGGGCCGTCAGTGCCCGAGGCGGCGCAGGTGCTCGGTGAACCGGCCGTCGGCCTGCGGCCCGGATTCCGCCGCGCCGGCCGAGACGTCGTGGGCATAGGCGGTGTCCATGTACTCGCGCAAGAACGTCACCCGCTCCCCGCTGACCTGGGCGACGAACACGTAGGAGTTCTCGTACGTGTTCCCGTTGCGCAGCTTCCCCCGGCCCACGGTCTCCGCCACCACCCAGTCGCCTTCGCCGATCATCCGGACGACCTCCACCTTCGGGTCTCCCGGCTCGAACAGGCCCTCGCGCACCGGCCGGAGGAAGTCCTCGATGATCGCCCGGCGCCCGCGCTGGGACGGGAACCCGCGCGCCACGTCGTTGACCATCCAGACCGAATCGTCACCGAAGAACTCCCCGATCGCCTCGAAGTCCCCGGTGCTCAGCGTGGCGAAGAACCGGCGCAGCACGTCCTTGGGGCCGCTGGCGCGTACATCAGGCATCCTGACCTCCCTGGCAGGCGATGCCTTGAGGTTCTCACCCCGCCGGGGGCGGGGGAACCGCCCGCGGCCCAGGGAAACCGGCCGCCGCGTTGTGCCTTCGCGACACCGCCGGCTATCCGCGCGTGGCGGCGCCGCCGCTACCTGCGCGTGAACGTGAGGTGGGTGACGCCGCTGGGAGCGGTCACCGGCTCCACGGTGAAGCGCTGCTCGAGGTCTTCCAGCCCGTCCCACAGCCGCTCCCCGTGCCCGAGGACTACCGCGGCACCACCACGACGTGCATGTGGCCGATCAGGCCGGCGGCCAGGAACTGCCGGACCGCCGGTGGCGGG
>Ga0209061_1001711_pt1 | contig 33571 bp, 28 predicted proteins | sample Coa_R1_10_FD_187157 | JGI IMG/M metagenome (GOLD analysis project Ga0209061, IMG submission 187157) | Surface soil microbial communities from Centralia Pennsylvania, which are recovering from an underground coalmine fire - Coalmine... | ecosystem: Environmental > Terrestrial > Soil >... | reverse complement strand
GCGGAGGCGGTGGTGGTGGCGGTTGCGGCGGCGGTGGCGGCGGTGGTGGTGGTGGCGGCGGACTCGTGCCGCCCGCAACGTCCGCGACGAAGTTCGCGATGTTGATCGAGCCAAAGCCCGTGCAATAGTCCCAGCCCGTCGCGGCGGTTTCGCCGCTGTTGTTGCCGGACGTCACGTCGTGGAAGTCGGTCGAATAATGCGACGCGGCATCCTGGTAGATCAGCGGAGCGGCAAATCCCAGATTTGGATTTTTCGCCAGGGTGCGCGCCCACACGCCCACGAACAGCGGCGAGGCGAGACTGGTGCCGCCGACTTGTTCCGTGCTGCCGTTGACGATGATCGTGGCGCCGGAATTCGGACTCGCGTCGAACGCGACATCCGGCACGCCCCGCGTGGTATGGCCCGCGTTCTGGCCAATGTTCTTTTGCCAGCTCGGCATCGGCTCATAAACGGAAGGGCTGCCGCCCGTGGCGCCTTCGTTCTGGTTCAAGTTGTTCCAGACGGTTTCGCTTTCCCAGGTGGTGCCGGAGGTGTACAGCTCGGTTCCGCCGACCGCCACGACGTACTGTGAGTTGGCCGGCCAGCTCGCCTCGGGCGTGCTGCCGCCGCACTCGTCGGCGCCGGAATCGCCTGCGGAGACGGAGAACGTCATGCCTTCGGCATCGGCAGCCTCGAAGATGCTGTCGCCGGTCGCGGCACCGTTGGTTTCGGCACTGGTTTCGCACCCACCGATGGACACATTGACCACGCGCACCACATCGTCGGTTTCGGCGGTGTCGAAGTCATCGACCAGATCCTGGGTGGACAGCGAGGCGGTGTCGTACAGGTACAGTGCCTTGACGTTGCCGGCGATGCCGACGATGTCCTGGCTGTCCAGATCCCATTCGGTGGTGCCGCTGGTACTGGAACCACCGCCGTCGACCTTGACCACGTTCATCGGAATGCTGGGCAGGCCGTTTTGGCTCAGGAAGGTTTTGAAGTCCGTCTGCGTCTGCGTCACGCTGCCCGAAGTGATGATGCCCACGTTGATCGTGGAAGCCGTCGCGGTGCTGCCGGCGTTGTAGATGGCGGCAAACTGGGTCGGGTTGTGGCCCGTCGCGCTGCCCGTGGCCTCGGTGTGAGGCAACACGTGGAAACGGTGCACGGTTTGCAGGCCGAGGATTTCCTGCACCACGCCATTCAACGTATTCGGCAGGCGGGCGGGGGTCGAGTTGGCGAATGCCATCCGGCCGCTCTGCGTGCGCACGTTGACCATGCTGGTGTTGAAAGCGGACTGCACGGTCGACACCGGCGCCTCACCGGAAACGAGGAGGTTGTCCGGGCTGACCTTGATGTTGTGGAAGCCTTGCTTGCTCAAGAACGCCTTGACCTGGTTCACCTGCGCCGCGCTCGGCCCGTACTGGGCCACGAACTCGGCACGGGTGAGGTTCTTGTGGTACGGGTTCGCGATGAACGCCTGCAGTTGCGCTGCGTTGCGCCACTTCAGGGACAACGTCACCCGCATGGATTGCGTAAGCGCCATCGGGCCGACCACCGAGTCGCCGGTACGCAGTGGCGTTGCCTGCGTGACGACCGAGGTATTGGCAAGGACGGCGGAGGGAGTTGCAGCAAACGCTGCCGAACCGGCAGCCAAGCCCATGGCAACGACCAGGGCCTTCAATCGTAGATTGCTTGGCATCACAGACTCCTTGTGGGACGGGGAATGCGGGCCACGCTTTGCGAACGCGCAGCCACGCGACGCAAATCCGCCATGCATACTCCCCACCCGCCGACCGGCAGTCGCCGGTCGCCAAGCCCTGCTTGATACCCTGCACCCCAGCGCGCCGGAAGGCGCGTTTGCGGATCGCCCGATGATGACCTCGCACCAGCGGACCGGGAAAACGTAAACAATCGTCAACTGTGCGTCACGCTGCAACGCAACAACGCATTCAGTCGTGGGACAGCTACCTTAAGACCGTGCCATGCTCTCCCGTCGCCACGGACGAAGCGTGGTCCGTCAACCCCGACCGTATTCGCCGAGCGCGTCGATCAATGGTCCGAGATGCCGTTCGAAATGGCGCCAGCGCGTCACCGACGTCGCGTAGATGGGTCGGCCTACTTGGCCGGCGCTGACCGTATGCACCACCCGTCGCTGTCGGTGAAAGTCGAGGCACCGATCGTTCCAGGGCAGGCCAAGGAATTCGGTCACCGCACGCAGCACGGTTTCCGTATGGGTGATCAATTCCTCGTAACGCACTGCCATGATCCCGTCCGCGGGCAACACGGCATGCCAGTGGGCCATCAGCCGCCGATAGCGCAAGTAGTGTCTTCCGAGCGCGCCGAGGTCGTAGCTGTACGGGATGTCGCCCAAACGGAACAGGTTTGCAAAACAGGAGACGCAGGTGTCCCGCGGATCCCGGATCACGTGGATGATCCTCGCCGTCGGCAGCATCAGGTGAATCATCCCTGCGTGCAGGAAATTGCCGGTCAGCTTGTCGGTCACGTGGGTTGCAGGCGCTGCGTCTCGCCATGCGCGATCGAGATACGACTGCCCCATCCGCGCCAACATATCGCTCGTGAGCGTCGGAACGAGCTCGGGATAAGCCACACCGTGCACCGGTTCGTCGAAGCCGAAGGTTTGTTCCAGCAGGTCCGGCAGATGCCGCATTTCGCCCCCGCCGTACACCGCGGGGTGCGACGCCAGCATCTGCTCGATCAGGCTGCTTCCGGAACGCGGCATGCCCACGATGAAAACCGGCACGCGGCCATCATCGGGAACGGAACCGCGTGGAGCGACGCGCAGCCATTCGCGGCTGAAGATGTTTTGAATGCGTTCGGCAAATCTCGCTTCCAGCGCTTCGCTTTCCGGGGCACCGGTCTTCCCCATGCGTTCGCGTTGCAGCCGATTGCCTTCGGCGTAGGCGGCAAACGCGGCGTCGTACTCGCCAGCATCCTCGCGCCGCCGCCCCAGGGTGAACCAGTAGCGGACCTGCTGGGGCATCGGCACGTTCGCGATGCGCGGACGCAGTGACTCCAGTTGTGCCAACCGCACGCCGTCCGCGTCGCCAGGCCGGAGTACCGCCAAACGGTAATGCGCGTCGATGAAGTCCGGTTGCGCGGCGATGGCGCGTTCGAAACTTTCCGCGGCCGCCGCAACCCGGCCTTGTTCGCGAAGGCAATGTCCCAGCCCGTAATGAGCCGCTGGTTGCGCCGGCTGCAGCGCCAGCACGCGCCGATAGCACGCCTCGGCCTCGCCGAACTGCCCGCGATGCCTCAACGCGGTTCCCAGTTCGACCAGCGCTTCAACGTGATCGGGTGCAATCGCGAGCACGCGCCGATAGCTCGCCTCCGCCTCCGCAAACCGGTGCTGCGCGCTGCAGGCACGCGCCAACGCGAGGTGCAGGGGCGCCTCATCGGGGCGCATTGCCAGCGCGTGACCGAAATGAGCCTGGGCCTCGGTGAAACGACCGGCCAGAAGCAGCGCCGAACCCAGATTGGCATGGGCCTCGAAGCGTTGCGGTTCCAGCGCCAGCGCAGCGCGATAGCACTCGATCGCCGCGGCGACCTGCCCGCGCCGCACCAGCGCGTTGCCGCGGTCTATCAAGCTCCTGGCGTCACTCTCGGCGGATGCGGCAGGCAGCGTCCCACGTTCTTGCATGGCGCGGCTTCAGGATGGCGCCGGCACTGCATCCGGCCGTGCCGGCCAGCATAGTCGAACAGCCAATGATCGACAGTGTCACGGCTTACATCATGCCGGTCTGCAACTTGGCTTCGTCCGACATCATCGACTGGTTCCAGGGCGGATCGAACACCAGGTCAATCTGTGCTTCCTCGATCGTGGGGATCATCTCCAGCTTGGTGCGCGCATCCTCCACCAGGATATCGCCCATCCCGCAGCCCGGCGCCGTGAGCGTCAGCTTGACGTAGACCTTGCGCCGGCCGTTTTCGAGATGCTCGAGACTGAGGTCATACACCAGCCCCAGATCGACCACGTTGATCGGAATCTCGGGATCGAAGCAGGTGCGCAATTGTTCCCAGACGACCCGTTCGACGTCCTCGTCGTCCGCGTTCTCCGGCACGCTGATGGGTTCCGGCGGCGCCTTGCCCAGCGCATCGGCGTCCTTGCCGTCGATGCGGAACAGGCTGCCCTCGATGTACACCGTGAAACTGCCGCCGAGCGACTGGGTGATGTAGCCGGTCTGGCCGGCCGGCAGGTTGACCACGTCGCCATACGGCACGTGAATCGCATGGCAGTCGCGTTGCAGCGTGAACGGTTCGCTGCTGGTACTGAATCCGGACATCGATCTCTGGGTGCCGACGCTGTGACGCAAGGTACACAGGATACCAATACGCGATAGAACGCCGTCTTGATGAAGGTCAGCCTGCGCGCGCGCAGCCCGGACCGATTGAGACGCGAGCCTCACCGGTCGCGCCAACCGTGGTCTATCATCGCTGATGCCGATGCATCAACGAAACCGCGTGGACCACTCGCCCACTCCTCTGTCCACCACGAATCCATCCTCCGCACGCACCATGCTGGCCCGCGTGCTGGCGGGTGTGACCGCCGCCTTCGGCTGGTTGATGTGCACCCTGGCGACCGGCGCGGTCGCCGCCTTCGCGGCGCTCATCATCGGCATCCGGCCGAGCTGGTTCGTCCTGATATTGGCGATACCACTGACCTTCGTGCTGAAACTCTGCGGCTGCCTGTACGCGCGCTGGGCCGGTCCGGTGGCCGCCGCCGCCATGTTGCTCGCGGGTTTCTACGCGGCCTGCCTCGTCGCGATTGCACGCGTCGCAGCGGCAACCGGCTTTCCGTTCGGCGAGGCCTTTCGTACGGGCGGTACGGGCCTGATGCTGCAGGTCGCCAATCTCAACCTGAGCGCGCTGTCCATCCTGGTCTACGCGGGCGCCGCAGTGCTGGCCGCGATCGTCGCGACATGGCTGACGCAAACGCGCCGCGGCAATTGAAAGCACACGGATCAGAGCAAATGCTTTTTGACGCGGATAAAAGCGGATGAACGCGGATCAAAAGCCTCTCCACGGATCAACACCGATTTTGGTTTTATCCGTGTTCACCCGTGCAAATCCGTCAGAAAATCTTGCTTTGATCCGCCTTTATCCGTGTCAAAAAGCTTCTCCCGTGGATGTCGGCAACACGATCAGGCATCCAGCGTCTTCAATCCCGTCACCAATTCGCCGGCGGCCGCCTGGCCATCACCATAAAGCATCCGCGTGTTGTCGGCGTAGAACAGCGCGTTTTCGATGCCCGCGAAACCCTTGCCGCGCCCGCGCTTGATCACAATCACGTTCTTCGCCTTGGCGACGTCGAGGATCGGCATCCCGTAGATGGGGGAGTTTTTATCGGTGCGCGCGACCGGGTTCACCACGTCGTTGGCGCCGATCACCAGCGCGACGTCGATGTTGGGAAACTCGGGGTTGATGTCGTCCATGTCCTCGATCAGGTCGTACGGCACGCCGGCCTCGGCCAGCAGCACGTTCATATGGCCGGGCATGCGCCCCGCCACCGGATGGATCGCGAACTTCACCTTGACGCCGCGCTCGATCAGCAATTTGGCGAATTCCCAGATCTTGTGCTGCGCCTGCGCCACCGCCATCCCGTAGCCCGGCACGATCGCGACGCGCTCGGCGTAGGCCATCATCACCGCGGCGTCGTTGGCATCGATCGGTTTCAGCGCGCCCGCGATTTCCTGCTGGGCCGCGCCGCCGCCCGCGCCGAAATTGCCGAACAGCACGTTGCCGAGCGAACGGTTCATCGCCTTGGCCATCAACTGCGTCAGCAGCGTGCCGGCCGCGCCCACCACCATGCCGGCAATGATCATCGCTTCGTTCTGCAGCACGAAACCCTCGAACGCGACGGCGAGGCCGGTGAAGGCGTTGTACATCGAGATCACGACCGGCATGTCCGCGCCGCCGATCGGCAAGGTCATCGCGATGCCGAACACCAGGGCCAGCGCGAAAAACGCAATCAGGAGGCCCCACGCGAACGCGTGGCCTTCGATGCCGGCGGCGAGCGCAAGGGCGCCGCATACGACGGCAGCAATGAAGATCGCGAGGTTCACCCAGCGCTGCAGCGGAAACACGAAGCGCCGGTCCATCCAGCCCTGCAACTTTGCGAATGCGATCAACGAGCCCGTGAACGACACCGCGCCGATCAGCACGCCCACGAACGCCAGCGTCAGCTCCGTCGCGCCCAGGTGTCCGGCTGCCGTGGCCTGCGCCTGCGGCTGGACCGGCAAAGTGGTGGTCACCAGCTTCAGCGCCACGTTGAACCGGATCAGTTCGACCGCGCCGATCGCAGCGGCCGCGCCGCCGCCCATCCCGTTGAACAGCGCGACCATCTGCGGCATCGCGGTCATCGGCACGCGCCGCCCGACGATCCACGAGATCACGACGCCCACCACGATCGCGCCGATCATCCAGCCGAGGTTGTGGATGCCCGGCAGGAAGAAGGTCACGATGATCGCGGCCGCCATGCCGCCCCCGGCCCAGACGATGCCTCGCCGCGCGGTGCGCGGCGAGCTCATGCGTTTCAGGCCCCAGATGAACAGGACGGCCGCGATGAAATAGATTGCATCGACGATGGTGGGCATGTAGGACGGCAAGGTCATTGGTATCCCCGGGAAATGGGTCCCGGATCAACGCACATCCCTGTGCTGTCCGGGACTCGGACATCCTGTCCTCGGCCTTCGCACAATGCGAATTACTTGTTTGCGGACTTCTCCGACTTGGAGGTCTTGAACATCTCCAGCATCCGCTCGGTGACGACGTAACCACCCGCGACATTGCCGGCCGCGAGCAGCACCGCGACCACGCCGATCGCGATTTCTATGGATGTCCGCGCGTGTCCGAGGGCAACCATCGCGCCCACCAACACGATGCCGTGCACGAAGTTGGAGCCCGACATCAGCGGCGTGTGCAGGATGACTGGAACCCGACTGATGATCTCGTAGCCGGTGAACGCCGCCAACATGAAGATGTACAGTGCGAGAAAGCCGGTGATCATGTTTCCCTCCTGCAAGCTCGGGTCATAATAGCGGCAAGCGCGGTCCGGCATGGGCCGTCAACCCCAACGCGGCTGATGCGTTACCAGAGGCAGGTCCGGATGCACGAGATCAGGGATGCCGAAGCGGTCCCGGGAAACCAGGTCGTGATGGACGCCGCGAACGCGCTGGAAATTTCGCCGGGCGCGCTGGTGCGCGATGTCGCGCGGCCAGTCGCAGCGACGATCGAAGCTTTCCTGGCTTCGGTGGAACGGCGCGCGTGGCGCGTGGCGGAAATCGCGTTGCGCGACCCGGACGAGGCACTGGACGCGGTGCAGGACGCGATGATGCGCCTGGTCAAGCACTATTCCGGCAAGCCGGCCGAGGAATGGCCACCGTTGTTCTGGGGCATCCTGCGCCGGCGCATCACGGACCTGCAACGCCGGCGCACCGTTCGCAACCGGATCCTGGTCTGGACGGGCCATGCGGTCACGGAAGATGACGAGGAGTTGCCGGCGTGGGAAGCGCCGGACCTCGGGCCCGATCCGGCGCGCGCACTGGCGTCACGGCAGGCGCACGCGGCGATGTCCAAGGCCATCCGCGCGCTCCCGCGCCGCCAGCAAGAAGCTTTCATGTTGCGCGTGCTGGAAGGACTGGACGTGGCGGATACCGCCAAGGCGATGGGCTGCAGCGCCGGCAGCGTCAAGACGCATTTGTCGCGGGCGATGGACGCCCTGCGCGCGAATCTGGAGGAGTGGCGATGATCACGACGACCACAAAAAATGAAACGGATGGGTTGCCGCGCGACGACGAAGTCGCGGCGCGTGCCCGCGCGATTTTCCGCAGTGCGTGCGAAGGCGCGGATTCCTATCACACGCTGCGGCTCGGCCTGGCACGCGGCAAGGCCCTGAATGTCGGCGCGAAGCGCGCCGGGCTGCGGGTGTGGGCGCCGCTCGTGGGCGCTGCCGCATGTTGCGCGCTGGTGGTGGGCGTGGTGTGGATGCGTCCCGTCCCGCACGCGACATCGGGGACGAGCATCGCGTCGTCGGCTGCAGGCCAGAGCGACCAAGACGAAGTCGTCATTCCCGAAGTCAGCAGCGAACAGATGGAGATGGTGCAGAACCTCGATTTCTACCGCTGGCTGGCAGCGCAGCCGTCCGTGGCATCCAGCCCAAGCGGAGGTGGACGCTGAGTATGCGCGTTGCAGTCTCGCCGAAGGCGCTTTTGGCTGCGGCATGGCTGCTGGGCACGCCGTGCGTGGGATTGACGCAAGCCGCGCCCGCGATTCCGATGCAGGACAACCAGGCCGCAACGGCGGACGCCCGCGTGCCGAAACAACCGCTGGCCTGGTCCAGCCTCGATGCGGAACAACGGCGCCTGCTCCAACCACTGCAGGGACAATGGGGCCAGATGCAACCCGAACGCCAGCATCGCCTTGCCGAGCGTGCTCGTCACTGGGCCACGCTGCCGCCGCAACGCCAGCAGCAGATCCATCAGCGTCTCGCGCGCTGGGCCGCAATGACGCCGGAGCAGCGCCGTGCGTGGCGCGAGAACGCGCGCGCCTTCCACGACCTGACGCCCGCTGAACGCGCCAGAGTGCGCGAGGCCTTCCAGCGTTTCCAGGCCTTGCCACCCGAGCAGCGCAAGGCCCTGCGCGAGAAGTGGCGTTCGATGAATCCGCAACAGCGCAAGCAGTGGCTGCAGAGCGGACAGCCGTCGCCACGCCGGCCGCGGGGGCATTGAGAAACTCGGGACACTCCGCTTTGCTCCCTCCCCTTCAAGGGGAGGGCTGGGGGATGGGGTGCGTTTCCCGGAGAGGTGCCGCGCAGGTCATGGCGCTCGCGCCAACCCACCCCCCACCCAACCTTCCCCCTGAGGGGGAGGGCCTTCTTGCCTACGCCTTCCCGAACACCACTTCGCCGTCGCGTACGATACAGGTCTTCGCGACCAGCTCGTCGGCGAAATCTGGTTTCCAGGCGCCGTCGGAGACCACGAGTTCGCTGAAGTGCGCGAGATTGCGCGCGTACATTTCCGACGCATGCAGTGGTGCACCGGACGGAAGATTCAGCGGCCCGATCACGGTAATTCCGTTGCGCTCGATGCGTTGGCCTGGCTGCGTCACTTCGCAGTTGCCACCACCCTCGGCGGCGAGGTCGACGATCACCGCGCCGGCCTTCATTCCATCCACCATGGAAGCCGGGATGATCTTCGGCGACGGCCGCCCCGGCACCGCTGCGGTGGTGACGATCACATCGACCGTCTTCACGTGCTCGGCGAGCTTGGCCTGTTGTGCCGCGCGTTCCTCGGCCGTGAGTTCGCGCGCGTAACCGCCCTGCCCCGCCGCATTGACGCCGAGATCGAGGAACTTGGCGCCCAGCGATTCGATCTGCTCGCGGGTTTCCGGCCGCACGTCAAAGCCTTCCACCATCGCGCCCAGCCTGCGCGCGGTGGCGATCGCCTGCAATCCCGCAACGCCCGCACCGATCACCAGCACCTTCGATGGACGCAACGTGCCTGCGGCGGTGGTCAGCATCGGGAAGAACTTGGGTGCCGCCTCGGCCGCGATCAGCATCGCGCGATAGCCCGCGACCGCGGCCTGCGAGGACAACACGTCCATCGCCTGCGCGCGCGTCGTGCGCGGCAACAGTTCCAGCGAGAACGCAGCGAGTTTGTGCGATGCATAGGTGGCCAGCCGGACGGCGGCATTGTGCGGGCGCAGTTGCCCGATCAGCGCCGCGCCCTCCTTCATCGCCGCAAGGCGCTGCTCCGACGGCGGCTGCACGCAGAGGACGATGTCTGCCTGCCCGGCAACGGCGCCTGCGTCGGCGAACTCGACGCCCGCGTAGGCCGCATCGGGAAATCCGGCCGGCTCGCCCGCACCGTGTTCCAGCAGCACCCGCATGCCGCGCGCCGCAAATTTCTTCGCGGTTTCCGGCGTGATCGCGACGCGGCGTTCGCCGTCGGCGGTTTCGCGCAAAGCGGCAATCGTGATGGACATTGGCTTCTCCTTGAATCGCTGCATCCTAGCGCATGCAGGAAACGTGGGGCGGACATTGTCCGCCATCGGGTGTACGCACCGGCGGGCGATGACCGCCCTACGCTAAACTTCCCAAATGTCCGACGCAGCCCTCGACTTCCTGCGCAACCGCCGCTCGGTGCCGGCTGCGCAATTGCAGGCCCCCGGCCCCACCCCGAACGAACTCCGCGAAATCGTCGCCACCGCGATCCGCGTGCCTGACCACGGCAAGCTGACGCCATGGCGATTGATCGCATTCTGCGGCGACGCGGGCGCACGCTACGGCGAAGCACTGGCGGACCTGCACGTCCGCGTCGATCCGGGTGTTCCGGAGAAGAAACTCGCCAAGGATCGCGAGCGCTTCGCGCACTCACCCACGGTGCTCGCGGTGATCGCGCGCATCGACGAACACCATCCCAAGATCCCGGCGCAGGAACAGTTGCTGTCGGCGGGATGTCTCGGTTTCAACCTGCTGCTCGCGGCGCAGGCGGCGGGTTTCGGCGCGCAATGGCTGACCGGCTGGTCCTGCTACGACCGCGACGCGGCGAAGCTGTTGGGATTGACCGACAATGAACGCGCGATCGCCTACATCCATATCGGCAGCCGCGGCGCCGAACCGCCCGAGCGCAGCCGCCCGGACGTCGACCAGGTCCTGAGCGCGTGGCAGGGATGAACATCGTCGCGTCGCAGGCGGATTTGGCGACCGGCCCTGCGCCTGTTTCGACGCTGTACCTGATCGACGCCAGCATGTACGTGTTCCGCGCGTGGCATTCGATGCCCAACGTGTTCTTCGACGTCGACGGGCAGCCGGTGAATGCGGTGCACGGCTTCGCGCGCTTCCTGCTCGATTTCGTCGAACGCACGCGCGCCACCCACGCCGTCGCCGCGTTCGACATCGCACTGACCAGTTCCTTCCGCAACGCGATCTATCAGGCCTACAAGGCCAATCGCGAGCCCGCACCGCCCGAATTGAAACGACAGTTCGAATACTGCCGCGAACTCGCGGCCGCGTTCGGCTTCCGCGTGCTGGCCGATGCCGCGTACGAAGCGGACGATCTGATCGGCAGCGTGCTGGCCGCGCTGCGCGGCCGCGGCCTGCGCGCGGTGATCGTCTCCGCCGACAAGGACTTCGGCCAATTGCTGGACCACGACGTCGAGCAATGGGATTACGCGCGTGGCCAGCGCTGGGGCGCCGCCGGCGTGCCGGCGCGGCTCGGTGTCGAGGCACGGCAAGTCATCGATTACCTCGCACTCACCGGCGATGCGATCGACAACATCCCGGGCGTGCCCGGCATCGGCGCCAAGAGCGCGGCCGCGTTGCTCGCGCACTTCGGTTCGCTGGAAGTCCTGCTCGCGCGGGTCGATGAGGTTCCGTTCCTGCGCCTGCGCGGCGCCAAGGCGCTGGCCGAGAAACTGCGCGCGCACGCAGAACAGGCGCGATTGTCGCAGCGCCTCGCGAGCATCGCGCTGGATGCGCCGGTGCCCGGCGAACCCGACGGCCTGCTGAGGCGCGCAGCCGACCTCGCCGCACTCGACCTGCTGTGCGAACGGCTGCGGATCGGGCCGCTGACGCGCACGCGCGCCCACCAACTCCTGCAAACGGAAGCAGCAGCGTGAACCGGATCTCGCGCATCCCGGCCGGCGCCGACGCGCCGGTCGAAATCCTCCACACAGGACGGTGGCTGACACTGAAACAGCGCGGCCATTGGGAATTCGTCGAACGGAACAATCCGCAAGGTGCGGTGATCATCGTCGCGGTCACGCCGGAGGATCGCGTACTGTTCGTCGAGCAGTACCGCGTGCCGATCCAGCAATTCACCATCGAAATGCCGGCCGGCCTGATCGGCGATTTCGGGCACGATGGCGATGTCGATGCTGCGGTCACCGCGCGGCGCGAACTGGAAGAGGAGACGGGCTGGACATGCGGCCGCGTGATTCCATTGCACTCCGGACCGTCGTCGGCCGGCATGAGCACCGAAATGATGCACTTCGTGCGCGCGCTGGACCTGCGCAAAATCGGCGACGGTGGCGGCGACGCCACCGAAGACATCGTGGTGCACGAGGTGCCGCGGACGGAAGCCGGCACGTGGTTGCAGGTGATGACCGGGAAGGGCTACTCGATCGACCCTAAACTTTTCGCGGGATTGTGGTTTCTCGACCACGCGGGCGACATCGGATGAGAACCAGGACGAGTCAGTCCGCGAATAAACGCCAATAACAGCGATACCGGTGCCACCGTCGCGTAACTACATTCGCGTTCACTGGCGTTCATGCGGATCCTCTGCCCTCCTGGCATGTTGGCCGGGACGAGTCGGTCAATAAACGCGTTCCGATATCGTCGCGCGCCAGCGCCAGAGCGCGACGATCGCCGCCAGCACGGCGACCAGCACGAGGATCGCGAACGCCAGCATCCTCACTTCGAACCAGTACGCCGCCGCGACCAGCGCGAGGGGCACGATGGCAATGGCCAGGGTCAACCCCGCATCGCGCCTGCGCATCTCGGCCAGCAGCAAGGCGACCCCGGCCCAAGCCAGCAGCACCGCGAGCACCCGGCGCGCCCATTTGAAACGGGGAGGCTGCGGCGCATCGGTCAGCACGTCGGTAAGCGACATCCTCCCCACCAGCACCTGCGCGATCTGGTCGCCCTCGGGATTGCGCGCCGGCACGAGTGTTCCGCCCTGGTCGCGCGCGAACACCGTCAGAGCCTCGGGCGCAATCTGCAGCCAACTGATGCGGAGATCGCCGACCTGCGGGTGCGCGATGTTAGCGCTGGTGACCAGCGTCCCGTCGTGTGCCTGGAACGTGGCCGCCATGTTGCCCGGCAGGTGCGAGAGGTCGGGCGTGAACGGTTCGGCGCCCTCGATCATCTGCACCAACGATGGATCCAGCTTGAATCCGGCGACGACGACCGTGGGGGAATCGAAACGCGCCGCGCCGATCGGGAACGCTCCCGGATTCGAGTGGCCGCCCGGCTTGTTGAACGCGGACGAGTCGATCGGATGATCGAACCAGTCCATTTCGTAACTAGGCTGGCCACCGAAGCGGGTCTCGTTCCACTGGAACATCTCGACCTTGCGCACCAGCGCCGGTGCATCGACCGAGACCCCGAACTGCGCGTCCCGCGCAGGCGATTTCACCTCAGGAGCGCCGGCCGCCAACACCAGCTTTCCGTCTGCGTCCGGCCCGGGCGTCGCCGCACGGCCGGTCAGCACGAAGCCGCCCAGCGCGTCTTCGCCCATCGCGCGCAGGCGATCGGTGTGTTCCGTGAAGGCAAGCAGCACCAGTCCGGCCACCAGCAGCACCACGCCCAACAACGCGGTGTAACGGGAAGGACGGTCGAATAGCCCCGAGAAGTGGCGCACGCCGCGAGCTTACAGCGCCACGCCCGAAAAGTGTGCCTGGGCATCGACGGCTGTGTAGCGGCCGCGCTCGTCGCGGCGCGGTGACGCCGTCGCAACCGCATGGTCGTGGGTGAAAAACAGCCTGACACCGCGCTGCAGCTTGTCGTCGAGGAAGCCGCGCTTTTCGTCGATCAGCATTTCCGGCGCGCGGTCGTAACCCATCGTCACCGGCAGATGCACCCACGGCGTACCCGGGATCAGGTCGGCGCAGTACACCATCCCGTCCTTGCCGTGGGGTCCGACGATCTCCGACAGCATCAGCCCCGGTGTGTGGCCCTGCGAGTAATGAAAGCGCACCGCCTTGCCCAGCGTTTTCGAATACTCGCCCTCGACCTTCTCGAGGCGGCCGCTTTGCTCCAGCAGTTCAGGCACACCCGGGATGAACGATGCGCGGTCGCGCGGGTGCGGATGCGTGGCGCGATTCCAGTGCAGCGCACCGACCAGATATTTGGCTTTGGGGAACAGCAATTTTATTGGTTTCCCTTCCCCCGCTTGCGGGGGAAGGGGGCCCGAAGGGCCGGATGGGGGCCGGTCATCCGCTGGCTCCCATTGCGCCAGCAAGCCGCCCACATGGTCGAAGTGCAGGTGCGAAAGCACCACGACGTCGATGTTTTCCTGGTCCAACCCCGCCGCAGCAAGCGATTCCAGCAGCACGTGACGATCCTCGACCACGCCGTAACGTTCGCGCAACTTCGGCTCGAAAAACGCGCCAATGCCGGTTTCGAACAGCACATTGCGGCCATCGAGGTCGGTTGCGAGCAGGCAGCGGCACGCCAGCGGGATACGGTTCTGGTCGTCGGCTTCGATCCATTTCGACCACATCGCCTTTGGCGCATTCCCGAACATGGCGCCGCCATCGAGCTTCTGGGTATTACCTTCGATCGACCACAATTGCATTTGGATTCAGACTCTACGTTGGAAGGGCGGCGACGGTTGCTAATCTCGGCATCCCTGCCTCGCCAAGCAACCCCGCCTTCGGCTCCTGCCCTCGGCGCTCGCCGGCGCGAGTTGCCATTCAAGGCAACTCGCGAAGGCCCCGGCTCGCCCATCGAGCTTCTGGGTGTTTCCTTCGATGGACCACAGTTTCATGCAAAATCTTCCCGCAATCTTCTTTCGCCAGCTTAGCGCAGCGCACTAAAACGAAAAGGCCCGCCTTGCGGCGGGCCTTCCTCCAGATTCACGCGCGAACGCGCACAGACCCTGCCCGGAATGCATTTGTCCGGGACGCTCTCCTATTTCGTCGATGGCACGCTTATCGCGACGAATGTGTTCGTGCCTTGGCGCGACACCAGCAACAGCACGGTGCTACCGGGTTTCACGTTCGCCGTATCGCGGCGGAACTCCGCAATGCTGTTCACGGGCTTGTTGCCCACGCGCAGGATTACGTCGCCCGGCGACAAGCCGGCTTGCGCCGCAGCACCTTCGACATCGGTGATCACGACGCCACCCTTGCCGTTGTAGCCGAGCTGCTGGCGCAGAGCGGGCGTGATGTCCTGCACGGTGAGGCCGAGCAGCCCGCCGCCGCTGCTGGTGGCCGGCGCACCCGCAATGTACTCGGGGGTGAGGCCGTTGCGCGGCATCTCGCCGACCTTGACCTTGATGTTTCTCGACTTGCCGTCGCGCAGGATGCCCACGGTCACCTCGGTTCCGGGCTTGGTCATCGCGATCATGGGCGGAATCTGCGAGGACTCGTAGATCTTGCGTCCATCGATTGATGTGATGACGTCACCCACCTCGAGGCCGGCTTTCGCCGCCGGGCCGTCCGGTTGCACTTCCGAGATCAATGCACCCTGCGGCTCCGGCAATCCCTTCGATTTGGCGATGCCTTCGGTCACGTTCTGGATGCTGACACCGATCATCCCGCGGGTCACGTAGCCCTTGGTCTCGAGCTGGTGCGCGGCGTCCATCGCGATATTGATGGGAATCGAGAACGACAGTCCCATCGCCCCGCCGGTGCTCGACAATATCTGCGAGTTGATGCCGACCACCTGGCCGGCGAGATTGAACAGCGGACCGCCCGAGTTGCCGCGATTGATCGGCACGTCGGTCTGGATGAAAGGCACGGTGTCCTGGTCGCTACCCAGACTGCGACCCACATAACTGACGATGCCCGCGCTGACGGAATGATCGAGCCCCAGCGGCGAACCGATCGCGACCACCCACTGACCGGGCTCGAGGTCGTTGGAATTGCCGATCTGCACCGTCGGCAGGTTCTTCGCGTCGATCTTCAGCACTGCGATGTCGTAGACCTTGTCGGTGCCCACGATCTTCGCCTTGTAGCTGCGGTGATCGGAAAAATGCACGGTCACCGAGTCGGCATTCGCGACGACGTGGCGATTGGTGAGGATGTAACCATCGGAGGAAATCACGAAGCCCGAACCCAACGATTCAGCCGGCGGCGACGGCCCTTCGAACTGCGGGCCGAACGGCATGCCGAAGAAGTGCCGGAAAATTTCCGGAATCTGCGGTTGTTCCTGCGTGGGCTGCTCGCCCGGATGGTCGCTGCCCATCTCGCTGGCATGGTTGTAATGCGCCACCACGTTGACCACCGCCGGTCCGTACTTCTTGACGATGCTCGTGAAATCCGGAAGCGCCACGGTGGGTGTCGGCGGCGCCGCCAATGCCACGCCGGCACTGGAAAAACACAGCAGAACGAATACGGCGGCCATCCGCCTCGCCCGGTTCAACATGTTGTCCTCCTTCCGATTTCCAGATTGTCAGATTCATCACGCGCACGCAGATCACCCTGCCGCGACCACTCGCGGTGCGGAATGACTCGCATGCACAACAAGATGCGTCGACGCGATCAGGTCTGGGCGCATCATGCGCCCTGGCGCGTCGCGTCAGTGTGATGCCGTGGACGCACTCGACCGCGGCGGTTCCGGCAGCAGCACGATCGAAAACGGTGCCACGGCCTGGCTGCCGTCCGAGGACGGCGCGAACGGCAGGTAGGCGTCGCGCGCGTATGTCGCGCGGCGCAGGTAATCAGGTTCCATCAGCCCGGTGCCGTACACGATGTTGGCGGACGCCGGCTGGGCGGAAAGCATGGTCGGCTGGCGTGACAGCAGCCACGAGGGCGTGACCGGGTTCACCGCAGGCGGGGCTTCGGCCAGCGACGTGGCCACGGCCGAACTGGGCGCGGGGCTCGTCTGGGCAACGGGCGCAGGCGCGCCCACCCGGGAATTCGGAACGTTCAACATCAAGGCGGCGACCGCGACGCCCGCAGCGATCGCGCCGCCCCCCACATAGCGCGCCCAGTAATGGCGGTGCCGCATCGGCGGCTCGGCATCGGCCTGCAGCGCCGCAGCCACACGCGACGCGAAATCGTTGTCGGCCTTCGACGCCGACATCCGCGACGGATCGGACGCGAGGCAGGCGCGGATCAGGTGCCAGCGCGACCAGGTCGCGGACAACTCCGGATCATGATCGAGGCGCCGCAGCAGGAACCGGGTCGGCTCCGCGGCCAATTCGCCGTCCATCAGGGCGGAAAGGTCTTCACGGCTGGTCGGGTCCATTGCGACGTTACCTCACTTGTGAATCGGGCCGAGCATCGGTGACTTGGCAGCCCCGCGCTTGTGTTCCATCCCGCAACGAAGAGCCATGCCTCCACAACCCCCGCCGGATCAACGGACGATCCGGCTGCCCCTTGACTCAAGGGGGCGGACTAACGCGCATGGTCGTGTTTCAAGGCTCTTCATTGGACAACAGCGGACGCAGTTTTTCGTCGATTGCTTCACGTGCACGGAAGATACGCGAGCGCACGGTGCCGATGGGGCAACCCATGCGCTCGGCGATTTCCTCGTAGGACAAACCATCGACCTCGCGCAGGGTGATCGCGTCGCGCAATTCTTCCGGCAGCTTTTCGACCGTCGCGAACACGGTTTGTTCAATTTCGCGCCGCGCCAGTTCGTGTTCAGGGGTCGCTTCGTCACGCAGGCGGGTGCCGGTATCGAACTGCACCGCCGTGTCCGCATCGATGTCTTCCGCGGGTGGGCGCCGGCCCTGTGCAACGAGGTGGTTCTTGGCGGTATTCACGGCGATCTTGTACATCCACGTGTAAAACGCGCTGTCGCCGCGGAACGCGCCGATCGCGCGATAGGCGCGGATGAAGGCTTCCTGCGCGACGTCCTCGCACTCGCTCCAGTCGTGCACGTACCTCGATATCAGGCCGATGATCTTGTGCTGGTACTTGCGCACCAGCAGGTCGAACGCCTTGCTGTCGCCTTTGCGCACGCGCGCAACCAGTGCACGATCGGTTTCCACATCGCCCATCCGGGCGGCACTCCCTACGGCACCGGACGCGGCTTGCGCTCCGGTGTGACCGCGCTCCTGGCGCGAAAGTTCAACCGACTTGGCCATCCGGGAACCCCGAGATCTTCGTACTGCACATGGTTGGGTCGATTTTCATGAACGTCAAGCGTAACGCGCGCCACGGCCGGCAGGGAAGCACGGCGCCTGCCGAGGCGTTGACCCCACCTTCGAGCCGGCCGATCATGCCTCTCGGAACATCCCTGATCGAGGTGCGGCGATGCCACGTCGGGCTGCTTTTGCCCCCTTGAGTCAAGGGGGCAGAAATGCTTGCGAAGCAGGCGTTTCGGGGGTTGTGGAAGCACGGCGATCTTGTTGATCGCGAACGGACACCAAGCAAAACCAGGGTTTTTTCGAAGCGAGGCGAAGCACGACGTGTTCGAAGGATTGCGGCTCATCCACTGGAAGATCTCGCAAGGCACCGATGGCGTGCTGGTCCTCACCATGGATCGCGCCGGCAGCCGTGTGAACGCGCTTTCACGCGCGGTGGTTGACGAGCTGGACGCGATGCTGGAACGCATCGCCATCGAACGGCCTCTCGCGGTGGTGATCCGGTCCGGCAAGGAGGGGGGCTTTGCGGTCGGCGCCGACCTCCACGAATTCGAGGGTTACGAACGCAAGGGCACCGTGCGCGAAGAGATCGAACACGGCCAGCGTGTATTCGAACGCCTGGCGCGCCTGCCGATGCCGACCGTCGCCGCGATCCACGGCACGTGCATGGGCGGTGGCACCGAACTTGCCCTCGCCTGCCGGATGCGCATCGCCGCGCGCACGCCGGAAACGCGCATCGCATTGCCCGAGGTGCTGCTCGGCATCCATCCCGGCTGGGGCGGCAGCGCGCGGCTGCCGCGCCTGATCGGCGCGCCGAAAGCACTCGCGATGATGCTGACCGGACGCGCCGCGTCCGCCGAACGTGCGTTTTCGGAAGGCCTCGTCGACCGCGTGGTCGCGCCCGAAAAATTGCTGGACGAAGCGCGCCAGCTCGCACTGCATCCGGTGAAGCGTCCATTCCTGCAGCGCGCGACGGCGTGGTTCACCAACTGCTGGCCCGCACGCCAGATCCTCGCGCCGATGGTGCGCAAACAGGCTGCGGCGAAGGCGCCGCCGCAACACTATCCCGCACCGTCCGCGCTGATCGAGGTGTGGCGGCGCGGCGGCGGCGACATCGGCCAGCGCCTGAAACTGGAAGCGCGCTCGGTCGCGAAACTTAGCGCAACGCCAACCGCGCACAATCTCATCCGCATCTTCTTTCTGCGCGAACGCCTGCGCGGACTCGCTGGCGACACAGAGCACGGCATTCGCCACGTGCACGTGGTCGGCGCCGGCGTGATGGGCGGCGACATTGCGGCGTGGGGCGCGCTGCGTGGTTTCGAAGTGACGCTGCAGGATCGCGAGCTGAAATTCGTCGAGCCTGCGTTGGCGCGCGCGCGGAAATTGTTCGAAAAGAAACTCAAAACGCCGGACCGCATCGAGGCTGCCCGCAAGCGGCTCGTCGCCGACATCGAAGGCACGGGCGCGGCGTCGGCGCAACTCGCGATCGAAGCGATCTACGAGGACGCGGATGCCAAGGAAGCGGTGTACCGCGCGCTGGAACCCGCGATGCCGCGCGACGCGTTGCTCGCCACCAACACCTCGTCAATCCCGCTGGACGAACTGCGCGGCGCGTTCACCGAACCGCGACGTTTTCTCGGCCTGCACTTCTTCAATCCGGTCGCGCAGATGCCGCTGGTCGAAGTGGTGCGCCACGATGCGCTCGATCCGACCATTGAAAAACGCGCATGGGCGTGGGTGAAGGCCATCGGCAAGCTGCCCTTGCCGGTGCTCGGCACGCCGGGCTTCCTGGTCAACCGGATTTTGATGCCGTACCTGCTGGAAGCCGTGCGCTGCCACACCGAAGGCATTCCCGATCCGGTGATCGACCGTGCCGCGAAAAAGTTCGGCATGCCGATGGGACCGATCGAACTCGCCGATACAGTCGGGCTCGATGTCGCGCTGTCGGTGGGCAAGGAACTGGGGCCGTTCCTGGGGCTCGAGCTTCCCGCAGGCATCGCCGACAAGGTCGAAGGCGGCAAGCGCGGCAAGAAGGACGGGCAAGGTTTCTACGTGTGGAAGGATGGCAAACCCGAAAAACCCAAGATCGACGCCGGTTATCGCGCACCGGGCGATCTGGAAGACCGGCTGATCCTGCCGATGCTCAACGAAGCGGTCGCCTGCCTGCACGCCGGAGTGATTGCGGACCCCGACTTGCTCGACGCCGGTGTGATCTTCGGCACTGGCTTCGCGCCGTTCCGCGGCGGTCCGATCCAGTACATCCGCACGACCGGCGCGGGCGAACTGCGCGCAAAAATGGAAGCCTTGGCGCAAGCCCACGGCCCGCGCTTCGCGCCCAAACAGGGCTGGTTCAACCCGGCGCTGGCGGCGTAAGGCAGGCTTTGCCCGCATCCAGCAAATCAACCACAAACAGCCAATCAATCAAAACAGTCCGCGAATGAACGGAATAAGCTGATGACTGCCACAAGTCATTCGCGTTTATTTGCATTCATTTGCGGATCAACGCTTTGGTTCACCACATCAAATCGTCGGGCACGCCGTCGTCGTCCACCGGTGCCGAGGGATCGACCAGCAGCGCGACCAGCTCGGGCGCGATGGCCTGTGCCTGTTCGGCAACATCACGGGCGACCAGCAGCGCGCGGCCACCATGCATCACCACGCCGAGCTCGCCGGCATTGAGCTGGCGCATTTGTTCCGGCGTCACATAAATTCGGCGGATCTTGCCCGCGAATTCGAAATTGCGGACCTGCTCGGCATCGGGCTTGTTCAGCGCCTTGCCCGCCAACAGCTCCTGCATCCTGCGCTTGCGCTCGCGCTTGGCTTCAGCCTTCTCGCGTGCCTCGCGTTCGGCGGCTTCGCGCTCGGCGCGTTCAACTTGCGCGCGCAATGCGAATGCCTTGGCGAGATCGGGTTCGGACGGTTCGCGCGGCTTGCGCGGTTCGTGCCGTGCGTGCTGTTTGGCTTTGGCCGGCGATGATTGCTTGAAACCAGCTTTCAGCAATTGGTCGCGAAGGGATTCACTCATGGCGAAAAATGGATTCCGGGTTGCCGCGCGATGGAGCGAGCGCGGCCCCCGGAATGACGGGAAATTTATTCGTTCGAAGCAGCTTTTGTTGAAAGTAAGGTCATGGATGGCCGAGGTGATGTCCGCTGACTGGGGACTCAGCACTTTGCGTCATCGTCCATCGTGCAGCATCAGGGACGAATGCAATTAATAATGCGGAGGTGGAGGTTCGTCGTGCGCATCGTCCGAGAGACTGGTGCGCAGCGCCGCAAGTTCCCGGCGCAGTTCGGACAGCGCGTTCTCGAGCTTCAACAATCGCTGCGACTGCATCGCCTCGCTGTCGCCCAGGGACGAAACGGCATCATCGAGAAACGTCAGGCGCAGCTCCATGTCGTCGAGGCGCTGGTCGGGAGGTGTCGGACTCATGCGTGCTCCTTCGGCGTCAGCGTGCTGCGCCCGCGGCCGATGCCATAGTAGGCAATTCCCTCGGATTCGACCATTGCCGGATCGTACAGGTTGCGTCCATCGAAGATCGCGGGTGTCTTCAGCATTGCCTTGATGCTCCCGAAGTCAGGGCTGCGGAACATCTTCCACTCGGTTGCGACAGCCAGCGCATCCGCGCCCTGCAACGCGGCCATCGGGTCGCCGCACAGCACGAGGCCGTCGCGGGTGCCGTAGATGCGCGCCGTTTCACCACGCGCCTGCGGATCGAACGCACGGACTTTCGCGCCCGCTTCCCAAAGGGACTCCATCAGCACCCGGCTGGGCGCCTCGCGCATGTCGTCGGTGTTCGGCTTGAATGCCAAGCCCCATAGCGCGATGGTCTTGCCGCGCAGCTTGCCGTCGAAGTGCCGGGCTATCAGGTCGAACAGCTTGCGCTTCTGGTCGCGGTTCACGGCTTCCACCGCGCTCAGCAGGCGCGCTTCGTAGCCGTTCGCGTGCGCAGTGCGTTCCAGCGCCTGCACGTCCTTGGGAAAGCACGAACCTCCATACCCGGTGCCGGGATAAATGAAGTGGTAGCCGATGCGCGGATCGGCACCGATGCCGTGGCGCACCATTTCGACGTCGGCGCCCACGTGTTCGGCGATATTGGCGATCTCGTTCATGAAGCTGATCTTGGTTGCCAGCATCGCGTTCGCGGCGTACTTGGTGAGTTCGGCCGAGCGTTCGTCCATCACCACGATGCGTTCATGGTTCCGGTTGAACGGCGCGTACAGCGATTTCAGCACGTTGATCGCGCGCGGCGACGAGGCGCCGACGATGATGCGGTCGGGCTTCATGCAATCGTTGACCGCATCACCTTCCTTCAGGAATTCCGGGTTCGAGACGACGTCGAACGCGACGTTCGCTCCGCGCTTCTGCAGCGCCGCGACGATCTCGGCGCGCACGCGATCGGCCGTGCCGACCGGCACCGTGGACTTGTCCACGATCACCGCATAGCGGTCGAGGTGCTCACCGATGCTGCGCGCGACCGCGAGCACGTAGCTGAGATCCGCGCTGCCGTCCTCGTCGGGCGGCGTGCCGACCGCGATGAAGATCGCGTCGCCGTGTGCGACCGCCGCTTTTGCATCCGTCGTGAACGCGAGCCGGCCGGCCTCGTGATTGCGCTTCACCAGCGGGTCCAGGCCGGGTTCGAAGATCGGGATCTCGCCGCGTTCGAGCCGCGCGATCTTGTCCGCATCCACGTCCATGCACAAGACGTCATTGCCCATTTCGGCGAGGCAGGTCCCGGTGACGAGGCCAACGTAGCCGGTGCCGAAGATGGTGAGTTTCATGCAGAGTCCCGGAACGCGCCAAAGCGACCGATTTTAGCAGTACCGCCAACGATCCCCGGCAAGGGCAAAGAGGATCAGACACGGATAACAGCGGATAAAGGCAGATGAAAGAAAAACCCGTACGACCGGACCGGTTCATGCTTCTGATCCTGATCCGCTGTTATCCGCCTTGACCCGTGTCAAACAGATTTTGCTTGTTGCAGCCTGTCCAGCACCGCGCGCAGGTCATTCGGCAATGGCGCGGAAAAGCTGTACGCGCGTTCGCCCAGTTCGAACTCAAAGCGCGCGGCGTGCAGGAACAATCGCTTCAGTCCCAGCTCGCGGAAATGCTTGTTGGCCTCGTGCTCGCCGTATTTCGGATCACCGGCCAGCGGATAGCCTGCGTACGCGGCGTGCACGCGGATCTGGTGCGTGCGGCCGGTCGCGAGCGTTGCCTCGACCAGACTCGCATCCGCATAGCGTTCGATCTCGCGGAAGAACGTCAGCGCCGGTTTGCCGGCCTCATCCACGCGCACCATCCGCTCGCCGCCCGAGAGCACCGATTTCCGCAGCGGCGCGTTGACATCGAATTTCGCGCGGTGCAGCGTGCCGGTCATCAGACACAGGTACTGCTTTTTGGTCTCGCCGTGACGGATCAGGTCCTGGAGGCCGACCAGGCCCCGTCGCGAGCGGGCAAAAACCAGCACGCCGGAAGTGTCTCGGTCCAAACGGTGTGCAAGTTCGAGATGGTCCTTCGGCCGCGCGGCACGCAGCAGTTCGATCGCGCCGAAGGTGATTCCGCTGCCGCCGTGGCTGGCGATCCCGGCCGGCTTGTCGATGGCGAGGAAATCGCGATCCTCGAAGATCACGGCGTCGCGAACCTCGTTCAGCATCGCTGCGGGAGGCGCGCCAGCCTCGTCGCGTTCAGCCAGCCGCACCGGCGGAATCCGCAGGCGATCCCCCTCGGCGAGGCGGGTTTCAGGTTTGGCCCGCTTGCCGTTCACCCGCACCTGCCCGGTGCGCAGCAACCGGTAAATATGCGCTTTCGGCACTCCTTTCAGCAGCACCGTCAGGGCGTTGTCAAGGCGCTGGCCGTCCCGTTCCGGACCGACCTCGAGGGTTCGCACCGAACTGAAGTCCTTGGCCGAAGTTGCCGTCCCCATTGAAAAAAAAGCCTCGACGATGATAGGATTGCCGCGCGTCACGCAGGCTCTGGCCCCGCATGGGCGATCCTGCACCCGTTCGCTGCGCGGACAAGGTTTCCGCCTGCCATTCCTGACCGGGAACAGCCGGTACCTCGCCATCGTAACGTTCGGGTCGGCGTTTGCCCACCGTCGGCATGATGGTGCGGGGACATCGGGACGCGAGAACACCCATCATCACCAGTCGGGCCCGAACGGACCCGGCGACTGCCGCCAGGCGCGGCACGTCAACCGGCCGGCCGCCCCTCGAAGGCGCCGCCGAAGACGCGCTCCGCGCCGGCGACCTCAAGGAATCCACAATGAAACGCATGTTGATCAACGCGACTCAGCGTGAGGAGTTGCGTGTGGCCATCGTCGATGGCCAGGCCCTGTACGACCTCGACCTCGAAATCCCCTCGCGCGAACAGAAAAAGTCGAACATTTACAAGGCCCGGATCACACGGGTCGAACCTTCCCTCGAAGCCTGCTTCGTCGATTACGGCGCCGAACGCCACGGCTTCCTGCCGCTGAAGGAAATCTCCCGCGAGTACTTCACGCCCGGCGTCGACCACAACAAGGCCGGCATCCGCGAGCTGCTGAAGGAAGGCCAGCAACTGATCGTCCAGGTCGAGAAGGAGGAACGCGGCAACAAGGGCGCCGCGCTCACCACTTATATATCGCTGGCCGGCCGCTACATGGTGCTGATGCCGAACAGCCCGAACGCCGGCGGTGTTTCGCGCCGCATCGAAGGCGAGGATCGACAGGCACTGAAGGACGCCCTGCAGCAAATCCAGGTTCCCGACGACATGGGCCTGATCGTCCGCACCGCCGGTGTCGGCCGCGACGCCGAGGAACTGCAGTGGGACCTCGATTATCTGCTGCAACTCTGGAAGGCGATTTCCGAAGCCGCGGCCGCGCGTTCGGCACCGTTCCTGATCTACCAGGAATCGAAACTGTTCATCCGCGCGCTGCGCGATTACCTCCGCGCCGACATCGGCGAAATCCTGATCGACGAGCCTTCGCTGTACGAGGACGCCAAGGAATTCATGCAGCAGGTGATGCCGAACAGCCTGCGGAAGCTCAAGCTGTACGACGACACCACCCCGCTGTTCACGCGCTTCCAGATCGAAACCCAGATCGAGAGTGCCTACGACCGCAGCGTGCGGCTGCCATCGGGCGGTTCGATCGTGATCGACCCGACCGAGGCGCTGACCTCGATCGACATCAACTCGGCGCGCGCCACCAAGGGCAGCGACATCGAGGACACGGCATTCCACACCAACTGCGAAGCCGCGGTCGAGATCGCGCGCCAGTTGCGCATCCGCGACCTGGGCGGGCTCGTCGTCATCGACTTCATCGACATGGAAAGCACGCGCCACCAGCGCGAGGTCGAGGAGAAACTGCGCAATGCCCTCAAGCTGGACCGTGCCCGCGTCCAGCTCGGCCGCATCTCGCGCTTCGGACTGCTGGAACTCTCGCGCCAGCGCCTGCGGCCGAGCCTCGAGGAGTCCACGCAGATCGTGTGTCCGCGTTGCGACGGCCACGGCCGCATCCGCGGCATCGAATCGCTTTCCTTGTCGGCGCTGCGCCTGATCGAAGAACACGCGATGAAGGAAAACACCGGGCAGGTGCTGGTGCAGGCGCCGACCCGCGTGGCCAACTTCCTGCTCAATGAAAAGCGTTCCAGCGTGGTCGAGATCGAGCTGCGCCACAAGGTGCACGTGGTGGTTGTCGCCGACGAGAACCTGGACACGCCGCACCTCGAAATCACCCGCATCCGCGACAGCGAGATGGGCGAACACGCCAAGCCGAGCTACGAGCGCCTGACGGAAGTCGCTCCCACGCCGCAGCCGCGCATGGGCGTGGTGGTACACGGCGAGGAACCCGCGGTCAGCGGCATCCAGCGCGCCACGCCGATGCCGCAACGCGAGGAACCCGCGCCGGCGCCGCTGCCGGACCGGATGCCTTCAACGACCGCGCCGATTGCGGGATCCGGCGGTTTGCTGGGCCGACTGTTCGGCTGGTTCCGCAGCCCTCCGACGCCGGAGCCCACGCTCGCCGAACTGACCCGGGCGCAGCGCGAACCCCAATCCGGTCGCGCGCAGCATCGCGGAGCGCAAGCCGAGCGCCAGGCCGAAGCGTCCCACAACGGCAGCCGTCGTAATCGCCACGATCGCGACGGCGATTCGCGCCGGACGCGCCAACAGAATGCACAACCCGCAAAGCAGGCGAAGCCGAACAAGCCCCGCGGCGAGGATCCGCAACGGCCGGCACGGCAGTCACCAAAACCCGCGACGCCTGCAACCTCGAAGCCTGCCAACGACTCCCTCGCTAGCGAGCCAAAACCCGCGCGCGCGGAGGCGGCGGATGCAGGGCGGCGCGAGCCGCAACGACCGCCCACGCCCAAGCCGGCGTCAGCCACGGATGTCGAAACAGCAAAACCGGCGGAAACCGCCACTCCTGACAACGCAGAAGCCGCCGCGCAGCCGACCGCTGCGGATGCCGCTGGTACCGGCAAACGGCGCCGCGGCCGTCGCGGCGGCCGCCGCCGCAAACATGCGACTGCCGCCGCGCAGAACGGCGCTTCTCCCGGCACGCCGCGCGACATCGACGATGAGGATGCCGATCGCAACGCGCACGCAAACGCGCAGGCTGCGCCGGGCGAAATCCATGCGCCAAAGGCCGCACACGCCGTTCCGGCAAACGCGGAGCCGCAACACGCGCCACCCCGCGAATCGCAACCAGCACCGACGCCAAGCGAACCCCAACCTGCTTCGCCGCCGCGGGATCGGGATCTATCCTCCGTAACGCCTCCGCTGTTCGCGGCGCCCGAACTCCCGCACCGCGAAACGTCTGCCCCGTCTGCCCCGCCTGTAGTAATGGTGGGCACTGCATCCGTGTCGCAGTCAGCAACTCCGCCTCCGGTCGTGGTACAGGCGGCGGAACGGGCTCACAGCGCGCACGAGACTGCTCCCGCGCCCGCGCAGACGTCGCCAGCACCTTCGGTGATGCCGCCCGTCACACCGCCGGTCGCACCACCATCCCCACCGCCCAAACCGGAACCGGTTACGCCTTCCCTGTTTGCCGCGCCGCCGTCGACACAGCCGGCCGCGCAGCCGTTGCCACGCCATCCGGCGGTTCCCACGCCGCACCCCCTGTCTGGCGCGATCCGGCCGATGTTGACGCCACAGGTCTTGCCGAACTCGCCCGCGCCACAGCCGCCGGCGCCGCACGACAAACCGAGCGATTGAAGCACCCGCAGCCCAGCCCTCCCCCGCTGGGGAGGGCGCGTATCAATGCCCACGACGGCGAAACGTCTCGTGGAAGCGGTCAGCCCGGTGCGACAGCCGAGCCGTCCAGCAGTCCGTGCGCGGACAACATGTGTGCCAGCGCGATCGTATGCTGCACGTCGAGTTTCTCGAACAGCCGCTGCTTGTACGTGGACACCGTCTTCGGGCTCAGATGCAATCGGCTCGCGATGTCCTTGACCTGCATGCCCCGCGCCAGCATCAACGCCACTTCCAGTTCGCGCGCAGCCAACGATTCCAGCGGCGACGCATCGCCGACCACGGTGGACAGCGCCATCTCGCGCGCGATGGCCGCATCGAGATAGCGGCGCCCTTGTGCGACGGTGCGCACCGCCTGCAGCAATTCGTCGGCGGCGCAGCCTTTCGTGAGATAGCCGAGCGCACCCGACTGCAACAACCGGCGTGGAAACTGCGCGTCCTGCACCACGGTCAGGATCACGATGCGGGTGCGCAGACCGGCACGTTGCACGCGCTCGGTCAATTCGATGCCGCTCATGCCCGGCATGTGCACGTCGACCAGCGCGACGTCAGGTTTGGCCGAACGCACCAGCCGCAGACCGTCCTCCGCGTTGCTGGCTTCTCCCACCACTTCGATATCGGATTGCCCCGCAAGGATCAGACGGAACCCCGAACGCACCAACTCATGGTCATCGACCAGCACTATCCGGATCATGCCTCACTCCCCCAGTGTCGGCGCCGCAATGCGTGCAGGGGAACCCTAAACGGGGCATGGGGGTGAATGCAAGCGTTGCCATGGCGATCATCCCTGATCGCCGCGCTGCTGGACGACCGCAAAGCTCGGATCTCCCGGGACATCGACATCAGAACGGCCAAAGCCGCCGTCCATGGCCAAACCACTCCCTGGCCTGGCTTTTCGCAACAGATTTTTGGCGACGCCCGATCCGGGTTGCCGGCACAATTCCGGCATGGCCATTGCCGAACGCCTGCAGCAATACCCACTCCTGCACATGCTGGTGCACACCAACCCGCGCGACGTGCCCGCGACCGTGGCGCTGCGCAACACCGCCGCGGTGGTGCTGCCGCTGGCGATTGGCGCCGCGACCGGCCACCTCGCAGCGGGCCTCGGCATTTCCGCCGGTGCGCTCAACACCACGTTTGCCGACCAGCCGGGACCCTACCGGTTGCGCGTGCAACGGATGCTGCTCGCCGCGCTGGCGGCGGGCCTCGCGGCTTTCGCGGGATCAATCCTGGGGCAATGGTTGCCCGCGCTGCTGGCCGCACTTGCGCTGTGGGGCTTCGCTGCCGCGCTGCTGGTCGCGGTCGGTCCACACGCCACCCGCGTGGGACTGATCAGCATGATCCTGCTGGTGGTGCTGGGTGCGGAACCGCAGCCCGTGGCGCAGGCGTGGGCCGCCGCGGCGCTGATCTTTGCCGGCGGCGTGCTGCAGACACTGTTCGCGATCGCGGCGTGGCCGCTGCAGCGCTACCGGCCGGAACGGCTTGCCTTGGCGCAGGCTTTTCGCGGACTCGCCGATTTCGCGCGGACCGACAGCGTGCGTGCCAGTCCCATCGCGCTGCCGCCTTCGCTCAACGACCTGCAGGCGCTGATGTTCGGCGCGGGGCGCGCACGCGGTCGTGCGGTCGAGGCATTTCGCGTATTGACGGAGTTGGCCGAACGCATCCGCCTCGAACTGTTCGCGCTGGCTCACCAGCAATCGCAGCCCGAATCAGCCGGGCTTCGCGGAACGTTGGCCGAAGCGCGCAGCTCATCGGCCGACGTGCTGACGGCGATCGCGGTCGCGCTGGAACAGGCCGCGCCACCGCAAGCACAGGGCGCGCTCGACACGTACATGCAGTCGGTCGCGAAGATCGAAGCCGCGCCGCCATCACCGACTTTGGGCATTGCGGCTGCACGCGTTGCGGCGCTCGGTGGCCAGTTGCGCGCGGCGGTGCGCAACGCCGACACCGCCGGCAGCCGCGGCGAACTCCGCGCACAACGCGCGGAGTTCAAATTGCCGGCAGCCTTGCGTCCCGCCAATCCGCTGGAAATCCTGCGCGCCAACCTGCGCCTGTCGTCGCCCGCGTGCCGCCATGCCGTCCGCTGTGGCACGTGCCTCGCGATCGCGCTGGCGCTGTCGCGCGTGCTGCCGCTGTCGCGCGGCTACTGGATGCCGATGACCGTCGCGATCGTGTTGCGTCCTGATTTCGGCGCGACCTGGCGGGTCGGCCTGCTGCGCGTGATCGGAACGCTCGGCGGCCTGCTCCTGACCACGGCCCTGCTGCGCTTCGGGCTCGGCGGATTCTGGACATCGCTGGCGCTGATGACGGTGTTGTGTTTCGGCTACCGCGAATTTGCGACGGTGCACTACGGCATCGCCGTCGTCTGCATCACGGGCGTGGTCGTGATCCTGCTGTCGTTCTATGGCATTCCGCCGGAAACTTCCGTGCACGCGCGCGCCATTGATACCGTCCTGGGCAGCGCGCTGGCGCTCATCGCGTACCTGCTGTGGCCGACGTGGGAACGCGGTCGCGAGCGCGATGTCCTTGCCGGCATGCTCGACGCCTATCGCGAATATACGGCCGCCGTGCTGCAGGGAGACGCTCAGACGCGGCGCGACACCCGCATCGAAGCACGCGCGGCGCGCAGCCGCGCGCAGGCATCGCTGGACCGCCTGCGCGACGAACCTGCAAGCCGCGCCAACCTGCCGCGCGCAGAGGCGCTGGTCGCGCAGGCCAACCGGGTCGTCCGTGCGGCGATGATGCTGGAAGCCTCACGCGGCAGCACCGCGGCACCATCGATTCCGCAACTTGATGCGTTCGTGCAGGCCTGCAACGCTGCTTTGCGCGAAGCCGCCGCCGCACTGCGCGAATCGCGAACGCCACGAGGCGAGCATTCCTTGCGCGCACGGCAGGAGGCACTCGCGACTTCGCTTGCGGACCATCAGGATGCCTTCGCGATCGCCCTGCTCGATGCGAGCGACCGCATCGTCGATGCCATCGACAGCCTGCTGCACGTTTTGGGATTGGTGCATTCCCCCGCGGCTACGCAATAGCGCTGCGCGACGTCCTTCGTTCCGGAGGGGCAAACGATTGGGTTACCCCGTGTTCCCGTCTTTTCGTATTCCCATTTTTTGGTCTCCTCGTCTGCTCGTCTTCCCGTCTCCCCCCTCGTCCCTCGTCTCTCGTCTCTCATCCCTCGACTCTTATACTCCCCGCATGCTGAAGATCGACGTCCACTCGCACATCCTGCCGCCGGAATGGCCGAATCTCGCCGAGAAATACGGCGATGCGCGTTTTCCGGTGATGGTGAATGCCGACGGCCACCACCGCATCTATCGGGGCAACAAATTCTTCCGCGAGATCTGGCAGAACGCGTTCGACGCCGAGTTCCGCGCCGAGGAATGTGGCAAGCTCGGCGTCGACGTGCAGGTGATCTCCACCGTTCCGGTGATGTTTTCGTATTGGGCCAAGCCCAACCAGGCCCGCGAGCTGCACCGTCATTTGAATGTACACACGGCGGAAGTGTGCCGCAGGTATCCGCGGCATTACGCCGGCCTCGGTACCGTGCCGCTGCAGTCGCCGCGCCTCGCGATCGAGGAGATGGAGCACTGCGTCGAGCAACTCGGGCTGCAGGGCGTGCAGATCGGCTCGCACGTCAACGCATGGAACCTCGACGCGCCGGAACTGTTCCCGTTCTTCGAGGCCGCGGCCGACCTCGGCGCCGCAATCCTGATCCACCCATGGGACATGATGGGCAAGGACAGCATGCCGAGATACTGGCTGCCGTGGCTGGTCGGCATGCCGGCCGAACAATCGCGCGCGGCCTGCTGCCTGATTTTTGGTGGCGTGCTGGAACGCCTGCCAAGCCTGCGCATCGCGTTCGCGCACGGCGGCGGATCGTTCCCGTTCACCATCGGCCGCATCGAACATGGCTTCCGGATGCGGCCGGACCTCGTGGCCGTGGACAACGCACGCGCGCCGCGCGAATACTTCAAGCGCCTGTTCTTCGATTCCTGCGTGCACGACCCCGAGGCGCTGCGCTATCTTCTCGACGTGGTCGGGGGCGAGCGCGTGATGCTCGGAACCGATTACCCGTTTCCCTTGGGCGAACAACGCCCCGGCAGCGGCATCGACGCGCTCAAACTCGAGCCGCGCAGGCGCGAACGCCTCTTCCATGGGACGGCGCTGGAATGGCTGGGACTCTCCAAACAACGATTCTCTTCAGGGGAACGTCCGGGTTGAAGAGGTCGACTCTTGTTCCGGTCAAAATCGCCACGCCTCCATAATCCCGCTGAGTCAAAGGGCAAAACCCCGCGGCTTCCGTGCACAATGGCTTGCTCAAGCGATCACAAGGAGATCCGATGAACCGCACCACGCCTTTCCTGCTGACGCTCCTCGGCACACTCGCACTCTCGCCCGCGGCGTTCGCGGCGGATTACTCCCTGTCTGACGGCGCGGTGAAATTCTCTGCGCCGGACGCGTGGCCGATGCTGATGGAGAAACTGGAGGGTCCGCGCCAGTTCGTCGCCCTGCAGGTCAAGGATCCCGACGACACCAACGCGCTCGCGCGCATCACCGTCACCACCGAGCAGGTCGACGGCGTCGCCGGCTTCCAGAAATTCCTCAACGACGGCACCGCGCGTGCCCGCAAGCTGCCCGGCTACGTCGCCGATACGGCTTTGGGCAATACGTCGAGCCTGCGCTACACCGCCACCGAGAACCGTGAGAAGAATGCATACACCGAGGTGTACGCATACCGTTCGAACCTCGCGATCCAGGTACGCTGCATCCGCCCGGTGACAGCGCCGCCGGACTGGCGCGCGACCTTCGATGCGGGCTGCCAGTCGATCGTGACCGCTGTTGAAAAGGCGCCATGACGGGGTTATCGAGCGGATTTCGCGCCGAGCCCGAGTGGGCACGCGAGCAGGACGAAAACGACCCGCTGCGCGCCTTCCGCGGTGAATTCCTGATTCCGCCGCACGCCGACGGCGAACAGACCTATCTCGTCGGCAATTCATTGGGCCTGCAACCGCGCGGCGTGCGCCAAGCATTGCTGGACGAACTGGATGATTGGGCGCGGCTCGGCGTGGAAGGCCATCTGCACGCGCGGCATCCATGGTTGCCTTACCACAAGGAAGTCCGTGACGGCCTCGCAGAAGTGGTGGGCGCCGAACCCACAGAGGTGGTCGCGATGAACTCGCTGACCGTAAACCTGCACCTGCTGCTGGTAAGCTTCTATCGCCCGACGCCGCAGCGCCACGCGATCCTGATCGAACCCAACGCTTTTCCATCAGACCGCGATCTCGCGGCATCCCAGATCCGTTTCCACGGCCACGATCCGGCCGAGGCGCTGATCGAACTCGACGCCGACGAGCCCGGCGGCACGGTATCGATGGCCGCGATCGAGCGCGCGCTCGGCGAACGCGGCGAACACATCGCGCTGGTGCTGCTGCCGGCCGTGCAATACCTCACCGGGCAGGCGTTCGAGATCGCGGGGATCACGCGGCTCGCGCACGCCCATGGCTGCATGGTGGGCTTCGACTGCGCGCATGCCGCCGGCAACATCGACCTCGCGCTGCACGACAGCGACTGCGATTTCGCCGCGTGGTGTTCGTACAAGTATCTCAACGCCGGTCCCGGTGCGGTCGCGGGCGCGTTCGTGCACGCGCGACACGCGCGCGAAAAGCTGCCGCGCTTCGAAGGCTGGTGGGGCCGCAATGAAGCCACGCGTTTCGAGATGCGTCCGGCATTTGATCCGGCGTCCGGCGCCGAAGGCTGGCAACTCTCCAATCCGCCGATCTTCGCGCTGGCACCCTTGCGCGTCTCGCTGGACCTGTTCCAGCGGGCGGGCATGCCGCGCCTGCGCGAGAAATCGAAGCGTCTGACCGCCTACCTTGCCTGGCTGATCGAAACACAGCTTTCCGACGTGCTGGAGATCCTGACGCCGCGCGAACCCGGCCGCCGCGGCGCACAACTTTCGGTGCGCGTACGCGCCGGCCGCGATGCCGGCAAATCGCTGTTCGAATACCTGGTCTCGCAAGGCGTAATGGGCGACTGGCGTGAACCCGACGTGATGCGGATTGCGCCCACCCCGCTCTACAACACCTACGCCGATTGCCTGCGCTATGCGGGGGCGGTGCGCGCGTGGCGCACCAGGGGCTGACCCGGTGGGAACGAACGCACGTCCGCCCGTCACCGTCATCGGCGCCGGACTGGTGGGATCGCTGCTGGCGACGCTGCTCGCGCAGCGCGGCTTCGAGGTCGAGGTGTTCGAGCGACGGCCCGATCCTCGCGAGCACGGTTTCCTCGGCGGGCGGTCGATCAATCTTGCGCTGGCCGAGCGCGGATTGCAGGCGCTGCGACAGGCTGGACTGGCCGACGCCGTGCTGGCACAGGCCGTGATGATGCGTGGCCGCATGGTGCACGCGCTGGACGGCTCCACCAACCTGCAAGGGCTCTGCGCTCCGGGCACTCTCTGCCGCTGCGTCAACACTCCCCAGTGCCCCGACTTCGTCGTCTCCGTCTTCCAGACCCAGGACGGCAACCCCTACCAGCCGGTCACCGGCCAGCGCCTGAAGTTTCCCCAGAGCACCGTCTACCCGACTTC
>Ga0209061_1001710_pt1 | contig 33587 bp, 44 predicted proteins | sample Coa_R1_10_FD_187157 | JGI IMG/M metagenome (GOLD analysis project Ga0209061, IMG submission 187157) | Surface soil microbial communities from Centralia Pennsylvania, which are recovering from an underground coalmine fire - Coalmine... | ecosystem: Environmental > Terrestrial > Soil >... | reverse complement strand
AAGCTGACCCGCTCGGCTCAGCGCGCACCCCAAGCGCGACAGCTGTCGCGCTTGGGGTATCTTCCCCCATCGAATTTGCATGCTGACACTCTAATCCGAGTGTCACCAATCATTCTGAACGAGAACACATCCGCGCGCCGTTTTGCACAAATTGCAATATGCGCGTAAAATAAAGTATTCCAAGAAACTGAAAGCGCGATAAAACCACACTTAGCGACACAATCCGTGTAACATTAGTTTTCGCGCCTGCGCAGGATGAAAACTGAAGAATATTTGCGTTAATGCCCACGAATCGCGCATCTAAAAAAGAAGACCCGTCGAAATGCTAATCGCTCTGGGCGTAATGTTTGCTATAACTTTTGCGGAGAAGCGATAAGAGATGGATGCAGAGAAGTTCGTTGAAAATGCCATAGCAGTTTTTGTCGGCTCGAAGCACGAGCGCGACATCAAGAAGCTTCAGCCGACGATTGCCGCCATCAATGCGCTTGAGCCGGAGATGCAGAAGCTCGCCGACGAGGATTTTCGCCTGCGCACAGCGGAGATGAAGCGGCAGGTGACCTCGGAGCTCGAAGGGTTGGACCTCCGCGACGAGGAGTACCGTCCGCGAATGCAGGAGGCGCTGGCCAAAGTGCTCGTTCCGGCGTTCGCGCTGGCACGCGAAGCCGGCCGCCGCAAGCTGGGCATGCGGCACTTCGACGTGCAGCTCATCGGGGGCATTGTTTTGAACGACGGCAAAATCGCGGAAATGAAAACCGGCGAAGGAAAGACGCTGGTAGCGACGCTGCCGGCGTATTTGAACGCGCTGACGGGCCGGGGCGTACACATTGTCACGGTAAACGATTATTTAGCCCGGCGCGACGCGGAATGGATGAGCCCGATTTACAAAATGCTCGGACTGACCGTGGGCGTGATCGTTCACGACCTGGATGATGCGCAGCGCCGGGCGGCGTACCACGCGGACATTACCTACGGCACGAACAATGAATTCGGATTCGACTATCTTCGCGACAACATGAAGTACGATTTGGCCGATTGCGTGCAGCGCGGGCACAATTTCGCAATTGTTGACGAAGTAGACTCGATTTTGATCGACGAAGCACGCACGCCGCTGATCATTTCCGGCCCTGCCGAAGAATCGACGGACAAGTATTATCGCATCGATAAGATCATCCCCAAACTCATTCGCGACATTGATTACACACTCGACGAAAAGATGAAAACAGCGACGCTCACCGAAGAGGGCGTCGCAAAATGCGAGCGGCTGCTGAATTTGCCCAACATGTACGATCCCCAAAATCTGGAGACGATTCATCACGTCTACCAAGGATTGCGCGCACACACGCTCTTCACCAGAGACGTGGATTACGTGGTGAAGGAAGGCGAAGTGGTCATCGTCGACGAATTCACGGGCAGGCAAATGCCGGGACGGCGGTGGTCCGACGGTTTGCATCAGGCCATCGAAGCGAAAGAAGGAGTGAAGATCGAACGCGAAAATCAAACGCTCGCCACAGTGACCTTCCAGAATTATTTCCGGATGTACAAGAAGCTTTCCGGCATGACGGGAACCGCGGAAACGGAGTCGAAGGAATTCGGGAAAATTTACGGGCTGGATGTCGTGGTGATTCCCACGAACAAGCCGCTGATCCGAATCGAACATCCCGATGTGGTGTATCGCACAGAGGCCGAAAAATTCGAAGCGGTGGTGAATGGAATTCTCCAGGAAGACGGAGGCTACGCGGCGGGAATCAAGCAGTTACATGCCAGTGGTCAGCCGGTGCTCATCGGCAGCATTTCTATCGAAAAATCGGAGAAGATTTCTGAGCTGCTGAAAAAGCACGGCATTCCGCATCAAGTTTTGAACGCCAAGCAGCATGAGCGCGAGGCAAAAATCGTTGCGCAGGCCGGGCGCAAAGGCGCGGTTACGGTCTCGACCAACATGGCTGGACGTGGGACGGACATTTTGCTCGGCGGAAACCCCGAAGCGATGACGCGTGAATACTGCCTGAAAAACAAGCTGGCGCTGCCGTATGCGCCGGCGGGAGCCGTGATCGGCGAACAAGACGAACATCCTTCGGGACAAACGGAAGGCTCGAAACCGGCTGCGAGCCGTGGCGGAAACGGCGCAAGCGCGAGCGGCGTGCCGATGGTTTTGTTCCAACAGGAAGGAAAAGTTTTTCAGGTTCCGCTGGATCAGTGGAAACCCATCTTCGATCAGTTTGCCGAACAGTGCCGGGCGGAGCACGACGAGGTGGTTGCTCTCGGCGGCTTGCATATTCTGGGAACGGAGCGGCATGAAGCGCGTCGCATTGACAATCAGTTGCGAGGCAGGGCGGGACGCCAGGGTGATCCCGGCTCTTCGCGATTTTTTCTTTCGCTCGAAGATGATTTGCTCCGTATTTTCGGCGGCGAGCGCGTTCAGAAATTCATGTACATGCTGGGCATGAAAGAGGGCATTCCCATCGAATCGCGCCTGATCTCGAAACGCATCGAGAACGCGCAGAAAACGGTCGAAGCGCAAAATTTCGAAGCGCGGAAACACTTGCTGGAATACGACGACGTGATGAACAAGCAGCGCGAAACGATTTATTCGATTCGTCGCGCCGTTCTCGAAGGCAAAGACCAGAAAGAAGATATCCTTGCGCTGACGGAAGAGCTAATGACCGAACTGGTGGACGCGTATTGCCCGGCCGAGCAGCATCCGGACCAGTGGAATGTACAACAGCTCACCGGCGAAGTGCTGAATCAGTTTGGATTGGACATCAAAGCAGCGGGTATTGATCCCGTAAAGATGAACCGCGCCGAATTGCTGGACGCACTGATTGATAGGGCCAAGGCGCGATACGAAGAGAAGGAAAAGCAGTTCGGCCCGCAGATGATGCGCTGGCTCGAGCGGCACATTACGCTCGACATCGTGGACGCGCAGTGGAAAGACCATTTGCTCACGCTGGACCACCTCAAAGAAGGAATCGGCTTGCGCGGGTACGGCCAGATTGATCCGCTGGTCGAGTTCAAAAAAGAGGGATTCAAACTCTTCGAAGACATGATGGGCCGCATTGATACGGAAACGATTCGCTTCCTCTACTTGATGCAGCCCGCGCGTCCGGAAGAAGAGGCGAAGCAAATCGAACGCCGACAGCGCCGCGCGCAGCAGGAATTACAGTATCAAACGGGCCGCGAAAAGGCGGAAGCGCCCAAGCAGGTGCGCACCGGCGCGAAAATCGGACGCAACGATGCATGCCCGTGCGGCTCCGGCAAGAAGTACAAGAAATGCTGCGGACGCGCCGCGTAGTTCATTCGCCCTGCTCACGTTTTCCGATTTCATTCGTCTGAACAATACAGCGGTCTGGCACGTATCATTGGCAGGCCCGACTGGCGCGTGTGTCCGGCTCAGGCGAGCCGCAATTTTTGAAGAGGGGAAAGCAGATGAGGAGAAAGCTGCAATTCGCAAGTGCGGCGCTGGCGCTGCTGGTCCTGAGCGCTGTTGGGGCGGTTTCGGCGCGAGCCGCGGCCACCGGGCATTTTGACAGAACGCTTAGCGTCAATGGACCGGTGGATTTGAACGTCAGCACCGGCGCTGGAAATATTACTATTCATCCCGGAAACGCGAACCAAGTACAGATTCATGCGACGATTCGCGCGAATAATGGCTGGTTTTCAGGAGACTCCGAGAAGCGCATTCAGTACGTGGAGCAGCATCCTCCCATTCAGCAGAACGGAAATTCGATCGTCATCGGCCATGAAAACGACCGCGAGCTGCTGCGCAATATTTCCATCAGCTACGACATCACAGCGCCAGCGGAAACGCATGTGCATTCGGCAACCGGTTCGGGCGATCAGACAGTTGATGGCTTGCGCGGTCCGGTGGATGCCACCACGGGCTCGGGCGACTTGCGCATGACGAATATCGGTGCGGGCGTCACGGCGCGGAGCGGTTCGGACGGTATTACGCTCGATGTCGTGAAGGGAAATTTGCGCGCGGCGACCGGAAGCGGCAATATTCGTGCGCAAGGCGTTGCGGGCGGAATTACGGCTTCGAGCGGCTCGGGCGATGTTACGCTCACTCAAAGCGGTGCCGGTGACGTAGAGGTGACAACCGGATCGGGCACAGTTGAAGTGAATGGCGTAAACGGCGCGGTGAGCATCGGAACCGGCAGTGGGAGCATTCGCGCCGAGGGCACGCCCGCGGGAGACTGGCGATTGCACACGGGCTCCGGAGACTTAATTGTGATTCTCCCGCAAAAAAGCTCGTTTGAATTGCACGCACATACCAGTTCCGGCAGCATTCATTCCGCGTTCCAAATCACTACAGAAGGGACCATCAGCGCGCACGATTTTCACGGACGAGTAGGCGCTGGTGGGCCCGTCGTGAACTTGCGAACGAGCTCGGGAACCATCCGGATCCAATCGGATTAAACTGCAACGAATCAAACCTGCCTTGGCAAAAGACCGGCTTAATCATGCCGGTCTTTTCTGCCTGCTCAGGCGCCGTCCGAAATTCCCGCAGGTTACGCGTAAGACATTTACTGTTTCACAAACGACAGAGCTGGCGTAATATCCGGGAAACTTGCCCGGTGCCGTCCCGGAGGGAAAGGACCCTGCAATGCCGCGCCCATGCCGTATCGCTGGATGCCACGGTGAAGTTTTGCCCGCTTTGGCCGCTGATGGAGTTTGCCTCCGTCATTTTGTGGAACTGGTAATCGAACGCGCGGACTGCGTGCGCGCCTGTTGCATCGACTCGCAGCCGGCAGATCAGGAAGTCGTGGATTGGCTTCTGGGAGATGCGCGAGAGACCGCGCGGGCGCTTTCAACGCTCTCGGGCGGGGCAACCAACGAAGAAATCCTCGAGCTGCTTCTCTGTCTTGCGAACCTGCAGGAGTACATCGCTCATCATTCGCTGCGCCTAAATCGAATCGTGCACTGAGGCTGCGCGCCGCACATTCGCGCTCGCCCCCACAAATTTTGCGCCGCCGGCTTGCAGACCGTTACTCACTCGCGGCATGTCGGTTGCTTTTCGGGTACGAGCGCGGCAAGCTGGCGTTGCGGAGCCGCATCCAGCCGTGGCAACCGAGTCACCAAACACCAGCCGGTTTCAAGCCGCACAGCCCAAGATCCCGGGCGTGCCGGAGAAACACGAGACAAGCGCTAGAAATGCGACGAAGGGCAGTCCTTTACTTTTAAGGCCGGGCCTTCTATCGGCTGGCGCAGGGGTAGCGACTCTGATCTTGCTCATTGCTGTGGTGTGGTGGCCGCGTGGCACAGCGCAAACTGCTGCCAGAACCGGCACCGTGAATCGCACAGGGCCCTCGACTGACCCGGCAGCAGCAAAATCGTCAGACAATTTGGCCGTGGCGCCCGGCCCGATTGCAAAAGTTTCTGAGATGAAGCAAGCCTGGGCCACGAAAACTTTCTTGTTTCGCAAAACGGATGGCGAAGCAGTTCCGGCTCTGCTCGTCCGGCTGCCGGGCGACACGTATTGGGCAATTGCACTGCGCGCTCCTTACGAAAGCTGCACTTTGGAGCTGGCAAGCGTGGCGAAATTGCGCAGCGAATACAACATGGAGGCTAAATATCCGATGATCGTGGACCCGTGCACGCATGCCGTTTTTGATTTGACGCAATATGGCAGCGGTCCAAACGGACTCGTTCGCGGCGCCATTGTTGCCGGCCTGGCGCTGCGGCCACCGCTCGCGATTGAGGTGGAAGTCAAGCACGGAGAACTCATCGCATTGCGAATGGAATGAGATGCGGCGCTTCTGTGCGCATTCTGCTGGACGCTGAAACACAGACGGCTCGCAGAACCTGACCATTCCGCAAGCCGTCACTTGTTGGATGGGCCGCGTCGGGCTAATTCAACAATTCGACCCGACGCGCAACCATCTCCTGCTGATTGGTCTGCTGATTTACCAGAATGAATCCAACGATGCGCAGATTGAACGGACCAGTGCCGGAAAGCGCCGAAAGGCCGCTCAGGTTGACGTAATTGGTGAATTGCGTGGATATGACCGTCAGCGGCTGCGGCAATAGGACACCCGCGAGATAATTATCATTGATCTGGAAGGTGCCGCTGTTCCCGCTTTGAATTTGTGTGCTGCCGGGAACCCAACCGCCCTCCTGCCCCTGCCGCCCGAGAATCACGCGATGCACAGTCAGTGTTTGCGATGCACCCGTGCCGCTAAGCGAGCCGCCGAGTCCCAGCCGCTGGCCGGGCGCTAACGTTGTATTGTTGAAGAGGAGCGTGGTCAGCGGATTGCGAAAGTCGGCGATGTAATAGTGTTCCGAGCCGTTCAGCGCAAAGCTGTCAATTGCTCCCACGGGCGCAGCGTTTTGAACATCCGGAAGTTCGCTGCGAACGTAAAGCTGCAATTCCGTGGCGGGATTCGGCGTCGCCGGATTCACATAAGTAGCGAGGCCACCAACGAAGAAGTGGTCCTGGGAGATAATTTCCACTTCATCGGCGTCAATTTCGTGCGTCACGGGATCGAGCTTGCCGGAAACTTCTACGATGGAATTTGTCGTCAGTGCCGAGAACGAACCGCCATCGTCCCATTCGGTTTGCGCATTTGTGACCACCGTCCACGAACGTCCTTTCACGCCTTGTATGGCGAAGGACATATTGGACGTGTCGATGTTCGTCACTCCACCGCGGAAACAATCAATTTCCGCCTCGGAGTCGTCTGCGGTGAGACCGCGAACATCAAACGTCGGACTTATCGTGCCGGTGACCTGCCCGTTTTGCACCTGGATGGTCTGTGCGAGATCAAGATCGATGAGCAGTCCCACCAAGTCATTGGAATCGACAACCAGCGGTTTCGAAAGCTGCACAGTCACATTGAATGTGCCGGGCGTCCCGTTAAGAGTGTTCAATACAGGAGGAGATTGGGTGGTATCGAGAAAACCAATCACCGGCGACGATCCGGAAATGGTCACGCTGGTGTAGGTCCCGGGCGGAACCGGCTCGAGATCGAGCAGATCGTGCAAGCCGCTGAAACGCGCGAAGTCAATGGTCATAGGATTTTGAAGCACGGGAAGCGAGCCGCCGGAATTATTCACGGTAATTCCGGTGATCATCACCTGAAACGACACCACGCTCGGAAACGTTGGCTGGGCATCCGTCCCCAGAGTAAAGACGTTTCCCATCTGTTGCGCCGGATCCGAAACGGATGAATTCCCAGCGCAGCCCGCGAGAGCAACCAGCGAAAGTGCAACCAATGTAGCCCTAATCGTTTTCTGAATTCGCATCCTCTTCTCCTGTTCCACCCCAAAACGGACGAAAATAGCGATCTAGCGCAAGGGCTTGCGGAAATGCTGCGTCTGCACCGCCCTCTTGCAAGGTCAAACACCATGGCCGCGAAAAAGTTGCGGTAGGAATTGCGAAATGGGTCAAAGTGGATGCAGCATTCTGTGGATGCAGGCGCATCGTAAGAAACATTGGTACGGCGACCGTCAGAGAGCACGGTTGCAGCAGATCGTAAAACGAAGGAGTCTTGAAATTATGCAACGCCGCAGATTGGGAAGCGTACTTATTGTGTGCTCGCTCGCAGTACTGCTGACGGCCGCGTGCGCCAGCAAAGCGAATGACGCACAACTGGCCACGAATTTGAAGGCGGAGATGTTTTCGGACCCGCAAACGAAGGATACGAACCTGCAAGTCGCGGTGAAGGACGGCATCGTAACCCTCTCGGGAGACGTTCCGAGCGACGCGGCCCGTCTGGAGGCCTACAAAATCGCAACCAACACGCCGGGAGTGCGCAAAGTGAATGATCAGATGACCGTTCAGGCGCTACAGCCCGTCGCGCAAGCTGCATCGCCGCAAGCGACGTCCGAAGCAGCTACCGTACCGGAACCGGCACCAAGCAAAAATGCTGGTCTGGCTCGCGAGCGCCGAGCCGAACACGAACGGCTGCTTCGCGCCCGCGACGCGCGTTTGCGCAAGCAGCGCGAGGAACGCACTCACCGAGCCCCGGCGGAAGCGAAACCAGCGCCGTCAGTTCCAGCAGAGAGCACAACAGCTGCGCCGACAAATCCTCCTGCCGAGCCTCCCGCGCCGCAAACGCAATCCACCGAAGCTTCTGCTCCCGCGCCGGCGCCGCAGCCCGTGATTGCCCGCTTCCCTGCGGGAACCACGGTAGAAGTTCAAACCATCGATAGCATTGACGCCAAAACGAGCCAGCCGGGCGACGAATTCCAGGCATCGCTCGCGCAACCGCTCACATGGGATGGCCGTGTGGTTGTTCCTGCGGGTGCAAACGTCTATTTGCGACTCGCTGCCGTGCAAACTTCCGGCCACTATCGGGGCAAAAGCGAATTGCAGCTCCAGCTTGCGCGTTTGGAATTTCAGGGCCAGCAATACGAAATTGACTCCAGCACTTACACGGTGGCCGGAGGCTCACGCGGGAAAAACACCGCTGAAAAGGTCGGCGGAGGAGCAGTGCTGGGTGCGATTATCGGCGCAATCGCCGGCGGCGGAAAGGGCGCGGCCATCGGCGCAGGGGTCGGCGCAGCGGGAGGCGGAGTTTATCAGGGCGTGACCAAAGCCAAGCAGGTGCGCATCCCCTCGGAGACGCGGCTCGATTTCAAATTGGAAAAATCGCTGGAAATTTCTTTGGCTTCCGACAGCGGAGCGCAATAACAGTGCCTTGGCGCTTTTGTGCTGCTGGACCCACCGAGCCGGGATGAGTGCAACTGCCGTCATTGCTGTCAACAGCAAGCTTTCGCGCTTGCGCACGGCAATTGCCTAACTTACGATGTCATGCTGTGCGTTACGTGCATTTTTATGCCCGGCAAAGCAAGTTTCCATCATCGAATCGTCCGAACGCCCGACAGCATGGGCGAATTTGAGCCGCTTCTGCAGCGTCTGAGCGACCACGCAGATTCCCGAGCACCGCGAGGGATTTCGTGCTGAGCGCCGGAGGCAGGCTCGGCCACTACGTTATCGTCGCACCTCTCGGCGCAGGCGGCATGGGCGAGGTGTACAAAGCTCAGGATACGCGGCTCGGCAGGATGGTCGCGCTGAAATTTCTCTCTGACGATTTGCGGAAGGACCCGCTGGCGCTCGAGCGCTTCGAACGTGAAGCACGCGCTATCTCAGCCCTGAATCATCCGGGAATTTGCGTTTTATACGACATCGGCGAAGTGGACGGGCGGAAGTTCCTAGTGCTGGAACTTCTCGAAGGGCAAACTCTGCGCGACCGTCTCGCCGAGAGGCCTCTTCCTACGAACATCTTGCTCGATTTGGCGATCCAGATTGCCGATGCGCTGGACGCGGCCCATTCGCACGGGATCATTCACCGCGATCTCAAACCCGCGAATATTTTCGTTACGACGCGCGGACAGGCGAAAATTTTGGACTTCGGTCTTGCCAAGCAGGGCCGCGGGCGCGCCATTGCAACTGCGGGCCCGGGACTCAGCGCGACAGACATCACTTCCGACAATCTGGTTACTTCTCCCGGCTCAACGCTAGGAACCGTCGCGTACATGTCTCCCGAGCAGGCTCGCGGGGAAGATCTCGATGCGCGTTCGGACCTTTTCAGTTTCGGCGCCGTTCTCTATGAAATGAGCACCGGCCAGCCGCCGTTCGCCGGCAACACTCCCGCGGTAATTTTCGATTTGATTTTGAACCGCATGCCAGCCGCGCCTTCCGAGCTCAATCCCGATCTGCCGCCGAAGCTCGAAGAAATTATTGGCAAAGCGCTCGAAAAAGATCCCGAGTTGCGTTACCAGACCTCGGCCGAAATGCGCGCGGATTTAAAGCGGCTGAAGCGCGACTCTGATTCGTCACATGTGGCGATACCGGCCGCGTCTGCGCAGAAAATCACAGCCGTTGAGACTGCCGGAACAATCGCGAGTGCTGCGCATTCTTCGGGCGGATTCACGCGTAAATCCTCGACGCAGGTTTCCACACAACCGCACACAACCGCGGTCGAAACGCCGAAGCGAAAAACTGCGTGGCTTTACTGGGGAGCAGGCGCGGCGCTGGGCATCACAGTTGCCATCGTGTCCGTGATTTTGAGTTCGTTCTCTGCCAAACATCAAGCTGCAGTTCCAAACACCGGCGGGTTCCGGCAAATGGCGATTTCGCAGTTGACCACCTCCGGCGACGTTGGTCCAGCGGTTATTTCGCCAGACGGCAAATGGCTCGCCTATGTCGTGAATCAAAAGCAGCAGTCGGTCTGGATCAAGCAAATGGCCACGGGCAGCACCGTGCAAGTCCTCCCGCCAAGCGACACCACCTACAACGCCGGAGCGCTGGTATTTTCGCCCGACGGAAATTATCTATACTGTGTGGCGCAACCAAAGCAAGGCAAGAGCATTCTAATGCAAGTTCCTTCCGTGGGAGGAACGCCTCGAACGATTCTGTCGGGAGTCGACAGCGGCATCAGCTTCTCGCCAGATGGAAAACAGTTCGTTTTTGTGGATGATTCTGCAACGCCGAACACATCCTCGCTAATCATCGCCGATGCCGATGGCTCGAAATCCCGCGCGCTAGCCACGGTTCACGCCCCAGCATTCTTCAGCAGCTCTGCCACAACGTCAGCGCCATCCTGGTCGCCCGATGGCAAGCGCATCGCCGTAGGTTTTCTTCGAAACGGGTATTTCGGAAGGGCTATTCCCGAAACTGTGGACGTCGCAGATGGAAAAGCGACGCCACTGGGAGACTCAAAGTGGAACGAGATGTACCAACTCGCCTGGTTGCCGGATGGCTCCGGAATTATTACCTCAGGAAACAGATCTGGTGGAATGAACAGCAACAATTCTCAAATCTGGGAGATCAGCTATCCGAGCGGTGCCTTGCGCAGAATCACCAATGATCTGAACTTTTATGCCGATGCAAGCATGACGGCAGATGGATCCAAGCTCGTTACCATTCAAGTGGTGTTTGGCTCGACGCTGTGGGAAATGCCGGCAGATATTTCCAAGATCGCTCGCGCCACAGCCCGAGAGATTTCCTCTGACTCAGGACGTTCCGATGGTTTCATGGGCACGGCGTTCATTTCCAAGGACGACGTGGTTTACGGGTACTACAGTTCCGGAGAAATTGGGCTGGCCAAACTATCTGTGTCAACGGGCGCCTCTCGGGATTTGAATGTGGGTCCGAACGCGGCGGTCGGACCGTCGAGTTGCGGCGCCGCCGGCTTTTTCGTATTCATGACCAGGGATGGCTTGATGCGCGCCGATGACGATGGCGGCAATCAGAAGCAGCTTACCTCTCTCCCCGAAGATGCTTTCCCGGCATGCTCGCCGGACGGAAGAACCGTATTTTTTGATCGCATCGCTCATCGCAAGATTCGCCTCTGGCGCGTCGGCACCAATGGCCAAAATGCCTCACAGATCGGCGACAAAAGCTATACAGAACCTGCTATCTCACCTGATGGGAAACGCATCGCTGTTTGGGATTTTGCAGACCAACCGGAGATTCTCCTGTTGGTACTCGATGCCGCGACGGGCACAGAACAGCAACGCTACGTGATCCATCATTTTTCGCTTTCGGAGGGCCAGAATCACCTTGCCTGGATGCCAGATGGGCGCGGACTTGTTTACATTGTCAACGATCCGGTCTCCAACGTGTCGAATCTGTGGGAGCAGCCCGTAGGTCCGCCGGGAAGCCGGCCGCAGCCGCCAAAACAAATTACCGACTTTAAATCACGGCAGATTTGGTCATTTGCGTTCTCGCCGGATGGCCAACAGTTGCTGCTGGCGCGCGGGCGGTCAATTTCGAACGCGGTGATGATCTCGCATTTTCGTTAATCTGTCAGGGCCTGGAGCCTTACTTTCTTGAGGCGTAGTCCGCGGCGCCGAGAAAATGCAGTGAGACATACGGATCGTCTCCCACTACCCAGCTATCGTGCCCCGGCGCGATGTAGAAAACATCTCCCGCCCTCATCTCCATCACGCGGCCATCGTCCATTGCCGCAGTGGCTCGTCCTGAAATCACCATTCCAATATGCTCCACGGAGCAACTTTTCTGCCCGATTCCCTGCCCGACGTGAACGGACCATTTCCATCCCGGCTCGTAGGATGCGCGGCCAATGGTCATTCCACCGATATGAATCAATTCAAATTTGCCCTTTTCGAATTTTCTCACTTCGTCCGGCCGCTCAAATCTCTTGAGAATCACCTCAAGCATACGTGTACGTCTCCCTTCGAATGTTCCCGATTCACAATGGTGCGCTCGTCTGTCTGGCAATCCGCGAGTGCTCGATGCAAAATTCGACGATGCGCGCCTCGGCCCAGAAACGCTCGCCTACGCCGCGGCGCGCGATGAATCCGCAATGCCCGCCATAGCGCGGCGCTTCCAGCACAATGCGCGGATTCGCTGCCAATCTCGCGGCGTCGAAAGAATGGAAAGGGATCATGGGGTCGTCCTGCGCAGCCAGAATCAGCGTGGGCACGCGGATCCGCCCCAGCAGCCGCCGAGCGCTCGAACGCGCATAATAATCGTTCGCGTTTGCAAACCCGCAGAATTTCGCGGTAATCGCGTCATCAAATTGGCGCACGGTGCGAATTTTCGCCAGCCCGTTCAGCGGATATTTCCCCGGAAACAGCCGCGCCTTATGAATCATGCGGCGCTTCAGACGTTTGACGAAGTGCCGCTGGTAGAGGCGATTGCGCAGCTCGCCGATCGCATCCGCACACGCACCTAAATCGCAGGAGGGACAAACCCCGAGGACCCCTCGCAGCTCGCGCGGCGCTGCATCGCCGAATTCCGCGGCCATTTTCAGCACCAGGTTGCCACCCATGGAAAATCCCGCGGCGAAAATTTCCGGCAGCCCGTCGCGTTCGATCAATTCACGTGTGACCGCGCAGACATCGCAACTCAGTCCGGAATTGTAAAGCGTCGGCGTCAGCGCTTCCGTACCTCCACAGTTGCGCTGATTCAAGCGCAGCACGTTGAATCCAGCACGAAATGCCTTATCGGCAGTCCCCAGCATGTAGCCCGAATCGGCCGAGCCTTCCAATCCGTGCAGCAAAACAATCGTGGGATGTTCTCGCGGCGAGCCCTGCCAGTGACACTCCGCGCGCACTCGTGTGTGCGGTTCGGTTTCGAAAAGCCGCTGCTGAGAATCATTCAAGCAGAGATACTTGCGCCGCCAGAACGCAGCTGCGATGGTCATCAAGTGCGGATTGCGAAGCAAAAACGGCGGTTCGAATTCCGGCATCAGCTCTAATTTACGTTACGCCTGAACCGCACGCAACCCGGCCGTGACTTGCCGACGAGATCGCAAACAGCGCCCTCGGGCACCAAATCCAGGAGGAAGCAAAGCTGTACAGCTCGATTCGCCGTTCTTATTCCTCTTGCCAGGTCATATCCACGTCCACGGGAATTTGATTGTGGATAGGCACCATAAGCAGCTTGGGAGGATTAATTTTGAAATCGGAAACGGTCGCGGGAATTGTACCGGTTATCTGGTGTTCATTACCCTGAATTGTTTGCTGAAACCCAACTTGCTTATACGTAACCACCTGACCTGCAAAATGAATTCGCAGATCGCAGTGAATTGTCTTTTCCGAGAGCGCCGATTGAGGCAGATGAAAGCGCACCGTGATAATGGGAAATTCCGCGCCCTTTGTCACCTGCAGCATGTGCAGATCGCGATTACTATCGCCCGAATTGAACGATTTCACCGTCACCGCAACCAGAAAGTCGCACTCGCCCGCATGACATTTCCCTTCCCCTCTCGCCGCGTGGCTCACGCCCTCCACCTCGTGCAACGGATGCGTGACGTGATATGTCAGCGTGGAGCTCTTCAAAATCCACTGGGTATCGGCACGCGCGAACATCGGTAAAGCCAGGAACAGTAAAACTGCTGCAATTCTCTTCATAATTGCCTCGCTGAGAATTCGACAATTGTTTCAAACGGCCCGAAAGAGTCAGTCTAGCGCACGCCCGTCTGCGCGGGAACGCCATCAAATGCCGCATGCACCGAAATCGAGCGCTTATGGCGAAATAGATTCAGAAACGCGTGTGCTGCATGCGAACCGGGCCCGGAATGCAGCGTCACCGATAGAATCGCGAGGCCGTACGCGGCCGCAGTGATAATCGCTACCTGTCCGTGGAGCTTGGCAATGCCATGCACGCGCTCTCCGCTGGCGCGCTGCGAAAACGCCATGGCACCAAGAATCGGAGTGAGAATCATTCCCGGTCCGTGAATCCACGCCAGCGCCTTGTGAAATCGAATCGGTCCTTCCGCCTTTGTTCCGGGAATCTTCGGCGCGAAAATCGCGTAGTACGCTGTCGCGAAGTAAAGGCCTGCGGTGGTAGCTCCCAGAGCGGCGTGCAGGTCGCGCGTCGTGGAACTTGTGACCGCGGGCTTCCCTCCGGAAAATGCGCCGGTCACGACCGTGGCGATCAGCGGAATCGTGGTGATCAAACCCAGCCGCTGATGGATCTGCAGCATGTGCGAACGCTTGTTCAGACGCGCCTGCTCCTGTGGGCTGCCCTCGGCCTGCTGCGGAGAGATTCCCAACTGCGCGAGCGTCAACGTCGGCGTGAGAGTGAAATTCTTCGCTTGGGCAGCCCCCGCAACGAGGCTGACGCTGGCGCTTTCCGAGTCGAATCCTTCCGCCGAAACAGTTATCTGATAATCGCCTGGCATGAGATTGGATTCGCTGTAAACGCCGGCCGAATCTGTCCTTGTGTTTGTGGACTCGAGAGTCGCGAGGTTTTTGATGGCCACTTGCGCCGACGCGATCGCTTTGCCGGAGGGCCCCGTCACCTTCCCCGAAACCCCCGCTGTCGCTTGCGCATGAGCGGTAAAGGAGGTCAGGAAAACGAGGAAGCAAACTGCCGAAAGCCAGAAGGAAGCAATCCGTCGGTCTGGATTCAATCTGGTCCCTTTCACAAAGATTCAAGCTAGGCCGCGCTCTGTGATGCCGCAGGTTTTTGCGCGGTTGCACGAGCCGGCGGTTCAATATACGGAAAGCCGCGCTTGCTGGTAAGAGGGGGTTGTTCCCTGCGTGTTTTAGACCTCCATACCGTGCGGCTTGACCTGCATTTCTCTCGCGCATAGAATGGTTGAATCTTCGATGAAGGTTTTTTGTCACAGAATAATTGCATTTTGAGCCCAGCGAGTTCGGCTGGGCTTTTGGCGTTTTAAGGACAAATTCCCGCGAAGGAAGGTGGAATGAATTCGGACGGACAGATTTCTGAGGCGCTCACTTTCGACGATGTCCTGCTACTGCCGGGCAAGTCTTCTGTGCTGCCAACACAAACGGACACGCGCACATGCATGACCCGCAAAATCGCCCTCAACATTCCCGTAGTCGCAGCAGCCATGGACACGGTCACGGAATCGCGCCTCGCCATTGCCATTGCTCGCCAGGGCGGCTGCGGATTCGTGCATCGCAATATGAGCATCGAGCGCCAAAGCGAAGAAATTGACCGCGTCAAACGCTCAGAGAGCGGCATGATTGTCGATCCCGTGACCATCGCTCCAGAATTTTCGCTCCGCCAGGCGCTCGAAATCATGAACAAATACAAAGTTTCGGGCCTTCCCGTCACACGCGGCCCGAAACTCGCCGGGATTCTCACGAATCGCGATTTGCGTTTCGAGCGCAATCTGGATCAGCGCGTCAGCGACGTGATGACCAAAGATAATCTCATCACCGTTCCCGTCGGCACGACGCTCGACGAAGCTGAACGCCTGCTGCAACAACATCGCATCGAAAAACTGCTCGTGGTGGACAAAGATTTCAACCTCAAAGGCCTGATCACGGTAAAGGATATTCAAAAGCGCATTGAATTTCCACGCGCCGCGAAAGACGAGCACGGACGTTTGCGCGTCGGTGCCGCCATCGGCGCCACCGGCGACTTCCTGGAACGCGCCTTAGAAATGTCTAAAGCCGGCGCCGATGCCATTGCCATCGACACGTCGCACGGCCACTCCACGCGCGTGATGGAGGCCATCAAACAGGTCAAGCATCGCCTGCCGGACATGCAGCTTCTCGCCGGAAATGTCGCTACCGAAGAAGGTGCGCGTGATTTGATCGCGCTGGGCATTGATGGATTAAAAGTTGGCATCGGTCCCGGCTCGATTTGCACCACGCGGGTAGTCACCGGCGCCGGCGTACCCCAAATTACGGCAATCATGGAAGCGGCCAAGGCCGCGCGCGGCACGGGTGTTCCGGTAATCGCCGATGGCGGCGTTAAATTTTCAGGCGATATTACTAAGGCACTCGCGGCCGGCGCTTCCGTGGTCATGATTGGCGGGCTATTTGCCGGAACCGAAGAATCCCCCGGGGAAACAATTTTGTATCAAGGCCGCACCTACAAATCCTATCGCGGCATGGGCTCGCTCGGCGCGATGGAGTCCGGATCAGCCGATCGCTACGCGCAGGAAAACTCTGAACGTGGCAAATCCGTCCCCGAAGGAATCGAAGGGCAGGTCCCGTACAAGGGTCCGGTTTCCGGCCTCATCGATCAGCTTGTCGGAGGACTCAAGAGCGGCATGGGCTACTGTGGCGTGGCCGACATTCGTGAATTACAAGAGCGCAGCAAATTCGTGCGCATCACTTCCGCGGGTCTGCGGGAAAGCCACGTCCACGACGTAATCATCACCCGCGAAGCGCCGAATTACCGCCTGGAATAGCTCCGAGAGCCACGACGAAGCGAACGCCCCGACGAAAAATCAAACGCCCGCCAATCTAATCTTCGGCGGACTGGAAGAATCTAGCTCGAAGCGCTCGCTTCCTTCTCTTCCGCAGGCGCCGCTTCGGGAGCTTTTTCCTTCTTCACTTTCTTCTCTTTTTTCTTCAGCTCCGAGCCGATCAGCTCCAGCATGGCAAGCTCCGCCCCGTCTCCAATGCGCCAGCCGATGCGCACAATTCGCGTGTATCCGCCGGTGCGATCGGAAAACCGAGGTGCGATCTCGCCGAAAAGCTTCTTCGTCGCGTCCTTCGTCTGCAAAAATGCCGCGGCTTGCCGCCGTGCGTGCAGCGTGTCGCGTTTGCCGAGGGTGATCATTTTCTCGACCAGTGGACGAGCAGCGCGCGCACGCGCGATCGTGGTGGTAATGCGCTCGCGCTCGATGACATTCGTCACCAAATTGCGCAGCACCGCACGACGATGCGCCGGTTGTTTTCCCAGTTTGCTTCCTGCTACCCGATGTCGCATAAGGCCCTCATCTCTCTTCTACAGCTTTGACGCTGCCTTCCAGCGCGCGCCAGGTCAAAGCGCAGTCGTCTCTTCCGGAGCCGGCGGCGCTGTCTGGCTCGGCAACGGCGGCCAGATGATGCGTCCGTGCTCATCAAATTTCATTCCCAGAGACAATCCCATCTTCTGGAGTATCTCTTTGATTTCATTCAGCGACTTGCGCCCGAAATTCTTCGTTTTAAGCATTTCCGGTTCGGTCTTCTGAACCAGCTCGCGCAGGCTCTGAATGTTTGCGTTCTTCAGGCAATTGTAGGAGCGCACCGAAAGCTCCAGCTCCTCGACGGAACGGTCCAAATGCTCGAGCCGCGGATCCGCATAACTCTCCACCACTTCCTCGGGCAATTCCGGCTGCTCCTCAAAATTGATGAAAACGCTCATATGATCCTTGATGAGTTTTGAGGCCAGGCCAATCGCGTCCTGCGGCGTGATGGCACCGTTCGTCCAGACTTCCAGATTGAGCTTTTCGTAATCGGTCATCTGGCCTAAACGCGCCGCTTCAACCGAATAATTCACTTTGCGCACCGGGGAATGCACCGAATCAATCGGAATATAGCCGATCGGCAGATCCTCGTCGAAGTTGCGGTCCGCAGCCACATAGCCGCGTCCATTCTTCACGCGAATTTCCATTTCCAGCCGACCACCTTCGCTGACCGTCGCGAGATACACATTTTTGTCCAGCACCGCCAGGTCGGCATCCTCTTCGATCTTCGCGGAAGTCACCGGCCCGGGCGTCTCCACCACCAGCATGATATTTTTCGGCTGGTCCGAATTGAGCTTCAGCGGAACCTGTTTCAGGTTCAGAATTATATCCGTCGCGTCTTCCACCACTCCGGGAATGGGCGAAAACTCGTGCAGTACGCCTTCGATTTTCACCGCGGTGATGGCCGCGCCTTCAATCGAACTCAGCAGCGCGCGGCGCAGCGCGTTTCCCACTGTCGTTCCCCAGCCGCGCTCGAACGGCTGGGCCGAGAATTTCCCGTACTTATCCGTCAGCGACTCGAGCTCCGCCGCCAGCCTTTTCGGTTTTTGAAAGCCCTTCCACATTTTCCTTTCCTCCTCCCGCAAGGCGCGGGCCCAATACAAAAAACTGCTCGTGAACCTTTACTTGGAATAGAGCTCAACGATGAGCTGTTCGTTCATCGCCGGCGTCTGAACGTCTTCGCGGCGCGGCATGGCCATAATGCGCGCCTTGAAATTCTCACGATCGATCTCCAGCCACGGCGCGGTGTTCTGGTTCTGCGCCAGATTGCGCGCCTCGAGCACCATCGCGTTCTGGTGCATTTTTTCCTTCATGGAAATCTCGTCGCCAACCTTCACCAAAAAATTCGGCACGTTCACGCCGTGGCCGTTCACACGCACGTGCCCGTGCAGCACAAGCTGGCGCCCTTGCGCGCGCGAACTGGCAAATCCGGCTCGATAGAGAACATTGTCCAGACGCCGCTCGAGCATAACCATCAGATTCGAACCGGTCGGCCCCTGCTGGCGCACCGCCTTGCTGTAGTAGTGCCGGAACTGCCGTTCGAGCAGACCGTAGGTGCGCTTCATCTTTTGCTTTTCGCGCAACTGCACGCCGTAGCCGACCATTTTCGGCCGCCGCGCCTGGCCGTGCTGGCCCGGAACGAAATTGCGCTTCTCGATGGCGCATTTTTCCGTAAAGCACCGGACGCCTTTGAGGAAAAGCTTCATGCCTTCCCGGCGGCACAGCCGGCAAACTCCTTCACGATGTCTTGCCAATTTTTTTCTCCTCTGCTTCTTCAAATAAAGACCGGTTTACAGGCCGGCAACCCTTCTTCCCGGTCGAATTCGTTTGCTACACGCGACGGCGCTTAGGCGGACGGCAGCCATTGTGCGGCACGGGCGTCACGTCCTTAATCAATCGAATGTGCAGCCCCGCCGAAGCCAACGCGCGCACCGCCGACTCGCGCCCCGCGCCGGGACCCTTGACGCGCACTTCGATGGACTTCATGCCGTACTGATCCCGGGCCGTTCCAGCAGCCGTCATGGCCGCCTGTTGCGCCGCGTAGGGCGTGCCCTTTCGCGAACCCTTGAATCCCACCGAGCCTGCGGAGGCCCAGCTCACCACGCGTCCATCCGGATCGCTTAGCGTCACGATGGTGTTATTGAACGTGGCTTGGATATAAGCCACGCCCTGCGGCACCACGCGTTTTTCGCGCTTCTTGCGAAATTCTTTTTTACGTTTCGACGACTTGCCAGCCGCTTTCGCTGGAGCCGACGGCGCCGCTGCCCCTTCCTGCTGTGGTTCCTTCGCCATAAGTCCCTTTCTTCGGTTCGAATTACTTACGGACGGCCACTTTCTTCTTCGCCGCCACGGCGCCCTTGCGCGGACCTTTGCGGGTACGCGCGTTGGTGTGCGTGCGCTGGCCTCGCACCGGCAAATTTCGGCGATGGCGCAATCCGCGATAGCACTGAATTTCAATCAGCCGCCGGATATTCATCTGCATCTCTTTCCGCAGATCGCCTTCGACGCGGCCTTCCGATTCAATTGCCTGGCGGATGCGGTTAACATCCTCCTCCGTCAGATCCTTCACTTTTTTCGTTTCGTCGACGTTAGCCTTCGCGCAAAGCTCCTTAGCCCGGGCCTGCCCGATGCCATAGATCGCCGTCAGGCCAATCCACAGCCGCTTATTTCCCGGCAATTCGACGCCCGCAATACGTGCCATATCTGTTCCTCCCCAGACTCTTCAGCCCTGGCGCTGGCGGTGCTTCGGATTGCTGCACACCACGCGCACCACGCCGCGCCGATGGACGATTTTGCATTTCATACAAATTTTCTTCACCGATGCCCGTACTTTCATCTCTGCTCCGTCTCCCGAATCTCTTTCCGCCTCATTATTTGTAACGGTAAACAATCCGGCCGCGCGTTAAATCATAGGGCGAAAGCTCCACGGCCACCTTGTCTCCCGGTAAAATGCGGATGAAATTTTTCCGCATCTTTCCCGAAATGTGCGCCAGTACCTGGTGCTTATTCTCGAGCTCCACGCGAAACATGGCGTTCGGCAACGGCTCAATCACCGTAGCCATCACCTCAATCGCGTCTTCCTTCGGATTCGCCGAATCCGTCTTTGGCTTTTCGTCTTGCGGCTTTTTGGCCATGCGCTCCTGTGCTGCCAGCAGTCGTCCGTTCACCACACCGGCCCGGCGGCATCGCGCGGGCGCGTCAAGATCCATGGGCCGTTCTGAGTCACCGCGACGGTGTGCTCGAAATGAGCCGAATCGCTGCCGTCGCTGGTGACCGCCGTCCATTTGTCATCGAGCATCCGCACGGCGGGACTGCCGGAATTGACCATAGGCTCGATCGCCAGCACCATTCCCGCCTGCAATTTCGGACCGCGTCCCGGCTCGCCGTAATTGGGCAGCTGCAGATCCTCATGCATCTTCGTTCCGATGCCGTGGCCTACGAATTCGCGCACGACGGAAAAGCCGTTCCTTTCCACCCACTGTTGCACCGCTGCGGAAATATCGCTCAGGCGGTTGCCGTCGCGCACCTGCTCAATTCCGCGCTCGAGCGCTTCGCGCGTCACGCGCAGCAACTTTTCGCGTTCCGGCGCGATTTTTCCCACGGGAACGGTAAGCGCCGCGTCGCCATAATAGCCCTCGAATTCAACGCCAAAATCCATCGACAAAATATCGCCCTCTTTCACGATTCGCTTCGCCGAAGGTATGCCGTGCACGACTTCATTGTTAATCGACGTGCACAGCGACTTCGGGTAGCCGTGATAATTTTTAAACGCCGGCCGCGCCTTGTGTTTGCGTGCATAGGCCTCCGCTATCGCATCCAGCTCCAGCGTGCTCATGCCCGGCTGAACCTGCTCGCGCAATTCCGACAGCGCGCCCCACACAATCATGCCCGCGCGGTGCATCGTTTCCAGCTCCGCAGCGGAGCGGCAAATAATCACTGACGCGCCTCCAAACGCTCCAGTGCAGAAAAAACTGCGGCGGACACATCCGCGACCGTAGCCTTGCCCGCGACCTCTTCGAGCGCGCCCTGCCGGCGGTAGTACTCCACCAGCGGCTCGGTCAAATTGCGATAAGCCAGCAGGCGCTCGCGAATCGCCTCGGGTCTGTCATCCGGGCGTTGAATCAATTCGCCGCCGTCAACATCGCAGCGCCCTTCCACCTTCGGCGGACGCTCATAAATGTTGTAAATCTCAAATCCAACCTTGCACGTCCGCCGCCCGCTGAGCCGCCGGATCAAAACGTCTTCGGGCACGTTGAAGTAAATCACCGCCGGCGGAAAAGCCCGCTGCGTCTTGAGCATAGTGTCCAGCGCCTGGGCTTGCGCGAGCGTCCGCGGAAACCCGTCGAGGACGAATCCCTCCAAGCAATCCCTGCGCGCGATCCGTTCCTCAACCATGCGCAAAATCAAATCGTCGGGCACCAGGTCGCCGCGCTCCATAATCGGCCTGGCCAGAAGCCCGAGCGGCGTGCCTTGCCGAACGTTCTCCCGCAGCATGTCGCCGGTGGAAAGGTGCGGCACCCCATAATGCTCGCAAACCAGCTTCGCCTGCGTGCCTTTTCCCGCTCCCGGCGGGCCCAGAAAAATCACCGGCCGCGCCAGCGGCTTCTTTACATCCGCCTGCACCACGTTTCAGGCACCCCGGCCGCGCAGACGCCCGCGGCGCGTGAACCCCTCGTAATTGCGCATCACCAGCTGCGCTTCGATCTGCTGCACTGTGTCCATCGCCACTCCCACCACGATAAGCAGCGACGTTCCGCCGAAGTAGAAATTCACGTTCAGCCCTTCCAGAATGAACCGCCAAAAATGATCGTTAATCCACGCGCCGATCCACGGCAGATGCTGCAAGTGCAAGCCGGACATCATCCACTCCGGCAGCACGCAAACCAGCGCCAGATACAATCCGCCCACGAAAGTCAGGCGCGTCAGCACACGATTGATGTGCTCTGAAGTATTGCGGCCCGGCCGAATACCGGGAATGAACCCGCCGTACTTGCGCATGTTGTCGGCCAGTTCGGTGGGATTGAAAATAATTCCCACGTAAAAGAACGCAAAGAAAATAATCAGCAAAATGTAAATCAGAGTATAGAGCGGCTCACCCCAGGCCAGCGTCCGCGAAAGATAATCGAAAAACGGCGATTTCTTCGACATGATCAGGGCCATAGTCTGGGGAAAGGTGAGCAGCGAACTGGCGAAAATCGGCGGAATCACGCCTCCGGAATTCACGCGCAGCGGCAGATAGGTCATCTGTCCGCCCATGACCTTGCGGCCCATCACGCGTTTCGCGTATTGCACGGGAATGCGCCGCTGTCCGCGCTCGACGAACACAATAAAGGCCACCACCGCGGCCATGAGAGCGATAATCCCGATCAGCGCAATCGGCGTGTATGCGCCCCACTGTTCCGTGGTGGCCTTATCCCACAAATCCGTAACCGCGTGCGGCAGTCCCACCACGATTCCGGCGAAGATAATCAGCGACATTCCGTTGCCAATGCCGCGGTCGCTGATCTGCTCGCCCAGCCACATGATGAACGCCGAGCCGGTCGTCAGCGTCAGTACGGTCATGAGAATAAAGCGGATGCCGGGATTGAAAACCAGGTTCTGGCCTTGCAGGTTTTCGTGCTGCAGCGCCAGCGCAATGGCCAGGGATTGAAAAATGCTCAGAATAATCGTCAGATATCGCGTGTACTGTGTGATTTTCTTGCGCCCGAGTTCGCCCTCTTTCTTAAGGCGGTCCAGATACGGCCACACCACCACCATCAATTCCAAAATGATGGAGGCGGTGATGTACGGCATGATTCCCAGCGCAAAAATCGAAAGGCGGCTCAAGTTTCCGCCGCTGAAGAGATCCACAATCCCGAGCACTGAATTGCGATTCGCCGAGAAAAGTTGCAGCAGCGCGGCGCCGTTCACGCCCGGCGTTGTGATAAAAGCGCCCAGACGGTAGATCGCGAGAATCCCCAAAGTGAAAAGGCACCGGTTGCGCAGGTCCGGCGTGGTGACGATATTCCGAATAGATTCAATCAGCTTTCTCATTGCAAAACTTCGACCTTACCCCCGACGGCGGTGATTTTTTCCTGCGCGGACCTGCTGAACTTGTGCGCGCGAACGGTGAGCGCCACTTTCAAATTGCCGTCGCCCAAAATCTTGACGCCATCTTTTCGCAAATGAACGATTCCACGTCCTTCCAGCGATTCCGGCGTGACCGTCTCTCCGGCACGGAACGCGTTGAGCATCTCCACATTGACGATGGCGTAGCGCTTTGGAAACGGGCTGTGAAAACCGCGCTTCGGAATTCGTCGATGCAGCGGCATCTGCCCGCCTTCAAATCCAGGACGCCGCGAATAGCCGCGCCGCGACTGCTGTCCTTTATTTCCCGCGCCGGCGGTCTTGCCCATTTTCGAGCCCATGCCACGGCCGACGCGCACTTTGCGATGGCGCGATCCGCGCGGCGGCCTCAAGTTCGACAAATTGACGCTCATCGGTTCCCCTATTCCTCGATTTCCACCAAATGGTGCACGCGCGCGATCATGCCGCGAATGTTTGGTGTGTCCGGCCGCTCAATCACCTGATTCATGCGGCGAAAACCCATCCCGCGAATCGTCTCGCGCATATGGCGCGGGCAGCCAATGAAGCTGCGCACCCAGCGAATCTTCAGCGTGCCTGATTTTTTCTTTGTCGTCATTCCTAAAAGCTTCCGTTCTTTACAAATTTTCGACTGCGACTAGCCCTGCGTCGCCGCGGCGACTTCCGTCGTTTTGCCGCGCTCCTCGTTCACTTTCGCCGCGTCTTTCAAATGCAGCAAGGCGTCGAATGTGGCCTTGATCACGTTGTGCGGATTCGACGTACCAATCGATTTCGTCAGCACGTTTTGAATCCCGGCAACCTCCATCACCGCGCGCACCGGACCGCCGGCGATAATGCCCGTTCCTTCCGGAGCGGGCTTCAGGAGAACCTGCCCTGAGCCGTACCGTCCCAAAACCCAGTGCGGAATGGTGGTGCCCTTCAAATTCACGCGCACCATATTTTTCTTCGCCTGCTCGATCGCTTTGCGAATCGCCATGGGCACTTCGCGCGCCTTGCCCATGCCGAATCCGGCATGCCCCTGCTGATCTCCGACGACTACCAGCGCAGAAAAGCTGAGATTCTTGCCGCCCTTCACCACCTTCGTCACGCGATTGATGGAAACCACCTGATCTTTGACATTCGCGGGATTGGCATCAATCTGCCGGCGAACCGCAAGCGTATCTTTGAGCTCTTGTTTCGGCATATTCGTCAGAACTTCAATCCCGCCTCTCGAGCCGCTTCGGCCAGCGCCTGAATGCGGCCATGGTATTGATATCCGCCGCGGTCGAACACCACTCTTTCGACACCCGCGGCTTTTGCGCGCTCGGCGATGATTTTCCCCACCACTTTCGCCGAGGCTATGTTCCCTCCGCCCTTAATCTGCTTCTTCACTTCCGCGTCCAGCGAGCTCGCCGAAACGATGGTGCGCCCTTTCGCGTCGTCAATTACCTGCACGCGAATGTGTTTCGTCGAACGATACACCGAAAGTCGCGGCCGCTCTTCCGTTCCCGCAAGCGTCCGGCGCGTACGGCGATGAATTCGCTGCCGGTGCGCGTCGCGCGAAAGTTTTCGTACAGGCACTACTGCCATTTCTCTTCTCTCCTTCTCCGCTAGGCCGCAGTCTTCGCCGCCCCGGCCTTTCCAGCTTTCTTCTTGAGCCGCTCGCCCACGATGCGAATTCCCTTTTGCTTGTACGGATCCGGCGGACGGAGCGAACGAATGTTGGCGGCGACCTGGCCCACCAGACCCTTATCCGCGCCGCTCACGACCAAATGGGTTTGCTTGTCCACTGCGATCTGAATCCCTTCCGGAATCGGAAACTGGATCGGATGAGAATAGCCCAGCGTAAAAACGACGTTCTTGCCTTTGACTTCCGCACGATAGCCCACGCCCACAATGTCGAGTTCTTTCTTGAATCCCTCTGTGACGCCTTTCACTGCGTTGGCCACCAGCGCCCGCGCCAAGCCGTGCAGAGCCCGCTGCTCTTCGCTCTGCCGCGAGGCGATTAAATGCCCGTCCTTCTGCTCAAATTTAATTCGCCCCGGCACTGCGACGTGCATTTTGCCCTTCGGCCCTTGAACGTCAATTACGCCCTCGGCCAATTGCACTTTCACGCCCTGCGGCAACGGAATCGGCTTGTTTCCAATTCGCGACATGGCTCACCACACCTCGCACAAAAGTTCGCCGCCCACGCCTTCTTGGCGAGCCGCCTGACCGGTCATAATTCCGCGCGGCGTAGATAATATCGAAACGCCCATCCCGCCAACGACCGATCGGATCTCGCTCTTGCCGACATACCGACGGCAGCCCGGCCGCGAAATGCGCCGCAAATTCGTCAGCACGCTGCGCTTTCCCGGTCCGTAGCGAAAATTCAGGCGCAGCACCTTCCGTTTGTTCTCTTCCACGACTTTGTATGTGGAAATGTACCCTTCTTCCTTGAGGATCCGCGCAATTTCCGCCTTCAAGTTGGACGCCGGCAAATCCACGCGCGGATGCTTCGCGCGCACGGCATTGCGAATCCGTGTCAGCATGTCTGCGATGGGATCGGTATTCATCTTGCTCCTACCAGCTGGCCTTGGTCACGCCGGGGATTTCCCCTTTGAGCGCCAGACCGCGAAAGCAAATCCTGCACATCTCAAATTTCCGCAGAAACGCGCGCGGACGACCGCAAATCCGGCAGCGGTTGCGCACGCGGATCTTGTATTTCAACTTCTTATTCATTTTGGCGCATCGTGCTGTGGTCGCCATCGCTTCTCCTTGAAATTCCTCAAAAAAATTCGGCTAGCCGCGCAGCGGCACGCCCATCAGCTTCAACAATTCACGGCCTTCTTCATCCGTTTTCGCCGTGGTCGTCAGCGTAATGTTCATGCCTTTGATTTTGTCCACGCGCGTGTAATCAATCTCCGGAAACACCAATTGATCGCGCAGCCCCAGCGTGTAGTTTCCGCGTCCGTCGAACGAATTCCCCGGCAATCCCTTGAAGTCGCGCACGCGCGGCAAAACAATATTTGCCAGCCGGTCCAGGAACTCGTACATCCTCTCGCCGCGCAGCGTCACCATGCAGCCAATCGGCATCCCTTTGCGAATTTTGAAGTTCGCGATGGACTTTTTCGCCCGCGTGATTACCGGCTTCTGTCCGGTAATCTGCGCCAATTCTTGCACGGCAACGTCCAGCAGTTTGATGTTCTGGCTGGCTTCGCCCATGCCGATGTTCACCGTGATTTTCTGCAGCTTCGGCACCGCCATGGTATTCGAATACCCAAAGCGCTTGGAAAGCGCCGGTACGGCCTCTTTGCGGTAGCGTTCGTGTAAACGGCTCATCATGTTCGCAAAATCCCTTTGCTCGGTTTCGCTAAGCTTCAAATGTGGCGTTGCACTTCTTGCAAACGCGCACCTTGATTCCGCCCGGGGTCACCGTCGCGCCCAGCCGGGTATGCTTGCTGCACGCCGGGCAAACAATCATGACGTTCGAGACGTCAATCGGCCCTTCCTTGTCCAAAATTCCTCCGCGAATGTTCTTCGACGGGTTCGGCCTTGTGTGCCGCTTGATAATATTGGCGTGCTCGACGGTCACGCTGCGCTTCACTGGATCCACCGCGAGCACCCGGCCGGTTTTCCCCTTGTCCCGTCCGGTCATGATTTTCACCGTGTCGCCGTGCCGTATTAAAATCGGCGCCGGTTTGGCCGCCTGATGCCGTTCGCGCATTTACCAAACCTCCGGAGCCAGCGAAATAATCTTCGTAAATTTCTTTTCCCGCAGTTCCCGCGCCACGGGACCAAAGACGCGCGTCCCCACCGGCTCGCCTGCTTCGTTAATCAGCACGGCGGCGTTGTCGTCAAAGCGAATGTAGGTTCCATCCTTGCGCCGATGCTCTTTCCGCGTGCGCACTACCACCGCCTTCACCACACTACCCTGCTTCACCTGACTGTCCGGAGCCGCTTCCTTCACCGAAGCGGTGACCACGTCGCCCAATCCGGCCACCAACCCCGCGTCGCCTCCCAGCGGAAGAATGGCCATCAAGCGCCGCGCGCCGGAATTGTCGGCGACGTTCAGCCATGTCCTCATCTGCACCATTGGCTTGCTCCCTCTTCTCTCCGAAAACTATGCCACGCGCGTCGAGCGCGACAGAATCTCCGCCAGTCGCCAGCGCTTCAGCTTCGACAGCGGACGGCTGGCGATGATTCGCACGGTGTCGCCGGGCTTTGCTTCGTTGCGCTCATCATGCGCGTAATATTTTTTGTTGCTGCGAATCACGCGCAGATACTGGCTGTGCTGCACCGTGCGCGTTACTTTCACCACGATGGTCTTGTGCATCTTCGAGCTGGTCACCACGCCGATTAATTCTTGGCGTCGGTTTCGCTCGCGCGGAGCATTTGCTCCGCTTTGCGCCGCTTCACTGGCCATCTGCGCTCCCGTTTCTCTGCTTACCGTGCATTCTTTGCCTCATTCCCTACTTCTTGCCTTTCGATTGCTTCTCTTTTCGGGCTGCTCTCTTTTTCGCCGCGGGCTTTCCCGCCTTTGCTTCCGACTGCACCAGGCCCGATTCCTTGGCCGGCGCGGCGCCCGCGATTCCCAGCTCGTGCTGCCGCCTCAGGGTTTTCACGCGCGCCAAATCCTTGCGCGCCTCGCGCAGCTTCTTCACGCTCTCGGATTGTCCGGTGGCCAACTGAAAACGCAACCGGAAAATCTGCTCGCTCAGCTCGCCCTCCCGAATGCCGAGCTCGTTCGTGTCCATTTCGCGGAATTTCTGCATGCTCTTCGCCATCAGAGCTCCTCCGCGCGGCTCACGAACTGCGTCCGAATCGGCAGTTTCTGCGCCGCCAGTTCCATTGCTTCTGTCGCCGATGCGCGGTCAATTCCCGACATCTCAAACATCACTCGTCCCGGCTTCACCACCGCGACCCAGCGTTCCGGCGGTCCTTTGCCCTTTCCCATGCGCGTCTCGGCCGGTTTTTTGGTGAACGGCTTGTCCGGAAAAACGCGAATCCACAACTTTCCGCCGCGCTTAATGAACCGCGTGATGGCCACGCGCGCCGCTTCAATTTGCCGGTCGGTAATCCAGGCCGGCTCAAGCGCTTTCAACCCGTATTCTCCGAACGAAAGCGAACCGCCGCGCCAAGCCTTTCCGCTGCGCCGGCCGCGCTGCTGCTTACGGTATTTCACTTTTTTCGGCATCAACATGCTTGCGTTCCCTTATATCCCTTTCCTGCGCACTCCGAAATTCTGCCGCGAACACCTGCTCGTCTTACACCACCGCCGTTGCCGCCGCGGCGGCCGCGGCACGCTCTTCGGCGCGTTTCCGCTCCGGCGCATTCTCGCCCTGGTAAATCCAGCACTTCACGCCAATCACGCCGTAGGTGGTCTCTGCCTGCGCGAATCCGAAATCAATATCCGCGCGCAGCGTCTGGAGCGGCAAACGCCCTTGCAAATACCATTCCTTGCGCGCGATTTCCGCGCCGTTCAACCGCCCTGCCACGCGCACCTTGATCCCTTTGCAGCCGAAGCGCAGCGCCGAATCCACCGCCTTGCGCATCGCACGCCGGAAGGCCACGCGCTTTTCGAGTTGCAGCGCAATTGATTCCGCGACCAGCTGCGCATCCAGTTCCGGCCGGTGGACCTCCTGAATATCGATGTGCACCTCGCGCTTGGTGCGTTTCTGCACGTCCGTTTTGAGCTTGTCGATTTCCGAGCCCTTGCGCCCGATAATAATTCCCGGACGCGCGGTGTAAATCCTCACCACCAATTTGTTCGCGGCGCGTTCGATGTCAATGGAATTCACGCCCGCGGACTTGAGCTTCTCCTTCAATTCTTTCCGCAGTTGTACGTCTTCGTGCAGCAGGTCCGCATACTCCTTTTTTGCGAACCAGCGCGACTTCCACGACTTGTTGTAGCCCAGCCGGAAGCCGTAAGGATGCGTTTTCTGGCCCAATCCACTCCTCCTATTGCTGCTTCTTGCTCTTTTTCTTGGCCTTTTCGATCGCTTTGCGCTGTTTCTTGGCGCGATCCTCCAGCGACTTCCGCGCCTTGCGCACCGCGCCTTTGATTCCCTTCGAAGCCTCTCGCTCCGCTTCGGCAGCCTGCACGCGGCCCTCGGCGGCGCGCTCGTGCTCGGCCACTTGCACCACAATGTGGCTGGTGCGCTTCTGATACCGGAACGCGCGGCCCATGGGCGCCGTCCGCAGCCGCTTCCAGCGCGGCCCCTCGTTCACGTAACACTGCGCGACCACCAGCGAATCTACGTCCAGCGATTCGCCGGACTCGTCCGCTTTGTGCTCCGCATTCGCGATCGCGCTGCGCAGCACTTTGGCGATGTCACGCGCTACGCGCTTTTTCGTGAATTGCAGCACCTGCAGCGCTTCGGCCGCTTGCCGCCCGCGAATCTGATCAATCACCAGCCGCGCTTTTTGCGGCGACACGCGCACGAAGCGCGCATTCGCGAAGCCGTCGATCATTGGATGGGTTATTGCTTCCGCCGCCATAAGTCCTCTCTGCGCTTACGCCTTCGGAGCCGCTGGAGCCGATCCGGCAGCTGGAGTTCCGCCTGTGGGAACTGCGCCCGGAGCGCCGCCGGCCGCTGCCGCCGCCTTTTCCAGCGCCGCCTTCACGGCGTGGCCCTTGAACGTCCGAGTCGGTGCGAATTCGCCCAGTTTGTGCCCGACCATCTGCTCAGTAACGTATACCGGGATGAATTTCTTCCCATTGTGCACGGCAATGGTGTGCCCGACCATCTCCGGCAAAATCGTCGAACGCCGTGACCAGGTCTTCACCACCTTCTTTTCGTTACGCGAATTCATCCCTTCGACTTTTTCGCGAAGGTGTTCGTCAACGAACGGCCCTTTTTTCAGCGAACGTGGCATTTCTCTTCCTTTACTCTTCGACGCGGCGCAATTTCACCCACTGCGCGCGGCGCATCTTTCGGAAACCGCGAACCGGCCCCGGAACGCGATGCGACAAGGGACAAAACGGGCAAACAAACCGCGTTCCCTGCGCGTTCGGCTGCTTCTCCACGACCACTGCCCAGCCCGGCTTGCACAGCCGATACAGCTGCTGCGGCGGCGGAATGATCATTCGTGCTTTGCGGGCCGGCTTTACCGCTGGCCGAACCGTTTTCCGCGCGCGCGCGGCACGCCCGGACGCCCTTCGACTTGTTCGTGTCATACCCATTGGCCTTCTCTCGATTTCCCGCCGCGCCGGGATCATTTATTCGTTACCTCTACTGTTTGCTTCTGCTGCTCACAGAACTTTATGGCCGTCGTTGCACAATCAGCCGGTCCGAGGGCTTTTTCTTCCGCGTCTTTGCGCCCAGGGTCGGAAAGCCCCATGGCGTCTGCGGATGATTGCCTTTCACGCGCCCTTCACCTCCGCCGTGCGGATGGTCCACCGGATTCATGGCCACGCCGCGTACCGTCGGCCTGCGCCCGTGCCAGCGCGTCCGCCCGGCTTTCCCATAGGTTACGTTTTCGTGATCCAGATTCCCGAGCTGTCCAATCGTAGCCATGCAATCCACTGAGAATTTCCGCGTCTCGCCGGACGGCAGTTTCACCAGCGCAATCTCGCCTTCCTTGCTGAGCAACTGCGCTGCGCCTCCGGCTGAACGCACCACTTGCCCGCCCTTGCCTGGCACGAGCTCCAGATTGTGAACCATCGTGCCGGGAGGAATGTTCCGGATCGGCAGCGCATTGCCGGGCAAAATGTCCGCCTCCGCGCCATTTTGCACGGTCATGCCAACCTGAAGCCCCACAGGATGCAAAATGTAGCGCTTCTCGCCGTCGGCATAGTGCAGCAGCGCGATGCGCGCTGAACGGTTTGGATCGTACTCAATGGCTGCGACCTTCGCTGGAATGCCGGTCTTGTCCCGGCGAAAGTCAATCCTTCGATACTTCTTTGCATGCCCGCCGCCCTTGTGCCAGATGGTTATTTCGCCGTGGGCATTCCGCCCGCCGCTGCGCTTTTTCGCTTCCAGCAGCGACTTCTCGGGCTGCTCTTTAGTAATTTCGCTCTTATCCAGCATGGTCAAAAATCGCCGCGCCGGCGTATAGGGCCGAAATGTTTTCAGTGCCATAATTCGTGCCTCGTGCCTTCCTGCCGCTTACAAATTCTCCGCATACTCCATCATCTTTTCGCCGGGCGCCAGTTTCACGTAGGCTTTCTTCCAATCCGGACGCTGCCCCTCGGAGCGTCCGCGCCTCCTCGTCTTCCCGTGATAAATGGCCGTGCGCACTTCCGCGACCTTCACCTTGAACACTTTCTGCACCGCTTCCTTGATCTGCGTTTTGCTGGCATCGCGCGCCACTTCAAAAACCGCGGTCTGCTGCGTTTCCTTCACGCCGAGACCCTTTTCGGTGATGATCGGCCGGCGAATGATTTCATATGGTTCCAGCGCCATGACTTAATCCTTTTTTGCTTTTGGTTTTGCTTTTGACTTTGCCGCTGGTTTCTTTCCCGGCTTCTTCGCGGCGCTTTTTCCGCTCGCCTTCGCCGCAGGCTTCGCGGAACGCTTCTCGCCACCTTTGCCCATTTCCGCGCTCGCCGCACCTTGAATCTGCACCGCGGTCGAAGGGCCGCCGCTTGTTTTGTTCTCGCTCAACCCCCGGCTCAGTTTCTCCGCTGCTTCGCGCGAAAGCACCAGCGATTCGTGCTGCAACAAATCGTACGGCTGAATTGCCGTCGTCTTCACCAGCTTGACGCCCTCCAAATTCCGGCTGGCGCGCGCCAGATTCACGTTCTCTTCGCCGTTCACCAGCAACAGCGTGCGGCTGTCGCCATCCACCTGGCTCAGCGCTTCGCGGAATGCCTTGGTTTTGTGCGTTTCCAGCTCGAATTTGTCCACCACGAACAGCTTTTTGTCCGCGAATTTCGCGGAGAGCGCCGAGCGCAGCGCGCCCAGAAATACTTTGCGCGGCAGCCGGTAGTCGTAGCTGCGCGGCACCGGCCCGTGCACTGTTCCGCCGTGACGCCACAGCGGCGAACGCACCGAGCCGATTCGTGCGCGCCCGGTGCCCTTCTGTTTCCAAAGCTTTCTACCGGAGCCGCTCACTTCGCTTTTCTGCTTCGTTTTGTGTGTGCCGGCGCGCTGTGAGGCCAGATAGTGCCGCACCGTCTCGTGCAGCAGATGCGGATTCACGCGCGCCGCAAACACGTCATCGGCAAGCTCCAGCTGCCCAACCGTTTTTCCGCTCAGATTTCTTATGTCCACAACAGCCATGTTCGTCTCGTTATTTCGCGTTTTTTGCTTTTCTTACGTAAATGTACCCGCCGGCCGGCCCGGGAACCGCGCCGCGCACGAAGAGCAAGTTCTCGTCGGCGTCAATCTTCACCACTTTCAAATTCTTCGACGTCTTTCGCTCATTTCCCAAGTGCCCGGGAAAATGCTGGTTCTTCCACACGCGCGAAGGAAACGAGCTCGCGCCGATTCCGCCCGGCGCGCGATGGAACATGGACCCGTGGGTGTTGTCCCCGCCGCGATAGTGCCAGCGCTTCACGCCGCCGGCGAATCCCCGGCCTTTGCTCGTTCCCGCCACATCCACGAATTCGCCCACCTTGAAACCGTCCACCAGCACGCGATCGCCGGGCTTGGCCTCGTCTTTCGATTCTTCCAGACGAAATTCGCCCAAAAACCGCATGGGCGCGACATTCGCTTTCTTGAAGTGCCCGGTCATCGCTTTGTTCACGCGCTGTGGCTTGATGAACTCGACCAGCCCCAGCTGCACGGCATCGTACCCATGCTTGTCCTTGGTTCGCCGGTCCACTATCACGCAGGGGCCGGCTTGCAGCACGGTGCAGGGAATCGACGTGCCGTCTTCGCCGAAGACCTGCGTCATCCCCAATTTAATTCCCAAAATTCCGTTCACCGCCATCTCAGTTTTCCTTTACCCACGAACTGCAGATCCTTCGCTACCCTCGAAACGAAAACGAAAAAAACGCGTTTTCACTTTGCCGCGTGCGCCGCGCCAAATGCCTTGATCTCCACATCCACTCCGGGCGGCAAGTCCAATTTCATCAGCGCGTCTACTGTGTCGGGCGTTGGCCCCAGAATGTCAATCAGCCGCTTGTGCGTGCGCATCTCGAACTGCTCGCGCGATTTTTTGTCCACGTGCGGCGAACGCAGGACCGTCCAACGATTCACCACCGTCGGCAAAGGAATCGGCCCGGCCACATCCGCGCCGGTGCGTCGCGCGGTCTCCACAATCTCCCGCGTGGATTGGTCGAGAATGCGGTGATCGTAAGCCTTCAAACGAATCCGAATTTTTTCTCCGTTGGACATGTTCTACTCGAGGATTTCGGTAACCGCGCCGGCGCCTACGGTGTGGCCGCCTTCGCGAATCGCGAACCGCAGCCCCTTCTCCAGCGCCACCGGAGTGATCAGCTTCACTTCCACGCTCACATTGTCCCCC
>Ga0209061_1001709_pt1 | contig 33605 bp, 30 predicted proteins | sample Coa_R1_10_FD_187157 | JGI IMG/M metagenome (GOLD analysis project Ga0209061, IMG submission 187157) | Surface soil microbial communities from Centralia Pennsylvania, which are recovering from an underground coalmine fire - Coalmine... | ecosystem: Environmental > Terrestrial > Soil >... | reverse complement strand
CTGCGCAGCCCGCTCAGCGTCCAGGACGCATGGCTTAACACCCAGTTTCTGGCGACCCCTGACCAGATTTGGATCCATGCGCTCAGAATCGGGGTAGGTACCAAGCCAGCTTTGGCTTCAGCCCAAATTCGGCTCGCGCCGCAGTTTGCCGATCCGACGGTCAGCTTCAACTTGAGCTTGGCTCCGGTGCCGCTGACTTCGATTGGAGAGTTGGCGCAGCGGGTTAATGGCCTGCCCAGCGGCGTGGTGCGCATCAGCCAACTGCCCAGTGCCGGCACTCTGACATTGGATGAAGCGGCGGTGAGCGTCAGCCCGCGCCAATTACAGACTTGGACGGCGGCGCAGTGGGTGCACAATTCACGCCTGGAGATAAGTCTGGCCGGCGTCTCGCTTAAGTCGCAAACTCTGCGCTCGCTGCCGGACAACCGTTTGGACGGTCAGCTCAGCCTGCGCAATGGGGTGGTCAGCTTGACCCAGGCCCAGGCCCAACTGGGCCAGTCCGTGTTCAGTAAAATCGTACTGCAGGCTGAACTTTCACGCCGCCTGCGCCGAATAGCTTATCACGGCGCGCTAGCCGCAAAGTTGGATTTGGACAGCCTGTTTCCGCTGGTAATCGATAACCTCCCGCCAGTATTGCTGGCCGAACTGCATCCGCTCAAGGCCCTGGGTGGCCGTGCCGACGGCAGTGCCCAGGTGCGCGGGCAAGTGCGCGACTTCAAGTTACTTTCACCTGCCAGCTATGCGATCGTGGTACGTCCCTCCGCCGTCAACATGGAGCTCCGGCGCGAGCCCGCCCATTATGAGATTGTCGGCGGAAGCCTGAGACTGTCACCGCGAGGGTTGGTGGTTCGACGGATGGACGTGGCGGCGCGCAACGGTCACGCGATCGTCGATGCCGAGTTGGCTCGAATTGGGGCGAACCAGCAATTTGCACTGGAGCACTTGAGCCTGGAATTGCATCAGATCCAAGCCCAGGACTGGCTGCCCCACGTCGTCAGCCCCAAGGTAGTCGCGGTGCGTGGTCCCGTCGGTGGGCGGGTGAGCGTAAATCGCGCGACGTCCAGCGCTCACTTAAGCATGACCGGCGCCCTGACCATTGGCCCGGGCAAAGTGAGCTTCGGCTTTTTGCGCTCGCCCATCGTGCTAATCAATGTCGCTTCGGTCGCGCTGGCCCAGGGCGGCTTGACTCTAACGATGCTAGGCACTCGCTTCGAGGGGGCGCCATTGGACGTCAGGGTGAAAGTGCCCGACCTCGCGCAACCCGAGTTTCACATCGACGCGACCGCGCAGCGGCTGGACATCGGCGCCATCAAAGCGATTCGAATGCCGTGGACTCCGCCCACCCCGCCCAGCAATGACGACAACCGCTACGTGGTTCATCTGATCGCCGGCAATGCCACCTTGGGTCGGCTGGAGATGAAGGACTTGCAAGCCGATTTCACCCGCGGCTACAACCAATGGCGGGTTTCCAACATGCGCGCCGAGGCTCTGGGTGGCCGAATCACGATGGAACTGCGCGGGCGCCATTCCGACGATTGGGTCGATATCGGCGCGCGCCTGATTGGAGTGCAGGCGGCCGCGCTCCAGAGTTTGGGCGGCTGGCACCAAGCCATCCTGACGGGGAGCGTGGACGGGCAATGTTCGCTGACGGCCGATACCGACAACGATTTCTTCCAAACCCTCGCCGGCTATCTCTCGGTGCAGGTCCGCAATGGACTGTTAAAGCGCTTCACCCTGCTCTCCCGCATGCTCAGCTTGGTCGATATCAGTGCTTGGCTGAACGCCCGAGTACCCGACCCGCGCGTGGCCGGCGTCCCCTTTCAGAGCATCACCGCCAACTTCAGGGGCAGCGCCGGCGTGTTCGCCACCGACGACTTCCTGCTCGATGGTCCGGTGATGAAGATAACCGCGGCAGGTAAGCTGGCTCTGATCAACAACACCCTCGACATGCAGGTCGGGATGCGCCCCTTTCAGCTCCTGGATACCGTGTTCAGCAAGATTCCCCTGATTGGCGCGCGACTGGCCGCCAGCCAGAGCGGAATCGTGGCAGCCTATTTTCACGTCACCGGTCCGGTGACCAATCCTAGGGTGCTCCCGGCCCCGATTACCTCGATCAGCAAGCTCTTGATCAGGACCCTAGCGATCCCCATTAATTTGATTCGTCCTGACACTGTGCGTTGAACCTGGGAGGCAAGCTCTCAATGCTCGAGCTGACTTTGGTAAGCCGCGATCAGTGCCACCTGTGCGAAGAGATGGAGCGGATGCTGGTGGGCGAGTTACGCCATTATCCGCACCGCTTCAGGCGGCTGGAGGTCGGCGCCGAACCCGGGCTGGAGGAGCTTTATGGAACGGAGGTCCCAGTGCTTTTGATCAACGGTCGCAAGGCCTTCAAATATCGCTGCACGCCGGTCCAGTTGCGTCGCGCGCTGGCGCGTGCGGCCCGCTTGTTGCCGTGAGCGTTCCGGCCTTGCTGGTGTTGGTAACCGTGCCCGACCAAGCTGATGCCGCCGCGATCGGCCATGCCCTGGTGGAAGAGCGCTTGGCGGCCTGTGTCAACCTGATAGGCCCGATCCGATCGATCTATCGCTGGGAGGGAACGGTTGCGGACGAGGGCGAGTTTTTGCTTTTGATCAAGACTCGCCCCGAGCTGTATACAGCGCTCGAAACGCGGGTGCGGGCCTTGCATTCCTACCAAGTGGCGGAAGTCATCGCCGTGCCGATCGAGCGCGGCTCCGCACCCTACCTGCAATGGCTGGCACAGGCTACAGGAACGCCTGGCCGCGGCTCTCCCCAATGAGCGAAGGCGGCCGTGCTAGCAACAAACTCCTGCGTGAAATAAGGCTCGCCTGTATGGCCTTTCTCCCTTTCTTCCCCCATGATGTGTCATAGCGGAGGGTGAAGATGGGGGTGACCGCAGGCTGCGCCGTGCCGGCCTTCACAACCCCCTTTCCCCACGACGCGGGGGGAAGAGAGAGAAAAGAATGTCCTTGCCATAGCGGCCGATCATTTTGCTGCGTAAGCGAGGTGCCAACAATTTTGTCTTGTGCATAATTCCTTTAAACATAATCAAAGCCCTGATGCGTCCCGAGGAAATCCGAAAATGAGAAAAATTGCTGGCCGCCAAACCAAAATTGCTAGCCTGCTGGTCGCGGTGGCGTTCGGAGGAGCTGGCCTGTGGCTACCGGGGGGGCCGCTCCAGGCCGCATTGCTTGCGGTCAGGGGAGTTTTGGCCCCGGTGGCCTATGCTGCCCCCGCGGGTAGTAACGACCCCCACGGATCGGCAGGCTCTCCACCGCAAGAGTCGCCGCAATTCCTGAAGATCCTGAATACGATTCCCGGCGGCGACGTGCAGCCGTGCAGTGTCCTGGCCGATCCTTACCCGTCCTTTAACGGGGTTGCGATCGATCCCAAGGCCCGCCTGGCAATCCTGACTGACCCCAATTTGCGCAGTGCCATGATTTACGATCTCGACGTCGCCGCCGCGCCCCAAGCCAAGGGAATCACGCCGCGCAAGGCGTGGGTGCGCGGGCCGGCGACCTGGCTTTCCTTTGCTACTGGGGTGGCACTGGATCCGGTGCGCCAGCGCTTTTATGTGACCGAAAACGACTGGGGCGACGATCTGGCCAATTTTCCCTATACCGCCAACGGCGATTACAAGGCGCACGTGCTGGCGATTCCCCATGGCACTTACGGCATCGGAATCAGCCAGCGTTACGGTCAAATCGCGCTGGCGATAGAGCACTCCATTCAGATCGCGTTTTTCAAGATCGGAGCGCAGAACGCCGACCCGCCGCTGCGCTCCATCCGCGGCCCGCACACCGGCCTGGCCGATCCGCACGGCTTGTTCTGGGACGAGAAGAACGGCGAGATTGTGGTGGCCAATTACGGCAATTGGTCGCAAGGACAATGGGATCGGGATTATCCCGGCGGCGGCCATTACTATCCCCCTTCAATTACGGTTTACAAGGACGATGGCAAGGGCGACGTGGCCCCGCTGCGGGTGATCGAGGGCAGCAAGACCCGGCTTAACTGGCCCACCGGGGTGATGGTCGATACGAATCATAACGAGCTGTTTGTAACCAATCAGGCGGCCAACCAGATCCTGGTGTTTGCGCGCACTGCCAGCGGCAACGTCGCGCCGCTGCGCGTGCTGGGCGGGCCGCGCACGCTCATCAGCCATCCGATGGGAGTGGCCTACGACCCCGTGCGCGACCAGATTTGGGTGGCCAACTACGGCCACACCGCCGAAGTGTTCGCGCGTGCCGCCGGTGGCGATGCGGCTCCGTTGCGGGTGATTCGCAATGCGCCGGCGGGCACTCCGGAGGCGGGTTTTGGCGGTCCGTCGGCGATTGCCTACGACAGCCGGCGTGATCAAATCCTGGCCACTAATTGAATCAGCGATCCGCGTATCGCGGCATTTGCCCGTGAGGCAAGTGGAAACGTACTGCCGGCAAGCGTGATCGAAGGTCAGCATACCAAGCTGACTCGAGTCGCCCACGGAATTGACTACGACCCGGTTCATGACTTGATCGTCGCCAGCGAGCCGCTGGCCAGCTCGATTGTAACCTATCGCGGCGGCAGCAACGGTGACGTGCCGCCCGTGCGCGTGATTCAGGGCACGCGGACCAAAATTCATTCGCCCTGGCAGGTGGCGGTGGACAGCGCGCATAACGAGATCTGGTATGCCGACTTCGGCGGCGGTTACGTGGCCGCCTTTCCTTTGATGGCAAACGGCGACGTCGCGCCGTTGCGGACTATCCGCGACCACGAGGACGGGATGCGCGGAGTGTCGGGCGTGGCGGTCGACCCTGAGCGCAATTTGGTGTTCGTGGCCGCGCGTAGCGCGCATGCCCCGGGCGCGATCTTGGTCTTCGATCGCTTGGCTGATGGCGAGAGTAGCCCGCGCGCGATAATCGCCGGTCCGACCACCGGTATCACCGGTTTGTGGCACGTGCAGGTGCACGGTGGCAAAATTTTCGCTTCCATCACCGGCAACGACTACCGGCCGCCTTACGATTCGGGAGGCTACGCGCCAGTTGCCGATTGTAAGGGGCCGATCTCCGAGTACGCGCCGCGTCCGCTGGGCTTCATTGCCATCTGGAATGAAAACGACCATGGCGACGTGCCGCCTCGTGCGATCATCCGGGGCCCTTCCACCGGTATTACGACCATCACTGGGCTAGCGATCGATCCGATCCACGGCGAGGTGTTTACCCGCGGGACTCTCAACGGAGTACTGGCATTTTTGATTCCAAATTTTTTCTAGTTTGGTCTTTTAACCCTAAAGGCGGACCAGTATGCCGCACTCAGGTTGCGCTCTCACCGGCGCGGCGTGCTGGCTGCCCTCTGCCGCAAAGAAGCGGGCGAGGGGAGAAAAGTCTGAGGCAACTAATCCCATATAGCCTGTGAAAAAGTAAAACAATAGCCGCTCTATATATAAACTAGGATAAATAAGAAAAGCACTTCGTGGTCGAAGAAACCGCTACCTACTTAGTGAGTAGGACAGCATTGCCCGCCCATAGTTGGCGGTGCGGAGCCGCCCGTCATACTGTAACGGCTAAGCTGTTGCCAAGTCGTTCGGCTGCGCGCCTGGTTTAGCGCATAGGGGAGCGTGGCTGCCATCGTCCAGCGACGCCAGATCTAGTACGAAGATAAGGGTAACAATTTAGGCGGCTTAGGGCGTGCAGCAGGAGGGTATATCGCGGCCGGCCTTGTTTCTTCAAGGCCGGCCGCGATACGGTTGGTTTACTGGGTGATCTCGTTCAGGCCGGCAGGGTTTCCAAAGCGATCGTAATTGACGAATCGCTTGGGAGCTTCCTGATTGTACCAGAACCCAGTCATCGGTGGCAGCAGGTTGGAGTTGTCGAAGTTCTGGAAGTCGGGATTGATGTGCGCCCAGACCCCGCTATAGAAGGAATAGCCGTTGGTGCCAGGAACCCGCTTGGCCGGGTTGTAGTTGTACTGACCGCGCCAGAACTTGCCATTCTGATCGAAGTCGTCGTACGCGATGGACATGGTCTGCTCTTTGTCCAGCCAGTCGTAGTGCTGCGCCTCGCAATAGCCAGCGGCATGAGCAGGCGTACGCTGCATTGCAAGCTGCAGCCAAGGGCGGGCTTCCCAATGGCCGCCTATCTTAGGGGTGGGGAAAATCCCGTAATGGATTTCCCAATTGTGATAATCCCCGGCCTGCTTGAAGCGGTCCTCCGGCACAATGTAGGTGATCTCGTACTTGGTGCCTAGGTACTGGGCCTTGAACCAGGTTGGGGGCAACTGGACGCGAGAGTGGTCGTCGTAGCTGAAATTTACGTTGGCCACGAACGGTGCGCAGCGCGCGGCTTGGGATAGCTGCAGGACGCGGCGAATGCTGGGGATATAGGCCCAGTTGTCGGGAATCCGCGAGGGATCCATGTAGTCCCATTCCACCCCGGCGATATACTGGAGCTGGGTGGGATACAATTGTTCGGTGTAGTTGGTGAAATAGACTCCTTTATCTTCTCCGGGCGAGTTTGGAATGGTCATCGGATAGACTGCGTCAGTGTTAGCTTCCACCACGTAGTCCATGGTGTAGGAAGAGCCCTCGAAGCGGTTGCCGTAGCGGTCGATGCTTAGGGTGTGGACCCCATAACCCACCATCACCGCCGGCTGATACTGAAAGTAAGCATCATACATCAGTTTAAAGCCGGCCAGGGGGTCGTTACGGTCCAGCTTGTCGTAAGGGAACGGCATCCCGGCGATGTACCCCTTGATGTTGTAGCTGCCGTCGCCGGTGGGAACCAGTCTGACCTGCTTGCTGTATTTTTCGGTGGCGTCCCAGTAGGTGGAAGGTACCGGATAGGATTGCGTCGGCGCGATTACGATTTGGAGATCCGGTGGCATGCTATTTTGCGGCGCAGTTTCGGTACATTCGTGCTGCCAGCCGACGTCGAAATGGTCGAGATACTGCTGGCAATTGGCCTTGGTGATGACGGTGCCAACCGGCACCTTGGCGAACGGATCCGCGTGAGCGGTGCTCAGCAGTCCGAAGGAAACAACACCCACACAGAGGGCGAGAATAGCCCTTTTGTTCATGGCAAAACACTCCCCACAAAAGCGGTTTTAAGAGAAATTATGCTTGCTAGAGAATCGGAAGGGAGGTGAACGGCGCGTTGTCAGCTCCGGGCGGCGCCATCCTTCGCGCCAGTCGGGGCAGATCGATCGGATTGGCGAAAAGCCCAGGTTCCGGGCGCGGTCGCAAGATAAGGGGCGGACGCGAGAGGATCTCCCCGATCGGCATCAGGCGGGCTCGAGCGTTGGCAAAGTCGGTATTCGAGACCGTGTTGGCGCAATCTTCGCAAACGCACTTGCTGGCGGTGGTCACGGCCACCCCTCGTGGCGAACACAGCATCCGCACTCCGGTGCGTTCGCTAGGTAGCAGAGCCACGCTCACCAAGCTCAGCGCCAAGAGCAGCCGAGTCAGGTTCTGCAGCAGCGTGAATGGTTGTTTCGCTTGCAAGGAACCGCGCTCCAATTCTTTCTGATACCACGCCCGCGTTTTGCAAGCTAGCGACTAAAGGCGACCGTCTTAGTACCAAGGCAAGGAGGGCGGCGGGTCGAAGGGATCGATGTTACGCCAATCCACGGTTTTTTCGTAGCGAATCGCCATCGCTCGCACCCGCCCATAGTCGGGCGAGTGCTCCTGGCCAAAGACCGGCTGGCCTTGCTCCAGCTTGCGCAGCCCCTCAAGCAATAGCCGGCGCACCCGGATTACGATGCTGTCGCTGGAGCCCAGATATTCGCGGCTGCGATCGACAATGGGACCCATTGCTTCCTCGACCGCGAAATCCTCATAGATGAAATTACGCGTGATGCCCGTGAAATGCCCCTCCCGCATGGCCGCGCGGTCTTGATGCCACAGATTGTCGATACTGCCTAGATCACCGCAGAAATTGTTGGGGTCGCCCCGTTTTCTTATGCCCTCGATGAACTGATTGTCCTCGGCCAGGGGTTTGTCGGGGTGGTACCAGAACAGCCATTGGGCGTTCCAATGGTCGTCGATCGGAATCGCGCACATCGCGAAATTGGGCTGTGGGTGGTCGTTGGGAATAAAGGAAAAGTAGGGCAGTACGACTTCGCGGATACGGGTATAGAAGGTGCCATCATCCAAATCGCGGATTGCCGCTTCGCGGAAACCATAGGGCCGTTCCATCACTTCGAACAGCGGAGCGGTGCGAGTGGCTAAGCGCGTGGTGGTGGTACGAGGACGCAGCCAGGATTGATGCAGAATCCCCAGATGGGCCGAGTCCAGCACCTGCTCGAAGGCCTGCAGCCAGTTGCAATGCACGCTGCCGCGAATGGCGTAACAATGCGAGGCGGGAAGACGATTGAATTCGAAATCGAAAAAGCGCGGCGGTGTCGCAGCCGTTCCAAGGTAGACCCAAATCGCTCCACCCGCCTCACGCACCGGATAATGGCGTACGCGTACCTTGGCGGCGAATTCGGCCCGTCGCTCGGGTGGCTCGGAGGGCACTTCGACCACCTTGCCCGAGACGTCGATTTTCCAACCGTGAAAGATGCAGGTCAGGGCGTTGTCTTGATTGCGCGCCAAGGCCAATGAAGTGCATCGATGGGGGCAGCCTTCGTCGAAAAAGCCCACCTGTCCATTGCTTGAGCGGAAGGCGACGAAGTTCTCGCCCAATAACCGCACCCGTATCGGTGCACCGTCGGCCTCCACTGCGGCGGAACGCAGGGCCGGAGTCCAGAACTCCCGCAACATCCGCCCCATTGGTGTGCCCGGCCCCACTCGCGTCAGCCGCTCGTTGTCCTCGTGTGTCAGCATCGCGTGTTGCTTGGGGTCCGCAGCTCAGGCGGAGCGCGGTGGCGCCACGATAGCGGCCGCGCATGCCGAGGAACGGCCCGGGATGAGATAGGCGGCGCCCTCCTCGTAAGGCACCTCGCGCTTGAGGATTACCGACGCCGAACGGACGTTATACGCATCGCCCTGCATCGCCGCGCGCGGCGTCTGCCCCTGGCGCACTTCTTCGGCCAGCCGCAGGATGAGCCGGCGCCAGGCGATAATGGCGGTGTCGGAGGTGCCCAGCCGTTCACGGCTGCGATCGACAATCGGGCCCATCCCCTCCTGGACCGCGCTGTCCTGGTTGGGGATACCGACAATGCCGGTGAACTCGACCGTCTTTTGCAGCTTGCGGTCGATCAGATAATCGTTCTCCTTGTTGCGCAAGGGATGGTAATGCTCGTCCACCGGACCCCACATCCCGCCGCGCCCGCCATGGAAGGCCAGTTCGGCGTCACTGAACTCGCGATGGGGATTGGCGGTGAAGGTCCAGGTCCAGGTTGTATGATCGTCGATCGGCACCCAGGCGTGGCCGGCATAGGGCACCGCGCTGGAATCACGGGCCGAGGTCACCGGCGGAATCATGGTGTAAAAAGGCAGCAGGCATTGGGTCAGCCGCCAATAATAGGAATCCTGTTCGATACTGCGCCGGGCCGCGATTAACAGTCCATGAGGCGCTTCTTTGACGATGAACACAGGATGGCGATCGGCGGCGTGATATGGCGTTCTCCCCGCGCCCAGCGAGGCTTCCAACCCAACCCCATCCACCCGACTGTGCAGAAAGGAGATATGGCTGGAGTCGATGCCGCCCTCCACCGCCTGCGCCCAGTTGCAGTGTTGCAGCCGCTTGGTGGCGGTGCGCTGGCGCGGTGGCAAAGTTGACCATTCGAACTGCGGCAATTGCGGTTGCAGCTCGGGCGGTCCCATGTATATCCAGACCACCCCGCCGTGGAGTGCCGTGCGATAGGCGGTCAGCTTGATCTTGTGCTTGAAGGCGTGCTCCGGTGGCTCCGAGGGCATGTCCACGCAATTGCCCGCCACGTCGTACTTCCAGCCGTGATAGACGCAGCGCAGGCCGCATTCTTCGTTGCGTCCGAAAAACAGCGGCGCGCGCCGATGGGCACAGTAGGCGTCAATGATCCCGACCCGGCCCGCGCTGTCGCGAAACGCCAGCAGGTCTTCGCCTAACAGGCGCAGCCGCACCGGCTCGCCGTCGGGCTCGGCCAACTCCTCCTCGAGCAGCGCCGGCATCCAGAAACGACGCAGCAATTCACCCATCGCAGTGCCTGCACCGACGTGGGTCAAAAGCTCGTTGTCCTCTCGTGCGAGCATCGAAATCTGCTCCTTGTTTCGCAATCGAATCTGATCGTCGTTTAACAATAATCGGGAGGTTTTAGAAGCCTCGCTCGCAACTCGATCTTTTGCTTGGTCCGGCAGCTTAGGCTCAGTGGCATGACGCGGGGGAAGACCACTTGTGTTTTGCAAGTTATCCGATTAGGTTTAGGCGAAACATGGCGAGGAGGGCCGAGTCGCAGCCGCGTTCGGGATGCCCGGTAAGCATATCTTTGGAGCTGTTGGGCGATCGCTGGTCGTTGCTGATTGTTCGCGACCTGATGGTCCGAGGCTTTCGAACCTACCAGGACTTTTTGCGATCGGGCGAAGGAATTGCCACCAATATCCTGGCCGATCGGCTCAAGCAGTTGGTAGCAAGCGGGATTGTCGAGAAACGAGTGGACCGCGCAGATAGGCGCAGGCTCAATTATCGACTGACGCGTAAGGGAATCGATTTGGCGCCGGTGCTGCTGGATCTGTTGATTTGGGGCGCGCGCTACGAGGCCACGGCCGTGCCTGTTGCGTTGTTGGAGCGGATGGAAAAGAACCGAGAGCAACTGCTGGCGGAAGTACAGCGGCGATGGCGGGAGGGAGACGCCACGCCGCTACAGGTAAATGGCTGCTGGGTGTGGCCTTAAAAGCTTAGAGTTGGAGGGATGAAGCGATGAACGTACGGGTCCTGGTTGGCACCCGCAAAGGGGCGTTCATTCTGAGCGCGGACGGCAAACGGGAGGCGTGGAGCGTGGCGGGACCGCACTTCGCAGGCTGGGAGATTTACCATATGAAAGGCTCGCCCGCCGACCCCGATCGGCTCTACGTCTCGCAATCCAGCGGCTGGTTCGGTCAAGTGATCCAGCGCTCCGACGATGGAGGTCAGAGCTGGGATGCGCCCGGCGGGGGCGTGACCAAATCGCCCCAAGGGCTGCCACGGGGAGAGAGCAACCGCTTCATTTACGATACCTCGGAGCACGGCCGGCCCCTGACTACCCATCAATGGTACGATGGCTCGCAACGGCCGTGGGAGTTCAAGCGGGTCTGGCATCTGGAGCCCTCGCTGAGCGATCCCGATTTGGTCTATGCCGGGGTCGAGGATGCCGGTTTGTTCCGTTCCAGCGACGGCGGTCATACCTGGCAGGAGCTGGCGGGACTGCGCGGCCACGCTTCGGGCCCCAACTGGCAGCCTGGGGCGGGCGGGATGTGCCTACACACGATCATTTTGGACGGCCACGATGCGGCCCGTATGTTCGTTGCGATTTCGGCCGCGGGAGTGTTCCGCACCCAGGACGGCGGGCTTAGCTGGCAGCCCGCCAACCGCGGTCTGCGCTCGCCCTACCTACCCGATCAGGACGCGGAGGTAGGCCACTGCGTTCACCGCCTGGCGATGCATCCTGCGCGTCCGCGGGTGCTTTTTATGCAGAAGCATTGGGATGTGATGCGCTCCGATGACGGCGGTGATTCCTGGCATGAGATCAGCGGCGACCTGCCCACCGATTTCGGCTTCGCGATCGACGTTCACGCCCATCAACCCGACACCGTCTATGTAGTTCCGATCAAAAGCGACGCCGAGCATTATCCGCCCGAGGGTAAGCTGCGAGTCTTTCGCAGCCGCACCGCGGGCAATCAATGGGAAGCACTCACCAATGGCCTGCCGCAGCGCGACTGCTACGTTAACGTTTTGCGCGATGCGATGGCCGTGGACAGTCTGGATCCGTGCGGGATCTATTTTGGGACCAGCGGCGGCCAGGTTTATTGCTCCAGCGACGAGGGCGATCATTGGGTTCCGATCGTACGGGATCTCCCGCCCGTGCTCAGCGTGGAGGTCCAGACGATGTCATGACTATCCGGGTGGTGCTTCCCAGCCATTTGCGCCGCTTGGCGCGAATCGAGGGTGAAATCCAACTTGCCGTTGAGGGTGTTGCCTCGCAGCGCGCGGTGCTTGACGTTTTAGAGGAGGTTTATCCCGTCCTGCGCGGTACCATCCGGGACCACGTCACGCAGCGCCGGCGCCCATTCATCAGGTTTTTCGCCTCGCAGCAGGATCTATCCCATGAATCGCCCGAGGCGGCGCTACCGGACGCAGTTGCGCGCGGCGTCGAGCCGCTGCTCGTAATCGCCGCCATCGCTGGCGGTTAGCAGCTCCGGCTCTGCGGCCCGCCAGCGCGAGCGAAGGGTTAGTGCCTGTTGCGAATCTGGGTCCGTACCAAGCGGCCTGCTTCGAAATAATCCACGCTGTCCGCGACTCCGCAACCGTCGGGGTCGTGCTCGACCATCGCCAGCACGCCATGGCGGTAAATCTCGACGGTCTCCGGCTTGCCATCGAAGTTGTCGTCGCGTGCGACCTGGGCTAGCTTGCCCTGATCGAATTTCTCGACCAGATCGATGCGGCCGTCGAAATTACGATCCTTTTCGACTTGGACGAGCTGTCCGTGCCGATAAGTGTCGATCACGTCGGGTTTGCCGTCGCGGTTGGTATCGAAGGCCTGTTTAATCTCGGAATCGCCGATCCGGTACACCCATTCGTCGGTGCGGCCGTCATGATTGCGATCGTAAACCGCGCTGGGAGTGGGGGAATGGGCGCAGCAGGCGAAGGCAAAGCTCAGCAACATGCATCGCAGTAAGGTTACGCGCGCCACAATCCAGCCTGTACCCCAACAGGCTAAGTATCGCAAGCCACGACCTGCGGCCCGCCCGCGGCCAGGGTGGAGAGCGGGCCTCTTAAGCCTTGACCCCGGAGCTACGGGTACTTATCGTCGGGATCGAAACAGCACACGTAGCCGATACGGGCGGGAACTCAACGGTGGTTGTGGCCTTGAGTGCAGCGCGCCGTGGGCCGTCCGGTGGGGCTTGGTGCCAGCCAGCAGTGAAAGAGCAGAGGAGTTGGTCAACATGGCGTTTAAACTGCCAGATTTACCCTACGCCAAGGATGCCTTGGCGCCCCACATTTCGGCGGAGACGCTGGAGTTCCACCACGGCAAGCATCACGCCGCCTACGTCAATCGGCTCAATGAGCTGATTGCCAACACCCCCAACGCCTCGGCTTCGCTGGAGGATATTATCCGCAAAGCCGGGCCGGGTGCGCTCTTTAATCAGGCCGCCCAACACTTCAATCACAGCTTTTACTGGGACTGCCTCAAGCCGCATGGCGGGGGCGAGCCCGGAGGCAAGCTGGGCGATGCTATCAAGCAGGCCTTTGGGAGCTTCGAGCAGTTCAAGAAGCAGTTCACCGATGCCTGCGTGGGACAATTCGGTAGCGGATGGGCCTGGCTGGTGCGCAAGGGCGACGGCAGCTTGGCAATCTATTCCACCCCTAATGCTGAATGTCCGCTGACCCGCAGCGATACGCCGATTTTGACCTGCGACGTGTGGGAACACGCCTATTATATCGATTATCGCAATGCGCGGCCGGCCTACGTCCAGGCCTTCTGGAACGTGGTCAACTGGGATTTTGCCACTGCCAACCTGAAGTAGGCGAAAATAAAAAAACGAGCTCCTTCTTTCGGAAGGAGCTCGTTTTGCTTCAATCCCGGGTTGATTATTCGCGCTCGACGAAGCCCTCCAGATTGCGCGAGCGCGCGGTGGTGCGCAGCTTGCGCAGCGCCTTGGCTTCGATCTGGCGAATACGCTCGCGAGTAACCGCGAACTGTTTGCCGACTTCCTCCAGCGTGTAATCGGTCTTCTGACCGATTCCAAAACGCATTCGCAGGATTTGCTCTTCGCGCGGGGTCAGGGTAGCGAGCACCTTGCGGGTCTGCTCGCCTAAGTTGGTGTGGATAGCGGCATCCACGGGTGAGGGCGCCAGCTCGTCCTCGACAAAATCGCCTAGCGAGCTTTCCTCTTCATCGCCGATCGGAGTTTCCAGCGAGATCGGTTCCTTGACGATCTTGAGCACCTTCTGGACCTTGTCCAGCGGCATTTCCATCTGCGCCGCGATCTCGTCGGGCCCCGGCTCGCGTCCCAGCCGTTGGACCAGCAGGCGGGTGACACGCAGCAGCTTGTTGATGGTCTCGACCATGTGAACCGGTATGCGGATAGTGCGGCCCTGGTCGGCGATCGCGCGCGACATCGATTGGCGAATCCACCAAGTGGCGTACGTGGAGAACTTGTAGCCGCGCTGGTACTCGAACTTGTCCACCGCCCGCATCAGGCCGATGTTGCCCTCTTGGATCAAGTCCAGGAAGCCCAGCCCACGATTGGTGTAGCGCTTGCCCAGGCTTACCACCAGGCGCAGATTGGCTTCGGTCAGTTCCTTCTTGGCCCGCCGGCTCTTGGCCTGACCGGCTTCGACTGTTTGGATAGAACGGGCCAGCTCCTCGCCGCTCGCCTTGACCCGCCGTTCGATCTCCTTCATCCGCTTTTGGGCCTCGCGGATGCGCGCGGCGATATCCAGCAGATTTTCGCGCGTGCCGTTGATTTTCAACAGATGGCGGCGGTCCTCGGCTTCGCTGGCCTCGCGCAGAAGCTGGCTCTTGCTGCGACCAGTGGCCTGCTCGTAGCGGGCAATCGTGGCGACGTCCTTGTTATGCTCGGCCAACAGGCGTTTGAGTTCGTCGATTACTGCCAGCCGCACTCGCGGCGACAGCTGCATCTCCTGGAGCTCTTCCTTGACGCGTTGTTTGAGTCGCTCGTGCTGTTTTTCCAGTTTGGGCTTGAGCCGCGGCCCGGGCTTGTTGCGCAGCGCTTCTTCGGTCTCGTTGAGCTTCTCGCGCAGCTTGGTGAGTTTTTTGGTAAAGGCCAGGAAGCGCTCGCGCTGCGCCTCGTCGGCCTCTGGCCCCTTCTCTTCGTCGGGGTCGGGCTCCTCGTTTTCCTCGAAGACGTCGCGTAGGTCGGCTTCGCCCGCCTCGATCCGTTCGCCCAGATGGATCAGGTAATCCAGCATCACGGGCGATTTGAGAACCTCTTCTTCGACCTCGTTTTCGCCCGCCTCAATGCGCTTGGCGATCTCGACTTCTTGCTCCCGGGTCAGGAGCTGGAAGTTGCCCATTTCTTTGAGGTATAGGCGTACCGGGTCGGAGGATTCGCCCACCGATTCGGCGGCTTCCTCCTCGGGCTCTTCCTTGGACTCGACTTCAGGCTCGCTGTCGGCATTCTCGCTGGGGACTTCGTCGAGGACCTTGATATCCATGTCCTCGAAACTCTCCAACGCGGCGCGTAAATCGCCAGGCGAAGCGACGTCCTGGGGCAAGAAGTCGTTGACCTGATCGAACGTGAGATAGCCCTGCTCACGCCCTAAATCGACCAGCCCCTGCAGATCCTTGCCTTCGTATTTGCTTTTCATTCCTTTTCCGTCGAAAGCTGGTGAAAGACCGCGAAGTTGATCTTAATGGCGCACCGCGCCGCGGAACACAACTTCCCGGCGCGATTTCTCACAATTCAAATCGTATGAGTCTACGCTGTTCCCTTCTTGCGAGTCAAACCTCCTATTACCCGTTTCTAATCTAACCATCGCTGCTCGCTGCGCCACGACCAAAGCCAGCTGTATCCAAGCGGTTTTTCAATTGCTCCAATACCAGTATACTGCGAAAGACGGCTGCAAGATAAACGAAACGAGCAGGCCACCTGAGCCGATGGACACGCGAAGCGCGCTGGAAATTTTGCTTTTACTGGGCGGTGGCCTGTTTGTGCGAGCAGCCATTCTTTATCTTGGCCGACGCTGGCTGGGCTTCGGGCGCCGCCTACCCCCCGGCGTGGTCGGTTCCGCGCCACCCGCTCGCCCCGCGCATCGGCGTCGCTAGTGGGCCGTATTAAGGAGAGATTGTTGCCATGGAACAAGTAACCCTTAACCGCGACTGTGAAGCGGTGCAAATTCCCTCGGGCCAAATAATCCATCTTACCGCAGGCACCGACGTTTACGTCACCCAATCGCTGGGTGGTTCCTTCACCATCCAGGTTCCCACTCAAGGTGGCCTTTACCGAATCGCCGGGCGTGATGCCGACGCCTTGGGCAAGGAGGCTGTGACGTCCGCGCCGATGGCCAGCGGCGGTAACGACTTGGAAGCGATGGTTTGGGAGCAGCTTCGCACCTGCTATGACCCTGAAATTCCAGTTAACATCGTGGATCTTGGGCTAATCTATGCACTTAACTTGGTGCCTAAGGCAAACAACCAGTACGCGGTGGAAGTCAAGATGACACTGACCGCCCAGGGTTGCGGGATGGGGACTTCGATTGCGATGGATGCGCGCCAAAAAATTCTCGATTTGCCAGGTGTGGTCGAAGCCAACGTCGATGTGGTCTGGGATCCGCCCTGGACTCCGCAAATGATTTCGCCCGAGGGGCGGGAGCGTTTAGGACTGGACTGAATAGACGTTCTACCGTGATGATATCTGGCCCGCGCTCGACACTCTGGAGGGAAGGCGTAGCCTAAAATTTTTGCGATCGGGCCTTGACCGACCTTGCATCACCATCTCGCGCTTAAAGCGCGATTTCGCACATTACAGCGTCGTGGTCGGAAAAGCGCCGCCCCCGATAGGAGGCAGATACGACCTGCGAGCGTCCGCTTATCACCGCCAGCTCCCGGGCCGCAAGCCAGTCCAGTTTGGGCCGCAGCCATCGTGGCCACAGCGCGGTGGGGGTGAAGGTCGGCGCCATCGGTTGATTGGCCTCTTGCGCCTGGAACCCGGCGCGCTCCAGATCGGCGAATAGGGGCTCCCAGGGGCGTGGTTCGCGCAGACGACGCGGCGCGCATAGCAAGCTTAGCGAAAATGCCGCGCATTGGCGCGCATTGCGCAAATCGACAGTGACGGTATTGAGATCGCCGCCTAGCACGGCGGGGCCGGTGGCGGGAATCCGCGCTAATATACAGCGCATCTGCTCGGCGCGCTCCACCGGGGTGGCTCGATTCTCCAGATGAGCCACTGCGACGGTAATTCTTTTGTCCGCGATGCTTAGGCTGGCGCGCAGTGCTCCGCGCTGTCCCACCCGCTCACCCCACCAACGCGGGTTGCGGGGCAGATGGCGGCGGGTCCAATCATAAAAAATCGGTAGGCGAATTGCCTTGACCTCGTGCAGAGGCCAGGCCGACAGGATGGCGTTGCCGAAGAAGCTGCCCATTGGTTCGCCGTGGCGCGCGAAGCCGAACTCGGGACCAAAGGCCATGCTCAGCTCGAGGCTGTCGGCGAGGCGGGCTGCGCTTTCCACTTGTGCCGAGCGCGGCAAGCGCCAATCCAGTTCGCATAGCAGGATTAGCCCCGCACCCGCCAAGGGTGGCTTGCGCAGCCATTGCGCGAGCAACTCCGTGGAGCGCCCACCACGCGCGTTGAAGGCGACCACCTTAAGCAGCGGACCGAGGTTGAGCGCGGGGCGATTAACTACAATAGGCTCCAGCACCGCCATACCAGGCGTGCCTGCCCCTATTCGGGCGAAATCGTGGACCATCAACAAGCCTGATACAGGATACTCAGTCGCCGCAATAGACAATACGATCAGCTTAGGTCGGCCGCCAGCTCATCCCACGTCGTGCGTGGCGGCGAACAGGTAAAATCGCGGCAGACGTAGGCGGTCGGACGGCCGTCAACCTGGCCCTTGCCGATCAGCGCGGGCGACAGAAAACCGCGGTCGGGATTGGCGGGATCGACTACGAACAGGGCGCGATTAGGCAAATAGCGTGCGCCGAGGCGGCGATGCCATTGGCCGATGGAGGGCGCTGTAGGGTCGCCCACCAAGACAATCTCGGTGGCCCGGCGCGCGTAGAAATCGGCCACTTCCAACATATGAGAAAAGCTGAAGGGTTGCTCCGCCATCGGCTTAGCGAACAATTTCAGCGTGTCGCTCGCCGCTTTCCACCACCGCTCCTCGCCGGTGTAGGCGTGCAGCCGCAACAGGGCCAGGGCGGCGTCGCTGTTGCCCGAAGGGGTCGAGCCGTCGAAGGCCGGCTTGCCCCGTACCACCAGCCGCTCGTGATCGTCCGAGGTGAAGAAGAAGCCGCCGCGCTCGTCGCCGAAACGATCGATGACGACCGAGAGTAGGCTCGCCGTCTGCTCCAGGTAGCGCCGCTCCAGGCTGGCCTCGTACAGGTCAAGCAAAGCATTGGCCATCGCGGCGTAATCTTCCAGGTAGCCGTTGAAACGGGTAACCCCATCTTTGAAGGAACGATGCAGGCGGGTGCCGTCCCACATGGTTGACATGACAAAGCCGGCGGCACGCCGCGCTGCTGCAAGATAGCGTGGCTCGGCCAGCGCCCATCCGCCCTCGGCTAAGGCCCCGATCATCATGCCATTCCAGGCCGCCAAGATTTTTTCGTCGCGTGCCGGATGGACCCGCGCTTGGCGCGCCGTGAACAGGCGGGCGCGAATCTCACTTACTCGCCGGCCCATCGCCTCCGTACTCAGCTTGAAGCGCGCGGCGGCTTGCTCCAGGGTGAGCGGACGGTGCGGCACGTTGCTGTCCTCGAAGTTGCCCTCCGCCTCGATACCGTAATAGGCGATGGCGATGGCGGCTGAGTCATCATCGAGGACTTCGCGCACCTGGGGCTGAGTCCAGACGAAGAACCTACCCTCTTCGCCCTCGCTGTCGGCGTCCTGGCTGGAATAGAAGCCACCTTGCGGACTTTGCATCTCGCGCAGTACGTAATCCAGTACGTCGCGCGCCACCGTCAGGAAGTCGGGGCGTGCCAGCGCGCGCCCGGCATCCAAATAAAGCCGTGCCAGCAGGGCATTGTCGTAGAGCATCTTCTCGAAATGTGGAATTCGCCATTGGCGATCCACGCTATAGCGATGGAATCCGCCGCCGATCTGATCATAAATACCGCCGCCCGCCATCTGGCTCAGCGTGTGCTCGACCATCGTGGCCCACTCCTTTTCCTTGGTCCGGTCGAACATCCGCAGGAACAGCGAAAAGACAAAAGTGTTGGGAAACTTGGGCGCGTCGCCCAGGCCGCCGTAGGTCTGGTCACAATGCGAGGCCAGGCCGCGCGCGGCCTCCGCTACCAACTCGCCGTCAAGCCGCGCGGGGATGGCCTCCAAGGCGCTGGAGGCACGCAGCACGCGCGCGATTTCGCTCACGTTGTGGGCGACATCGTCGGGCCGTTGGCGAAAGACCTGCGCGATCGACTGCAGCACGCGTGTGAAGGCGGGTAAGCCGTGCCGCTCCTGTGGGGGAAAATAGGTGCCGCCGAAAAATGGCTCGCCTGCCGGGGTCAGAAACATCGTAAGTGGCCAGCCGCCCCGTCCGGTCATCGCTTGCACCGCTTCCATATATATCTGATCGAGATCGGGCCGCTCCTCGCGATCGACCTTGATGGGCACGAACAGTTCATTCATCAGCGCGGCAGTCTGCTCGTCCTCGAAGGATTCCCGCTCCATCACGTGGCACCAGTGGCAGGCGGCGTAGCCGATGGAAAGCAGAATGGGTTTGTTGGACTCGCGCGCCTTGCGCAGAGCTTCCTCGCCCCATGGATGCCAATCCACGGGGTTGTAGGCGTGCTGGCGCAGATAGGGGCTCTGCTCGTGGATCAAGCGGTTAGGGCGGCGCTGGGAGGAGAACTTTTCACTCATAAAACCTCGGCGCGCGGCCATATTTGAGCCCGGCCGGCGGCGGAGTAACATTGATAGCGGACATTTGTGACAAAGAGTATCACGCTCGGATCCGCCTCGCCACGCGTGCCGTCGTCGCCGGGTTCGAAGGCGGCGCTTTGTCCGCCTGCGCGAAAATGCCAGTGCCAAGCCGCATTAGAGAGGTTTTACTTGGTCCATGACGGCAGTGTCCGCGTGCCTGCGCGCGGTGCAAGCGCGTGAGGCTATTGCTTAGCGGCATTTGTTCACGAAGACGGATGCATCCATTGATAAAGAAAAAGTTACTTGATTTGGCGGCCCGCGCATAATTAACTATATAAGCAGCAAAGCGCGGAATTACGTGACATTCCCAACCAGTACACTTTAATCCGCGACACAGGCCTCACGAAAATTCCGTCCTGGTAATATTTATACATATATATTGCCAATTAGGAGTTTATCATGGCTTCCAAGATAATGACGGTTAAGGAAGTGTCTGATTACTTGCACGTCCATCCCTCGACTATCTATCGGCTTCTCAAGCGCGGCGAGCTACCGGCCTTCAGGGTGGGTAGCGACTGGCGTTTCAACACTGAATCGATCGACGAATGGCGCGAGCGCCAGGAGGCCAGTCAGCGTGCCATGACCAGGCGGCCTTGACTGCGCCACCAGCGCTGGTCGTGGTCGTGACGAACAGGCCCGCCGACGGCGCGGCAAGCGCAGCGTGGGTGGGGCTCTCTACCTGGGGCGAGGAAATCATTACAATGCGCCGCGATGGTTGTTGCGGTTGAATTGAAACAACGGCTGTGGCGGCCCAGCCCGTGGCGAGCGCGATGGGCGGCGGCGGGTGTGATGGTTGGCGCGGCGGCGCTGTTCTTAGCCCGCCTGGGGGCGCGCGCGCTTTGGTCATCGGAGGGGCGTTGGGCCGAGATCGTGCGCGAAATGCGCCTGACCGGCAATTACTTCTGGCCCACCATCAACGGGCACCTTTATTTCGACAAGCCCCTGCTTTCCTACTGGCTCATCCTGGCCGCCACTCCGCTGACCGGTGGCGCCAGCGAGACCGCCGCGCGCATCCCCTCGGCGCTTGCCGGATGGCTTGGGGTAGTGGTGCTGATGGTGCTGGGGCGGCGCCTTTACGACCGTGGTACCGCGGCCGTGGCCGGACTCATCCTCGCCACCAGTTACAGTTATGTCTTTTTCTCTCGTCATGCTGCCGCCGATGTGGAAACCGTCACCGGCACCTTGGCGGCGATTTGGCTGTTTGCCGCCGGGTGGCCCAGGCCCCAGGGATGGTGGCTGATGCTGTTTTGGCCCGTGATGGCTCTGACGTCACTAACCAAGGGATTGATTGGATTCGCCCTGCCGCTGGCGGTGTGCGGGAGCTATTCGATAATCGAGCCCGGCAGCGCCGAACTCAGGCGCCATTTGGGGCAGGGCTCTGCCGTCGCGCGCCTCCGATGGCTGAGCGGGCGGCTGCGCTGGCTGTTCAACCTTAAGAGCGTACTGGCGATCGCGTTGGGCCTGCTGATCTATTGGTTGCCGTTCGCGGCTTCGCAGGCGCGCAGCCATTCCGACGCCGGCATCTACATGGTCTTTCGCGAAAACCTGGTGCGTTATTTCGCCCCTTTCGACCACCGCGGTCCGATTTATCTGTACGTCGAAGCAATTTTCGTCCTGATGGCGCCATGGGCGCTGTTTCTACCTGCTGCGCTGGTCCAACGCCATCGCCGGCTGGCAGAGCAGCCGATTCGTGGCGGAATCAAGTCCGAACTATTTGTGCTCACCTACTTCTGGGCGACTTTCATCTTTTTCACCTTGTCGCGATCGCGTCGCAGCTACTACCTGTTGCCCATCCTGCCCGCGGCTGCGCTGCTGGTGGCGCGCACCCTGCGCGACTATGCCGATTCGATGGTGCCGATGGCGCGCCGGCTGATGCAGCTAGGCTTTGCTATTCTGATGCTTGGGGTTGTGATCGGCGGGATTGGCTACCTGCTGCCGCCATCGTGGCGGGTAGGTTCGCTTCGCCTGCTGCCGGCCTCGCCCGACCGAGCTCTGTTCGCGATCTTATGGTTGATCGCGCTAGCCGTGGCCGTAGGCGCCAGCCTCAAGTGCGAGCCGCGCCGCGTGGCCTTGGCCACAGGAGTGATCGCCTACGCGGGGATGTTTTTTCTGTTTGTCTTTGCGATGCCGGCGGCGGAGCCCTATCGTACCGAGCGCGCCTTTGCGCGAGCGGTAAGGGTCGAGGTCGGCAGCCAGGCGCCGGCGGACCTGGCGCTTTATCGTCTATGGGGACCGGGGCTGGTGTATTACTTGGCGATGCCTAAGCCGATCCCGCAATTCGATAATCCTGCCGCCCTGCAGGCGTACGCCCGCGCCCGCGGCGGTCTGTGGGTGATCACGCGTGGCCTGGATCGGGCCGCCGTAGGGGGCAGGGTGGTTTTGCGCGAGCCGCTGATGGCTTGGGATCCGCCCTCGGAAGCCCGCGGCCGCTACCTTCTACTGCACCTGCCTTGATACTCTTCCGCCCGTCTTGGCGCTGGGCTACTCTTGAGCTTCGCGTTTTTTGAGCCACCCTAGCTCAGTCGGTAGAGCAGCTGATTCGTAATCAGCAGGTCGTCGGTTCGAATCCGACGGGTGGCTCCAAGAAAATCAAGGGTTTTTTCCCCGCTCAACTCCTCAAGATCGTCCGTGGTGCCTATCTGGTGCCTCTCACGCGCGGAAACCGTGCTGGGGAAGTGGGCGTAGACGGGCGGTGTCCGGTCAGCCATCTGTTCAGCCATCTGTTGAGATGCAAGAGAAGCGGTCTTTGGGTTCTGTCACCCTGAAATGAGGGGTCGGCAAGAGGGTTCGCCAGCGATACGCACGGCCAGCTACGTCTGGGATTTTCGCCGTCGCAGTTTTCAAAAGGCACTGCCCCTTTTATCGGCGCCTTAGGCGCTTTCTGATGCGAACCTTCCCCGGAAGTCTCTCGTATTGATGGCTGACACGTTTCGCCGTTGCGCTCCTCACATATGCAAGCGCACGTCTTTCGGAACTGCAACGAATCGTTCTCTGCTGAGCCTTATTAGCCCAGTAGATGCGCCTACCGTGGCCCGCTCCTCGAATTTCGATTGAGCCCCACTTCACGACCACTACGGACTTCTGTCTTCGAATGCTCCAAGCTTTGGATGTATAGCCTGATCTGTTCGAGCGATGAACCCCGACCCGCAGATACTTCGCCATCTGTCATCTCTCCCTATACCGGATTCCTCAATCACGCAGGCGCGTAGGGTCTGGCGCCGCTTGAGAGCTTTCGGGCGCTAGCGGACCCGAGCGTCGAGCACATCTTTCGGACGAGCACCTTTCCGTTAACCTTCTGGTTGTCAGGCCAAATGAGTTCGACCGCAAGAACCTTCGTCGATATCAGGCACCGCCTTAGATAGGACCGAAGTTGAGACGCTCGAACTCCTCCGAAAAGGCGTTTGAACGATCGGCACTCGAACAACATATTCCCGCGCACCGGCCGCCATCTTCGTCGCCTTCCCTCCTGTTACCACAGCCGCGGGGTCGCGCTTGCCAGCTCCTGAACTCGGACGAACTCGGCCCGAATGTCAGTCCAAGTCCCCTTTTTCGTGGGATGTATGCGCGCGACCTTTGCCAAGGCTATTTCCTCCTGCCGCTTATCAGACGTTCGCGAATCACCTCAACGCCTTCATCGCTTGGATTCAGTAGAGCCGTAATAACGTCCCACCCCGGGAAGCTATGCGTAAACAGGAGCACCTTCTTGGGAGCCGATGCCGGCAATTCCGCCGGGAAGTGTTCGAGTCCCAGGCTTTTCAGATTCTGACTGATCATCTCGCACACGTTTCGACCTAACTTCTTAGGCGGCTTTGCACCCATGGCCTTTCGTAAATCGTCCATCTTGATCGCGCGAATGCCCGAGTTCCTTTCAACCTCAGACCGGATTTCTCGGAATGTCTTCATCAGTGAAGTAGCCTATTATATTGTTCTGTCTCATGTCAATGATTTTGGTAATTTAGTCGATTTGGCTAGAGTCAACGAAAAACGAATCGGAGAGGAACGGCAGGGAAATGGTCCGCCATCTTCGCCGCCAAGTGGGCTGCAGTGCGCTTACCCGTGGAACTCGAGCGCATTGTGATAAGCATCCCGCAGGCGCTGGCCACGCGCGCGCATCGTGCTGGGCAGCGCGGCCGGCGAGAGCATGCGCGCGCTGGCAGCCAGGCTTGGGGTGACCGAGCGAACGGTTTGTCTGTGGCGGCGGCGCTACCGCGAGGCGGGAGTGGCCGGGCTGCGTACACTGCCGCGCGCGGGCCGGCCGCGCCAGATTACTGCAGCCAGGGAGAAGGCGGTGCTGAGCGCGACACTGCGCAGGCCCGCGGCCGCGACACATTGGAGCACCCGCCGCCTGGCCAAGGCGGTGTTCGGCTCCGCGCATCGGGCCGAATACCTGGCGGTGATCCACTTCGGATCGCATTTGAAACGTCGTTGCATCGCTGGTCCTCTTTTGCCTTCGCCCGCTTCCGTCCAAGCGGCAGGGCGGTTTGGTTCGTAAAAACCGAACCTTTCTTTCCCCCTCGGCCCTTCACCCCTGTTTGAAAGCGAGGGAGGAAAGAGATCCGGTTGCGAAGCGAAGCGGAGCTACCAATGAGCGGGGCGCAGCAATTCAAGGCCGCCGTGACAAGCGCGAGCGGTCCCGATCAGGGATGGCGCGACGGACTTGAGCGGAGCCGCGCAACAGAGAGAACGAAGGCGGGTTATGTCCTACGTTAGGCTTGAGTCGAGCCGACGCTCCTAAAGAAGCGAAAATTTACTGGAACTCCAGTCGCAGTTGGTTGACGTACGTCGATGATTGACGAGTTGTACACTTGACAAGAGAAACAGGACGCTATACAGTCTATGTGTCAATTTCAAAGGAGCGATGAACGAGATGATCCTTTCGTTTCCGGCGATGCGCGGCCACATGGGCAAGCGCGACTATTTCGTGACCATGGTGAAGCTCAGCCTCGTACCGAAGCTGTTTAGATTTCGTGACTGGGCCGAGCTACCGCCCGAGCAGCGGGCGCAGCGCGTGATCCAAAAGAGCCGTATTCCGGAGATCACGCAGTACATCCTCGACAACGAGGACGGCTATCTGTTCTCATCGCTAACCGCATCGTTCGATTGCGAGCCGAAGTTCATGGCGGCGGATAGCCGCGACGACATTGGAGTCCTGGAAATTCCGTTCGATGCCGACCTGGTGATCAACGATGGCCAGCACCGGCGAGCCGCGATCGAAGAGGCGTTGAGGGAGAACCCCAAGCTTGGCGATGAGACCATCTCGGTGGTGCTGTTTCCTTTTGAGGATCTTGGCCGGATGCAGCAGATGTTTTCTGACCTCAACCGCACGGCGCGTACCACCTCGAAGTCGCTCAATATCCTGTACAACCAGCGCGACCTGATGAGTCAAATCACGTTGACCGTCACGGAGCGTGTCGAGGCCTTCAAGGGATTCGTGGACAAGGACCGGGTATCGCTTGCGCTGCGATCGCCCAAACTTTTCACGCTTGCCGCGATTTACGATGCGGTCAATGCGCTACTCGGATCGGTCGTTGACGCCGACTATGACCGCAAGCTCGCGCTGGCGCTGGATTTCTGGGAAAGCGTAGCCGAGAACATGCCGGAGTGGGAGAAAGTCAAGAACGGCGATCTAAAGCCGATGGAGTTTCGTCAGGAATTCATCCATTCGCACGCGGTGGTGTTGTGTGCTCTTGGTTCGATGGGCCAGACGCTGATTTCGACGTACCCGGATGACTGGAAGTCGCGCCTTCGAGGACTGCGCCAGATCGACTGGCGCAGGACAAACAAGGAATGGCAGGGCATCGCGATGTCAGGCCCGGACGTGGTGAATCGGCGCCAGAATCGAATGGATACGGCATCCTTCCTCAAGCTAAAGATGGGCCTGAAACTCACTCCGGCAGAAGAGCGGTCGATAAAAGGGGCGACCGATATATCCTCGATCATGAACGATCTTCGTAAATTCGCTGGCGAAGCCTCAGCCGCGGAAAACTAAGCTCGGGGGCAACTTCGGTGGATGACTCAAGCCAGCTGGTCGCGCAGTTTGAGAAGAACTCCAAGGAAGAAGTCCGAGTCAGCATCGACGACTTCCGCGGGCGGAAGATTATCAACATCCGTGTCTACTACCGCTCCGACAGCGGTCAGTGGCTGCCCGGCAAGCAGGGCCTGGCACTGGCTGTCGATCGTTATCGCGATCTCGCCGATGCTGTTCTGAGGCTGGGAGAGGAGCTACAAGCTCAGGGCTTGCTGGTTTCCAAATGAGCTTCAGTCCGCGATCGTCCAGTTCCGAGGACGCAAACAACGCGAAAGGCAAGGAGGGGTCGGACCATGCCGACCAATTGGAGTCCGAAGTTGATAGCGACAATTAACTTCAAGGGCGGCGTCGGAAAAACAACTGTCACCTGGTGCATGGCTGATACCTTGGCCCTTTTTCCAAATCAGAAAGTGCTAATGTTCGATCTCGATGCGCAAATGTCACTAACGCAAGCAATCGCGCTAAACGAGGACAGTGGCCGCCTGGAAGACCGCTTCGGCAAATGGTACGAGACTTCAGTTCAACGTAAGAAGACGATCTTTGACGCCATCGAAGCGTTCACGCGCCCCAGGGCCAATTTCGATTTCCCGATCGGATTCGACGTAATCTATCAAATTTCAGATCAGCTTCACTTCGTTCCATCAGTTGAAGACCTGTACTGGCTGGAATTAGAGGTGTTCGACCGCGAGTCGATGCGCGATTTCATTCGCAGACTCATCGGAAAAATCACGAACAGCCCGAGAATGCCGAGATATGACTACGTGCTATTCGACTGCCCGCCGTCGTTCACGCTCCTTTCCTACAGCGTTCTGACCTGCGCGGATCTGGTGCTGATCCCGGTGAACCCTGATTTCTTCGCATCCAGGGGTACGAGCTTGATTCTGAATTCGCTGAAGATGCGAATAGAACCGCATCCGCTCCCGAAGATCGGTGTGTTCATGAACAAGACGAAGACATTCGGGCGTGACCAAACCACAGGTCGGTGGCGACCTACAAATGAATCGGCTTTCTACATACGGGAAGTAGGCCGGGTCTGCTCAGAGGCGTCCAAACGCGAGAACATAGAGGCCCGTTTCTTTGATTCGTTCATTCGCGAGCGCGTGGGCATCAAGAGAGCAATCACAGGTGGCGGCGTGCCTGCGGACTTGGTGCCTGACTTCCGCACCTTATGGCAAGAATGCAGGGAGCTCCTTTCACAATGACTGAGCAAAATATATCGCCGAAAGAGGAAGACGTAATCGCCCTTGCGGGCGAGATGCGAGAATTGAAGGAAATCCTGCGCGAGGTTTCGGGCAAGCTCGGTCGCATAGAAAAGCGCCTGCGAGCATTTTTTCCCAGCTCCTTTCCGTCTGCGAAAACTGGGCGCGTGAAGCTTCCCCAGTTGAACGACAGCCCTCCCACAATCACGCCCCAACAGGCGCTCGACCTTTATACCGAACTGATTGACCTCGCTCGCTCTGGGCAAGAGCGGCAGGTTGAAACACGGGTTGCGGAAATGGGGCTTGGGAATCTTGCATTGTTAGTCAAGGAGCTAGGCGCACCGTTAGGCAAGAAGCCGAGCAGGCCTGCTCTCATGAAATCTTTGATGGGACGGTTGAAGGAGAGCATCATGCTTTCCCGACATACGAATCGTCCGGCCACCACGTCCTTCGCAGAAGATTCCGGCCGCGGAAATAACGAAGAGCCCGGCCAGGCGAGCCAAGCGCCTGCAGCCGACGGTGCCGTGTCTGGAAAACAGGGTGAACATGAGACGCGCAAGAACGAGTCCTCGCACAAGGGTTAGGGGCCACGCCTGAGTCGACACGAATGAACTTTTTGGAAGACCATGACCTGCGGCCCCTTGAGATTGGCGATGCGCGCTCCTTCCACCCTGTAGGGCTGGCGCTCGGCAGGGGCGCGCAGCCGGTTGAAGTAGCGGTCATCGAGGTCGGCCATCGGCCCTCGCTTTCCGATCTTCGAACTCTCTGGAAAGCGCGGCTCAAGGGCCGTGCCACGCCGCTCCTTGTCGTCGCGCTGTACGACGGTCGCGCCGCGATCTGCGGCCCGGCGGGTGATCAACCGCCCGCCTACGCGGACCTCGATCCGGACTTGGTCGAGCGAATTTGCCGCGCTGCGTTGGAGGAACCCGACCGTCATGCCGCCTTGCGCCGCCTTCATGCGGCGATTCCCAACGTCCAGACATCGCTGGCGGGACTGCGCAACGAAGGATTGTTCGCCACCCATCAGCTTGAGCACGACGTACGCCGCCGCCCGGACTGGTCGGATGCAAATTCCCGCGCGACGCCTCTACTGAAGGAGCGCGGCGAGGCTTTGCTTCGCGCGCTCGGCTTCAGTGTAGAGCCTTTGACCGCCGGGCCTGGCTCGATTTTGCGTGCGGCTGGCACGCGAACCGCTCTCGCTGTTTTTTTGGATCGCAACGAATCACCGGAAACGCCTAGCCGTCGCTTCTCCGATCATTCACCGATCACCTGGGCGCTCAACGTGGCCGATCAGGAACGGCTTCGCTACGTGATCGTTTGCAACGGAGCGCAGGTCCGCCTCTACCTTACTGAGCTTGGCCGGGGCGTTGGGCAGCGTGCCCGAACTGAAACGTACGTCGAGATCGACCTCGACTTTCTGAAATCGGCAGAGGCCGGTTATCTCTGGTTGCTGTTTTCCGCTTCAGCGCTGGGCGCTGGCGGCTCGGTCGAGGAAATCCTTGAGCAGTCGCACCGCTTCGCCGCCGATCTCGGTGAGCGGCTGCGCGAGCGCGTCTACCAGGACGCGATTCCGCGCCTCGCCAAGGCTTTGCTCGCCGCGCGCGGATTGACGCATCCCAACGCCGAGCAGCTCGCCGAAACCTACCAGATGGCGCTGGTGCTTCTTTTCCGGTTGCTCTTCGTCGCCTACGCCGAAGATCGCGATCTTCTCCCGTACCGCACCAACGGCCTGTACGAGACGCGATCGCTGAAGCATAAGGCGACGGAGCTCGCTGAGCTGGCTCGCAAGACCCCAAACGTCGCCGACATTCAAAGCGGTGACGCTTTCGACCGCGGGAACTCGCTTTGGGAAGAGGTCAATCAGCTCTTCAACGCGATCAATCAGGGCCATACCGAGTGGGGGGTGCCCGCCTACAACGGCGGCTTGTTCCTCAGCGACAAGGAAGTTTCTCCGCTCGGTCATGCGCTGGCGCAAATCAAGCTCAGCAATCGCGACTTCGGGCCGGTCCTTTTCTATCTGCTTGTTGATCAGACACCCGAGGGATGGGGTCCGGTTGATTTTCGCAGCCTGAGCGTCCGCGAGTTCGGCACGATCTACGAAGGGTTGCTCGAAAACGAACTCTCGGTGGCGCCGGCCGACCTGGCGGTTACGTCCAAGGGCGAGTATCGCCTTGCGCGCAGCAAGGATGAAATCACGGTGCGTGCCGGCGAGCTTTATCCGCACACTCCTTCGGGCGCGCGCAAATCGACCGGCTCGTACTTCACCAAGCACTTCGCGGTCGACCATCTGCTTGACCATGCGCTGGAACCCGCCCTCGACGATCACATTAAGCGCCTCAATGCGCTCGATGATCGCGCCGCTGCCGAAGCTTTCTTCGATTTTCGCGTCGCCGATATCGCGATGGGCTCCGGCCATTTCCTGGTTGCGGCGATCGACCGGATCGAACGCAGATTCTCCAACTACCTGACGGCGCGTCCGCTCGTTGACGTGTCGGCTGAACTCATCCGATTGCTCGGTGCGGCCAAAGCGGAACTGGAGAAGGTGGGACTTGCCGATGGCGTCGTGATCGAGGGTACGCAGCTTCTTCGGCGTCAGATCGCCCGGCGATGCATCTATGGGGTCGATCTGAACCGAATGGCGGTAGAGCTGGCGCGGCTCAGCATCTGGATTCACACCTTCGTTCCCGGCCTTCCGCTTTCGTTCCTGGATCACAATCTCATCGAGGGCAACTCCCTGGTTGGCATCGCCACCGTTGCGGAAGCCGAAGCTACCATCAAGGAGATGGCGGGAGACTTGTATGCCCTTTCCACTGAAGAGTTGATCGGGAAGGCGCGCGACTCCCTGACGAAACTGGCGCGGGTTTCCGATGCGAACGCGGCCGAGATCGCAGCCGCCCGCCGCGCCGCTAAAGAAGCCCGCGAGGCTGTCGCTCCGGCCGAAGCGCTCTTCGACATCCTCGCCGCGGCTCGCATCGACGATGAAGTGCGCGGTGTGGTCAACCGTGAAGCGAGTCATTGGAAGAACCGGCTGGACCGGCTGCCCGGATCGACCACGCACAAGAAGGCGCGCGAAGTGCTCGAGGCGATTCCGCCGCTGCATTTTCCAGTCGCCTTCCCGGAGGTCTTTCTGCGCGAGCGCGCCGGCTTTGACGTGATCATCGGCAATCCGCCGTGGGAAGAGGCAACGGTTGAAGAGGATCGCTTCTGGACCCGCTACGATCCAGGGTTTCACTCGCTGCCGCAAGGCCAGCAGGAGTCGACGAAAAAACGGTACCGCCGCGAGCGACCCGATCTGGTCCGCCTGTACGAGGAGGAGCGGGAAAAAGCGGAACTTTTGCGCCACGTGCTTACCAGCGGGCCGTTTCCGGGCATGGGGACCGGCGATCCCGACGTTTACAAGGCGTTTGCCTGGCGATTCTGGAATCTAGTCACGGAGCGCGGCGGAAGGATCGGCGTGGTGCTGCCGCGCTCCGCGTTCGCCGCGCGCGGCAGCGAAAGGCTCCGGCAAGAGCTTTTCGCAAACGGGACGGTCGCCGACCTTACCTTTCTTCTAAATCGCGGGGGATGGGTCTTCGATGACGCCGAGCATCGCTACACGATCGCTCTCGCGGGTTTGCGGAGAGGTTCAAATGGAAAACGCGAGGTCCCACTTCGCGGGCCTTTCGCGGACTACGGCAGATACGCCGACGGGATGAAGCGGGAACCGCTGCGGTTCGCAATGGATGAGGCCCTTTCATGGACCGATACCGCAGCGCTGCCGCTGCTCCCCGATGATGAGTCGGGCGAGATCTTCGCGCAGCTTCGCAAGGCGCCGCGACTCGATTTAGACGATCCGAACCCTTGGCGTGCGCGGCCCTACCGAGAGCTTGACGCTACCAATGACAAGAAGCTGATGAAGCTCGGCGAGAAGCCGCCCGATGGCTTCTGGCCGGTGTTCAAAGGCGAATCGTTCGATATTTGGACTAACGACACCGGTTCGTATTACGGGTGGGCCGATCCGGACAAAGTCATTCCCGTTCTTCAGACAAAGCGCCAGCGCAGCGCTAGACAGGCGCGCTCACCGTTCGCCGGCTTCCCGCTGGCCTGGTTCCGGGAGTCAAAGACGCTGCCGTGTTGGTCGGCGCGGATCGCCTTCCGCGACGTGACCAATCGAACCAACCGGCGCACGGTCATCGCCGCGCTGCTGCCGCCGAAGGTCTTTGTCACGAACAAGGCGCCGTATTTTCTCTGGCCGAGCGGCAACGAGAAGGATCAGGCGTTCTTGCTCGGGGTCCTTTGCTCACTTCCCCTCGACTGGTACGCGCGACGGTTCGTCGAAGTGAGCCTTAACTATCATGTGCTGAATCCGCTCCCGATTCCTCGCCCGAGCCGCGAGAACCCGCTATGGCAACGAGCCGTCGCACTCGCCGGGCGGCTCGCGTGCCCGGACAAACGCTTTCGCAGTTGGGCGGAAGCGGTCGGCGTGGAATGCGGACCGCTCCCCGACGACGAAAAGCAGGACATGATTCACGAGCTCGACGCCGTCGTGGCCCGTCTCTACGGCCTCTCCGAATCGCAACTCGCGCACATGTTCGAAACTTTCCACGAGGGCTGGGACTACGCCGACCGCCTAAAAGCCACGCTTAAGCACTTCCACGCCTGGGAGAAGAAGTCATGAGCCCGGCGGCAGAGGCAAAGCGATGCCGGAATTGAGCCGGTTTTTTGGAATCATTATCCGCATGTTCTACAGCGACCATGAGCCGGCGCATTTCCATGCGATTTACGGTGAGTATGAAGCATTGATCGAAATCGACACTCTGGCCGTGTTCAGAGGAAGCTCACCGCGCCGCGCGCTCGCGCTGGTGTCGAATGGGCAGCGCTGCATCGCGACGAACTGCGCGAAGACTGGGGTCGGGCGCGCGCCGGAGAAACGTTGAATGAGATCGAACCGCTCGAGTGAGGTTAAAGGCCATGGCTCTTCTGAGAACTCGTGAAGCGCAACCGCTGGAAGGTTTCAAGCTGAGGCTCACGCTTACCGATGGCTCGGTCATCGAACGCGATGTGTCGCGCCTGCTTGTGGGGCCGGTGTTGGAAAAAATTCGGAGGGATCCGGCGCTGTTCGCCCAGGTCCGCGTCGAAGGCGGCACAGTGGTATGGCCGAATGGCGCCGATCTTTGCCCCGACGTTCTCATCTGGGGCGGGCCGCCGCCCGAAGAAGGGCGACAGCCGGCTCCTCCTGCGCAGGCGTGAGGCGAGGACGCGATGGCAAAGAGCGAGCACCAGATACCGCTGATCGAGCCGGAGATGCCGCTGTTCGATAGCAAGCGGGGCGATTCGGAAGTGGCCGCGGCGCTAGAGATTCCGGACAAGCCTGAGTTCGTTGATAACCGGGAACTGCGGCTGGTCGATGCGCTCAGGAGCCATCTTGATTGGCTGCGTGAAACCTATGCGAAGCCAGTCGAGCTTTCCGTGGCGACAGGCTATTTCAACCCGCAAGGTTTCGGAATGCTTGCCGATCGACTCCGGAATCTGGAGAGGACCCGCCTGCTGCTCGGTGCCGAACCATTGCCGCCGCCGGCGATTCCGCTGCGCATGCCCGGTGAGCCGCGAGGTGAGAAACTCGAGGCCAAGCTCGTCCGCGAAGAGCTGCGAAAGAATGACGAGGGGCTGGCGCGCGACCGCAACCTGGTTCCGTTTGCCCCGGATGATGATCGCGCGCTTGCAGAGCTGCTTGAGTTCCTGAAGAGCGGCAAGATTGAAGTGCGCCGGTTCGAAAAGGCATTTCTGCATGGAAAGGCCTTCCTCTTCGCAAGCGACGAAGGGGTAATTTCGGGCTCGTCGAATTTCACCGCCGCCGGGTTGACCAGCAATCTGGAATTGAATCTCGGCCGCTACGATCCGACGCCGGTCAGGAAGGTCCGCGATTGGTTCGATCGACTATGGTCGGAGGCCGTTTCGTATGATCTGGCCGCGCTATACGCCGCGCGGTTTGAGGCTTACGACCCATATCTGGTTTTCTTGCGTGTGCTCTGGGAGCGTTACGGCTCCGAACTGGAGGATGAGGCGGCCGACAGCGGCCGGATTCAGCTCACGACCTTCCAAACGGACGGAATCATCCGCGCAAGGCGCATCTGCGATCGCTACAACGGCGTCCTTATCGCCGATGGGGTCGGCCTCGGAAAAACCTTTGTGGCTGGCAAGCTGCTCCAGGACGCCATCGAGGGCCGGCGCCAGCGGGCGCTTCTGATTGCTCCAGCGGCCCTGCGCGACGGAACATGGAAGCGGTTCGCAGACGTGCATTCGCTGTACATGGAGTGCGTGTCCTACGAAGAACTCGCCGATGATATTCAGCTCGGCGGGACCCGAGGTCACCTTAAACAAAAGGCGAACGACTATGCCCTGGTGGTGGTTGACGAGGCTCAAGCCTTCCGCAATCCGCTTACCCGTCGGGCCCAGGCGCTGCGCAAGTTGCTCGAAGGCCATCCATCCAAAACGCTGGTCCTGCTTTCGGCAACGCCGGTCAACAATTCGCTCTGGGATCTTTACTACCTGCTTTCGTACTTTCTGAAGCAGGACGCCGCCCTGTCGGACCTCGGACTGCGCTCGTTGCGAGAAAAGTTTGCTGATGCGGTCAAGCAGGATCCGGACGACTTGTCGCCGGATGCCCTGTTCGACGTACTCGATGCGA
>Ga0209061_1001707_pt1 | contig 33618 bp, 24 predicted proteins | sample Coa_R1_10_FD_187157 | JGI IMG/M metagenome (GOLD analysis project Ga0209061, IMG submission 187157) | Surface soil microbial communities from Centralia Pennsylvania, which are recovering from an underground coalmine fire - Coalmine... | ecosystem: Environmental > Terrestrial > Soil >... | reverse complement strand
ACCCGGATTTGCCCGGCAAAGCGCGAGCGTGCGAAGAGCGATCGAGAGGGAGAGCGCGCGAGCGATGCGATTCGGTGCCGTGTTGCGCGGATCGAAGCGGATCGAGGCCGGAGGAACGAGTGCGGGGCGGCTTGGCAGTTGAAGAAGAAACGTTCCGCAAGAGGAAAGGCGTTTCGTTTCTTCACAGCTTCAAAACGAGCGCGGGACATCCGGAAGAAAAAACGCATCCATGGGGCAGGCGCCGGCGTCAAACATCGTTCTCAAACGGAAAACGGCTGTGGGTTTGGGCGGCGGCAAGCCGTTGCCAAAGAAACGAAGCTGAATAACACCGTCTGACACCGGGCCGGTGCAGATTCGTGGCTGGCGATCACAACCGGGGCGCGATCCATCAGGTCCCGCACCCTCATTCCCGGATGAAGACGCCCGGACCGGGTTCAGGATGACAAGCTTCGGTGGGACCTGTGCTATGCGGCGACGTGCAAAAGGAGCTTGCCGGTGGTGGCGCGGGATTCCAGCAGGCGATGGGCCTCGGCGGCTTGCTCCAGTGGGAAGGTGCGGAAGATGCGCTGCTTGAGCCAGCCCTCGCGGACGCCCGCGAAGACGTCGTTCGCGCGGCGCAGCACCTCGTCGCGCGTGGTGAGGAAATTGAAGAGCGAGCCGCCCGAGATGGTGAGCGCCTTGGCCATCAACGAGTTGGGCACCACGGGATCGGCGGGGCCGCTGGCCATTCCGAACACGGTGGCCCAGCCGCGCGGGCGCAGCGCGTCGTAGTTTTTCGCGAAGGTGGTTTTGCCGACGCCGTCGATGATGTAATCGACGCCCTTGCCTCCGGTGATTTTCTTCGCCTCTTCCACGAAATCCTGTTTGGTGTAGAGAATCACGTGATCGGCGCCGGCCTCGCGCGCGACTTGCGCCTTTTCTTCGGTCGAAACGGTGCCAATGGCCGTTGCGCCCAAATGCTTGAGCCATTGAACGAGCAGGCGTCCCATGCCGCCCGCGGCGGCGTGGACCAGCACGGTCGAGCCGCGGCGGACCGGGTAATACTCGTGGAGCAGGTAATGCGCGGTGCAGCCTTGCAGCATGATCGACGCCCCCTGATCGAAACTGAATTCGGCGGGCAGCGGCGCAAGCTGCATCGCCTTGGCCACGTGATATTCGGCGTACGATCCGGGCCCGCCGGCATAGGCGACGCGATCGCCGGGCTTCACTTCGGTGACGCCCTCGCCAACGGATTCGACCACGCCCGCGCCTTCAATGCCCGGCGTAAACGGGAAGGGAACCGGCACGCGCGCCGAGCCATTGCGCATGTAGATATCGGCGAAATTTACTCCGATGGCGTGATTGCGGACGAGAGCTTCGCCCGGGCCGGGCTTCGGCGTCGGCAAATTTTCGAGCTGCAAAACGCCGGGGTCGCCCGCTTTAGTGACGCGCATGGCTTTCATCGAATTGCCTCCGGTAGAGCGCCCGATTATGGTCCCGCGGGGTGTTGCGTTCAAGGTGAAATCGTGTCCGGGACACACGGGATCAGGAATTCCGGCGAGGCACGGGGCGGGCGCTGACCGATACGCGCGGGCCGTAGTATTCTCTACGCGCAGTTCCACGGAGGAAGCGATGAAAGTAGGCGCGCGAAACCGGATCGTCGGTAAGATCACGGATATCAAGAAAGGCACCCTGATGTGTTTGGTGAAAGTCGAAATACCGGCGGCGTCGAAGATGGCGTCGGTGATGACGCTCGAATCGCTGGAAGATTTGGGAGTAAAAAAGGGCGACGAGGTGGAAATCGTGGTGAAGGCGGTGAATGTATTGTTGATGAAGTGAAGGCCGGCGGTTATCAGAGACGCGCCGTGGCCGCCAAGTGAGCCCCCGGAAGCTTCGGCGGCGATGGCCGTGTGAGTGGGGCGGTTTTGTGTCGCACTGAAACGTGCGACCCACGTTGCACGCGGCGAGTGGCTAGGGTTCGCCGTCGGTGACCAGCAATTCCCTTGCTCGCTGCGCCGCTTTGACAACGGCTTTGATCAGCGTGACGCGCAGGCCGCCTTCTTCGAGTTCGAGAATGCCGTCGATGGTGCAGCCGGCGGGCGTGGTGACAGTGTCCTTGAGCAGCGCGGGATGATGGCCGGTATCGAGGACCATTTTGGCCGCGCCAAGAGCGGTTTGCGCGGCGAGCAGCGTGGCCAAATCGCGGGGCAGCCCCACCTTGACGCCGCCTTCCGCGAGCGACTCCAAAATAATGTAAATGAACGCGGGACCGCTGGCGGAAAGGCCGGTGATGGCGTCCATGTTTTTTTCGTCCACCACGACGGTCTTGCCGACGGCATCGAAAAGTTTTTGCGCCGTTTCCACGTGCTTCGCGGTGGCGTATTTACCCTTGCAAAGAGCCGTGATGCCCGCGCCAACCATCGATGGAGTGTTGGGCATGGCTCGAATGACGGCGACCGGAGAGCCGAACCGTCGCTCGATGAAATCGGTCGGCACGGACGCGGCGATGGAGATGAGGAGCTTTTTGTCGTCGAGCTCGCTTTTGATTTCATCGAGCACGTGTCCAACGGTTTGCGGCTTGACGCAAAGAAGCACCACATCGGCGCCTCGCACGGCGCCGCAGTTGTCGGTGCCGAGCGATACGGCGAGCTTGGCGCCGTTTTTGCGCTCCTGCGCGGGATGTTGCACGGTGGCGCGGATGTTCTGCGGGGAAACGAGGTTCTGCCGGACAAAGGCTTCGATCAGGATGCCTCCCATTTTTCCGGCGCCCAGCACGGCCAGTCGCATTTGGCTTCCGAACAATGACATTCGCCTTTTCCCCCTTCGCGCGGCGCGGATTCAGGACGCAAGAGGAGGAGAACTCGGCTGAATCCGGATATGCCGCGCGGAACAAGCGATGATACAGGACTGGGGAATCCGATGCACGAATTGATCGTACATGGAAGAGCCCGCGTCCCTCGCGCGGCATACCACAGCGATGAACGCAGGCTCCTTGCGGACTGCAAGTTGATGTTTTGCGGGCGGCGTCAGTCGGCGGCCGTCGCGGCGCGCTCCACCGGGACTTCGCTGAGGCGTCCGGTTTTCACGTCGTACACAAAGCCGCGGATCGTGAACGACTTCGGAATCCACGGATGCGAGCGCAGCTTCCGCACCTGGCGGCGGACGTTTTCCTCGAGGTTCGAGAAAGAATGGAACTGCTCGGGCGATACCGCCGAGGCGCCGGTCTCGCGTTCGAGTCTCGCGAACAAATCGGCATCCTTGAATGTCAGCATGCCGCAATCGGTGTGGTTGATGATCATCACTTCGTTCGTGCCCAAAAGCTGTTGCGAAATCAGCAGCGAACGGAGCGCATCCTCCGTTACCACGCCGCCCGCGTTGCGAATGATGTGCGCGTCGCCGGTTTTTAGGCCAAGCATGGGTTCGATGGTGAGTCGCGCGTCCATGCACGCCACGATGGCAATCTTCCGCGCCGGCGGTATGGGCAACTTCCCGAGGTTGAAGTTGCTCGCGTAGGTCTCATTGGATTTCAGTGCTTCGTCGATGGCTCCCATCTGCGGCCTCCTTTCGATTTCGAGGTGAACCGTGCGCCATACTAACACGGCGAGGTCACCTCGGGAGGGGCGGGCGGCTCTGGGGCCGCAAAATAGCCGTGCGGCTCCGCACAGGCCAACAAAACAACGGCCCGGTTGCCCGGGCCGTTGGCGACCCAAAGATCAACATTGTTTCGGCCAGCGAAAATGCGGCGCTAGCGGTGCTGGGATTGGTCGTGCCCGTTGCCGCGATTTTCCTGCTGGCGTGCTGGCGGCACGGAATTCCGCTGTGGCTGCTGCCTGGGAGCGGGCTGCGCGCGATTGGGGTTGCGGTTGAGCGGCGGATGGACGTCGTACATTTTGTCGTGCGCTTGCGCGGGCGGCGCGTAACGGTAATTGCGCTGCTCGTTCTGGCGGTAATTGTTGTATGGATTACCGCGGTTTTGCTGTCCGTTTTGCGTGCTGCTGGATTGCGGCGGAATTGGATTTTGGCGGAGCCGGTAATTCGGCTGCGCGGCCGGAGTTTGATTGCGTTCGGCCGGCGCTTGCGTTCTGTTCTGGCCGGGCGGCGGTTCGAACGGCCGGAAGCCTCCTTGCGAGGGTTGCTGCGGCCGGTTCGCGTTGTTTTCGGGTGAGGGATGCGCCTGCGGAGTCGCGCCACGCGGAGCCGTGGGCTGGCTGAATTCGCGGCTGTCGTTGGTGTACTGCGGGCGGCCGCGATCGGGATTTCCAGCCGCGGGAGGCATTCGGACGACCACGGGCCGCCGATCGATCGGGACGGCCGGCTTGGCGTTGGAAATGCGCGCGCGTGCTGAGACGTAACTGGCGCGGGTAGGAGCAACGGGGGTCGCTTCCGCGACGCGAGCCCGCTCGATCTGCTCCGTTTTTACGCGAATCATGCCCTGCGATACGGGCCGCGCGTTGACGAACGTGTCGCGCTGCACCACGGTGACAGCGCGTTCGTTCCGCGCGTATGTGTAATTCACGTTCGTCACGTTGCGATTGATCACCACGGTGTTGTACACGTTGGTCACTTGGGTCACGTTTACCACGCGGGTGTTGGTGATGTTCACGTTCTGGACGTAGCGCGGGCTGCAACGATACGCGGGAACGTACACGTCGCGCGGGCCCAGGGGAAACCAGGCGACTCCGGTCATGCCGCCGCCAAACGACAGCGAAACGCTCCAGCTGGCTCCGCCGACGAAGGCGACGAGCGCCGGAGCGTACACCGGGCGAACGACGCGCGGACCGGGTACCCATGCCCAATGGCTGCGGACGAAGCACCAACGGCCATAGTGAAAGGGGGCAAAACCCCACGGCTCATCGTCAACCCAGGTCCATCCCCACGGCGCGATGTAAACCCAATGGCCCATGCGATAGGGCGCCCAGCCAACCGCGACCTGCGCAGGCACCCAGACCATGCCGTAATCGGGATCGGCTTCCCAGCGGCCATAATTGTCGAGGTCATAATAGCCATCGACGTCTCGCGATACGTAGCGCGCCGATATCGAGGCGTTTTCACGCTGATCGCGATCCTGGCACCAGGCCTCGAAGTCGCTGAATCCGGGCAATGGCTGCGCGTCGTAGCTGAGTTCATTCGTGCCGCCGAGGATGTACTCCTGGCCGGCCGGAAGAACCCACGAATTGCCGCCGCCGGTTGCTTGCACTTCGCCCTCGCGGACCACGACGGTCGTCGTGCTGCTGTCCGGATCAGTGGAAATCAAATATTCACCGGCGCGCGTGAGGGTTAGCGCCACGTTGGGCGTATCAAACTCGTAGTCGTCGCCGGGCGCCAGCCGCCGGAGATGCACTTCGATCGTTCCCTGCGCCAACTGGATCTGCGCGGTGCGATCGTCCAGAGTCAGAAAGGAAATGCCGGTCTCGCTGGAAAGCCGGATCGCTGTGCTTTCAATATGCACTTCTCCGCGAGAGTCTCGGTCTGACCACAGGTTGTCACCTGTGGTCAGCGGGCGATTGGGATCGGCCTGCACCCAATTCTGATCGCCGGAAACCTGATAGGAGATCGAGCCCTGCATATAGTTGAGCCGCGCCACGCGATCGGGCGGATCGGCTTGACCGTCGTCTTGCGCGAACACGGGATGCGCCAACGACGCGGAAACAGCCAAAAGCAACACCAAGGGAAGGGAACGCCAGAAAGCGTTGCTCATCGCCACGACTCCTTTGGACAGATGCTCCTTTGATACCACAGCAACTCGTCTGCTCCAATGAACGGCAGCGATCCATGTAAACCATGCGATAACACGTGTCGTGGACATCGTCTGCTCCTGCTGATTCAACACCGAAGCGCGATGTGAGTTTCGCAAACGAGATACTGCCCCTGTGTTTCGTCCCACGAAATTCCTTCTCATGCGCCACGGCCCCGATTTTCTCGGGGCCGCAGTTGTCATCGCCAGTTACGCAAACTTATCGCCGTCCGCCGCCGTGCCCGCCGCCACCGCCACGACCGCCGCCACCATGGAATCCACCACCACCGCCACCGTGAAATCCGCCGCCACCTCCGCGATAGCCGCCACCACCGCCAAATCCACCGTGCGGAGCACTATACCCTCCGCGAGGTCCTGAGTATGCGCGTGGTGCGCTATAGCCACGAGGCGCGCCGTAGTTTCCGCGCGGACCTGCGTAGCCGTAAGGTGAGCCGTACCGCCCCGGATACCCGCCTCGCGGCTGCACGATCGGCTGATGCATGTTCAGCGGCGGACGATAGGAGCGGCCATTTGAGTAGCCGCCGCGATACGGGCTTGCTTGGCCCGGATAGCCGCGCGGGCCGAATCCGCCGGGCGAGGAATAGCCGCCGCCATAGTAGCCGCGGCCAGAAAATCCCCGGCTCGCTCCACGGGGTTGCGGCGTGAAGCGCTGCCAGCCACCGCGATTGGCATTTGCGGAGCCAAACGAGGGCCCATTGGCGCGGTTGCCGAAAGATTGGCGCGCGTTGTTGGTTGGCCCGCGATTGCCCTGGAACCCGTGAAAGCCCGGATTTGCGCCGCGGGTATTCTGAAAGCCGAAATTGCGGCCAGCACCGTTGCCCGGCGCGCTGCGATTCAAGCCGCGCGCATTCATGCGATTACCGCCGGTGAAGAAATGCTGAGATGCCGGCGTCGCCGTCCGGAAATTGCGTGGATCGGCGGCGCGGCCCGTTGGGCTGTAGCTCGCACGCGACGGCTGAAACGGCATGCGTCCACCGATCATCCGCGCTTGCCGGAATTGCGATGCGCTCATGCGCGGCTGATGCACCGGCACGGATTGGCGTCCGAAGTCGCGTCCGGACATGGATGAAAATCCGGCGCGAACGCGATCGTTGCGAAACGCCTCGTTGAAGTTGGAGAATCCGCGGCCGTCGCTCCTCAACGGCGCGAAACCGTCATGGAAGCGGTCGTCTCGAAAGCCATCGCGGATGTCGTCGAAGCGATAGTCACGGCCCCAACGTCCCCACCACGGGTGATACCAATCGCCCGGCCCGCACGGCAGCCATCCAACGCTTGCAAAGCCGTACCCGAAGCCAAAGCCCACTCCGAAGCCCCATCCGCCACCGCCCCAACCGAAAAAGGAGACGTACGCAGGCGCCCAAACCGGATAGTAGAAAGGATCGTAATAGACAGGCCCTGGCCACCAGACCCAGCTTCCGCCGTAGACGAACCAGCGGCCGTAGTGATAGGGCGCCCAGCCCCACGGCTCGTACGAAACCCACGTCCATCCGTAATACGGCTCCCACACCCAGCGACCGTAGCGGTACGGCGCCCATCCAGGGCCTTCCGCCGGAATCCACACGGGACCGTAATCCGGCACCTCTGACCAAGTGCCGTAGCCATCGAGATCGCCTGAGCCGGTGTAGTAGGGATCGGTTTTGCGCCAACTTTCCGCGTTTTCGATTTTGTTGTTGCGCTCGTTGTTCCAGTTGTCCCAGGCATCTTCGGCAGGCGCGGTGGAAATCTTGTACTCGGGATTATCCGTGCCCGCCACGGTGATCAACTGGCCGGCATCGACGTGCGTGCTGCCCTGGGGAGTGGAAACGTCCGCGGAGCCTTCGCGCACGGTGATTTCGGTTTCCGCGTCGGAATTGACCAGAATGCGGAATTCGCCGGGTCCGTTTGGATGAACCGACGAATTCGGGGTGTCGATTTCCGGGGTCGCCTGCGCATCCTTCAACACGGTATACGTGGCCAGGCCCTGGCCAATCTGCACCTGAATATTATTGCGATTGAGCTGGGCGATTTTTGCGGTGGTACTGGCGGACATTCGCAAAATATCCGCGTAATCGAGCTCGATTTCCGCGCGGCCGTCCTGTCCAGTGTTGATGCGGTCTCCGACGGCGACCGGCGTGTTGACAATGGCGGGAACCCAATCGCCGTTGTCGCCGCGCTGCGTGGAGACGCTTCCCGCGACATAACTGACGCGGGCCATGCCCGGCGCGTTCGGATCGGCATCGGTAGTGACACTCGATTGACCGGAGTTGGGCGGCTGCGGGCCTGACTGGTCCTGGGCATGGGTGGGAATAAGAGTGAGGGCGAATGCCGCCGCCGTGAATAGAACGAGTAGTCCTCGCATCGCCTGCCTCCTGCCGCACCCAAGACCTAAAACGCCGAACTGAGGCATTGCAGGACCGCTGCCAAACGGGCGACTCGCGGTCGTTGTAATCCTATTAAAACCAACAGATTACGGGACCCGCGAAGAAGTAAATCTCCGCGATTCGTCGTGGCCTGGTGGATTTGGCGCGACCGTGGTGGTTTTCAGCCACCGTGAGGCGTTTCGGGAGTCGGCGCGGCGGCGGGGTCTGACGCATCGTCGGCATCTGCTACGCCCATCTTGGAGAGGCGATAGCGCAGCGCATTGCGGGAAAGGCCAAGGGCGCGCGCGGCCTGCGATTTATTGCCGTTGGAGCGCCGCAACGCTTCGCGGATGATCTCGTCCTCCCACTTTTCCAGAGTCATTCCCGGCGGGAGGACCGGAGCGGCGGTCGCGGCGGCGCGCCGCGCGGGCGATTCCGAATCGAAGTGGATGTCACTCGCGTCGAGAGAATCGCCGGCGGCGAGCGTGGCGGCGCGCGTGATGATGTTCTCCAGTTCGCGCACATTTCCCGGCCAGTGGTAATCGATCAACTTGCGAAGGGCTTCCGGCTTGAGCTTTCGCACCGGCTGGTTCGATTCGCGCGCGAATTTTTCGAGGAAAAAGGTGGCCAGCGCCGGAATGTCTTCCTTATGGTCGCGGAGGGGAGGGATATCGATGGCTACGACGTTGAGCCGGTAGTACAGATCCTCGCGAAACGCGCCTTCTTCGATCGCGGCGCGCAGGTCGCGATTGGTGGCGGCGATCAGGCGCACGTCCACTTTCAGAGTCTTGGTCCCGCCGAGGCGCTCGAATTCACGGTCTTGCAGGACGCGCAAAAGCTTGACTTGCGTGGCGGGAGGCACGTCGCCGATTTCGTCCAGAAAAAGGGTGCCACGGTCGGCCAGCTCGAACTTTCCCGGTTTGCTCGCGGTGGCGCCGGAAAACGCGCCTTTTTCATAGCCGAAAAGCTCGCTTTCGAGAAGATTTTCGGGAATGGCGGTGCTGTTGATTTTGACGAACGGGCCGGCGGCGCGCTGGGAATGCTCGTGGATGGCGCGCGCGATCAGGTCTTTTCCAACGCCGCTTTCTCCGCCGAGCAATACGGTGGCATTGGTGGCGGCAACGCGCTCGACCAGCGCGAGAACGGCTTGCATCGGGCCGCTCTGTGCCACCACGTTTTTATATTCATAGCGTTTGCCCAGCGCTTCGCGGAGAGCGCGATTTTCGTCGCGAAGCTCGCGCGCGGCGAGCTCCTTGCGAATCACCAGGACCAGCTCGGCGAGCGAGAACGGTTTGAGTACGTAATCGGCGGCGCCCGCTTTCATCGCTTCGACGGCGGCCTCGACGGTGCCGTAGGCGGTCATGATGATAACGGGAAGATCGGAATTGATGCGCTTGAGCGCCTGCAGGAAATCGACGCCGGTCATGCCCGGCAGCTTGAAATCGGAAAGAACGAGGTCGAATTCCTCCTTGCCAGCCAATTGGAGTCCAGATTCGGCTGTTTCCGCGGTGTGCACGCGAAATCCTTCGTCGGCGAGCTGCAATTCCAGTAAGCGGCGCAGTTTCGGCTCGTCTTCCACGACGAGAATGGATGGCTTTGAGTCGCTCATTTTCGCGGTGGCTCGGAGGGGATAAATACGCGGAAGCGTGCGCCGCGAGCCGAATCTTCCAGGCGAATCGAGCCGCCGTGCTCGTCGAGAATTTTGGCGACGATGGCCAGCCCGAGTCCGACTCCGTCTTTCTTGGATGTGAAGAACGGGTTGAAAATTTGCTCGCGCATTTCAGGAGGAACTCCCGGGCCGCTATCTTCCACGACGGCGGATACTCCGCGAAGGCCATTTGATGTGTCGGGCGAAATAGCGAGTTTTAGCGTGCCGCCGGCGGGATGACTGCCGTCCATTGCTTGAAAGGCGTTCTGGATCAAATTGATGAAGACGCGCTCGCAAAGCTGTTCATCCACCATGATGTCGGGCAAGCCCGGCGTGTACTCGCGTTGCACTTGCACCTGCGAGTGCGGATACTGGCGCTCGACCGATTCGAGGGCGCGATCCACGATGGCGGAGATTTGATGGGGGCGCGCTTCGATCCGCACGGGCCGCGCGAAATCGAGGAAACGCGCGACCAGAGCGTTCAAGCGGTCCACTTCCGATGAAATGTAGCCGGCCAGTTCGGCGGCGAGCGGCTGGGCGTCGTTCAATTTCTGCGAGAGCATTTCCGCCGAGCCTTTGATCACGCCCAGCGGATTGCGAATTTCGTGGGCGAGGCCCGCGGACATTTGGCCGAGGGCGGCCAGGCGTTCGGAGCGGCGGGCTTCGGCTTCGACGCGGCGCAATTGCGTATTGGTTTCCTCGAGGGCCTGCGAAAGCTCCTGATAACGTTTCACCTGCTTGCGATTTTCGACGACGAAGCGATTTACGAGCATCGCCGCGAGGAAGAAAAAGAGGATGCGGATGGCGAGAAGCTCGGCGGAATCGGCGGTCAGTTCGTACTCTTGCAGCGCGGGATACAGATACGAGCAATACGCCGCGGAGGCCAGAGCGGTCCAAAGCAGAGTGCCGATCGGTCCGTAATAAATGGCGGCCGTGACGATGGGGACGAAAAAGATCGGCCAATAGCTGCTGTTAATGGCGAGTCCGCCGGTGTGATCGAGCAAAAGCGCGGCAAGCAGAATTTTGAGAAGAACCGCGTAGGCTGTACCGCGCTTCGGCAGGGCGGCGACAATCGACCCTTCGAAAAGTTGGAACACGGCGAAGCCGAAAAGTATGAGCTGTTTGTGAATTTCGTGGATGGGCGGCAGGAACGCCAGTCCGAGAACGAACAGGACCCAGACCACGTCGATCCAATCGACGGCGGCGCGCTTGCGGTCGAAGCTTCCCCGAGCAATATTCGGGCGTGATTTTTCCATCTGCGAATCTCGCCCGACTTTAGCACGAGAAATTGGGGAGGGCGAAAACGGCTGCAAAGAGGGTGCGGATTTGTGTCGATCTAACGGCAGGGCGGCGCTTTGTTTTGAAAGACTTATGGGCTGTTTAGATTGACAGGGTGTGTCGATCTGGCGATCCCAATTGTCGTGGCCGATTGAGGGTTGCGCCGGTGCGGAGACGCAAAACGCCGCACGCTCATCATTGGGAACGAGAGGAACGCATTCCCCTGACGGTTGCGAGCCGCAGCGGCTGCGTTCATCGCGTTCGGCGGCGAATTTTTCGAGTTCAGACAGCATAGCGAACCGACGTTAACAGAATGAGGGCGCGGAGGGCTACTGTCCTGAAGTACAGCATCGCGCGAGGACTTTTTATGTGAATGCTGCGAGGGCCGAAAAACTAGCGGGAGAGGAGAAGTTCGGCTTCGGCGAGAAGCGGCTCGGAATTAGCGGCCAAGGCGCGGCGAACGGCGGAATCGAGGCTCCAGCCGACGAGCAGAACGGACGGAGCAGCGACGCGGGGCAGAGAATTCAGTTCACCGAGCGTGGCGCACTGGACGGCCTGCTCCGGTGAAGTAGCGCGGGAGATAACTGCTGCGGGAATCTCCTGAGGCAAGCCCGCTGACAGAAGCCGATTGCGAAGGCTTTCAAAATCGCGTCCGGGCATGTAGATGACGAGGGTCGAGTCCTCGCGTGCGAGCGCTTGCCAATCGCGTTCGGTCGGCCCGTCGTTGCCGGCGGCGTAATGATTGGTGACGATGACGACGCGAGCCGATTTTCTGCGATCCGTGAGCGAGGCGCCGAGCGCGGCCGCGGCAGCGAGGCCTGCGGTGACGCCTGGAACCACCTCCCACGGAATGCCGGCGGATTCGAGCGCGTCGATTTCTTCCGCGAGGCGACCGAATATGGCCGGATCGCCGCCCTTCAGGCGCAGGACGACGAGGCCCCGGCGGGCGCCTTCGATCATGCGGGAATTAATTTCGGATTGCGTGGCGCCCTTCGCGCCGCAACGTTTGCCGACGTTGACAATCTCGGCGCATGGATTGGCCAGGGCGAGAATTTCCGGCGGGACGAGATCGTCGTGAAGGATCAGAGCGGCGCGAGCGAGCAGCTTTTGCGCCTTGACGGTGAGCAAGTCGGGATCGCCCGGGCCGGCACCGACGAGATAGACTTTGCCGTTTTCGATCATGGCTTGACTGCGCTCATTGCGGCGGCGTGACGATCACTCGGATACGGCCTCGGGAACGGGACCGGGAGCCGCATCGCGGACGACAGCTTCGACGGGGGACCCGGCGAGTTGGGCGCGGAGTTCCTCGTCGCTGAAACGCGCGAAGTAAGCGCGAAGATTTTCACCCGGCGCGCGTTCGGCCAGGTAGGTTTTGAGCAGGCGCGAAATGGCGTCGGGAACCTCGGTGGCAAAGCAACGATAGCCCACCGGGCGGGCGAGACGCTGATGCGCGCCGACGGCTCCGCCGAGCGAGAAATAGTAGGCGTCCAGCATCTCCTTGCCGGATTTCAGCTTCTTGCCCTCGAGTCCGATATCAGCGATCCAGTGCTGGCCGCAGGAATTGGTGCAGCCGGTCACGTTGAGCTTGATCTGCTGATCGAATTCGGGAACGCGCTCTTCGAGCTCTTCGATAAGCCAGCGCGTGTAGCTTTTCGTCTCGGTGATGGCCAGCTTGCAGAACTCCGTGCCGGTGCAGGAAATGGCGCCCCGGCGGAAAGGAGAAGCCGCGATGGGAAGGCCGGCGGCTTCGAGCTCACGGGCAACGGTTTCCGTCGCGCGATCGGGGATGTTTACGATCAACAGATTCTGCATGTTGGTGGTGCGGACATCCGATGTGCCGAAGCGTTCGGCAAGGTCGGCGACGAGGCGCATTTGATCCGGCGTGATGCGGCCGCGCAGGACGGAAGCGCCGACGTAGCAAAGGCCGGGCTGCTTCTGAGGGTAGATACCGACATGATCGCGAAAGACGTCCGCCGGCGGGTGCTCTTCGGCGGCCGGCTCAAGTTCGAAGCCGATGCGGCGGTGGAGCTCATCGAGGAATTTTTCGGGCGTCCAGCCGAATTTCAGGAAGAGATATTTCATGCGGGCACGCTTGCGATGCTCGCGAAGGATGTTCGCGTCGCGGAAAATCTCCACGATGCCGCGAACAACCGCGACGGCTTGCTCCGGGCGAACGAAGCAGTTGAGCCGCGCGGCGAGGAAGGGTTCGGTAGCGAGTCCGCCGCCCACGCGAACGGAGAAGCCGACGTCGCGCCGGCCGTCGTGGTGGCGATGCAGGGCGGTGAGGGCGATATCGTTGATTTCGGGATACGAGCACCAGACCGGGCAGCCGGTCATGCAAATCTTGAATTTGCGCGGGAGATCGTAAAATTCGGCCTGGCCGCGGACGACGCGGGCTGCTTCGAGCAGAAGCGGCGAGGCGTCGTAGATTTCGTCAGCGGCAACGCCGGCGAGCGGGCAGCCTGTCATGTTGCGCACCGTGTCGCCGCAGGCGCCCTTGGTGAAAAGCCCGACGGCCGCGAACGTATCGATTACTTCCGGAATCGACTCGATGGTGAGCCAGTGGAGCTGGATATTTTGGCGAACGGTGATATCGGCGACGCCGCGGCAGTGGCGGCTGGAAACATCGGCAATGGTGCGGAGCTGTCGGGAGGTCAAAAGGCCGTTGGGCAAAGCGACGCGCAACATGAAATAGGGCGAGGATTTGCCTTCGCCGCCGACGCCGCCGACGGCCCCGCGGCCGTCGCCCTGCGTGTAGATGCCCCACCAGCGGAAGTAGAGGCTCCACTCCGGAGGGATCGAGTCGCGGCCGGTGCGGGCGAACTCGCGGATCTCGTCAAGCGCCTGCCAAGGATTCTTGGCTTGTTTCAGGCGCTCGGTACGCTGCGCCGCCGTCTCCTTGGCCGGAACATTTTGGCCGTTGCTGCTCACTCGTTTCTCCCCTACGCCGTGGCGGAAAAAGCTTCAAAAACAAAAAGCCCGCGTGCCAGACTCTTGCTGGCCAGCGGGCTGATGAATCCGTTTAATTGCTGTCTGACTACGCGGATCGCACACCCACGCCGGCTGCGCCTATACAACAACAGGAGCAGCGGATGCAGACCCCGGAGTGGGAAACGTGATCCACGAGAGAAATTGTATCTCCCCGAATGAGTCGGGTCAAGGGCGTCTTGCCGGATGGCGCAAAGCTCGAAATGACAGTAAGTTTCGGCTCCCGAAAACACTATAAGAAGCGTGCGAGTGGAAACGCTGACACGCGGGTTTAATCGGAAGGACGATGTTGCAACGGGCGTGGCGAGACGGCCAGATCCCAGCCTGGCGACCGTTACTGCATTTTCTGGAACTTCCAGCATGGCCAGCGGAAAAGTAAACGAAGGGCGAGGCAAGCCGTCGAACGATCCGATGAACCGGGGCGCTGAACCAACAGACGAAGACTTGCTCGCCCAGATGATGGCGGGGAGCGAGGAAGCGTTCGTACGGCTGTACCAGCGGCGGCAGCCCGCGATCTACCGATTCGCGCTGCATATGAGCGGAAGCGCGGCGGTGGCGGAGGACGTAACGCAGGAAGTGTTCATGGCGATCATTCGGGACGCGAGCCGGTTCGATCCAGCGCGAGGAACCCTCGCAGGCTTTTTGTACGGGATTGCACGCAATCATTTGCGGAAACGATGGGAACAAGAGCATCGCTTCGTGGCGCTTGATGAGGATGCGGATGAGGAGCGCGCGCTCGTTTCGATGCGCGGGAATGGTTTCGCGCCCCCTGTGGAGAATCAGGGCGATGACTTGGGACGCCTGAGACGTGCGATCGGCACGTTGCCCGAAAATTATCGCGAGGCGCTGGTGCTCTGCGATTTGCAGGAGATGAGCTACGAAGAAGCGGCATCCGCGCTGGCGTGTCCGGTGGGGACGGTGCGGTCGAGGTTGCACCGAGCGCGGGCGCTGCTGCTGGAGAAATTGAGCGACGAGAGACGTCCACGGAGAGCGGCGGTAGGCGAGTGAGCAAGGAGCGTTTGGCGATGGATTGTGATCGTTTCCGGGAATATTTGGCGGACGTGGACCGGCCGGGAGTGCTGACGCGGGAGATTTGTGAGCAAGTGTTCGCGCACGCGGAGGAGTGCGGAGATTGCGCGGAGATGCTCACGCGATCTGAGGCGCTCGATTCGGAACTACGCCGGCTGGCGGCAAACGATGGTCAATTGCAGGCGCCATCGCAGCTTGAAAGCCGGCTGATTGCGGTGTTTCGCGAGCGGCGGGCCAGCAGGCGACGTGGAGCGGCATGGCGATACGCATCGGCGATATCGATCGCCGCAGTCCTTGTGTTGGCGATCGGGCTTCGGATGAGCCGGTCGCGTACGGGTGGCGGAGCTCTGCCGGAGATGACGATAGGGAAGCCGCTGGTCACGGTCAAGCCGACGATGCAGGCGGCGAAGGGACTGTCAAGCGCTCATGCGACGCGGCCAACGCCGCGGAGCAGCGCGAGGCAGGTTGAAGCAGCGGAGAACTCGAGAGCTGCGGGGCCTTCGAGCAATGTGGTGGATGCCGAGAACGAAAACGGGTTTATAGCGCTATCGGACGTTGACGAGGCGGCGCCGCTCGATGACGCAGCGGTGGTACAGGTGGAGATGCCGCGCGCGGCGCTGGCGTCGTTTGGGTTGCCCCTGGAGGCGATGGAGGGCGGCGGGACGGTCCGAGCGGATTTGATCGTGAGCGCGGATGGAACACCACAGGCAATTCGGCTCGATTCACAGGATGAGACCGGTGCGGTAGAACATAACTCGGAAGCGGTGGGAGGAAACCGATGAGGATACGTAACATTTGCGGTGCGGCGTGCGCGACGATTCTATGCGCCGGATTGGCGGCAGCCGGTATGGCGCGAGGTCAATCGACCGCGCCGCCGAACGCGCCGGGGCCGGATCAAAACGTGCTTTTCGTGCGAACAGGGCCGGACGCGGGTGGTCCTGGCGACGCGCTGGATTTTGTCGGCTTCGAGGCCGGGCTGGGCGGCAAGACCGTCACGGGCGCTCCGTTCACGGCAACCATTAGCGTGAATCAAACACAGACACTCGCGGACGGCAACGAAATTAACCGGACGACGACGGGCACCATCGCGCGGGACAGCCAGGGGCGCATCCGGCGCGACATGACGCTGCCGGCAATTGGGCCGTTCGCGACGGCAAGCCAAGGCGCGCCTCACGTGATCTTCATCAACGATGTGGTGAGCGGGACGCAATACATCCTCGATCCCGAGCGGAAGATTGCGCACGAAATCCGCTTGATGCGGTTTGGCAAACGCCTGCGGATCAGGCAGGGAAACAATCCGGCTGCGAACGTGCGGCCAAACGTCACGACCACTTCGCTCGGCACGCAAACAATCAACGGAGTAGAGGCGGAAGGAACGCGCTACACTCGGACCATTTCGGCGGGCCAGATTGGCAATGAGAAGCCGATCGTGATTACGACGGAGCGATGGTATTCGCCGGACCTGCAAATGTATGTCCTGACGAAATCGACGAATCCGCTGAGCGGAAACAGCGTGCGCCAATTGACGGATATTCAGATGGGCGAGCCCGATCCGTCGCTATTCCAGGTGCCGCCGGATTACACCATCAAGAAAGGCGGCATGGTGAGGATTCGCCGGCGAGTACGGATGGGAGCGGGCGTTGGCGGCCCGCAGATTCAGGTGCCGGATGGTCCGGACCTTCCACCTCCGCCGCGGAATTAGATCGCACAGCGATTTTCCTCCGCAGTCATGTGCCTGCGAACGAGAATCCATCCCACACGCCTCGATCGCAGGCACATCCCCCCACTGGCGCGCGTGGGATAGGAACTTGCGTCTTTTCTTTTCGCGTGGAGCGATGTTTTTCCGATTCGGCAGCAACTCGCTCGCAGGAGGACCTGAATTTTGGCCCCGGCCTACACGTTCAGCAAATTTTTAAATGAGCTGCCGTGAACGAGTGCAGTTGCTTGACATTCGCGGCGCGGCGCGAGATATTCGCCCCGCCCCGATAGCGGGGCTGCTTCACAACTACTAACGGCAGTTGGCTCGCAGGACGAGAGCTGCCCACCTGGATACGAACTGAGATTCGCATCCGGAGGAGGGCCTAAATGAGCAGAAGATTCGTGTCCGTGTGTGTGCTGGCGTGCGCCGGAGTCGCCAGTCTTTCGGCAGGCTGGACGGAGCGCAGTAATCCCCGCCGTTTTCCCCGGGAAATTCCAAAGGTGCAAGCGAAATCGCGGGCCATTGCGCGCCTGCCGCGTGACCGCGCGAAGGATGCGCCGCGGCCATTGCCGCTGAATCTTGCGGCGGCGACGATCGAATGCGCGGCATCGCGCGGGTGCGCTGCTCCGCTTGCGCTGCCGATGACGTTCGAGCCCAACGTGGGGCAATTTGCCCCGCGCGTGAACTACGTCGGACGCGGAGGGGGAATTTCGCTGCTGCTGACGCGAAATGGAATGGATGTGACGTTCGGAAATCCACTCGCACAAAGAGGACCGCGGAGCACGAGGGCAATACAGGTGCGATTCGGATGGGCGCGAACGGCGCGCGGGCGGACTTCCAATAAGGATTTGCGCTTCAGATGGCGCGGCGAAGGACGCGTGAGGGCGGTCAGCAACTATTTCATCGGACAGAAGCCGGGCGAGTGGAGAACCAACGTGCCGCACTTCGCGCGTGCCGTGGGCCGCTCAGATTCGGGCAACCGCATAGGTATCAGGGTTTACGGAACCGGCGAAAGAGTCGAATACGATTTGCGCGTGGAGCCGGGGGAGGATGCGTCGAAGCTGAGGCTTCGTTTTCCGGGCGCGGCGGTCACGTTAGAAAACGGACACCTAAACTTCCGCGTGGGCGATCAGAGCGTACGGATGGGGCGGCCGAGGGTTTACGAGGAGTTGCGAGACGGACGGCGAAAAATCACGCGCGGCGAATACGTGATCGAAGCGGATGGATCGGTTGGATTCAAAATTGGGCCGCACGATCCGGCCGCAACGCTGGTGGTCGATCCATCTTTGAGCGTGAAGTACGCGACGTTTCTCGGAGGTTCGGGGAATGAAACGGCGGGCAACGTGGCGGTCGATTCGAGCGGAAAAGTTTACGTCAGCGGCGTAACGAACTCAGCGACGACATTTCCCGAGGCCGGCGCGACGAGCATAGGGCCGGTGCTGGGCGCATCCGCGTTTTACGTGGCGAAGATCGATCCGACGGCGACGGGAGCGAATTCGCTGGTTTATCTGACGTTTTTAGGCGGAAGCGGAACCCAATCGGGCGGATTGATCGCGCTGGACAGCACCGGCGACGTGGCGCTCACGGGAACGACGACATCGGCGGATTATCCGGTGACCGGATCGAGCCAGCCGACGAACGGGCTGACCAGCGGCGACGGGAATGACGCCGTCGTGAGCGAAATTAATGCCGCGGGAAATCAGCTGAATTTTTCGGCGTATTTCGGAGGCAGCGGAAGACTGTCGGCGAATGGCACGGGCGGGATTGCGGTCGATGCGACGGGCAAGGTTTACGTTGCGTCGGACGTGCAGCCGAGCGCGGCCGATCCTTCGTCTCCCGATTTGCCGGTTACGGCGGGCGCGTTTCAAACGGGTTGGGATGGCGAAACTAGTGACGCGTTTCTGGCTGTGTTCTCGCCGCCGGCACAGACGGGCGGCGCGCCGAGCCTGATTTATTGCACGTATCTGGGCACCAACTCGGCCGGGCCGGTGATCATCGGCGGCATCGCCGTGGATTCGAGCGGAAACGCATACCTCGGAGGATCGACTTCGAACGCAGCGAATGGTTTCCCGGTGCGGAACGCGCTTCAAAGCGCGTACGGCGGCGGCAGTTCGGACGGGTTCGTGATGAAAATCGCGCCGGCCGGAAACGGATCGGGCGACCTGGTGTACGCGACGTTGCTGGGCGGAAGCGGAATGGACGAAGTGCTGGCGATCTCGCTCGATTCGAGTCTGGCGCCGAAAGCGTACGTGACCGGCGAGACGCAGTCGCCCGACTTTCCGATTACAGAGGCGAGCGCGTACCAGACGAAACTCCGCGCCAATCCGCTGATCAGCGGGTCGGCCAATGCGTTTCTGGCCGTGATCGCGCAGGATGCCGTTTCCGGGCAGAGCTCGCTGGCCTACTCAAGCTACCTCGGTGGATCGGGTACGGATGCGGGGCTGTCGATCGCGGTCGCGGCGCCGGCGAGCGTGTACGTTGCCGGCCAAACCAACTCGGCGGATTTTCCGTGGCGCGCCAACCTGCAGCCGTTTAATGGCAGCGTGGTCGCGTTTCTCGCGAAATTCGATCCCACATCTTCCGGCGCCGCTTCCCTGGCGTACGCAACGGCTTTGGGCGGCACGCCGCCGCCGGGCGGAACGGTGATCGCTGCAGCCCGTGGGGCGGCGGCGACCGGGACCGGGCAAGTATATGTAACGGGCGACACGACGGCGGCCGATTTCCCCACGGCGATCACCACCTCGGGTGCAGCGAACGGCTTTCAGCAAAGTTGCGCAAGCTGCCAGGAAGCGACATCGAGCGGCGATGCGTTTCTTTTGGCAATCGCGGAGAGCACCACCGCCGAGCCCAGCGTTTATTTCAACACCGGCAGCGAAAATTTCGGATCTTCCGATCTCGGCTCGACGCTTTCCGGGCAGCCCATCGCCGTTTTGAATGGCGGCGAGCAGAATCTGACGATCTCAGATATTGAAGTGCTGGGGCCAAACGCCGCGGACTTTTCGACGGTGGGGCAAGCCACATGTATCGGCACTTCGATCTCGCCGGGGCCTACGCCGCAGTGTTCCATGGATGTGGCGTTCACGCCTTCGATCGGCGGACCGGAACAAGCATTTCTGGCAGTGATAGACAACGCACCGGGGAGCCCACAGTTGCTGGAATTGAAAGGAACGGGAGACGCGCCGCACGCGCAGGTCTTGCCCGCAAGCCTCTCCTTTGGAGACCAGCCGGTGAATACCGTGTCGGCCGGACAGATCGTGACGATCACGAACACGGGAAATGAAAATTTGACCATGACCGGCGAGGTATTTTCGCCCGTGGGAGCGCCGTTCCAATCGCAAGACATCACGTGCGATTTTCCGCAGTTCGGCTGGACGCTGGCGCCGGGCGCGAGCTGCACGATGATGATCGCCTTTGCGCCTACGTCGACTGGCCAGGCGCAGGGGCAGGTGCAAATACTGGACAATTCGGATTTTCAGTCTGGCGCGCAGCAGGTGGTGAACTTGTCGGGCAACGGCGTGACTCCCGCGCCGCTGGCGGTCCTGAACCCGAACGCGCTGACATTCGGCAGCACGCTAGTTGGCTCGTCAAGCGCGCCGCAAACCGTGACGCTACAAAATCAAGGCAGCGCGGCGCTGGACGTGAGTGCAATCTCCATCGGCGGAACGAACGCGGCCGATTTCGAGATTGCGGATGCCGGAACAACTTGCCCTGTGGCCGGAGGAACGGTGGCCACCGGCGGGCAGTGTACCGTGGCGGTGCAGTTTGCGCCGCAATCGGCGGGCAGCTCAAAAAGTGCAACGCTGAACTTTGTAGATAATGCAGCGGGCAGTCCTCAAACGGTGGCGCTGAGCGGATCCGCGACGAGTCCCGCATCGCTGACTGTTTCGCCCGGAAGCGTGACGTTCGGATCGCAGAGCGAAGGAACGTCGAGCGCGGCACAAATCGTCACGATCACGAATAGCGGCTCGGGAGATGCCGGAGTTTCAGGAATTGCGATCACGGGTTCCGCCGATTTCACGCAGCAGAACGCGTGTCCGCCGGTCCTGACGGCGGGAGCGCAATGTCAGGTGGCGGTGACGTTTGCTCCGGCGGAATCGGCGCGGCCGGGAGCACGGACCGGCACCTTGAAAATACCCGGCGGCAGCCCGGCGAGCGTCGCGCTTTCCGGGACCGCTACGCAAGCCGCGATTTCGTTCACCACCAGCCTAAGTTTCGCCAGCCAACTCGTCGGAACGGCCGGCGCGGCGCAGCCAATTACGATCACCAACAGCAGCAGCGGGAGCCTGGCGGGCGCGCTGGTATTTTCGGCGATCGGCATCGGCGGTGCGAACAAGGCGGATTTCAGCATCATGGCGAATCAGTGCTCGGGTGCCGGCGGAATTGCGCCGGGGGATTCGTGCACGGTGCAGATTGTGTTTCAGCCACAGCCTGCCGCAACGTGCGGCGACGGAGCTACGCGGAGCGCGAATTTGCAGCTATCCGATAATGCTCCGGGAAGCCCGCAGACGATTCTGTTGAGCGGCTTGGCTGCGGATTTTTGCTTAGCCTTTGCGAATGGGCAGCCGGTGACAACGCCGATCCAGCCCGGCCAGACGGCAAGCTATTCGCTGGAAGTGGCTTCGGCCGGGGGATTCGCCGGCAAGGTCAACTTATCGTGTTCCGCTCCCGCAGTTGCTGGAATCGGGCCGTGCGAAATCACTACGAGCCCGGCGACGACTCCCCCGTCTGTGCAGGTCACGCCGCAGGCTGCCGGGAAGTTCACCGTAAGTGTGCCGACTGTGGCGCCGAGCGCGGCCGGCCCCTTCGGATCTTCCTATACAGGCCGCGACGACACGCTGGCCGTACGTTTCGCGTTGCTCATGTGCATGCTTTTGCTGGCGAGCGTTGCCTTCGCGGGACGAGCCGATTGCGATGGCTTGCGCCGGCAACGGCTGGTTCGACTCGTTCAACTGGCCGCCTTGAGTGCGGGATTGGCCATCGCCTTGGTCGCCTGCGGGTCAGGAGGAAGCGACCCGGCATCTGGTCCCGGAACCGCGCCGGGCACGTACACGATCACCGTGACCGCGACAACAACTGGAGCTAACACGACCACCCGCACTGCGTCACTGACACTGACGGTAGAATGATCGTGGCGGGGCAAAATTCGAAAACGAAGGCGGATGGGCGTTAGAATACTTCCACGGCAAGGTCGCGCGGACGCGACCCCGTAGGGATCAGGGTGATCAGGCTCCCGGTGTTTGCTCGGATGACCGCAAGGTCGTCCGAGGTGCTATCGACGACAAGCAGCATGTCGCCGCCCGGCGTGAGCTGCGCCGCCCCGGGCCCTTGCCCGACGGAAATGGGCTTTCCTGCCTGGCGCACGTTGATGGCAACGGGAATCACGTGTCCCGCATCCGCGTCCGAAACGTAGAGCGTTGAACCGCCCGGAGCGAGCATTTCGGATGACGGAGAGCGGCCAAGCAACAGGAAATCGCCAAGTTCATTTGTCTGTGTGTTCATGACCACCAAACCGTGCGCGGTGGCCGAAGAAATGTAAAGCTCGCCGCCATCCGGCTTCAGCAGCAGCCCGCTGGGAGTGCCACCGATCTCCACGTTCGTGAGTAAAACCTTGCGGCGCAGGTCAATCACCGAGATTTCATTTTTCGTTCCGGAGGTGACGAATGCCTTGGAACTATCGGGCAAGATCGCGATTTGCTCCGGGTTCGGCGCCACGCGGATCACGGCGCGCGCCGCGAGGGTAGCGGGATCGAGCAGCGAAACGGTGCCGTCTTCGCGATTCGAAACCAGGAGCAATTTGCCGTCCGGAGAAAGCCGCGCAATCCACGGGCGGCGCCCGGCGCGGGCGCGAGAGACCACTTGGCGCGTGTTGCAGTCGAGTTCAACGACCGTGTTCGAGCCGGACGCAGCTACGTAGGCGCGCGAATGGTCGGGCGAAAAATCGAGCGCGTACGGTTCGGCGCCGACCGGAATGCGCGCGATGATTTTGTCCGTGGTAACGTCCAGCACCCATGCGTAGCCTCCGGCGGCGCTGAGGCCCCACAGTTCCTTGCGGGCGGGATCGGCACGCATGCCTGTCGGATCTCCTCCCACCGGAATCGCTGCGACGGGCAGAAGTTTCACCAGATCAATGGCGGTGATCGTGCCGTCTCCGGTGTTGCTCACGTAGGCCATCATGTGAAGCCCGGGCCGCAGGAAGGAAGGGCGAGGTTCGAGAGCGACTTCGCGAATAGCCAGCACCCCGAGAACGACGAGCAGGGCGACGAGACGATAGTTCGGGCGGGTCTTCATGCGAAATCCGCGCAACAGCCTGCAGGCGGCGTTTCGGGGTGGATCTTGGTCTTTGCAATCATTGACTCGGGAGCCCGCGCGAGGCGCGGCTTGGGGCGGCGCAGGAGGAATGAAGCACGGAATTTCGAGCTGGAGGCGCGGGGCGGAATTGAACCGCCGTTAAAGGTTTTGCAGACCTTTGCCTTACCACTTGGCGACCGCGCCTCAGGCGTCGAATATCATAGCATCGGGCGGGCGAGTGTGCGCCAGCAATTTGAGGCGAAGGGGTCGTCTTCGCGGGATCGCGGACAGGTTTGCGCGCAGTGCGCGTTTCCTATAAAATTTGTTCGCGGGCGATCCGCGCGATTGCGCGAAGGTTCCCGTCCGTATCGACTGCTTTCCACGCACCTCAAGCGAATGCCAAACGAACTCTACGGGGCTACCGTCGAATACGACGTCAGCGACGAATACCACCCCGAACCGCCACCCGCGCCGGAAGTTCCGGCGTGGAAAGACGGCAGCCTGCGGATCGGGATTCATACTTCGATTGCGGGCGACATTGCTCAATCGCTTGACCGCGCTCGCGATTTAGGCGCCAACGCCATGCAAATATTTTCCGCGAGCCCGCGAATGTGGACCCGCGGCATCGGGCGGCTGGCCGCGGCCGATGCGGAGCGTTTCCGCGCGCGTAGGCGCGAGCTGCAGGTTGGCCCGGTGGTGATTCACGGAAACTATCTGATTAATCTGGCTTCGCCGAATCCGGTGCTGCGGGCGCGGTCGGTGCAGGCCTTTCATCAGGAAATCGTGCGGGCCATTGATTTGAGCGCCGACTACCTGGTTGCGCATCCAGGTAGCTTTTGCGATGGGCAAGTGGATGCGGGGATCGCCGCAGTTGCCCAGGGCTTGCGGCAGGCCGCGCGGGGTCTGAAGCTCCGCGATTTGACGATTCTGCTCGAAAACACGGCAGGGCAGGGGAGCTCGATCGGATCGAGGTTTGAGGAGCTGAAATCGATCGTCGAAGCCTGTCCCGAATTGCGGCTGGGAGTCTGCATCGACACGGCGCACACCTTCGCGGCCGGATGGGACATTCGCACAGCCGAAGGATTGGACGGAGCGCTGCGCGATATCGAGCACACCGTGGGACTGGAGCGCGTTGCCGTGGTTCACGTGAACGATTCGAAGGCGGCTCTAGGTTCGCGCGTGGATCGCCACGAGCACATCGGGAAAGGGAAGATCGGCGCGGAGGCTTTCGCGCGGATTTTGAACCACCCCTTGCTGCGCGGCCGCGCATTTATTTTGGAGACGCCGATCGACAAGCCTGGCGACGACCGGCGCAACGTGGCGATGCTCTGGAAACTCGCGGGAAGGCCGATGCCGCGAGTTGCGCGCGCGAACAACGACTCGAAAGCGGCAAAGCCGAAAGCGCCGCGGCGGTTTGTTGCCGGAGGGGCGGCGGCGCGGCACTAGGCGTTCATACCCGTAAATCTAGAGCGGAGAATTTGGTGACGGAATACGACCCGCAGCGGATCGAATCGAAATGGCAGCGAGTGTGGGAAGAAAAGGGTGTGTTCCGCGCCATCGACGGCGATTCGAAACGCGAAAAATATTACGTCCTCGAAATGCTTCCGTACCCTTCCGGCACCCTGCACATGGGCCACATGCGCAACTACACGATTGGAGACGCGGTGGCTCGCTACAAGCGCATGTGCGGTTACAACGTGCTGCATCCCATGGGCTGGGATGCCTTCGGCCTCCCGGCTGAGAACGCCGCCATCAAAAATGGAACGCATCCGCGCACGTGGACGAACGCGAACATTCAGGAATTCCGCCGCGTGCTGCGCCGCTTCGGATTCAGTTACGACTGGCAGCGCGAAATTTCCACGTGCGAGCCTGAATACTACCGCTGGAACCAGTGGTTTTTTCTGCGCATGCTGGAAAAGGGCATCGCCTTCCGCAAAAAGAGCCGCGTGAACTGGTGCCCGGAGTGCCAGACGGTGCTGGCCAACGAGCAGGTGATCGACGGCTATTGCTGGCGCCACGAAACCACCCGCGTGGAAACGAAGGAACTGGAGCAATGGTTCCTGCGCATCACGCAATATGCGGATGAGTTGCTCGACGACATGGCCGAGCTCGCGAAGGGCTGGCCCGAGCGAGTGCTCCTGATGCAGCAGAATTGGATCGGGAAATCGCGCGGCACGCGCGTCCGGTTCGGCGTCGAGGGCGCCCAGACGGGGATCGAGGTTTTTACCACACGCGTCGACACCATCTACGGCGCGTCCGCCTTGGTGATTGCGCCCGGACATGCAAAGCTCGATGAGCTGCTCGCGGGTGTTGAAGGCCGCTCGGAGATGGATGCCCGGATTCAGTCGATGCTGCAGCGCAGTACGAAGGCGGAGGACATTGCCACGGCCGAGAAAGAGGGATTTTTCATCGGCCGGTTCGCGATCAACCCGTTTTCAGGCGCAAAGCTGCCTATTTGGGTTGGAAACTTCGTGCTGGCGGAGTACGGAACCGGCGCGGTGATGTGCGTTCCGGCGCATGATCAGCGCGATTTCGAATTCGCGACGAAATACGATCTGCCTATTCGCGTCGTGGTGCAACCGCTTGCCGGTCAGCCGCTGCGCGCGGAGGAAATGCGCGAAGCGTACACGGAGTACGGCACGCTCGTGAATTCGGGCCCGTATTCCGGGCTTGCCTCCGAGCGGGCCATCGAAAAAATGTCGTCGGATGCGGAAGCCGGCGGGTTCGGGCGCGCGGAGACGACGTATCGACTGAAAGATTGGGGCATTTCGCGGCAGCGCTACTGGGGCACACCGATTCCCGTGATTCACTGCGATCGTGACGGGATCGTGCCTGTGCCCGACGATCAACTGCCGGTGAGGTTGCCCGAAAACGTGCGGCTAACCGGCACGGGGCAATCGCCGCTGGCGAGCGATCCGCAATTCGTGAACACAAAATGTCCCAAGTGCGGCGGCGCGGCGCGGCGCGAAACCGATACCATGGACACGTTCGTCGATTCCTCGTGGTACTTCTACCGCTACACCGATCCGCGCAACGCCACCGCGCCATTCGATCGCGGCAGAGTTCAGTATTGGTTTCCCATCGATCAGTACGTGGGCGGCATCACGCATGCCATTCTGCACCTGCTATATTCGCGATTTTTCTGCAAGGTGATGCGCGATTTGGGGCTCGTGAATCACGACGAGCCGATCGCCCGGCTGTTTACTCAAGGCATGGTGCAAAAGGGCGGGGTAGCCATGTCGAAATCCCGGGGAAACGTGGTGGGCGCCATCGAAATGGCGGAAAAATACGGGTGCGATACCGGGCGGATCTACACTCTGTTCGCGGCGCCGCCGGAAAAAGACTTGGAATGGAACGAGCAGGGCATCGAAGGCGCAGCGAGATTCCTGAATCGTGTATTCCGGCTGATCGAAAAGCACGCGCCGCGATTGCGGAGCGTTGCCTCGCACCCCGGTGGTGCTGCGGATGGCGGCGCCACCCCAAAGGAAAAGCTGCTGGTCCGCAGGTTGCATCAGACGCTCAAGCGAGTGACGGACGATTTCGAGTCGCGCTGGCATTTCAATACGTCGGTGGCGCTGATCATGGAATTGGTCAACGACTTGGCAGCGCAAGAGCCGCTCGAACAGGACATCTCTCCGGCGATCTTGAAAGCTGTGTTGGAAGGGATGGTGCTCATGCTTTCGCCGATGGCGCCGCACATCTGCGAAGAGCTGTGGGAAATGCTCGGCCATTCCGACGGCGTGTACAGCCAAGAATGGCCGCGTTACAGCGACGAACTGGCACGTGAAGAGCAAGTCGAGGTGCCCATCCAGGTAAATGGACGCGTTCGCGCCAGAATTATGGTTGATGCCGGGTTGCCCGAGCAGGAATTGCAAAATCGCGCGGCCAGCGATTCGCGCGTCGCGCCGCTGGTTGCCGGCAAGCAAATCGTCAAAGTGATCGTGGTGCCGAATAAGCTTGTGAATATCGTGGTTCGATGAGCGGCCGCCAAGCGGCTCGATTCCGGGCGCGAACGGCGTTCGTGATATTCTCTCGGCAGTTGTTCGTCCGAATCACGGTTTGCACGAACGGAGCGGCGCTAAGTGGGTGAGCGCAAGACTATGAGTGAAAGCGGAGCGGTTCCGCAAAGAACGTTCGAAACCGCCGGCACGCGCCGCGGCATCGTCGTGCTCGATTTCGGCGGCCAATACACTCAGTTGATTGCGCGCCGCATTCGCGAGCAGGAGGTCTTCTCGGCGATCCTGCCGTGTACCGCGTCGATTGACGAGGTGCGCGGTTACGAGCCCGTCGGCGTGGTGCTATCCGGTGGTCCAAGCTCCGTGTATGAAAAGGACGCGCCCGTCTGCGACCCGCGCATCCTGCAGCTCGGCATCCCGGTGCTGGGTATCTGCTACGGCATGCAGTGGCTCACCTACAACCTCGGCGGAAAAGTGGAACGCGCGGACCGCCGCGAATACGGCCGCGCGCAGCTCGAAATCGAGCGGTCGTCGTCTCTTTTTGCTGGTTTGCCGGGAACGCTGAAAATCTGGAATAGCCACGGCGACCACGTGGTCGGGCTGCCGGAGGGATTTCACGTTACGGGCCGCACGGACAACGCCGTCGCCGCCATCGAGAACGCCGAGAAGAAGATCTACGGCGTCGAATTCCATCCCGAAGTCCAGCACACGGACCGCGGAACCGAAATCCTCCGCAATTTCATCTTCGAGATTTGCGGGGCGAAAAAGAACTGGAATCGCGCAGGTTTCATTGCCAGTTCGATCGAGGCGATTCGCAAACAAGCCGAAGGCGCGCGCGCCATCTGCGCCCTGAGCGGCGGCGTGGATTCGGCGGTCGCGGCTGCTCTGGTCTCGCGCGCCATTGGCGATCGCCTGACCAACGTCTTCGTTGATACCGGTCTGCTCCGCTGGAATGAGTTTGCCGACACGCTCGATCTGCTGCGCGGACGCCTTGGTTTGCAAGTCATCGGCGTGGACGCGTCGGAGCGCTTTCTAGCCAAATTGAAGGGCGTCACGGACCCGGAAAAGAAGCGCAAAATCATCGGCAGCGAATTTATAGCGGTCTTCGCGGAGGAGGCCCGCAAACTGGCTCAGGCGGCTTCGGGCGGGTTGCCGGTGAAGTTTCTGGTGCAAGGAACTCTTTACCCGGATGTGATTGAATCGATTTCCGTGAAAGGACCCTCGGCGGTCATCAAATCCCATCACAACGTCGGCGGATTGCCGGCGGACATGCCCTTCAGCCTCATCGAGCCACTGCGCGATCTCTTCAAGGACGAGGTTCGTGGCATTGGGCGGGAGCTGGGGCTTCCGGATGAAATTCTCGTCAAACACCCGTTCCCGGGGCCCGGACTGGCCGTGCGTGTCCTTGGCGAGGCCAGCAGGGAACGTCTGGAGACCCTGCGGATCGCCGATGCCGTGGTGGTTGGGGAAATCCGGCGGGCCGGCCTCTACGAAAAAGTCTGGCAGGCATTCGCCGTATTGCTGCCGGTGCGGAGCGTTGGCGTGATGGGCGACGGAAGGACCTATGGCGATACGATCGCCGTTCGGGTGGTGGAATCAATCGACGCGATGACCGCGGATTGGTATCGGCTGCCGATGGACGTGCTCGAAAGAATCTCAACTCGCATCGTAAATGAAGTTCCAGGCGTGAACCGAGTGGTTTACGATATCAGCTCGAAACCGCCCAGCACCATCGAATGGGAATAGTTGCCGGGAAGGGAACCCAGTTCGGGCGAAATAGCAGTGCCAGAAGACACTAAAGCCCCTGGCGCCGATTGAGGGTGAATCGGCTGTTTGCGCTGTGCAGGTGAAAAGACTAGCGGTTGGCCATCTTTTGGGCCATGTACAGCAATAGCCGCCGGTCGGCTTCCTCGATGCGCCCTAGCAGGCGGCGAAAGCGGCCCAGGAAGCGCGCTTCCTTCCCGGTGCTGCCCCAGGCTATGTCGTCCGCGCTCTTCCGCTTTGGAAGATTGGGCAGCTCGGGAGGCTCCTCGCCGTCGTAGAATAGTTGGTAGAGCGGCACCTCCATGGCGCGGGCCAGCTTTTCGAGTGTCTCGATCGCCGGAACGGTGTGACCGTTCTCGACGCGCGAAATGTAGCAGCGGAGCAGGCCCGTGCGCTTTTCGATGTCGCCCTGTGAAAGTTTCTTTGATTCGCGCAGTAGGCGAATCCGGTCTCCGATTATCATGGCAGGTATTGTTGCATGGCTCTCGTAATGCCTGCAAGAACAAACTGCGCGCTGCCGGCTGCGTGCCGGTGGTAACCGAATAGCCATGGCAAACGTCATTAAAAGCATGGTATCCAGCGCTCCGGCCATGACCCTGCCTCTCGATCGTGCAGGGAAGCAGGAGGACGACCGGACACTCGTGCGCGAGTGCCAAAACGGGGTACAGCGCGCGTTCGAGGAATTGGTGCGAAGACATCAGCAGCGGGTCTTCGCCTTGGTCGGCGGTATCCTGCGCCGGCCGGAAGACGTGGAAGATGTCGCGCAGCAGGTTTTCTTGAAAGCCTATCTGGGCATCAAGAAGTTCGACCAGAGGGCGGCGTTTTCGACTTGGCTGTACAAGATCGCGGTGAACGAGTGCTGGGATTACTTGCGGAAGAAGAAAGTCAGGCCGTTGATGTACGAGGCGGATCTCTCGGAAGAGCAGGTTTCGCGGCTGGACGGCATCGTATCGCTCACGCATCCGCCCGAGGGGCCGGCGGAGCGCGCGGAATCGCGAGAGATGTTGGAGCGCCTGCTCGATATGCTTCCGGAGCAAGACCGGCAGCTGCTGATCCTGAAGGAAATGTCCGGATTTTCGGTGCAGGAGCTTTCCGAAATTTTGAAGCTGAACATAAACACGGTGAAAGTGAGGCTGTTCAGGGCGCGCGGCAGGATTCTGGATACCTATCGGCGCCGGTTGGATGCGCATAAAGCAGGCCCCGCCTCCGCTACGCGGGGGAAGGAGTAAGCACATGGCTGATGAAACGGCAATGCCGAATGTGGCATGTCCGCAATACGAGCCGCTGCTCGAGGATCATCTGAATTCGAACCTCAACGCGGCGGACGCCAAGCGCGCGGAAGACCACCTGAAGGCCTGCAACGCGTGCCGCGAGGCCTTCGAGAATGCGCGCGAAGGCGCTCGGCTTTTCCGCGCCGCGGCTCCTGAACCGCTGGTTCCGGGCGCGGGTTTTTCAAGGATGGTGATGGCGCGAATTAGCGCCGCGGAATCGGACCTGAATGCCGAGCGTGCGGGATTTTGGCAGTCGCTGGTGACCCTGGGCTGGCGCTTCGCGGCAAGCGCGGCATTTGCCCTGGCGCTTCTGGTCGCTTATGATGCCGGGCACACGTGGCGCGCGCAACCGGCGCAGCACGCTGTACGTCGTATACAAGCGACAGACTTTTTCTTTGCTTCCGACCCGGCACAACCGCCGGCGAATCGGGATGAAACGCTGATGATGGTTGCGGAAACTGGCCATGGAAACCACTAAAGCACGCCGTGAGGCAGCTATCCTCTTCGTAGCCGTGTTTGTGCTGGGCGTGGTGTTTGGCGGCGTCGGCGATCGTCTTTGGAACCAGCACGTTTCAGGCGAGCCCATCACCATCGTAACCAAGGCGCATCCCACCAACGACCAACTGATCGACAACTTTTCCCAGGCCGTGCAGCTCACGCCGCAGCAGCGCAAGCAACTCGCCGCAATCATGGACGATACGGAGGCGAAATGGAGGGCGCTCTATGCTCCTCTGAATGGGCAAAAAGAAGCCATTCGCCAGGAGGGCCGCGCCCGCATCCGCGCCATCTTGACGCCCGAGCAGATTCCCAAGTTCGAAGCTTACATGAAGCGCGTGGACGAGCAGCGCGAGGCGCAACAGGCCGCCGCGGCTGCGGCCAATAAGAACACGCATTAACGCGCCGCTTGGCGCGGATCAGCGTGCTGAGGATCCGGCCGAGAGCCATCGAATCCGCCAAAAGTTATGAGCGAAAACCTATCCGTTTCGCAAGCGTCCGCCGTGGGCGCGTCCCTGGCCGTGGACGACACCCCGACGATCCGCCTCGAGGGGATTTACAAGACCTACGACCTCGGGGAAGTACAGGTGCACGCGCTCCGGGGCATTTCGCTGGACATCTATCGGGGCGAATTTGTCGCCATTATGGGCGCTTCCGGGTCGGGTAAATCCACGCTGATGAATATCGTCGGCTGCCTCGACAAGCCGACAAGGGGACGTTATTTTTTGGACGGGAAGGACGTCTCCGTGCTTTCGCGCCATGATCTCGCGAAAATTCGCAGCCAAAAGATCGGTTTCGTCTTTCAGCAGTTCAATCTATTGTCGCGGACGTCCGCTCTTGAGAATGTGGAGCTTCCGACGATTTACGCGGGTGTTCCTCCAGCCGAGCGCGAACGCCGCGCGCGCGAGGCGCTGGCGCGCGTGGGCCTCTCCGAACGCACCGGCCACTTTCCGTCGCAGCTGTCCGGCGGCCAGCAGCAGCGCGTGGCGATCGCGCGGGCGTTGGTAAACAACCCTTCGCTGCTTCTTGCTGACGAGCCCACAGGAAACCTCGATAGCCGCACGAGCGTCGAGATCATGGACATTTTTCAGCGCCTCAACAGCGAGCACGGACTGACGGTCGTGATCGTCACGCACGAACCCGATATCGCGCAATACGCCAAGCGCGCTATTGAATTTCGCGACGGGCGCATGAAGAAGGATGTGCTCATCCAGAATCGCTCGATCGCCGCGGAAGTTCTCCCCACTTTGCCGTCGCCAGATGAAGATTTGGTGCAGGGCGTGGAAAACCCGAACGGCAGCCGTAACGGCGCAGCGCACTAGCGCGCCGTTTATCGGGTCAAGGGCACAGTGAAAAGAATTTTGACTGGTTATCACACTGACAGAGAGTCCGAGGCGATCGAAAGGAATGTCCGGTAACCCCGTTACACGTCCGCTTGGTTCCTTGCTCTCCGTCTCGCGTCGCCACGCGTTTCCTGCTAAAGTCTACGGCTCATAACGGACGTTTACCTGGCAGTGAAGACCGCGACGGTATGGAAAATCGAGCCATTGAGATTCACGATTCCGCTTTAGACCAAATCAGCCTCGAAAATGGCGTAGCAGTTCTCCACTTTCCTAACAGGCTGCTGAAAAATCGAGTTGGGGCGGAGATTTCTTTCCGCCATCGGGTTATTCGTGAGTTGCGAGTGATCTTTTACTCGGTTTTGTTTGCTGCCGAACGCCCGAACTGGCGTTTCAGGCGTCGTTCAAAGACACCACGGCCCGAGCCTACTACGCAGGAACCGCGGAAGCCATCAGGTTTCGCATGCGCACCAGATTGTAGGCCGCGCACGCGAACGTAAACATCCAGTCCACCTTCAAGGTTCCGCGATGACGTACCTTGCGCAACAGAGCAATGGTCTTCAGCCAGCCGAAACATTCTTCGATCCGCTTCCTCTTCTTCTGGCTGATCCGATAGCCCAGATGTCGCGTCGTTCGCCTATCGATGGCACTGCCTCCTCGGCGTCCCAGATTTTGTGCCACGTGGGGCGTCATACGCAGGTTTCGGCATTCGCGCACGAAGTCGGCGGTGTCGAAACCTTTGTCACCGCCCACCGTCACGCGCCCGATTCCCGGAACGTCCTGCAGCATCTCCAGCGCGGCGTAGCGCTCAGCCATTCCTGTCGCTTCCCACACGCGGCTCGACACGATCAGTCCGTTGCGATTCTCCACCAGCAGATTCCCGCTGTAGCTCAACTTGGCCTCCTTGCCTTGGCCCTTGCGCGCCAACTGGGCTTCCGGATCGCTTTTCGATTCGTGCGTTCGGTTCGAGCGCTTCTCCCCATGAAAATCCACCGTGGGATTCCCCGGATCATCCGGCGGAGAGGAATTCGATTTGTCTTTGCGCTGAAAGCTCTTCAGGCTGGCCCAGGCTTCCAGCAACGTGCCGTCCACCGTGAAGTGCTCGTCCGACATCCATCCCTGTTCTCGCGCGTGCGCTACCACTCGCTCCAGAAATTCCTTGGCCACCTCGGCCTCCAGCAAGCGATCGCGGTTCTTGGTAAACACCGTCGCGTCCCACACCGGATCGTCCAAATTCAGCCCCACAAACCAGCGGAACAGAATGTTGTAGTCCATCTCTTCCATCAACAGCCGCTCGCTGCGTACCGAATAGAGCATCTGCAACAACTGCGCCCGCAAAAGCTGCTCGGGCGGGATCGACGGCCGACCCACTTTCGCGTACATCTTGTTAAACTGCGGCGAAAGCTGCTTCAGGATTTCGTCAACCATGGAGCGGATCGGTCGCAGCGGATGATCTTTGCGCACCCGCTGTTCCGGAGAAATGTAGCTGAACACGTGAGTCTGTTGCGGATCGGTTCCTCGCATGCGGCATTGGACGCACGCTGCATTACTCCGTTGCATGATTTCATGAGTTTTTCAGCAGCCTGCTAAGGTTTACATCCACTCGTGGCTCTGTTGACATCCTCACTACACCAATGAAAATTGGAGATATCCGACCGTTCGAAACTGTTGTTTGCTATCGAGGCAGGAGGTGCGATGGCCGAAGTCGGACTCCTGCCCTTCGCTCGGATCGCCCTGCAAGTCTCCCAAGCGGTGCTTCCGCGCTACCGCAGCCGTTTCAGCAAACACC
>Ga0209061_1001705_pt1 | contig 33694 bp, 31 predicted proteins | sample Coa_R1_10_FD_187157 | JGI IMG/M metagenome (GOLD analysis project Ga0209061, IMG submission 187157) | Surface soil microbial communities from Centralia Pennsylvania, which are recovering from an underground coalmine fire - Coalmine... | ecosystem: Environmental > Terrestrial > Soil >... | reverse complement strand
ATCCTGCCGGAAGTGGCGTACGCGCCATCGGCATACGACGCGGCCCAAGGAGCCGAAGCGCTGGTGATCGCCACGGAATGGCCGGAATTTCGGGCGCTCGATTGGGAGAAGATGCGCGCGCGGATGCGGCGGCCGCTGGTGCTGGACGCGCGCAACCTGCTTTTGCCGGGCGAAATGCGGGCGCGCGGATTCGAGTATCGCTCGTTCGGACGGCCGGACGTGGTGGCGGAACCGCAGATCGCCTGAGCGGCTACGTTTCAGGAATTACGCTTCGGTGCGGGCTGCGGCAATCTGCTGGCGGAAAAAGTCGTAGGTCCGCTGCAAACCTTCTTCGAGATTCACCTTCGGTTCCCAGTGCAGGATGCGCCGCGCCTTGGTGATGTCCGGGCAGCGCTGCTTGGGATCATCCTGCGGCAGCGGACGGAAGACGATCGGCACCGCCGCTCCCACCAGCCTGCGCACCCGCTCCGCAAATTCCAGGATCGTGATTTCCTGCGGATTGCCGATGTTCACCGGCTCGTGCTCGCTCGATTCGAACAGCCGGTAAATTCCATCGATTAAATCCGAGACGTAGCAGAAGCTGCGCGTCTGCTTGCCGTCGCCATAGACGGTGATCGGCTCGCCCGCAAGCGCTTGATACAGGAAATTCGGCAGCGCGCGGCCATCGTTGAGGCGCATGCGCGGGCCGTAGGTGTTGAAGATCCGGACGATGCGCGTATCGACGCCATGATAGCGGTGATAGGCCATGGTAATGGCTTCGGCGAAGCGCTTGGATTCGTCGTATACGCCGCGCGGCCCGATGGGATTCACGTGTCCCCAATAGGATTCCGGCTGCGGGCTGACGTCCGGATCACCGTAGCATTCCGATGTGGACGCGAGCAGGAATCGCGCATTCTTCGCTTTGGCCAGTCCAAGTGAATTGTGCGTGCCGAGCGAGCCAACTTTCAAAGTCTGGATGGGCAGCTTTAGATAGTCGGGCGGGCTGGCTGGGGAAGCGAAATGCAGCACCGCGTCCACCGGCCCCGGCACTTCAATGTATTTCGAGACGTCCTTCAACTCGAACGCGAATTTCGAATTCGCGCGCAAGTGCGCGATGTTCGCTTCCGAACCGGTGACGAGGTTATCGATGCACAGCACCTCCCAGCCTTTTTCCAGCATGTGGTCGCACAGATGGGAACCCAGGAATCCCGCACCGCCCGTAATCACTGCGCGCAATTTGTCTTCTCCATACCGCGATGCCGCTACAGTAAGGATGCATTATGGCTGAAATCCGTGTGAGAGAATACTTCTGGGGCCGTGATGTTTCCGCACGGCAATGCCGCGCTACCCGTTGCGCGGCTTGTGAAGCCAAAATCCGCGTTGTAGCTGCCGCGGAAAGACGGGCGGATTTTCAGCCTACGGCGGCCGAACGAGCAAAGCACGACCGCTCGCTTGCAATCCAGCGCTCGGGACCGGATTTGCTGTTTCGCGATTCTGGACAATAGGCTCGTATTGCCGGCGCAATTCTGGCGCGACGTAGCGCGGCCGGCGTGCCAAAACGGCTCTGTATTGCCAGCGCGATTCGGTTACATTTCTACCCCGGGGCCGGGCACCTCCCAGACTGCCATCTAAGCAGCCATAATCCAACCTGCTGATGTCACGTCACTTGCCAGTCCGTTCCGTTTGGCGGAGCGTGTGCGCTATCCGTTCCATCAAAACGAGCCGGGGCTGACATGACGATTCAATTCGCAAAAGGAAACGGGATTCAACGAAGGCGCCAATCAGCTGGCTTCACGCTGCTTGAGCTTGTCGTGGTGCTGGCGATTTCAGTGATTCTGGCCGCTATTGCGGTTCCAGAAGTTCTGAACACGTATCACGCATCCCAAACGCGCAACGCAGCAAACCAGCTTTCGGCGCTTGTCCAGCAGGCAGTGATTCTGGCCGAACAAAAGAACGTCACGCTTCCCTTGTACACCGGAACCGTACAAAACGGCGCGGCGGGGGCTTTCATCGCTTGCTCCTCGACCTCGTGTCCGAGCGGAGGCAATGGCACTTCGTACCAAACCGGGGACACGGCGATTGCCTATGGCGGGGATATCACGAGCGGCTCGTCTTCCAGCGCGCCAAGCGGATTGAATCCGGGATTCACGCCGGAGAGCTCGGCAACGACTCTGTATTTCAACCCTCGCGGAGTAGCGGTCAAATCGACCGGTGGTACCAGCTACATGCTGGCAAGAGGTTTCGTTTTCTATCTTACAGACAGCCGCAACGATTGGGCCGCGGTGGCGGTGTCGTCCATCGGACGAAGCAAGGTTTATGTTTGGAACGGTTCCAGCTGGAACTGAACTGAGCGGATTACAAAGCGGTCAAGACAAGGATTCCGCTATGAACGCGATGAAAAAATTCCGCAAACAAAAAGGAACGTCACTGATCGAACTGATGCTCGCCATGTTGGTTCTCGGTGTGGGTCTTGTGGGATCAGCCGCAATGACCGCGGTCTCGATTAAGAGCAATTCGCGCAGCAAGAACGATTCGATGAGCACGGCCGTGGCGAAGATGGTGATCGGCCAGATTTCGGCGGTGCCCATCGGCAGCGGCTCGGTAAACATCACCGATTGCGCTGGGAATACGACCGCCGTGGCGACGACGGGAACGACGTCCGGCGCCGGAGCGGCGCTCACGTCGCTTGGCCGCGTGGATTACAGCCAGAGCTTCAGTGCGGTTCCCACGGGCTATGCGATGAAGTACACCGCGTGCAACACGGTGAATGGCACGAATGCCGTTTACGACGTGCGATGGAACATTACCTCGATCGGATCGCCTGCCAAGGAAGAGATGGTCGTGGTCGCCGCGCGATTCCTGGGAACTTCGTCGAACGCGCAGCTATTCGCTCCGGCGGTCAATCTGCGCACCGTAGTTGGCAACCAGGGGGACTAACAATGAAACGCGCAGAAACAGCGAGAACGCGGCCCGCGCAACGAGGCTTCTCCCTGATCGAGATGATGGTCGTGGTCATCATCGTGTCGATTGTGGTAGCAGCGGTGCTCACACAAGTCGATCAGACACAGCAGCGCGCCACCGCCGAGCAAGGGAAACTGGATCAATTCCAAGCGGCGCGCAATTTCGTCGATCAAATTTCGAGTGACGTACGCCAAATGGGCTATCCAAACCTTCACAATTTCGACACGACAACGGCGATATGGACCGCATTGCCAGCCAACATGTACATCGACAGCAACCAAGTGGCGGGCGGCCTGCTGAAACTGACGCCGAATCAGTTGGTCTTCGAAGGCGACGTGGACGGCAGCGGAAACGTTTCGATCGTGAGCTACACGGTCAACGGCGACGGTGCGTGCGCCAATTGCCTGGAGCGCGCGCAAGCCACCAAGGCGACGTCGGCCTCCGCGGGATCGAATTCCGCCTATCTTACCTGGGCGCAAGGCCTGATTACTGTCGCTGGCTTCACTGCCGAGATTCGCAACGTGCAGAACGTCAGTTCAGCCACCAATCCGATCTTTAAAGCGTACGACTACGCCGGAAATGCTCTCCCCGCCTCGATGGATATCGGCGGCGATCCGACCGATATTGCCAAGGCGCGATCGATCCAGATTTCGCTCGACATCTCCGATCCCACAAAGATCGATCCGAAAACCAATCAGGCTTTGGAAGCAAATATAACCAGCCGCGTGCAGATCGTGAATTGCTCGATGGCAACGACGGGATTATCAACGCCCGGCGGGCTGCAGCTCACGTGCCAGTAGTCGACCGAGGCGAGGAGCAAGACAGGAGTTTTCCGATGAAAACGTGCCACCGAAATCATCAATCCGGAATCGCGATGCTCATTGTGATCATCGCGCTACTGCTGGTCACGGCCGTGGCCGCCGGCATGATGATCTATTCGACCTCCGAAGTGAAGGTGGACGCGAACTACCGCGACGAGCAGGTGGCGCTCTTTGCCGCGAAAGCTGGCCTCGAAGAAGCCCGCGACCGCATGCTTTCCAGCAATGCGAATCCAATCCCGCTGCCAACGATTCTGCCGGGCCAAAGCGGCGGGAGCTACGCAACGTACATCGTGGCGTCCTCGAGCATCAAGCCATGGACTAGCGGCAACTCGATTTACAACGTGCCGACGTTCGATTCCGAATTCATGTGCGAAATGGGCTCCTGCACGGGCACGAGCTTTCCGAATAGCTCCACCTGCTGCACCTCCGTCTTGACGAACTCGAGCTATTCCGGGCCCTCTTCGAACCAGGTGCCGTACCAGTGGGTGCGCGTGAACCTGAAGCTCAATGCAACTCTTGATTCCGCGACCGGCAAGACGCTTTACGTAAATCCCAACGTGAGTGGCAACCTGCAAGTGATGTTCGACGCGAACCCCACGACCGGCGCGCCGCATGAATGCGTCATCGGCTACTGCCCTGCCGGCGATTCGGTCCAGCCGGTGTACGAGGTCACGTCGTATGCGGTTACGCCGAGCGGAACGATTCGCATGCTCCAGAACGACGTGGCGGCGTTCACCTTTAACTTGAATTTCCCCTCGGCGCTGACGCTTCCCGGCCCGCTCGGGAGCTTCAATCCGCCAAACTCCAAAGGCTATTGCATGGACGGAAACGACACCTCCGGCGTCTCTTCGGTCTCCGGCTGTTCCTACACGCCACCGCCCGCTGTCCCGGGATGCAGCTCGTCCGGGGCTTCCACACCAGCCGTGGGTGTAACTGCGGGCGACATCTGGAATTCGACGACGTTGACCAACCAACAGTATGTGATCAATCAGATTCCGCGGCCCAGCAACTACATTGGATCGACCGGTACCACGCCCAGCGTCGCGAACATATCGCTGCCGTCGAATATGAGCAACCCGACCCAGCTCCAGCAGGAGCTCTCGGCCATTCAGCAGAACGCAAACGTTTGCCTGGGATGCACTAGCAGCAGCGGCGGCACGTATACTTTCTCCAACCTGGACACCGCTCCGGGCAGCCTGTGGGGCAGTTGTGGCTCCAATTGCGGCACGACACCCCAAATCACTTACGTGAACGGGAATTTGGACATCAGCGGTAGCAACTCCGGCTCCGGCATTTTGGTGGTCACCGGAAACCTGACCTATGACGGCAATTCCAGTTGGAACGGAATCATTCTGGTTGTCGGCAATGGACTGACCACGTACATCCAAAACGGCGGCGGCAACGGGCAATTCAACGGCGCCATTTTCGTCGCCGACATTACCAATCAAAACTGCGCGGCGGGGCAGAGCACGTGTTATGGCCCCGCGGATTTCACGATCAACGGCGGCGGCGGCAACGGCGTTTACTACAACAGCTGCTGGATCAATTACGTGCAGAAGCCCACAAGTTTCGTGGTGCTGTCGTCGCAGGAAATCTCGCAATAGCCGGAGCGGAAAATGAAAAAGCTTTCGATGCTTGCAGTCGCGCTTTTTGCCGGCCTGACGATTACCGGAACAACTGCCCTGGCGCAAGATGCGGCACAGCCGGCGTCCGGCACTCATCCGCCGACTCAGTCCGCGAAAAAGCCGAAGGTTTGGACCGACGACAATATCGCCTCCGTTCGAACCCCGGCGGACAATTTCGAAATTCAGCAGGAACAGGAAGAGGAAGCCCAGCAAGCCAAGGCCGAGGCGGCGGCCCAAGCCGCGTCCGTTGCCGAGCCCGCTCCAAAGACAGTGCAGCAAGCGGACAGCATGATCGCGGCAAAGAAGCAGCAGCTCGCCGATCAGCAGCAGTACCTGCAGCGCCTTCAGAAGGACGTCAACAATCCGAATAACTCCAGCCTTGATCAATTGAGGCTAAATTGGCGGCTGAAATCGCACACGGCTAGTGAGCAGCAGACGGAAGCCCAGTTGAAGCAGCTCGAAAGCGAAAAAGCAGCTCTCGCTAAAAAAGAGGCAGCCGAAGCCGCCAAGAAAAAACCGAGCGACAGCGGAGACTCCGGCCAGCAGTAGCGCGCGCAAGCGATCGCACCGGCCGCGCAGCCGGCATGAACCGCTGGATCAGTACGCCCAGCGCATCAAGATAGCGCCGGTGGTATAGCCCGCGCCGACGGCGATCAGCAATACTGTATCCCCTTTACGCAGCCGACCCTGTTCGACCGCATCTCGAAGGCCCAGCGGGATGGTGGCCGCCGTGGTGTTCCCGTAGCGGTCGATATTCACCATCACCTTCGAATCATCGACGCCGAGCCGCTCCTGCATTGCGCGAATGATGCGCAGATTCGCCTGATGCGGCACCACCAGCGCCAAATCGCGGCTGGAAATCCCGTTGCGCCGCAGCATCTCGCACGCCAACTCGCTCATTCGCCGGACCGCGTATTTGAACACTTGCTGACCTTCCTGATGGACGAAATGCATCCGCTTTTCCACCGTCTCGTGCGAAGCCGGATGCAACGAGCCGCCGCCCGGCATGTACAAGTTGCAGCCCCCCGATCCGTCGATATCGTGGACGAAATCGATAATCCCTTCGGCATCGGAGGCGGCCGGCTCTACGAGCACGGCGCCCGCGCCGTCACCGAAAAGAACGCACGTGGCACGGTCCTTGAAATCCAGAATCGAGGTCATCACGTCGCTGCCGACCACCAGCGCCTTCTTGTGCGAACCCGCCCCGACGAACTGCGCCGCTACCGTAAGCGCGTACAGAAATCCAGAACAGGCGCCCGAAAGATCGAATCCCCACGCCTTCGAAGCGCCCAGACGATCCTGAATCAGGCAAGCCGTCGCTGGGAAAAACATGTCGGGGGTAACCGTTGCAACGACGATGAGCTCGACGTCCTTTGCGTCGACTCCTTTGGCCGCTAGAAGCGCCCTGGCCGCCTCGGTGCCCATGTGGGATGCCGCTACGCCCGGCGCGACGAAGTGCCGTTCGCGGATGCCCGTGCGCGTTCGGATCCACTGATCCGTGGTGTCCACCATTTTTTCCATGTCCGCGTTGGTAACCACCCGCGGCGGCAGGTATCCCGCCACTCCGGTGATCTTCGCGGCGATCCGCTGGCTCATTCAGTTCTCCGTTGAGGCCTTAATCGACCGATTCTATGCAATCCGGCGCAAAGCTTACAAGCACAATGGCGCGACCGCCGCGCGGCCCCCCTCATTCCCATCTCGACCGCTCGGGCCATAATTTTGTTTCGCCATTTCCCGTGAGGCATGATGTGGGCATGGACCGATCGCAACAAACTTCGTGGATCGTGAACCGCGCGCGCGCCGTGGGTTTCGATCTTTGCGGCGTGGCCTCGCTCGATGCGGACGTTTTCTCCGGGTTGAACGCGCATGGCAATTCCCGCCGCGGAAATTTCGAAGAGCTTCGCCATCTGCCCGAATGGCTCGCGCGGGGCTACGCCGGTGAAATGAGGTATCTGCGCGATCCGCGCCGCGCCGATCCCCGCAGCGTCGTTCCGGGTGCACGCAGCGTCATCGTCGCGGCCATGAATTACCACTCTGCGGCGCCGCTTTCGACCGCGAGACCTCACGGCTCCGATCGCGCGCCACGCGGCTGGATTTCGCGCTATGCCTGGGGCGACGACTACCACGAAACGATCCTCACAAAGTTGGACATGCTTATCTCCGAGATGCACGCCCAATTTGACGAACCATTCGACGCGCGCGCGTACGTCGATACCGGCCCGATCGTTGAACGCATCGCCGCAAAATACGCCGGCCTCGGCTGGCTGGCGAAAAACACCTGTCTGATCAATCGCCAGCTCGGCTCGTGGCTTTTCCTTGGCGTGATCATCACCACGCTCGATCTGCAACCGTCCGTCGCGCCCGGCGAAGCTCCGCCCCCCGATCTGTGCGGCAGTTGCACGCGATGCCTGGACGCGTGCCCCACGCACGCGTTCCCTGAGCCGTACGTCCTTGATGCGCGTCGCTGTATCTCTTACCTGACCATCGAGCTGCGAGGGAGCATCCCCGAGGAAGTGCGCTCGGCGATGGGAAATGCCGTGATCGGCTGCGATATTTGCCAGGACGTCTGCCCCTGGAACCGCAAAGCGCCGGTCACTCGGCTCGCCTCGTTCCAGCCGCGCGAATTACCCACGGCACACGACAGCACGCCGAGCGAAATGCATCCGGGAAACGGAGCCGTCGCGAACGAGCCGGGCGTGTGCGGCGGCCATCGTTCCCTGTTCGCGCCCGAGCTTGAGTGGCTTGCTTCACTTTCGCAGCAGGAGTTCCGCGAAGTTTTTCGCCGCAGCGCCGTGAAGCGCGCGAAATGGCGCGGGCTTGTCCGCAACGCGTGCGTCGCGCTGGGGAACTCCAACGTTGCGCCGGGTTCGGCGGATTTCGCTCGCGTTGTTCGCCTCCTCGAACGCCTTTCATCCTCCGAAGATGCGCTGATCGCCGAGCACGCCCGCTGGGCGCTCGACCACATCGGCTCCGCGCCCGCCATCAACGATCAACCACGCCCGGGCTAATGAATCACGGCTGCGCCAACTGCTGCAACTTTGGCGCGAAAATTCGCGATTCTTCAAAAACGTCATGGACAGCCAATCGCGCTTTTTGCGATACTTTCGCGGGTGAAAAGCAGCGCTTTTTTGTTCGGCCGCTGCGTCCCAACTTGTGTTCGGCGCCCCAGCGCGCTGCTTCGCGCGGGGTGGAGGATTGGAGCTCGATGAAGGCTAAGTATCCGTTTGCGTTTTGTGTGCTTGCCATATTGGCCGCGGGATTCGGCGCCACGCGCCTCTCCTCCCGTGAAAGGCCTGCCCCCGCCGCTGCAAAGGCTCAAAAGACCGTGCAAAAGGCCGCCGCGACGCCAGCGGCAAATCAGGCCCAGATCGATCGCGGGAAATACCTGGTCGAAAATGTCGGCATGTGCGAGGAGTGCCACACCCCTCGCGATTCCAACGGCAATCTCGATGAATCCCGCCGCCTGCAAGGCGCGGCTATCTGGATCGTTCCCGTGCACCCCATGACCAACTGGGCCATGCGTGCGCCGGCGCTGGCTGGCTTGCCGGGATTTACCGATGCCGAGGCGGAAAGGGTGCTCGAACGCGGTATCGGCCCCAATGGCCTGCCGATTCAGCCGCCCATGCACATTTATCACATGGCTCCCGCGGACGCGCAGGCGATCATCGCCTACCTCCGCTCCATGCCCAACACCTATCCGCGGAATTAGCGACGACCGCGAGCGGCGATTTAGAATCCGCGCTCCGTGCGCTCGCTGCTTCCATGTGGACGTATAATCCTGCGCGGTGGAAGAGCGCGTGAAGTCGGCTCTCGTGTGGTTGCTCGGCCCGGAAACACCCCCGGGCGAACGAACGGCCCGCGGTCATTTGTGGGCGCGCTGGATTTTCCTGCGGGCGCTCGGCCTGATTTACTTCTCCGCCTTTTATTCTTTCTATTTCCAGATCAAAGGGCTGATCGGCCCGAACGGAATTCTCCCGGCCACGGACTATCTTCAAGCCGTTTCCGCGCAGCTTCACTCCATTCGCTACTGGTACGCGCCCACGCTGCTCTGGATCAGCGCCAGCGATCATGCGCTGATGATTATCTGCTGGGCCGGAATCATCACCTCCCTGCTCGTCTTTGTTAACGTTTGGCCGCGCGCGTCACTGGCTGTTTGTTTCGTTTGCTTTCTTTCATTCATTGCTGCCGCGCAGGATTTCGCCAGCTACCAATCCGACGGCATGTTGCTTGCGGCGGGATTTCTCTCGCTTTTCCTGGCGCCACCGGAAATCCTCCCTGGGATCGGGCGCGCGCATCCGCCGTCGCGCGCCAGTCAATTTTTGCTTCTGTGGGTCTGGTTTCGCATTTACTTCGAGTCCGGCGTCGTCAAAATCCTCAGCGGCGATCGTTCCTGGCGCAACTTCACGGCCATGGACGATTACTACCAGAATTCGCCGCTGCCCACCTGGATCGGATGGTACGTCCAGCATCTGCCGCACTGGTTCCACGCCGCCACGGTCGGCCTCACGTTCGCTGTCGAACTCGTGTTCTGCTGGGCCCTGTTCTTGCCCCGCCGCTTTCGCATCGCTTGCTTCTGCATCGTCACGCCGTTTCAAATCGGAATTATTCTGACGGGGAACTACGCCTTCCTGAACTACATTGTCCTTTCGCTCGGCTTCCTTTTGCTTGACGACGGATTCATCGAGTGGTTGATCCCGGAGAAAATCCGCCAACTGATCGATCGGCCATCTGCAAACAATCGCGTGACGGAACATGCGAGGCAATTGGCTCCTTCAGATGGTTCGCAATCGGGAGTATCGACAGTCGGCGTCTCGACGCGCGCGCTCATCGGCATCGTTCTGTCCGGTATCTGCTTTCTATGGATCTTCTACGTTACTACCGCGAAATTGGTCTGGATGTTTGCTCCAAGCATGCCGTTGCCAAAATCGCCAGTCGAGGCGCTGGAGCCATTTCGCATCGCCAACCAATACGGCCTCTTTGCCGTAATGACTCACGCGCGTTACGAAATCGAATTTCAGGGATCGCAGGATGGACAAACCTGGACGCCATACCCTTTCCGCTATAAGCCGCAAAATACCCATGCCGCGCCCGGCATCTATGCGCCGTATCAGCCGCGCTTTGAATGGAATTTGTGGTTCGCCTCGCTCGGCTCGTGGCCGCAATACCGATTCGTTGTCTGGACCGAAGAGCGTCTGCTTTCTAATGATCCCGATGTACTCCAGCTCTTTCGCAAGAATCCGTTCGGCGCTGATCGTCCGAAAGAAGTTCGCGCCGTAATCTACCAGTATTGGTTCACAAGCCTGAAGACCAAGCGTGAAACCGGCAGGTGGTGGAAACGCGAACTGCTCGGCATTTACGCGCCGTCCCTCGCGCGCGAGCCGGACGGCAAAATCGCCGTCGTCTCCATGCAGACGGTCACACCGCCCTCGCCGTGAGTGATCACCGCTCATCCGCGTATGCGCGTCGCCATTCCCCCTCTTGCGCATGTCTGCGTGGTGTTATCTTCTTCACCGCGGACCTGTTTCGTAGCGAGCCTGCCCGAGAATGGCGGGGCAGGAATTGGTCTTTTTGCTTCCGCACGTTTCCTGCAACTCCGATCAACCCGTTTTGCCACTCGCGGCAATTTCGGATAGCCTGTCTGCGAGCGGGCTCCAACTCGCACGGCACATGATCCTTGTCCAGCCCCAAGACGCGCCATGAAACGCAAACACGCTTCCCAGCAGCAGCCGCAGCGCGAAGAGGAAGTCACCCGCGAAGAAGTCCTCGCACATCTGGCGAAACTTTCCGACCCCGCCAGCATTCGACAGATCGCGCACGGCATGGGATTGCGCCATCGCGGGCGCCGCTATCTTCCCCGAGTGATTGAAAAATTGCTGCGATCGGGCGAAGTAAACGAGGTTCGCGGCGGCCGCTATTGCCTCGCCGGGCGCCACCAACCAGCCTCGCGAACGGCGCAACAGCAACGGCCGCGAACGAAGACGGCTGAACCTCTCCCATCCGGCGGATCGTCATCCGAAAAAGAAAACCTCGCTTCGCGCGGCAACATGCCGAACCCCGCGGCGGCACTTCGCTCTCGCGATCCCAATCTTGTTTCGGGGCGGATCGTTGCCCACCGGGACGGCTACGGTTTCCTCGTTGCCGACGATCCCATGCCCCACATCGAAGGCGACCTCTTCATCGGCCGCGACGCCCTCGACGACGCGATGCATGGCGACCGCGTGCTCGCGCGCATCACGCGCCGCCGGACCGATGGCCGCGCCGAAGGACGGGTTGTTCGCATTCTTGAACGCGAAAATCCGTCCGTTGTCGGACTATTTCGCTACGGCCCGCACGGCAATTTCGTGTTGCCGTACGACACGCGCATCCACCACGAAATCTCTATTCCGCCGGGCCACGAACTAACACCCGAATTGCAGGAAAAGCTCGCCGTTACGCCCGCGAGCGAGCCGGCTTCGATGCGCCGCATGCGCCTGCCCGAACTCGATGGCGCCGTTGTCAACGTTGAGATCACGCGCTTTCCCAAAGGCGGTCTCGCGCCCTCCGGGCGCGTGATCGAAATACTCGGGCGCATCGGCGATATCGGCGTGGACGTCGAAATCATCATCCGCAAACATCATCTGCCCCACGTATTCCCTCCAGACGTCATTGCCGAGGCTCATTCGATTCCGCAGCAGGTGGACGAATCCTCGCACGTTGGCCGGCGCGATTTCCGCGACCTTCCGATCGTCACCATCGACGGAGAAACGGCCCGCGATTTCGACGACGCGGTTTACGTGCGCCCGTTGGCCGGCGGCCATTTCGAGTTGCAAGTGCACATCGCTGATGTAGCGCACTACGTCCCCCGCGGTTCTCCGCTTGACCACGAGGCGCGCCTCCGCGGCACTTCTGTTTACTTCCCCAATCGCTCCGTCCCCATGCTTCCCGAGGAGCTTTCGAACGGCATCTGCTCGCTCAATCCCCATGTCGATCGCCTGGTGATGAGCGTGATCATGGAAATCGACCGACAGGGCAGAACCGTGCGCGCCGATTTCACTCCCGGGCTGATCCGCTCCGCCGAGCGCATGACGTACACCGACGTGAACAAAGTTCTCGAGGGCGACCGAGAAACGTCCGAGCGTTACGCCGCGCTCGCCGAGGATTTTCGCCGCATGAAGGAACTCGCACTCATCCTGAATCGGCGGCGCTGGGAGCGCGGCTCGATTGATTTCGATTTGCCCGAGCCGGTGATCGAATTCGATGAATATGGCGCCATGACCTCCATTCTGCGCAGCGAGCGCAATATCGCGCACCGTATCATCGAGGAATTCATGCTCGCTGCCAACGAAGCCGTCGCCGATCATCTCGACCGGCTCGGGATCGCGTCTCTTTATCGCGTCCACGAAAAGCCCGACCCCAAAAAGGTTCTCGAATTCGAGGAGCTCGCGGAGGCCTTCGGCTACTCGCTTGGCGTGGAAGATCTCACCGAGCGGCGCATCGCCGTTCGCCATGGCCAGGTGCGTCCCGTCACCCGCGCGCACGGCCGCGGACAGCGGCAATCGCAGGGACGCGTGCGTCCTATGACGGTCACTCTTCCCGCGAACGATGAAATCGACATTCGTCCGCGGCACTATCAGCGCCTCGCGGAAAAAATCGCCGGCAAGCCCGAGGAGCGCATCCTTTCCTATCTTATGCTCCGCTCGCTCAAGCAGGCTCGCTATGCCGCTGAACTTCTGGGCCATTTCGCGCTCGGCGTGCGCGAATACACGCACTTCACTTCGCCGATTCGCCGCTATCCGGATTTGATCGTCCATCGCGTTCTGAAATGGGCGTTGCAGAACGCCGATTCGTTGCGCGCGCGGCAGCCTTCCGCGGGCGCAATCCAGGCTCATCGCGCGCGAACGAAATCCAGCGGCCGCGCCGGCGACGTGCCGCTTCCAAGTCTTGGTCCGTACCGCCGCGTGGAACTTGAGGAGATCGCAGCAGAGGCCTCCGAAGCCGAACGCCGCGCCGTTGCCGCCGAACGCGAGCTCATCGAATGGAAAACCGCTCAGTTCATGGAAAGCCATCTGGGCGAAGAATACGAGGCGCTGGTTACCTCCGTGCAGAAATTCGGTTTCTTTGTCGAGCTCACGGAAATTTTCGTCGAAGGGCTCGTTCCCATTGATCGTCTCGAGGAGTCCAGCGGCTTGCGCTGCTCCTTTCGCGAACGCGACCACGCCATCGTCTGTGAACCGCATCACGCCTCGCGCGGGGCCGCACGCCGCATCTTCCGTCTCGGAGACCGCGTTCGCGTCCGCGCGGAGCGAATCGACCCGCTTCGCCGCCGGGTGGAATTCGCGGTCATTTGACCGCGCGGGGCGGCTTCGAGTTGTTTTTCCTCATCTCCCCTAACTATTGCTGTTGTCCGCACTTCATTTTAGCCTGGCCCGATCGCACCGAGGCCCGTCGTCCCGCAGATGACCGCAGTTTCAGATACGCATTAATAAACGAAAATTATTTACCGATGATGTATCATGTGTTACGATCACTCCCAATTTTTAAGGCATTCTCGTGGCTGAGGGAACGCGTTACGCCGCGCTGGTCGGCAAGCAAGTGGAAGCCTACTATCGCGCCGGAGACGTACATATGTCCGCAGTCGGGACTCTCGTTACCGACAACGGCAAATCCATATCGGTCGAAAGCCGCTTCTCCCAATCTGGCAGGAGCAAGACTCTACGCGTCGAGATCCCGTACGATTACATCATTCGCGTCGTCGAAATCGACGCCGATTCACCGCTGGATTTCGCGCCCAAATAGGTCTCTCTGCCGCGCCCATCCCGGCGGGCGCGAAACGAGTTTCCTCCGGCGGACCTTCCACGCGTATATTTAGAATTTCTCCGGGAGGAGTTGATGAAGCCGAAGATTGGGCTGATCGGTTTGGGGCTGATGGGCAGGCCGATGGGCCACAACTGGTTGCGAGCTGGCTACCCGCTCACCGTATGGAATCGCACGCAATCGCGAGCCGAGGACCTTGTTCGCGCGGGTGCCACGCTTGCTGGCAGTCCGAGGGAAGTGGCGGCTCAATCGGAGGTGGTCGTCACCATCGTGAGTGATCCGCCGGCGGTCGAAGAAGTCGTATTCGGCCCGGCAGGCAATTCCGATTTCGGCGCACTAGCGGGCATGCGCCCCGGCGCTACCTTGATCGATTCCAGCACCGTTTCGCCCGACCTTGCCCGCCGAATCGCCGCAAGCTGCGCGGAGCGCGGAATCGATTTCCTTGACGCGCCGGTGACCGGCGGCACTTGGGGAGCGGAGAAGGGCGATCTCGTCTTCATGATCGGTGGCAAAGCGGAAGTGCTCGAACGCACGAAGCCTGTCCTGGAGGCGGTCGGGAAGCGCTTTTTTCTACTGGGGCCCAATGGCGCCGGCCAGACCGTCAAACTTGCGATGAATCTGCTGCTGGCGCTGCAAGTTGACGCTCTCGCGGAATCTCTCGCGCTCGTCACCGCCGCTGGCGTTCAACCGGAACGGCTCGTCGAAGTCCTGCAGTCGAGCATGGGCCGGTCAACATTGCTCGATGTAAAAGCCCCTCTGATTTTGAAGAACGAATTTCCCGCCAGCTTTCCCTTGCGGCTGATGCACAAAGATGTGCGCTTGGCGCTTGAATTGGCTAAAAAATCAGGCGTCGTTCTTCCCGCCGGCGCCGCCGCCTACGCCACGCTCACGAAGGTGAAAGAATCCTCGCCCGACGACCCCGATTTCGCCGCCATCGCGCGCTTTTGGCGCAAATCCGCCTCGGCATAAGACGGAAATGAAAAACACGAGGATGCCGGCGGCCCAAACCCAGGCGCTTGAGTGTTTGCCCCCGGCTTCCCGTGCGCACTAAAAACGAATCCCCGGCGGGAAATACGTTAGCGGCAAGTCGCGCATCGTGCGCAAACCGGCGGGCGCGGCCAAAATCGCGGGAATCGCATTAACCGCAATGGCTGCCGTGGCCAAATCGCCGTGAGTTCCGCCGGGAATTGTCAGTGAGAGCGCCGGCTCGCCGCGCAGTTCCACCGTATCGGCCGGCTGCTTCGCTCCCACATACATCTGCAGCTCCAGATAAATTCGTTCCTCGCCACGGAAGCTTCCTCGCGCGATCTGATGCACGCCCGCCACCTGGCCCGGCGCAACTTCGAGAAACGGTGTTTTCACCGGCTCGCTGGCGATGACCGGCTGGATCGTTTCGGCGATCTCGTCCAGTTCAAATCCCAACCCGTCCGCCACCATCGCCGCGGATTCGGGCAATCCGTGGTGCTTGATGATGCCGGCGGACACTTGCTCGCGGAATTCCTGCGGGCTCATTCCGGCGCCAATTTTTTTCTGCAGCGGCAGCCTTCTCTGGGAGGCATCGACAATGCGGACCGCCTTTGCGTGATCCACTCTCTGCGCGGCCGCCGAAAGCACCAGCACGAGTTTGTCCATCACGAACCCCGGATTCACGCCCGTTCCCACCAGCGCCACGCCTTCGTCTTTGGCGGCCTCGTCAATCCGGGCCGCGAGCTCCGGATATTTGCGAAACGGATAGGAAAGCTCTTCACAGGTGGAAACCACGCACGCCCCGGCCGAGATGCAGGCCATCAGCTCGCCTTCTACTTTCGTCAAATCCGATGAGGTTGTGTGCACCACCGCGTCTACGCGCCCATCCAGCACGCCTGGATGCCGGGCCGATACGGCGATTCCCCACGGCGCATCCGGCGCGCCCACCAGTTCGCCCAAATCGCGACCGGCTTTCGCGGGGTCGCGGTCAATCGCGCCCACGATTTCGATCGAGTTCTTTTCCCGCATCAAGCGAACGATGGCCGCGCCGATCGGCCCAATGCCGTACTGCACCACGCGAATCTTCTTTTTCACGCCGCCTCCGCCGGAACTGAATACGCCTCGGATGAAACAAAATAGGACCTTCGCTTACAGACTGCAATCATTTTCAGCTTTTAAAAAGGCGGGAAAATGGACGGGAACAAGCAAACGGCAAGGGAACACGTTTGCCCAGCCAGAGTTCCGGCCGCAGAGAATCCAATCGGGCCGAGCTGTTAACGAGATCTCAGATGCGGGCGCGCATGGCGCGAATATATTCGCGCAAGGATGTGACGTTCGGGCCGTACGAACCTACCCGGCCGGCATCGACGGGTAAACCGAGATGCTCGGCCTGCTCGATGCTCAAGCCGGCATCGTCGAGCTCCGCGAGACTATAACCTTCCGTTGGCGTAATCCGGTTTCGCCCGGACCTGTCAACCGGGCGCGGCGGACGTCGCATGTGCCAGCGCTTTGCAACGATGTCAAAGAACTCGTCCCAGTCTCTGCGGTTCCACATGCGCTCCTCCCGCGTTCCCGGTTCAAGGCATTGGATGCACCATCTCCCGATTCGGTAGCGTCGACCTTTCGCCGCGGCCAAGTTCGCGAAGTGCGCTCCGACCTGGGGAGTGACGCAGAATATAACCCCGAGAGCTGTGGAAAGTCGCGTTGGAAAACAGATTGTTTCCATTTCGTTATTCAATCTTGCGAACTCCGAAGAGGATCAATACCCGATGCACGTATTCCTCGCGGGGATTTGCACGGCCTGCTGGCAGGGACGGCGGGAGCGGGCTGCTGTTATAATTCGCGGAAGCACGGATGCCAGACGCAGCATTGCCTCAACGAGGGGTCGTCGAAAGGAACGGGATATCACCCCAGCGCAATGCCATGAGTGAGCCGGTCATTGTCGTTCACTATCACGAGCTGTGGCTGAAGGGCGGGAACCGCCGGTTTTTTCTAGGCAAGCTGCATTCCGCTCTACATCGCGCTCTCGCTGGGCTTCCCGTGGAGCGCATCGAGCAGCCCGGAGACCGCTTCCTGGTGCGATTGGCTGCCGGCGCGCCACTCGATCAAGCCATTGAGCGCGTCCAGCACGTTTTCGGGATCGCTTACTACGCCGTCGCTCGGCCGGTCGAGCGTGACTTGGAGGCACTGTGCCGAGCCGCATGGGATGAGGTCGAGCCGCTGCAATTTTCCACGTTCGCCGTCCGGGCGCGGCGCAGCGACAAGACGTTTCCTCATCCGTCGATGCAAGTCGAATCGGCGGTCGGGCGGTTTCTGCTGGAAAAACTGCGGGACGCGGGACGCGACGTTCGCGTGCGGCTCCGTGATCCCGGGTTAATTTGCCACATCGAAATCACCCCTGGCCCGTTGCTGGTCTACGCGAGGAAAATTTCCGGCCTCGGCGGACTCCCGCCCAATACCGCCGGCCGGATCACCTGCCTGTTATCCGGAGGCTACGATTCCGCGGTCGGCGCTTACCAGATGATCAAGCGCGGCGCGCATCTGAGCTTCGTGCACTTTTACGGGACCGGCGCGCGGCCGGGCGAATCGTCGTTGCACGTGGCGAGCGGCCTGACGCGCGTCCTCACGCGGTATCAATTCACAGCCAAGCTTTATCGCGTGCCCTTCGAGGATATACAGCGCGAGATTGTCCGCTACGCGCCCGAGGCGTTTCGTGTGCTGCTTTACCGGCGCATGATGTTGCGTATCGCCGAAATATTCGCGCGCCGCGAACGCGCGCTGGCGCTCGTGACCGGCGACAGCCTCGGCCAAGTCGCGTCGCAAACGCTTCGAAATCTCGTCGCCGTGGATGCGGCGGCGTCGATGCCGGTGTTCCGCCCGCTGATCGGAACGGACAAGATGGAAATTATGGATCTCGCGCGCCGGATCGGCACGTACGATATCTCATCGGAGCCGTTCCACGACTGCTGCCCGGTATTCTTGCCGCGCGCGCCGGAGCTTTCGGCAAGTCCCGAAGAGTTGGACGAAGCGGAAGCGAAGCTCGATCTGAAAGCGCTAATCGCGCAAGGAGTAAACGGCGCGACTCTCGAGAAATTCAGCTATGAAGCAGGCCGCATCGAAGCAAGCGAACCTTGTCCGCTAATCTCGCCGGACCGGCGCACTCCTTCCCCGCAAATGTCCGAAAGCCGATTTTTGCGAGATCTGTAAAACTACCGGTCGCGATCGCGTCCGTAGCCGCCGCGCCCACCTCCGCTACGGCCCCCGCGGCCGCCCCCTCCGCCACCGTAACCGCCGCGGCCGCCGCCCCCGCCTCCGCCTTCACGCTGCGGACGCGCTTCGTTGACCACCAGCGCCCGGCCCAGGAACTCCTTCCCGTTCAGCGCCGCGATTGCCTTTTCGGCTTCCGCATCGTCGCGGATTTCGGCGAACCCGAAGCCGCGCGGCTGGCCCGTAAAACGGTCGCGGAGCAGCGTTAAAGAATCCGGCTGCACCCCGGCCTCCGCAAACAGTCCTGCAACATCCTCCTCCGTAGCCTTGAACGGGAGGTTTCCCACGTACAGTTTCTTCACGATGAATCTCCTTGTGCCCCTGTCGCACAGGAGGCACGACAGCGAGGCTGAAGAGGCAGGATCGGGGCCGGGGCAGTCAGCGGCAGGCCGGCTACTCGCGGCTGAAGCGAGCGCTCCAGCAACTCAGCGTCCATCTTGAGCCAAGTTGATTCGGCAGTCAATCGCGGCGCTCGAGGCAACTCGGCCCGCGGACAACCTGGCCCATGCACCGCCGGAAGCGGTTTGGGAATGCGGGAATGCTTATGTGCGATAGCTGGCGTTGATGCGAACGTATTCCTGCGTGAAATCGCAGGTCCACATGCGCGCGGTGCCTATGCCGGAACCGAGTTCGATCCGAACATGCACGGTTTTCGCGAGCATCTTTTCGTGCGCGGCGCGTTCGTCGAAATTCATTTCGCGGCCGCCGCGGCACACGGCCACGCCGCCGATCCAGATGTTCGTGCGGCGCGGGTCGAATTCGGCGCCCGCTCGTCCGGCCGCGGCGAGAATGCGGCCCCAATTGGGGTCGGCGCCCGCGAATGCCGTCTTCACCAGCGGCGAATTGGCGATGGTGCGCGCGATGCGGCGCGCGGCAGCATCGGACGCAGCGCCGCGCACTTCAATTTCAATGACGCGCTGCGCTCCTTCGCCATCGGCAACGATCGCGACCGCCAATTCGCGGCAGACGCGCTCCAGCGCCGCGAGGAAATCTGCGTAATCCTTGCCCGCGCCTTTCGAAATTTTCGGCGCGCCCGATTGCCCATTGGCAAAGATCGCGACCGTGTCGTTCGTCGAAGTGTCGCCATCCACGGTGATGCAATTAAACGTGCCATCGACCGCCGATCGCAGCGCCCGCTGTAAGACCGGCGCGGTGACGGCTGCATCCGTGGCGATGAACGAAAGCATCGTCGCCATATTCGGCTGGATCATGCCCGACCCCTTGGCGCAGCCGAGTACGCGCACCTGCTTTCCGCCGATGCGGGACCTCGAAGCCGCCCACTTCGGCCGCGTATCCGTCGTCATAATCGCGCGCGCGAATTCTTCGAACGCCGCGGGATCGGCGCTGCGCGTTTGAACCAGCTGCGGAATCGCGGACAAAATCTTATCCACGCGCAGGGGCGCACCAATTACGCCCGTCGAGCAGACGATGAACTGCGAGCCATCCGTGCCGCCGAGTTCTTCGGCCAGCCGCCGCGCGGTAGCGACCGCTGCCGGATAGCCGTCCTCGTGCGTGCAGCAATTCGCGTTCCCGGAATTGACGATCACGCCGCGCATCCGACGGCGCGATCGTTTCAAGTGCTCGCGCGATGCAATTACCGGCGCGGCCACCACGAGGTTCGTGGTGAACACCGCCGCGGCCGCGGCACGCGTCTCGCTGATCAAAATTCCCAGATCAGGACGCGATGGCTTCAGCCCGCAATTCGTAGCCGCGAAGCTGAACCCCTGTGGAACGTCCGCGGCAGAAAGATGCTCGCTCATCGGCAGCCGGTCCAGAATTGCCTGAAACCTTTCACGGATTTTCCTCTAGCTTCGCGAGCCGCGCATCGAAATCCGCCAGCGCCGCGCGAACCGCTCCCGGCGCGGTCCCTCCGGGAATGGATCGCCGCGCCAGCGCTGATTCGAGCGCCAACACCGTGCTCAGCTCCGGACCAAACGCCGGCGAAAATTTTCTGAGTTCGGCAATGGGCATTTCGCGAATCGATTTTCCCGCCTGCTCCGCGGCGCGCAGCGCCTTGCCGACAATTTCGTGCGCCTCCCGAAACGGAATTCCCTGCGCCACCAGATAATCGGCCACTTCCGTCGCCATCAGCGCCGGGTCCTGCGCCGCTTCGCGCAGCCGATCCTGCCGGAACCGGGTGGCCGCGAGAGCGCCCGCGGCAATTTGCGTCATCGGCTTCAGTTGATCGAACGCCGAAAAGACGGGCTCCTTGTCTTCCTGCAAATCGCGCTGATAACTCGAGGGAAGGCCCTTATTCACGGTAAACAGCGCGAACAGCGATCCATAAATTCGCCCGGTCTTGCCGCGAATCAGCTCCCACGAATCGGGATTTTTTTTCTGCGGCATCAGGCTGCTTCCGGTGGAATATTCGTCCGGCAGTTCAATAAACGCGAATTCGCCGGATGCGAACAAAATCAAATCTTCCGCCAGCCGCGAAAGATGCATGGCCAGCGTGCACATGGCGAAGAGCATTTCCAGCGCGAAGTCGCGGTCGCTCACGGCGTCGAGGCTGTTGGCCGTGATGCGCGTGAAGCCCAAATCCTGCGCGAGGGCCTTGCGATCGATCGGAAACGCGCTGCCCGCCAGCGCGCCCGAGCCCAGCGGGCAAACATCCGCTCGCTGCGAGGCCGATTGCAATCGCTCCGCGTCGCGCTGGAAGGCTTCTCCGTGCGCGAGCAGCCAATGCGACAGCAGCAGCGGCTGCGCATGCTGCATGTGAGTCATTCCGGGCATGGGCACGCCCAGATGATTCTTCGCCTGTTCGGCAACCGCGCGCAGCAGCGCCGCCAGAGCGCCGCGCATTTCGCGCGCCGCCGCGCGCACCCACATGCGAAATTCCGTCGCCACCATTTCGTTGCGGCTGCGTCCCGTGTGCAGCTTGGCGCCAAGCGGCCCGAGCTTTTCGATCAGCGCGGTTTCGGCAAAATGATGGACGTCCTCCGCGTTCGAGGTGTCCAGCCACGCGGCGTCCGTTTCGGCGCGCAGCTTGATTTCATCGAGCGCCGCTGCGATGCGCTCGCTCTCTTCCTGCGTCAGGATTCCAGCTGCGGCGAGCGCGCGCGCCCAGGCGCGGTCGAGAGCCAGTTCGTGCGGCAGAAGCCGCCGGTCAAATTCCCAGGAACGCTCGAATTCGTAGAAAGAGGCGTCGGGAGCGCGCTCGAAACGCCCGCCCCACATTTTCCGCCCCTCGGAACCGCTCATCTCGCGGCGGCCTTTTCGAGCGGGACGGTGATGGGCAGCGCGAACAAGTTGATGAAGCCTTCGGCGTCTTTCGGGTTGTATCCGGTCATGCTGAAGCTGGCCAGTCCCGTGCGGTAGAGCGAATAGGGCGAGCGCCGCGACGCGGCGTTGACGTTCCCCTTGAAAAGCGAGAGCGACACAGTGCCGGTCACGCGGCTTTGCGATTTGGTGAAGAACGCGTCGAGCGCCTCGCGCAGCGGCGTGAACCACATGCCGTAGTAAACCATCTCCGCGTAGCGCAGCGAGAGCAGTTGCTGGTAATGAGCCGTTTCTCGATCCAGGCACAACGACTCCAGCTCGCGGTGTGCCATGACCAGCAGCGTCCCGCCCGGCGTCTCGTACGCACCCCGCGATTTAATGCCCACCAACCGGTTCTCCACGATGTCCATCCGGCCCACGCCATTCGCCGCGGCAATTTCGTTTAAGCGATCGAGCAGCGCCAGCGGCGAAAGTTTTTTGCCGTCCACGGAGACGGGCGTGCCGCATTCGAATCCAATCTCGACCAGCGTCGGCTTATCCGGCGCGCTTGCCGGCGACACCACCCACTGCCACATCGCTTCTTCCGGCGCGTTCGCGGGATCTTCCAGCACGCCGCCTTCGTGACTCAAGTGCCAGACGTTGCGGTCGCGGCTGTAGATGTTTTTCGTCGTCTGCTCGATGGGAATGTTGTGCGATTTCGCGTACGCGATGGCATCTTCGCGCGAATTGATTGTCCACTCGCGCCACGGCGCGATAATTTGCAATTCCGGCGCAAGCGCCTTGGCCGCCAGCTCAAAACGAACCTGATCGTTGCCTTTTCCCGTGCAGCCGTGCGCCAGCGCGTCCGCTCCAACCTTCCTTGCGATCTCAACCTGCCGCTTGGCCAGCAGCGGCCGCGCGAACGACGTGCCGAGCAAATATTTGTGCTCGTACACGGCTCCCGCGCGCAGCGTGGGCCAGATGTAACCGGTGATAAATTCCTCGCGGAGATCCTCCACGTACGCGGCGCTCGCGCCGGTGGCCAGTGCCTTCTTGCGCGCGGCTTCCAGGTCCTCGCGCTGGCCCAGATCGCCGATCATGGCGATCACCTCGCATCCGCCGTAATTTTCCTTCAGCCACGGAATGATGATGGAGGTGTCCAGCCCTCCCGAATACGCCAGCACAACTTTCTTCGGCAACGGTTTCTCCTTTTAGCTGTTCAACAGAGTGTGCAGGATCGCCTTCTGCACGTGAAGACGGTTCTCCGCCTGATCGTAAATGATCGAGCGGGGCGAGTCGATCACTTCCGGCGTCACTTCGAGCCCGCGATGCGCGGGCAGACAGTGCAGAAACACGGCATCGCGCGCCGCCAGCGAGAAAAGTTGTTCGTTCACCTGATACCCGGCGAAAATCCGCTCGCGCTCGGCGGCTTCGCTTTCTTGGCCCATGCTGGCCCACACGTCGGTGTAAACCGCCTGCGCTCCGGCCACGGCATCTTCGGGCGAACGGAATAGCTCGATCTTGGCCCGCGTCTCGCGGGCCACGCGCTTCGCTTCGGCCACCACATCCTCGGCCGGCTCGTATCCGGCGGGCGTGGCCACGCGGATCTGCGCGCCCGTCCGCGCCGCGAATGTGATCAGCGAGTGGCACATGTTGTTCCCGTCGCCCACGTACGCCAGCTTCAGCCCGCGCAAGCCGCCGAAGCGCTCCTCGAGCGTGAAAAAATCGGCCAGCGCCTGGCACGGATGAAAGCGGTCGGAAAGCGCGTTGATCACCGGCACGCCGGCGTTCAGCGCCAGTTCGTCGAGTGTTTCCTGCGCGAAAACCCGCGCGATAATGCCCTGCACCCAGCGCTCCAGATTCTTGGCGATGTCGCGCGTCGGCTCGCGCTCGTTTAGCCGCGACGCGGTGTGGTCGAGGAAGATCGACGAGCCGCCCAGATTGGCGATGCCCACCTCGAACGTCACGCGCGTGCGTAGCGACGGCTTCTCGAACAGCAAGATCAGCACGCGGCCGGCCAGCGAGTCGCGATAGCGCTCCGGGCGCGCCTTCATTTCACCGGCCAGGATGAAAATCGCGCGAACCTGCGCCGGATTCCATTCCATGCCGGTCAGGAGATCGCGTTTCAATTCCACGGATGTTCCGGCAGCATTCATATTTCACCTCGCCGCGGCCCGTGCGATCGGCTGCGCGGAAGCTTGCGCGTGCGGCGCCGAGGCATGGGACGCCCGCGCGTGCTTCGCCGCGCTGGCCAGCACGCGCTCGAATTTCGAGAAAAACTCCGCCACGTCTCCGCGGCTGATAATGAACGGCGGCAGCAGGCGCAAAATGTGTTCGTGCGTGCAGTTGATCAGCAAGCCGCGGCGGAGCGCCTCGGCCGCCAGCGGCCCGCCATCGATGGAAAGATCGATTCCCAGAATCAAGCCTTCTCCGCGAATTTCGCGAATAAAGTCGAATTTCGCGGCCAATTTTTGGAGCCCGGCGCGAATCTCGGCGCCGCGCTCGCGCACGTTGGCGAGCAGATTCTTTTCTTCGACGATCGAGAGAAACTCCAGTCCCGCCGCGCAAACCAGCGGTCCGCCGCCAAACGTCGAGCCATGCAGTCCCGGCTTGAAAGCCGAGGCAAATTCGTTGCTCGCCACGAACGCGCCGAGCGGCAGCCCGCATCCAAGCGGCTTCGCGATGGTCACGATGTCCGGCAGCGAATTGAACCTCTGATAGGCGAAGCGGCGGCCGGTGCGCCCCAGGCCGCACTGAATTTCATCCGCGATCAGCGCCGCCCCGCGAAGCGTCGCCAGCTCGCGGGCGCGCTGCCAAAATTTCTCGCTGACCTGGCGAACGCCGCCTTCCCCCTGAATCGGCTCGATCACGATCGCGCATACGGTCTCGTCGAACTTCGATTCCAGGTCCGGCACGTCGTTGAAGTGCACGAACTCCACGCCGGGCACGAGCGGCTCGAAGGGCTGGCGATACTTTTCCGGATAAGTGATCGAAAGCGAGCCAAATGTCCGGCCATGAAACGAATTTTCCAGCGCGAGAAAGCGCGCTGTTGCTGTGTCCGCTCCCACGCGATCGAACGCGTGCGCTCGGGCCAGCTTCAGCGCTCCTTCCACCGCTTCCGAGCCGCTATTGGCGAAAAACACGCGGTCCAGCCCGGACCACTCCGCCAGCTTGCGCGCCAAAGGCGCTTGATACGGATTGTGAAACAGATTCGAGACGTGCACGGCGCGCCCGGCCTCGCGCCGAATCACGCGCACGATGCGCGGATTCGCGTAGCCCAGCGCGTTAACGGCGATCCCTGACAGGAAATCCAGATATTCGCGGCCCTCCGAATCGTACAGATGCGTTCCGCGCCCGTGGGTGAATACCACCGGGGGGCGCCGGTAGGTCTGCAACAGGTATCGCGCTTCCTCCGCGACGATTTTCGCCGGCGAAATCCCTTTCGCTCCCGCGGCCTTTCTTCTGACTTTGGCCATGGCTATTGTGCCGCCCCGTGCGCCGCCCCATTGGCCGCTTTGGCCGTTACCCTGACGACCGGCAGAACGCGCGTGCCGGGACACCGGCCCGATCCCGCCGCGGCGATCAATGCCCTCGGCTTCGTCCCGCCCACGATGCGCACTTCGGAAACGCCTCCGGCAAGCGCTCTCTTGGCGGCTTCGAGCTTCAAAATCATTCCGCCGGAAACCTTGTTGTGGCGGATCAGGTCTTCGATATCCGTGCCGCGCAGCGCGCTCAGCACCTTGTCGCCATCGAGCACGCCGGCCACATCCGTCATGAAAATCAAGCGGTCCGCGTGGATAAATTCCGCCGCGGCCGCTGCCATGTGGTCGGCGTTGATGTTGTAGAGCTCGCCATCCGCGCCCAGCCCCATGCAGCAGGCCACCGGCACGATTCCTTCGCGCCAGAGCGAGCGCAGAAAATCGACGTTCACCTCGGTAAGGTAACCGACGTAACCGAGGCCGCCCTCGCGATCCTCCACTTGCATCGGCTCGGCCAGGAAACACGCCGCGTCCGAAGCGCTGATGCCCACGGCCGGCTGGCCCGCCAGCGAAATCGCGCCAGCCAGCTTCTTGTTCAGCAGGCCGGCGAACACCATGATGGCCACGTCGCGCGTCTCGCGGTCCGTCACGCGCAGCCCAGCAACGAAGCGGCTCGCGATGCCCATGCGCGCCAGCGTCGCCGTGAAAATCTTGCCGCCGCCGTGGATCACCAGCAGCTCGTTGCCCCCGCGCGCCAGTTCCGCGATCTGCCGCGCCAGCAGTTGCACATCTTCATCGCGTTCGAGCAATGCGCCCGCAATTTTGATCACCAGCCTCATAGCAGCCCCGCCGTTTCCGGATACCCGCGCATCCCATTGAGATTTTGCACTGCTTGACCCGCCGCGCCTTTGCCCAGATTGTCGAGGCAGGAAACCACCACGAGCCGTTCGCCCGAAGAATCGAGCGCGAAACCGATGTCGCAGAAATTTGTGTGCGCCACGTGCCGCAGTTCCGGCAGCGTGCCGGCGGGATAGATTCGCATCATCGGCCGCCCGGCGTAAAACTTGCGGAACAACGCCTCCACGTCTTCCAGTTTGCGCGGAACGCGCAGCCATACGTATAAGGTGGAAAGTATCCCGCGATCCACGGGCAGCAGGTGCGTCGTGAAAACGAAATCCCGCGAGGCCAAGCCGAGATGCTCAGCCACCTCGGGCGTGTGCCGGTGCGAGAACAGCCCATAGGCGCGAAAATTCTCGTTTACCTCCACGAAATGCGTCTCGCGCTTGGGCTCCTTGCCCGCCCCTGTAACGCCCGACTTGCAGTCGCAAACGATCCCGCGCGCCCGGTCAATCCATTCCGCGTCGATCAGCGGGCGCAATCCCAGAATCACCGACGTGGGATAGCAGCCGGGATTTCCAACGATGCGTGCCTTAGGAAGTTGCTCGGCGTACAGCTCCGGCAGACCGTAAACAGCTTCATCGAGCAACTGAACATCCGCGGCCGCAAGCTTGTACCACTTCGTGAAAGTCTCCGGCTTCCGGAACCGGAACGCGCCGCTCAAATCCACGATGCGCAATTGCGGATTCAGCCGCAGCAATTCCGGCACGAGCTCTACGGAGGCTTCGTGCGGCGTTGAGAGGAACACGACCTCCGCCCCGCTATTCGCCACCGCTTCGGGCGATAGCGGCCGGCAAGGCGCATCGCCCCAGCCGCGCAGCTGCGGAAAAAGGTCCGACAGGCAGCGCACCTCCGCGTTGCCGCCACGCAGAAAAAATGTGGGTTTGTTGATGTGAGGGTGCCTCAGCAGGAGCCGGGCCAGCTCGAATCCCGCGTAGCCCGTTGCCCCGACGACGGCGACCCGCGCCGCGTCGCTCATCGGAGCATTTCCTCGATCCTTTTACGGATGGCGTTGCAGGCGCCGCGTGAAGAGCAAATCACCAGCACGGTGTCGTCGCCCGCGAGCGTTCCCGCCACTTCCTTCCAGCGCTCGCTATCCACTGCTGCGGCCAACGGCTGCGCGCCGCTTGGTGGAGTTTTCAATACCAGCATGTTCTGTGCGGGGCGCACGTCGAGGAGGAACTCCCTCAGCGCGCGCGCCAAGGCGGGCAGTGGCGGCGAATCTTTCGCCGCGGCGTCGAGCGGACGATATCCTTCGGCCGTTTTCACCAGGCGCAGCTCGCGCAGGTCGCGCGAAAGCGTGGCTTGCGTCACGCGCATGCCCAGCTGCCCAAGCTGCCGGCGCAGCGCGTCCTGGCTAGGCACTGCCTGGCTCGACAGCAGTTTCAAAATCTGTCCTTGCCGATATCGCTTCTGAACGCCCATCTTCGTCCGGAATAAGCCCGATGCGTGATTATGCATCCTTTTGCATAATGATACAACAAGCTTCCGGGCTGTCAAGGAGTTAGCGCAGCCCTCGTTCGCATTTATCAGTCCTCCGGGCAAAACGCGTGAATGCCGGCGCGAGGACATTGCCGCCACGCTTTCGTGATATGGTTTGCCCCTGCGGCAAGCCGCGCGCCAAAGAACGATGAAGGCGCATGGCGTTGCGCTTCGACTGCCAGGAGAACGAATGAAACCCGGAAGCTGGGGATCGATCTGGCTCGTTTACATCTATTCGATTCTCTGCGCCGCCTCCATCAGCAAGCTCGTTCCGATCGAAGGCGAAATCGAGCGCGCGTTCCATACCACGCCCGCGGGCGTCGGGGTGGCGATCTCGATTATTGCCGTCAGCTCGATCTTCGCGGCCACCGCCGGCGGCGGCATCATTGACCGGATCGGCGCCCGCCGGTCGATCATCGGGACCAGCATCTTCCTTGTGCTTTGCAATATCCTCTGCTTCTTTTCCACGTCGATGGTCATGCTTGACACCGCGCGCCTGCTGGAAGGCGTCGAGTTCATCGGCATCATCGTCGCGGCGCCCGCGTTGATCATGGCCACCACCACCGGTCGTCGCCAAGTGCAGGCGATGACGCTGTGGTCCACGTACACGCCGGCGGGCGTGGGGCTCGGGCTGCTGCTCGCGGTGCCGTTCGCGGGCACCTCCGCCTGGCGTTGGACGTTCATAGTGCATGGCGCGCTCTTCGCCATCGCCGCAGCTTTCGGATGGCTGCTGCCGGAAATACCGCGCGAGGCAGCGCAGCAATCGGCGCAGCACCGGCGCGCGGGGTGGACCGACTTTCTGGAGATTTATCGCGAAAGGGGTCCGTGGAGGCTCTCGATTTCCAACGCGCTGCTGGTCAGCATCGGCCTCGGCACCAGCACCGTCATTCCCCGATACTTCGCGCGCTTCCACCACGTTTCCGTCGCTACTACCTCCAGCATTCTCGCGGCTGGTTACGTTCCGATGATTTTCGCGGGGATCGGCGCGGGATATCTTTTGACGCGCGGCATTCGGCCGATATCCGTGTACATCGGCATCACCATCGCGGGCGTCGTTTCCGGTTTGCTGCTTTACGCGCCGTCGAGTTCTTTTGCGCTTGCGATGGCGGCAACGTTCGTGTGGCTGCCGTGCACCGGCGCGGCCGTCGCGGTGCTGATGGCGCTGTTGCCGCGCGTGGTGCGCGATCCGGCGAGAGGCGGCGCGGCCATGGGCCTTGTCGGCCAGGTGATGGCCGTCGGCAATTTTTTTACGCCGCCGATCTACCTGGCGTTGCTGCCGAAAGGGAACTGGCTCGATTTCCTCGCGCTCATCCTGAGTGGCTGGATTCTGAGTCTGGCGATTATTCCCGCGTGGAAAATGCGACCGGCAATCTCTCCGGCGCTCGAAAGCGATGCCGGGATGCCGGCGTCGGGTTGAAATTCACGCGGCGATATTTGCCAATCCCGTCACGCGGATACCGCGGATGGCTTTGCTGAAGTTGCCGCCACAAAATCCAAGATGCGCTCGCCGACGAAGTCGTCCTCGGTATTCACGCTCAGAATCGTCGAGAGATGGCCGTGCGAGGGCAAAAATGCGAAATGAGGCAGCGTGCCGCGCGCGGATAGATACGCGCGCATTAGCTCCACGTACTGGCGCTTGAAGTCCGCAGGATCGTGCTCGGCAATCAAGACCAGCAGCGGCGTGGGCGTGGCGGCGAGTCCTGGCAGGGCCGATTGTCCGGCGTAGCGGCTCGCGTCTTCCCCGAAATACGCCTTAAACATCGGGTTCTTGTCCATCGTCACCGTGTCGTAGAGGCCGGAGACGAGGATCGCACCTGCCACGGCACGGCGCGCCGAGCCGTCGAAACGCGCGTGCGCCAGATAATGCGCCACGTGCGCGCCTCCCGCCGATTGCCCCATCACGTAAATGCGCGCGGGATCGCCGCCGTGCGCCGCGATGTTGCCTCGAATCCATTCGACGGCGGCAGCAAGGTCTTCGGAACCGGCCGGCCACGGATGTTGGGGCGCAAGCCGGTATGTGATGTTCACTCCAACGAGGCCATGGCGGACAGCCCATGCGCCGACGTTGTCATAAAAAGGCGCGTTGGGCATGGTTTTGTCTCCACCGATGAAGCCGCCGCCGTGAACGAAAACGATCACTGGGCGCGAGCCGCCGGATTTAGCCCGAAACACGTCGAGCCGGTTGCGTTCATCGGCGCCATAGCGCAGGTCGCGAACGATATCGACGTCCGGGAATGGCGCGCGCTCCTGCAGCGGCGAAAACAGTTTGAAGTTTTCGGCGATCACGTCGGGGTTGAACGCGTCGCCCAGCTCGTCGATGCGCCGGTGCGTGTTTTCGATGGCCGCTGATGGATAGCGCGAATGCGATGACATTTGGTCCTCCAATTTTCAAAAGTAGCGAGCGCCGGATTTTATCCGACGGCTTTGAGGCTTTCCTCAACCATGCTTTCGGCCTCGCCGGTGTTGATGAGCACGCCCTGCCTGCGCAGAAACGCCAGAATTCCGGTGCGCGGACCCATGCCGGAGTAATTGAACGAATCGCCCGAAAGCCCGGCGCCAAATCCGGCGAACGTAAGGAAGGTATCCTGCACGCTGACCATTCCGGCGTCCAAACGGTCGGCGATGCGGCGAGCCTCTTCCTCCGTGCCGGCGATTACGGCGGCGGAAAGCCCGTAATAGGTGTCGTTCGCGAGGCGAATAGCTTCTTCTTCCGCGCGATATTTCATTACCGGCATCACCGGGCCGAACGTCTCGTCGCGCATGATTTTCATGTCGTGATTGACGTCGGTCAAAATCGTGGGACGCATGTACAGCCCTCCGCCAAGATTCATGCTTTTGCCGCCGAGGCGGATTTTCGCGCCCTTGCTCACCGCGTCGTCGATGTGATCGTCCACGATATGCGCTTGTCGCTCGGCGATAAATGGACCGATTTGTCCAGCGTGCGGATCAGGGTAATTCAACTCGACCCGCTCGGCTTCCTGCACCAGCAAGGCAACGAATGCGTCGTGAACGGCTTCCTGAACGTAAATGCGCTCGATCGAGAAACAGACTTGCCCGGTGCTGGTGACAGCGCCGCGCACTACGGCTCTGGCCGCGCGCTTCAGTTCGGCTGTTTCCGTGATGATCACAGGATCCTTACCGCCAAGCTCCAGAATCGACGGAATGAACCGCCGCGCGCACGCCTCCGCCACCTTGCGCCCGTTTGGGACGCTGCCGGTGAAATTGATGATGTCGGAATTTTCGATGATTGCCTGGCCGGTTTCGGCGTCGCCCAGGACGTAGGTCAGGACCGCGGCGAGCTCCGGCACCTCGCGAATCGTTTCCATCATGGGCTTCACGAATCGCGGAGTGACTTCGCTGGGCTTGACGATCACCGCGCAGCCGGCGAACAGCGGCGAAATAGCGTGGAGAGTGGAAAGCATCAGCGGCGCGTTCCAGGGCGCGATGATTCCGGCGATGGGATACGGACGCAGATTCGTGTCGAAATGTATCGATGAGATTGGCGACTTGCCTTTGCGGCGCGCCTGCTCAAGGATCACGGGGGCCATCTGCGCCATGCGCAGGATCGTGCCGATCACCATATCCGGCGCGACGCGGGAGATTTGGCCGTAGCCGGTATCAATCGAATCGGCTTCAATGAGCGCCGCGCGATGCGCCCGCAGGCGCTCGGCCCAGCGCTTCATCACGTCGATGCGATGCGCGAGCGGCGCATTGGCCCACGCTGGCTGCGACTGGCGAAGGCGCGCACATTCGGCGGCAATCTCCGCCGGGGAAGCCGCGGTGATGTGCATATCTATTTGCCCGGTGCGCGGATTGCGCACGGGAAGGATTCTGGGTTCAGCGGCGGCCATCGGGTATCCTCACTGCTCGAATTCGCGGCCTAGACATATCGCAGGCTCGAGTACTGGTCAAGCCGCCACCCAAACGCCGGAGCGTCCGAGCGAGCTCGGGGAAGGGCCGCGCGAGCGGGAGCGGCGGGCGAAAAAATCGCGCGAACGAAGGTGACGGGACGTTCCGCCCTCGCGTATGCTCGGGCTTGTGTTTTCAACGATTTGCATGGTGCAAAGGTCGATTGAGTGTTCCGCCCTTTAGCTCGGAAGTTGGCGGGGCGGTGCTCGAGGTTAGAAGCGAAGACACGGCGGAGATCGCGCAAAGATGAAGTATGTGACACTCGATGTTGAGGGTAAAAAGGCGCACCGCGCAGTCTTTTCAACACGTTCCGATGGTTCCTACCCGATTGAGTGCTCCGGGGAAAGCAACCGACCGAAGACGCGGGGAGCGAAGTCCAGGATGAACGGAGGCGGTGAGCAAATTCAAATCGGCCTACGAGCCAAATGCACCACGGGAGTCGTCGCCCGGTACGCCGGGGGTGGGATGTGACCATTTTGATCTCCGATAGATTGGGAGGCGAAACAAGGAGGAAACTTCAGGCGGAAGAGCGCCTTGGGGACTCGACTTGCGTCGCGGTCAATCGAATTCCAACCGTCCGCTAAGGGCGCGTCGCTCGCTCTGGTTCGCGGACTCCGGAGGATCCCAATTTTCGGGACTCTCGGTGAGACCTACCGGGCCCCGCATACCGAAGCTCCACCGCAGTGCTAAAGCCGGACTTGTGGTTTCCTCGGATGGTCTGTCTGCCTTCTTCTCAATCTCCTCGCGCTCAATTTCCTTCCCGGGCCGAGCGCCTCGCCCGGCTTGTTAGTATGGAAGCATAGGAACGGCAGAAGATCGAGGTTCAAACTCGCCCCAGTACCTAAATTCCCGTTTTGGGAAATCCTCGCTTCGGAACGAGCGGCCTGACTTCCAGGGCGTCGGCCCGGCTGCGAGCACCGACCAGAAATCACAGCCCCCAAGGCCATTGCTCGACGCCGCCCTGGGTGTAGATCGCAGCTCTTGCGATAACGATACGCTTTGTGCTAACCAAATGTTGGGAATGGGCGTGAGGCGTCGCGGTATAATGGCTTCGAGGTAGGGAGCATGAAAAACGAGTTGCTGATAGAATTCGAGCGCCGCACCGGGGAGCGGCTTAATGACGCGCTCACCGAGATTGGGTGGTGGGAGAACTGCGTCGCACGGGGCTTGGTGACACCGGAACAGGCAGCCGGATATATTTCAGTGCAGCGGGATATAGTCCGCAGCACGTCGATCGTGCTAGGCCTCGCTTAGGCAAGCCCCATACCCGATTGGAATCTCCGCGACGCTTCGGCATGCCGTGGGTTGCAACCCAAGCGGGAGGTCACCTCGAGGCGTAGCGTTTGCCTGGCTACGGTTGTGTTCCTCCTGGTTCCGGTCCTACCGCGTTCCGCGTTGTGAAGTCACTGCGTGGTTATCTTATCGAGCTGGACTGAGGACTGTCTCATCGTAAGGCGCAATTCCAAGTGCCTTGTTGGAACGTCTATGAATAGTAGCTCGTCATTCGCGTTTGGAAGGTGTTCGTCTCTCACGGTGATTTGTGCAATAGCTTCCCGCTGTCCCAGATACGCTGCTGTGGGGTCGGAGCTGGGCGTGGTGGCCAAATATAGCTCGGAGTATATCTGCCCAGAAAGTTTCGCCGCGTCACCGCCGTAATCTCCTAATCTTTCTGTGAAGCCTGCAAGTTTCCCTGCGGTAAACCACAATGTCCCCCAGCGTGAGGAGCCTTTTTCCTGCCAAGTCCAAGAATCCAGGCCTTGGATGTTCTGTTTGGTGAGGGTGTAAGTCTGTGTCAGCCCGGCGAGCACGGTAGCACGGTCAGTTCCGACCTGGAGGTCGTCTATCCGCAGAAGTGACTGCGGGGACTGAGCGGCGGGGAGCGTGAGGAGTAGTAATAGCGCGATAGGGAATAGAAAGATGCTTTTCATCTTAAGCCTCCGGAGGTGCAAAGAAATTCCTCGGTCCTCGGGGTCGGCGCGGATTGTATCACTCGGTGTTTGTTTCGCGCGCGTGGTTACATTGATTCCAGTCGATGGGACCGCCCGCGTCGAGCGTGGTTTTCCGGTGCAGCATTCCTCGCCCTGTTCGCGAAGGATGCGAACTTTTGTTTGATCCGAATTAGGGAATCACGTCGGCAGGGTGCAGCGGAGTGACGCCCGGAAACCGGGCGAAGTCGGCTACATTTAAGGTGGCTCTGTTGACATCCTTGAGCAAAGCCAGTGATGCTACAAGCGATACAGATTGAAACTCAGTCCGAGCAGCAGGGCTTGACGCACCTGCGTGCGCAGCGAGCGACCGGGCGCACGAGCCGAGAGCT
>Ga0209061_1001702_pt1 | contig 33806 bp, 33 predicted proteins | sample Coa_R1_10_FD_187157 | JGI IMG/M metagenome (GOLD analysis project Ga0209061, IMG submission 187157) | Surface soil microbial communities from Centralia Pennsylvania, which are recovering from an underground coalmine fire - Coalmine... | ecosystem: Environmental > Terrestrial > Soil >... | reverse complement strand
TCTGGCCGAAGCCCGAAAGGGAGATCATGATGATGTCCGGACGCAGCTCACGGAGCGTCTCGTAGCCCAGCCCAAGACGGTCGATCACACCCGGCGCGAAGTTTTCGATGAAGACATCGCAGATGGTGATGAGCCGCTGCGCCAGCGCGAGGCCATCGGCGTGACGCAGGTTGAGCGTGATGCCGGCCTTGTTGCGGTTGTAGATCGTGAAGCGCAGGCTGCCGTTGACATCGATGGGCACGCCGGAGGGGAAGGGCCCGCCCGAGCGTGCCGAATCGAGCCGGAAGCGCGATTCGAGCTTGATCACCTCGGCACCCATATCCGCGAGCTGGATCGCACAATGTGGCCCTGCCCACGCCCACGAGCAATCGAGCACGCGTACGCCCCGCAACGGCAGATACTGGCTCGTGGGGCGTGTGGCCGGCGCGTCGGGGTCGACAGCGGGGCGCCTCGTGTGCTCCAGTTCGGCGCGCACTTCGGCACCGTGCTCGCCGGGACGGAGTGGCGCGGGACGGTCGATGCGCCAGGGAGTGCGGCTCATACGGAACGGTGCGCCCGGCAGCGTCAGCCGGCCGTAGCCGGGCTGGTCGAGCGTGATGAACGCCCCGCGCGCGACGACGTGTGGATCGTGCATCACCTCTGAGGGTTTGTTGACCCTGGCGAACGGCAACCGCAGCGCTTGGCCCTGCTGCTCCACCTCATCGCGCGTTAGCCGGGCAGCCCAGGCGGCGGCGCGCGCTTCGATCTGCTCGTAGACCTTGAGGCGCGCGCGTACGTCGCCGCCGACGAGCTCTTCCGCACCGATCAGCTCGCCAACCTTGCGCCAGTGCTCGGGCGTGATCGCTGCCAGCCGTACCAGGCCGTCTTTTGCAGCCGTGAAGCCGGAAAAAACGATCGAGGGGCGAAAGCGGTTGCGTACCCGCCCCAGCGCGATGTACTCGGGGATGCTTGTATGCAGGATCGCCGCCACGCACTCCTGCGCCGAGACGTCGATGTGCACGCCCCTGCCTGCCTCTTCGGCACCGGCCGCGCGTCCATAGAGCGCGCCGAGCGCGGCGATCGCGCCGTTCAGTGCGAGCTGTGCTTCCCCTTGGCGCGGCGCGGGGCGGAGTGGTGGCTGTAGCGGATCGACAACCCAGTCGGGCGTGAGCACGCCGATGCCACCGCTGTGGACGGCGATCAAGTCTTCCCCGCGCCAGTGGGCACGCGGCCCGTGCTGGCCAAACGGTGTGAGCGAGACGAGGATGATGCCCGGTTTGAGCGCGGCCAGCGCGGCAAAACCGAGGCCGAGCGCATCGAGCCAGCCGGGTGGATGCGCCTCGACCACGATATCGGCCGAGGCCAGCAACGCGCGAGCGAAGGTCAGGGCGGCAGGGTCGGCCGGGTCGACGACAACGCTGCGCTTGTTGTAGTTCAACGCCGGGAAGAGCGGATCGCCGCGCGTCCAATCGCCCGCCGGTGGTTCGATCTTGATCACATCCGCGCCGAGGTCGCCGAGCAGCCGCGCACAGAGCGGCCCGGCGAACCCCTCGGCCCATTCGACGACACGCACGCCCGCCAGCGCCCGCGGCGGGACGTCTCGCTCGGCCACGTCCATGGTCGCGCTCTCTCCCCGATGGCTCACCGTTGCCCATGGTGCCGCAAGGCCGCGTCGAAGCGGAAGGGCGCCTCAGGCGACGAGCGCGATCGCGGCCATGCCGGCGATCAGCAGCAGCGGCGTTAGCATGGCCCCATCGCGGAAGAAGTCGCCCGCCGTCGCGCGGATGCCGCAGCGCCGCAGCTGCAACAACCAGAGCATTGAGGAGAGTGCGCCGAGCACGGTGAAGTTCGGCCCGACGTCTGCTCCCAGCAGCGTGCCGTAAAGCAGGCTCGGAGACCGTTGCGCGCCGACGGTATGCAGTGCCGACAGCATGACCGCGCCCATCGGCAGGTTGTTGATCAGGTTCGAACCAGCGGCACTAATCCCCGTGGCGGCGAGCACGCCTGCGCCGCTGCCATGGTGTGCCGCCTCCAGCAGCCGCTGTCCGAGTTGCGCGGTCAGCCCTGTCGTCTCCACGCCACGTACAACGATCAGCAACCCGGCGACGAACGGCAGGATCGACCACGGTGCGGCTGCTACGGCGCGCGGCGAGATGCGCCCCGGTGCGAGCGCGGTGATCAGCAGCACGCCACCGGCGACAGCAACCGGGAGCGAAAGGGGCAGGCCCAGCGCGGCTGTAACGACGTACGCGATCGCCAGCAGGGCGAGCGTCGCTGCCGCGGTGTGGAACAGCAGCGGATCTTTGATCGCCTCCCGCGGATGCGGCAGGCGCTCCGCGTCGAACTGCCGGTCGAGCGCGCGCCGGTAGCGCACCCAGAGGTACGCGATCGTCGTCGCGATCACCAGCGCGCTGGCGAGCAGCACGTGCGCCAGATATGTGCCGAGCCGGACGCCGCCGCTGCCGAGCACGAGGATGTTGAGCGGGTTGCTGACCGGCAGCGTCAGCGAGGCGCTGTTGGCGATGAAGGCGCAGGCCAGCGCGTACGGCAGCGGCGGCAGCTGCAGCTCGACGGTGAGCGGCGCGAGTACGGCGGTGAGCAGCAGCGCCGTGGCGTCGAGCGAGAAGAAGGTGGTGAGCACGATACCAACGAGGCAGGTGTTAAAGAACAGCCGCACGCCGCTGCCACGCGAGGCCCACGCTGCCTGGAGCGCTGCCCAGCGGAAGACGCCCGCTTGCTCTGCTCCCCAGGAAACCAGCAGCAGCCCGGTGAGGAAGAGCAGCACGTCCCACTGCTCGGCGACGGAGCGCCAGGCGGCGGCGGGCCCCACGATACCGGTTGCGACCATGGCCGCTGCGCCGGCGACGCAAAAGACAGCCTCAGAAAGGCCGCGCGGCCGCAAGAGGACGCCCGCGATCGTCAGGGCGGCGATGACGAGGGCAACCGCATCGCGCATGGCTCCAGCGTAATGGTCGGCGGGCACGGTGTCGCGCCATCCGCATGGCTGATCCCCGTCGTATGCTGTCGCGTAGCACTGGATGAAATGGCGCGGGCTCGGCGGGCGGATACGCATTGATCGGCCGCACCGCCGGTGCTACCGTAGAGGTGCCGGAGAGGGTATCCGGCGCTGGTTAAGGAGACCGTTATGGACTTCCTAGCAAATCCGCTCCACCTGACGTTGCTGATCGTCGTGCTGGTGCTCCTCTTCGGAGCGAGCAAGCTCGGGGATGTCGGCGGTGCGCTTGGCCGCAGCATCCGCGAGTTCAAGCGCGAGGCGAGCGCCGGAGATGATACCAATCAGCAGCGCACCACGACCACGACAACCACCACACAGGTTGTGACGCCGCCGCCGGCCTATATCCCGCCAACCGAGCCGCAGAACGCCCCACCCACGCACACGGCCGCGGCGAACGGCACCAGCCCTGCACCGCGGATCGAGTATGCACCGACGCAGGGCACGGTCGCGCAGACGCAAAACACGCCGCCACCGCCGCCGGATTACGTCGGTCGGTAGCCAGCGTAGCGCCAGATCATCAGCGACGTTGCTTGCGGGCGGGCGACATGTGTCGCCCGCTTCCGCTTTGCCGACGACTTTTCGCTGCATCTACCCTCTCACGCATGCACTGCGGTCATGCATAACTGGCCACGGCGGCTTGTGACCCCGGCACCGGCGTGATATCCTTAGGTAGCAAAGCTTTGAATCGATGAAAGCTTTGTCGCCTAAGGATCGCCCCTCCCATGAACGGCACAGCAACGGATTGGCTTGCTCACCTACGCGACTTGCAGCAGATGCCCGTCGCGCAGTTTGGACGAGTGCTGAGGCGTCTGCGCCAGCGGCTCGATGCGCGTCTTGAGCCGTACGGCATCACCGGCGTGCAGTTCGGTCTGCTCGCGCTCGTCGCCGAGGAGGAGGGCATCGCACAGACCCGCCTGCAACAGCGGCTGGCGATCGAGGGCGCGACGCTGACGCAGCTCCTGCAGCGGCTCGAACGCGAGGGTTGGGTCGTGCGTACATGCGACCGCGCCGATCGCCGCCGCCAGCGCGTGTGGCTAACGGATCGAGGGCGCGAACTGTTGCCGCGCATCGCCGAGGAGGTCGAGCGCCATCGCCACGAGATGCAGCGCGGCTTCACCATCGAGGAGCTGGCGCTGCTGAGCGAGATGCTGCGCCGGATCGAGGAGAACGCGCAATCGTGAGATCGTTCGGCCGCGCCTTCGTTGCTCTGCACCACCGCAACTACAAACTGTTCTGGTGGGGGCAGCTTATCTCGCTCGTTGGCACGTGGATGCAATCCACGGCGCAGGCGTGGCTCGTGCTCCAGCTCACCGGTTCGGCGGCCGATCTTGGCATCGTGACGGCGCTGCAGTCGCTGCCCGTGCTCGGTGGCGGCCTGTTCGGCGGCATGGTCGCCGATTGGATGCCGAAACGTCGCCTGATCGTCATCACGCAAACGGTCCAGCTGCTGCTGGCGCTTGCGCTCGGTATCCTCGTGTCAACCCATCTCGTGCAGATGTGGCACATCTACCTGCTAGCGACGCTCCTCGGCGTCTCCAACGCCTTCGATATGCCCGCCCGGCAAGCGTTCGTCGTCGAGATGGTGGGCCGCGACGATCTGATGAACGCCGTTGCGCTCAACTCGATGCAGTTCAACGCCGCACGCGTTGTCGGCCCGGCGATCGCTGGCGTATCGATCGCGCTGATCGGCGTAACGGGCAGCTTCTATGCCAACGCAGCGAGCTTCGTGGCGGTGATCGTCGGGCTGCTGATGATGCGTCCGTCCGAGCTTTTCGAGGTCGAGCAAGCGCCGCGTGACTCCGTGATCGGAAGCCTGGTGGAGGGCTGCCGTTACGTGCTGCGCGCGCCGGTGATTCTGCTGATCACATTGCTGGTGTGTGTGCTGGGGTTGTTCGCCTTCAACGTGCCGGTGCTGGTGCCGATCATCGCTCGCGATGACCTGCACAGCGGCGCGATCGGCTACGGCGGTCTGATGGCTGCGCAGGGGATCGGCGCGCTGCTGGCAGCATTAACCGCTGCGTATATGCAACGCGTGAGCTGGAAACTGATCATCGGCGGCGCGTTGCTGCTCTCCGGCTTCGAAGTGCTGTTCGGCCTCTCGCACATCTACGTGCTCTCGTTCATCTTGCTGCTCATCGCCGGCTACGGCATGGTCATGTTCTTTACCTCGGCGAACACGGGTGTGCAGATCGAAGCGCCGAACGCGCTGCGCGGGCGGGTCATGGGCGTGTACATGTCGGTGAACATGGGCTCGGGGCCGATCGGCAACCTCGCCGCGGGCTTCATGGCCGGCCTGTATGGCGCAGCATTCACCATGGCTGCCACCGCCGCCGCTGCTTTCGCGCTGATCCTCGGCGCGGCAGGCTTTCTCTACAGCCGGCGCGCGTCGCCCGCATACCGGATCGCGATGCCGGGCGATGACGGCGCCTTCGCACCCACCGCTCTGCCCGCTCCCGAGCGCGACACCGTTCTGCGCAAGGCCGCAGCGGGCTGAACGGCGCCAGGACGTCGCTGTTCGCCGACCGTGGTAGAAAGACGCCAGCTACAGGGTATGTTCAGTGGCCAGATGTGCCCATCAGCGCGGCGAGGTCGGCATCGCTCAGACCGAGCCGTTCGCGTAGAACGGTGCCGGTGTGCTCGCCGAGCAGGGGCGCGCGTTCGAGCCGCACCGGAGAGGCAGGCATCGCGAAAGGCGCGCCGGGGTAGACGAGCCGCCCCGCTAGCGGGTGATCGATCTCGCGCAAAAAGCCGCGCCCCTGCAGCTGCGGCGAGGCGAAAAGATCGGCAAGATCGTGCACGTAGGTGACAGGGCCACGCAGCGCACCCGCCCGCGCGTAGACATCGCGTTTACGCTGCTCCGCCGCCCAGGCATAGACGATCGCGCGGAGCTCGTCGTCGTGCTCCAGCCGTGCCTGGGGCGTGCTGAAGCGCGGATCGCTTACCAGTTCGGGCATCGCCATCGTTTCGGCGAGCGCGGCGAAGTTGCGCGGCATGGCGTGCACGCCCAGCGCGCCGTCGGCGCAGGGGAAGATGCCGAGGGTAGCGGCGTTAACGTTGCCGCGGCGTTGCGGCCAGATATCGCGGCCGGTGTAGGCGTAGGTGTTGAGCGTCACCTCGAGCGTCGAAGCCATGACCTCTTGCGCGGCGATCTCGATCGTTTGCCCTGTGCCGCTCTCCAACGCGTCCCAGAGGCCGACGAGCGCGGCGCTGAAACCGTTGAGGCCAAGCTGGTAATCGGCCTGCTCGCCGCCTGCCTTGAGCGGTGGACGGTCCGGATCGCCGGTCAGGTGCATCTGGCCGCCGGCGGCGTAGCTGGTCAGGTTGGTCGCTTGCCAGCCCGACCACGGTCCAACGGCACCAAAGGCGCTGAGCGCGAGGTAGACCAGCCGTGGATTGCGCCCGCGCAGCGTTGCATCGTCGAGACCACGATCGGCCAGCCAGGCGGCGGGGTAGTTCGTGACGAGGAGATCGGCCTGCGCGGCGAGATCGCGCGCGATCTTCCGTCCCGCCTCCTGGTCGAGATCGAGCACGACGCTCTGCTTGCCGGTGTTGAGGTAGAGCCAGAGGGCACCAAGCTCGTGGTGTGGCTGTCCGTCGGGGAAGGGACCCAGCCGGCGCGCAGGGTCGCCGGCGGGCGGTTCGATCTTGATCACGGTTGCGCCGTACAGGGCCAGCAGTTTACCGCAGAACGGCGCGGCGACGTGCTCGCCCAGCTCTAGCACGGTCACGCCGTCGAGCGCGGCCTCGCTTTCCTGCCCTGCCATGGGTCACTCCTTCCGGCTGCTTCGTTGCCGTGATACCACCGCGAGGAGGAGGAGGTAAAGCAGGGACGCTGCCGCTACACTGGGAAGCGATGTGGACGATGTGGACGGCGAACTTCTCCGTGGAGACTGGCAACAGGCCGGCGGTTGTCGATATCACGGCGCGGGTGGCGCGGGAGATCGCCTCGCTCGGCGATGGTCTGCTGCATATCTTCGTGCCGCATGCGACGGCGGGGCTGGCGCTGATGGAGACCGGCTCGGGCAGCGAAGCCGATCTGCTCGACCGGCTGCGCGCGCTGCTGCCGCCCGACGCGCCATATCGACACGCGCACGGCTCTCCGGGGCATGGGCGCGATCATCTGCTGCCGGCTTTCCTCAGCCCCTCGCTGGTGCTGGCAGTGCGCGGTGGCAAGCTCGACCTCGGCACGTGGCAGGCAGTCGTGCTGGTCGATACCAACGTCGATAACCCGGTGCGCCAGGTTCGGCTGAGCTTCATCGCGGGCTAGAGGGACACGCTCAACCGGAATGCAACGATCTCTCGACGCAGGCGCGCCGACGGCCCAGTATCATGCCGAGAGGCCGCCATGTGCTGGTAACATGGCTGCGATTCTGCGTTGCGAGATCGTTGCACGTAACGATGGGGTTTCTGTTGAACCGCCCCGACGAGCAGCCTCAGGCCAGCGGTGAAGCGGGCGGCGCTGCCCCCGTCGTGGGCAGCGTGGCCGCGCGCATCGCCGCGCTCCAACAGGAGATCGCGCAGCTGCGCGAGCGGGCGGCGCGGCTGCGCCGGCTGTGCGACGAAGCACCGGTGCTCGTCGGCACGGCAGCGTTGCGCGACGGCGAGGTCACGATGCTGAACGGCACCGCCGCGCTCGCCGCGCTCTTCGGCGTCGCGCGCGAGACGCTCGCCGGCCGCGCGGCGCGCGACCTCGGCCTGCCCGCAGATGCGCGTCTGGCCTGGCGCGAGGCGATGCGTCTTGCACTGGAGCGCCACGCGCCGCAGCGGTTCGTGTTGGAACTGGAGCGCGGTGGAGAAACGCATCGCTACGCCGGCATCACGGGACCGCTCGACGACGGCGAGGGCGGCGCTTGCTGGTTCGTGCTTGAAGAGGAGGCGCGCCGTGTGGCCGCGGTTGCGCTCGATACCGAGCGGCTGGTCGATGTGCTGATCGAGGAGGCGCCGGTTGGCGTCGAACTCTACGACCGGGCGGGCATGCTGCTGCGTGCCAACGCGGCGCAACGCGCGCTGCTCGCGCCTCCCGATCCGGCCAGCGCGCTCGTGTGGTCGGGCGCAACCGCGGCCGCAGCGCCCCGTACCCGCGTGCTGGAGCGGCGTTTCCTGCCTGTGCTCGATCGCACCGGCGCGGTCAGTTCGATCGTTGCTTTCACGGCCGATATCTCCTGGCGGCTGCGCGATGAGGAGGCGTTTCGAGAGCGAGCACGGCAACTGGCGCGTCTGACCGAGGATGCAACGGTCGGATTGCTGGCGCTCGACCGCGATGGGAAGCTGCTCTACGCCAATGCAGCAGCGCGCAGGCTGCTCGTGCTGCGCGGCGATGCTCCTCTGCCAGAGCCGCTGAGCGAACTGTTCGTGCGCGCGCGTGAAGGCGAAACGGGACCGCTGGTCAGCGAATTCGTCAGCCGCGATGCCGAGGGGCGCGCGATGGCAGTGACCGCCAGCGCGACACCGCTGCGCGCTGCCGACGGCGCGTTCGATGGCCTGGTGGTTGTCCTGGAGGATGCGACGGAACGGCAGATGGTCGAGGAAGGACTGCGCGCCGACGCGCTGCGCGATCAGTTGACGGGACTGTACAATCGCCGGTACATGGAAGAGTCGTTGCGGCGCGAGATTCTCGCGGCCCAGCGCCGCAGCAGTCCGCTTTCGGTCGTCATGATCGATCTCGATCATTTCAAGAGCTTCAACGACCGTTACGGTCACGTCGCTGGCGATCTGATGCTGCGAGCGGTCGCCACGTACGTACAGCAGCATATCCGCGCCAGCGATATCGCCTGTCGCTATGGTGGGGAAGAGTTGCTGCTGATTCTGCCCGATAGCACAATCGAGGATACACGGCGCAGGGTTGAGGGTCTTGCACGGGAGGTACGTCGACTGCGCGTGCGCTATCGCGATCAAGAGATCGGCGGCGTGACGATCTCGGCCGGGATCGCGGGTATGCCAGCGCACGGCACGACGCCCGAGACGCTGCTGCGCGTGGCCGATGCAGCGCTCTACCGCGCCAAGAGCGAGGGGCGCGATCGCGTCGTCGTTGGTTCAGTGTAAGGCCTATGCGCAAACGCTGGCTGCTGCTTGCGGTGGTCGTGATCGTCATCGTGGCGGCCGTTGCCGTTCTCATCGTGTGGAACCGGAATGGGGGTGGCACGGATGTTGCGGCGTCGGTCGCGACGGGCGCGGCCTCTACACGTCTTGCCGCGCACGCCGGTCCATCCGATATCTACCCCGATCCCACGTTGACGCCAGGCGACGTCTTCCCCGACGTCACGGCAGCACAGATCTGCACGCCTGGCTACGCGCGGCGGGTGCGCGATGTGCCGGTCGAGGAGAAGCGCGAGGTCTACCAGCGCTACAACATCCCCTATACGCCAGGAAAGTACGAGGTCGATCATTTTATCCCGTTGGAGCTGGGCGGCAGCAACGCGGTCACCAACCTCTGGCCCGAACGGTACAGCCCGCCACCCGGTGCGCATGAGAAAGACAAGGTCGAGAACTACTTGCACAATCAGGTGTGCAGCGGCGCGATGACGTTGCAGCAGGCACAGGACGCGATCCGCACCGACTGGTACGCGATCTACCAGCAAATCGCGGGCCACTGACGCTGGTAATACTTCGGGCTTGGCCTTTCAAAACGCGGTTTTCGGGCACGCGAAGGCGCTTCGCCCCGCAAACTGGTAGCCCCTGGAGGCCGCGGTTGGTCGCTCCCCTATATGCGCGTGCGTTTCGGCGGCAGGTAGAATGCGGGAACCTCCGTCGCCGGCTGGCTGCTCGTGCGCGATGCGCTCCGCTGCTCGCGTGATCCGCCTGGTCGACCTGGCAGAGCTCTCTGCAGAGAGCCAGCATCTTGGCTGTGGTGCGGCGTGCGGGTGCAGTTGGCGGCGTGCCTTTGAGTGTGCATGAACGTGGCGGTGGGTTGGCGTTGTGTACGGATGCGCGTTGACATTCTCGCGCACGCAACGCTACCACTGAAGCAGCGTCGCACCCTTCGCGACGCGGCAAGAGAGGTGGTGGCGATGAAGGTCGAAACGCATATTCCGACCAACGATCTGCGCATGGCGGGGCAACGCGCGGCGTTGCTAGAGGAGATCGGCTACGACGCTGTGGTGACGCCGGAGATCAAGAACGATCCGTTCTTCCCGCTCGCGGCAGCAGCGCTGACGACCAACCGCATCGATCTGGGTACGGCGGTGGCGATCGCATTTCCCCGTAGCCCGATGATCACAGCGCTGATGTCGTGGGATATCCAGCGAGCATCGAACGGGCGCTTCATTCTGGGGCTGGGTACGCAGGTCAAGGGGCACAACGAGCGGCGCTACAGTACGCCGTGGGTTGGTCCGGCGCAGCCGCGCATGCGCGAGTACCTCCTCTCGCTGAAGGCGATCTGGAACTGCTGGCAGAACGGCGCCCCGCTCGATTTCCGTGGCAAGTACTACACCTTTACGCTGATGACGCCGGAGTTCAACCCCGGACCGCTGCCGAGCGGCGCGCCGCGGCTGATGATCGCCGCCGTTGGGCCGTACATGGCGCGGCTGGCAGGCGAGCTATGCGATGGCGTGCGTATGCACGGCTTCTGCACCGCGAAGTATATCGAGCAGGTGATCAAGCCCGAGCTGCTGAAGGGCGCCGCGCGGGCCGGCCGTGATCCGTCGACGCTTGAAGTAACGGGTGGCGGCTTCGTCTGCACCGGCCCGACGCAGGCCGACGTCGATCGCGCGATCGAGGCAGCGCGGGCACGCGTGGCCTTCTACGGCTCGACCCGCACCTATCACGAGGTCTTCGAGGTGCACGGCTGGACCGATATCGGCCCCCGGCTGCACGAGATGTCGGTGAAGGGCGAGTGGGAGGCGATGCCACGCGCCGTCCCCGACGACGTGCTCGAGCAGTTCATCGTCGCCGGCACGTACGACCAGATCGTGCCGCGCTTGCTGGAGCGCTTCGGTGGCATCTGCACGCGCGTCGCGCTCGACCTGCCGCTCGATACGCCCGACGATCGCGAGCGTGCCCGCGAGCTGATCGCGCAACTGCACGCCGAGAACGCGCCCGCGCTCTCGCGCTGACCAGGAAGGCGCGGTACCGCGTCCGCCTGAGAGACTCTGCCCTCCGTCGCGAGCCGGCCAGCTTTTCTATCTACCGACTCACGACGGAGGGCGTGTTCGTGCTGAACGTGGGGGTCGCCTTGCGCCTGGCGATGGGGCACGGCGCGCTACTGGCTGCTCGTGGGCATTTCGCGGTACGCCTCGATCAGGATGCGCGCGACCTCGGGGCGGCTGTACTCGGGTGGTGGCGCCTGACCGGCGCGCAGCAGTTCGCGCACGCGCGTGCCCGAAAGCGTGACGTGCTGTTCCTCCGCGTGCGGGCAGGTTTTGCTGCTGGCCATGCTGGCGCAGGCGCGGCAGTAGAAGGTGTTTTCGAACGGCAGGATCACGATGCCCAGCTCACCGGGCGCGAACTCCGTTTCGAAGATGCGCTGCGCATCGTACGTGCCGTAGTAGTTGCCCACGCCGGCGTGGTCGCGTCCGACGATGAAGTGCGTGCAGCCGTAGTTCTTGCGGACAAGCGCATGGAAGACCGCCTCGCGCGGACCGGCGTAGCGCATCGCTGCCGGGTTCACGGCCAGCAACACGCGATCGCGCGGGTAGTAGCTCTCCAGCAGCACCTCGTAGCAGCGCATGCGCACATCGGCGGGCACATCATCGCCTTTGGTTGCGCCGACGAGCGGGTGCAGCAGCAGACCATCGACGATCTCCAGCGCGCATTTCTGGATGTATTCGTGCGCGCGGTGGACGGGGTTGCGCGTCTGGAAGCCGACGATCGTGCGCCAGCCGCGTTCGCGGAAGATGGCGCGTGTTTGCGCCGGCGTGAGGCGGTATTGCGCGAAGGGGCGTTCGGGCAGGTCGAGTACCGTGACCTCGCCGCCCAGCAGCCACGGTCCCTGCGCGTACAGCGCGGCGACGCCGGGATGCGCCGCGTCCTCGGTACGGTAAACGAGCCGTGCCTCCTCGCGGGCGTCGTAGCGATAGCGCGAGGTCAGGTCCAGCAGCGCGACGGTTTGCCCGTCGTACGAAAGCGCGATCGGACCGTGCGTGGGCAATGTTGCGGCGGTCTCTGCGGAAACGGGCAGCGTGACCGGTAGCGGCCAGACGGTTCCGTTCGCGAGGCGCATGTGCCGTACAACGTCGCGGTAATCCTCCTCGGTGAGGAAGCCACGCAGCGGGCTGAACCCGCCGATCGCGAACAGCTCGAGGTCGTTCAGACGTCGTTCGTCGATCTCCACGCGCGGAAGCGACGCGGCCAGCGCGCGCAACTCCTCGCGGCGTTCGGGTGGGGCGAGGCGAACCTGCAGCGGCCCGCCATGCGCCTCTTCGGCAGCGTGAGTCGTGGCGATGGTGGTCGTCATGCCGCCACCTCTGCGCGTGCGAGTAGGTTGCGCTTGGCGAGGTGGTTCAGGATGCGTGCCACGCTTTCCTCGACTGTTTCGAGCGAGGAATCGACGAGCACGTCGGGGTCTTCCGGCTCCTCATAGGGATCGGAGATGCCGGTGAAGTTGGCGATCTCGCCGCGCAGCGCCTTCGCGTACAGCCCCTTGACATCGCGGCGGATCAACTCTTCGAGCGGGCAACGCACGTAGATTTCGATGAACGGCGCTTCATGCGCGGCGCGTACTTCGGCGCGTACGTCGCGGTAGGGTGAGATCGCCGCCGAGATCGCCACGACGCCGTTGCGCGAGAGCAGGCGCGCCACGTAGCCGATGCGGCGGATGTTGGTATCGCGATCTTCGCGCGAGAATCCCAGCCCTTTGCTGAGGTGGGTGCGTACTTCATCGCCATCGAGGATCTCGACGCGATGGCCGCGTTCGCGCAGCGCGGCGGCGATCGCCTGCGCCAGTGTCGACTTGCCGGCACCAGAGAGGCCGGTGAACCAGAGGGTAAAACCAGTCATGCAGTGCTCCTTCTCGAACGATGCTCGAATGCTGTGTGTGGCGCGACACGTCCCGGCAATCCCGGCCTCGCCGTGCCAGTGTCGGCGATCGCCGATAGCGTGGCAGTTGAAGCCGGGTGCGAAGTCGGTGCAGCACCGGGGTCATCGCGGCAACGTTGCCTGCGCGCGGCGTGCGCTGGTGATGCTGGCATGCGTTCTCGCTTTCCACAAAGAGCGGAGGCCGCTCCTCCCCACCCGGGAGAGAGGCGGCCTCCGGTTGTCCGGTCAGCCGTTACCGTGCCTCAGCGATCGAGTCGCTTCTTTTCCGTGCGATCGATCTGCACCACGCGGCCATCCTGGATGATCAGCGACACCACGCCGTGGCTCGTGGAGCGAAGCGCGGCGAGCACCTCGCGCAGCACGTGTTGCTCCTCGGCGGTGAGCCCTTCACCAGAGCGCGACCGTCGCGGCGTCTCGGCCACCATCCAGCGTCCCTTTTGTTGATTTTGTGGACTATCTTTGACGACTTTCTTGCAGTCTAGCGGTCTGCGGGGCCACCGTCAACCGTCGGAGGGGGAGGAGCGGGCAGAGGTGATGCGCAACGCCCTGGGATTGCGCGGGGCGTGTGCGCTGGTTGGCGCGGGGCAGGCAAATCAGGCGCGCATCAGCGATGCGCAAACGGGGCAGACACAATATCTGCCCCGTTTGCGCGAGAACCGTGTGAACGGCGTCTGGTTGGTCAGTACTTTAGCTCGACGATGATGCCTGCATCGACCGTTGTGCCGATGTTGTGCACCTCATGCCAGCCACCATCCGACCAGGTAAGATCGCCTGCCTTGATCTCGACCTCCCGGCTGCTGCCGTCGGGGAAGGTGAAGCGCACGCGGGCATCGCTCAGGGCATAGACCGCGCAGGGCGGATGTTCATGCATGCCAGATGTCTCGCCTGGTGGGATCCGTACCTCAAGGACGCGCACGCGGTCATTGTCGAGCAGGACTTTGTGGTCTTTGGGTGGAACATACGCGTGTTTGGGCACCGAACTCATCTCGTTTTCTCCTTGCTCCTGCATCGTGTTCTTTATGCGCAGTCGCAATCCTGGTATATCCTTCCGGAGAAGGAGATCTCATCTCCCGCGCGGGATAGAAGCGGCAGGTCTTGGGGATATCTCTGACGGAGTGCCAGTCCTCGCTCGCCCCAGCAATGGCGCACTCGCAAGACGACGTTCGTGCTCGCTCTCGTAGGAGAGCTTGCAGAAGCGACGACAGTTAGCTCTCGACCGTGGCGTTCTGGTGCGGCAAGAGTTCGGCGGCCACCGCCTGTGCAGCAAGTTGAGCACGTGAAGTACAACCGAGCTTGTGCAAGATATGCTTGACATGTAGTTTGGCGGTGCCTGGCGTGATCACAAGCGCATCCGCAATCTGCTTGTTGCTGTAGCCTCGGGCGACCAGTATGGTGACCTCGCGTTCACGAGGCGTGAGCGTGGCGAACGCTGCCGCGAGCAGGCCGCTTCTGTCGGCGGGCTGGTTGCTGATACGAGGCTGGTTGGGCAGCGTCTCGTCCAGGATCGACGCCAGGGACAGCATCTGGCCGGCTGTCCACGCGTGCGTGAATTGCTCCGGCGAGAGTTGCGCTCGGGCAGCGGCACGGCTCTGGGCGTAGGCCGCGAGGTTTGTCGACCAGAGTGTTGCGCCAGCGCGCGCGAGGAGCGCTTCGGCTGCGCCGTACAGCCGCACCGCGCGCTCCGGTTGTTTGAGCGCCACGAAGACGTTACCGAGGCCGATAAGACATTCTGCTATCCCACGCTGGTCGCCTCGGTCGCGAAACTGGGCGAGCGCTTGCTGCAAATGGTGCAGAGCGAGGCGCGTCTGTCTGCGTGCCAGCGCCAGGCTGCCGAGGTTGTAGAGCAAGCCAGGCCGCAGGGCCGTGTCCTGGCATTGCTCGATGAGGGTTAGGACCTGGGCGTAGCATGCCATGGCATCGCTATCCCTTCCCTCACTGCGAAGGATATCCGCCAGGATCATCAGCGCCTGAGCTGCAAACCACTCATCGCCCAGGGCGCGAAACTGTGCTGCGACCTCTTCGAGCTGTGCTCGTGCACTCGTCGTGTTGCCATCGCGCAGCAACAACAGCCCGATATCCGTACGGGCGAGCGCGCTACCCCAGGCGTCACCTAGCTGGGCGAAAAGCGCCAGGCTCTCCTTGACAGCGGCCCAGCCGGTTGTCTGCTCGGTTACCACGGCGAGCGCCTGTAACGCGTAGGCAAGGCCACGCGCATCGTCCAGGCTGCGCCTGAGGCGAATGCTCTCTTCCAGGCGTTCGCGCGCAAGGTCGTAGTTGCCGAGGAGAAATGCCAGCTCGCCCGCTGCGTACAGCGCTGTTGCTAGCGTCGCATCGGCACGCTCGCCTCGCCAGCGCAACGCTGTTTCGAGCCAGCGCGAGCCTTCCACGCTCAGGCCGCGGAAATGCCAGAAGCCAAACAGCGCGCCGCTCAAGCGCAAGCCGATCTCGACGTGCTCGGCCGCTGGTGGCGTCTCCGCATCGGGAGGTAATGCCCATACCAACGCAGCGCGCAGGTTATCGATCTCGGGGGTTAAGATAGCCAGCGCGTGGTGCCGGTGTGCGCTGAACAGGGCTGACGACAGCGTCTCGGCGAGGCCAGTGAAATAACGCGCGTGCCGTTCCCGCAGGAGATCGAGCTCGCCATGTTCACGCAGCAGCGTTATCGCATACTGGCGAACCGGTTCCAGAAAGCGGTATCGAGTGGTCGTGCTTGCGGGCAGGGCAATCGCCAGCGATTTGTCCACCAGCGCGGCAAGTGTCGCGGGGATGTTTGCGTGATCGAGCGTTGCTCTATTGGTCGTGCGACCGGCGCAGATCGCGATCACGGCGTCGAGTGTCCAGCCGCCGTGAAACACCGCTAGGCGGCGGAAGAGCGTCTGCTCGTGCTCGTTGAGCAGCGCGTAGCTCCAATCGAGGGTAGCACGCAGGGTTGTTTGGCGCGGAGTTACGTATGACCCGCGCGTGAGCAACGGGAGCGCATCGTCCAGCAGCGTGGCGATCTCGTTGACGGAGAAGGCCGAAACGAGCGCGGCCGCCAGTTCGATGGCGAGTGGGATGCCATCGAGACGGTGGCAGATCGCGACGATCGCGGCGGCATTCGTCGTGGTGAGCTGAAAGCCAGGCTGCCGCGCCTGCGCGCGATCGAGGAAGAGGCGCATCGCCTCGTTCTGCTGCAGCGTGGCAAGATGTTGCCCGGGCGCGGGCGGCGTGAGCGGCGGGAGAAGCCACGTGACCTCGCCGGCAATGCGCAGCGGCTCCCGGCTGGTCGCGAGGATCTTGATCGTGCGGCTGTCGTGGAGCAGTGTCGTGGCCAGATCGGCGCAGGCACCGAGCACGTGCTCGCAGTTATCGAGTATGAGCAGCAGATGTTTCGTGGCAAACGCCGCGGCGAGCGCAGCAGCTAGGGGATAATCAGGCGCTTCGTGAACGCCGCAGGCCGCCGCGAGTACCCGCGGCACCAGCGCCGGGTTATCCACGGGGGCGAGGTCAACGAACCAAACGCCATCGCGATAGCGGTTGATGATGTCAGCGGCCAGATGAAGGGCGAGGCGCGTCTTGCCACTGCCGCCCGGCCCGGTGATGGTCACCATCCGATTGGTGGCCAGCAGCCGCTTGAGCTCATCGAGCGCGTGCACGCGACCCACGAAGCTATCAGTCTCCGCCGGTAAATTGTGCCGCTCTGCACGTCGTTCTGGTTCGTTGCTCTGCACCGCTCTGCTCCATCGCTGCCAGCATACGCTTTTCCCATCTGCGGCTGGTTTTGCCTGATAAAGAAGATGCGGGTGCAGGCTCTGGGACGTCTGGAGGATGTCTACCAGCGCGTCCGTCCGGGTTCATCCTTTGAGAGCCGAGGCAGGCTCTGGAATCGCAGGGTCGCGAGCTGACAGCGATCGGTGCGGTCGTTCGTGTGTGAGAAGGTGCTGCCGCGCAGCGCACAATGAGAGGCGCTATGCTCTGCGGTCTGCACGGGCTACTCTCGCGCAGTACGACCAGCGTACGGTTGGCTTGCTAGCGCGACTAACGTGGCGATCCCGCCCGGGTAGCAGATGCGAACCAGCGTGATCGCGGTTTCGGGCGTCAGCGCCGAGCGCAGCGTGAGCGTCGGCTCGCTCGTCTGGCGTTCCACCGTGCAGGGCAAGGGGAGCTTACGCGTGCCGCGCAAGGGACCGATGCGGACCTCATAGTACAGCGCCTGCTCCGTCAGACAGAGACGCAGACCATCACCGTGCGTGCCCTGGCAACGGGGCGGCTCGGATGGCCACGTTGCGAAGCCGAGGAAGAGGCCGCACAGGCCGCCGGCGGGCGTCAACGGCGGGCGTAGCCACCGTGGCAGCGCCTCCAGCGCGGCGAAGTCGTGCGCAAGGCACACAAGTATGAGCGCGCCCAGCACCGTCGCGGCGACATGCACGCCGTATGCCAGAATCAGCGGATCGGCGCCCGCGAGCCAGCCGGCGCGATCACCAAGCCAGCCACCCAGCGCACCGGCGGTCAGGCAGCAGAGGAAGGCATCGGGACGCTGCTGCTCGTCGGTCAGCAAGGCGAGCAGCCAGCCGACCGCGGCACCGATGTCCGCCAGCAGCAGGGCGCCCGGCAACAGCCCCTCGCCGCGCACGACGACGATGTGCAGCGCCCACATGGTGCGTTCGCCCCGCTTCCCGCCTACGTGACCAGCGTCACCACGCCGCCGGCGATGATCGCCCCGGCCCAGAGCAGGTCGAGGTTGAGCCAGGCGCGGCGCAAGACACCCAGGCCGAGCTTATCGTAGACGAGCAGCGCCACGATGCCCATCACCAGCAGCATGGCGGCAGTGTGGAGCACGATCGCGACGGCATCGGTCGCGATGCCGGCCAGACTCAGGTGCAGCGCCGGCAGATCGTGGTCGCCGAGGCTCAGGCGCGCGGCGCTTGGGCCGCCGATGAGCACGGGCAGCAGCATCAGCCCCGCGCCGTGCGCGGTCGACATGAGGAACGACCACGCCACGAGGTCGCGCGAGGTGACGCGCATGCCGACCCATTTGGGGTGCGAGAGCGGTTTGAGCAGCTTGTAGAGGCCGAAGGCGAACAGCACCAGCGCCGCCGTGACGCGCACCGCGCGCTCATCGATCACCGCCGAGGTTGCCGCCAGGGCAACCACAACCAGCGCAACCGACAATTCGTGCCCGATCGCGATTGGGAAAAGCGCGCGCACCACGGCGTTGCGCCGTCGCTCCTGCAGGCCGAGCGCGACGGCGAAGAGCCAGCCCATGCCCGGGTTGATGCCGTGGTACGCGCCGAGCAGCGCGACGGCGATCAGCGTGCCCATGGCCGTCTAGTTGGCGAAGCAGTACGAGTCCGAGGAGGCATCGCCGCCTTCGAGACGGATCTGGTGCGGGCGCTCGCCTTCGAAACCAACGAAGAACCGCTCATCGACGGTGAGACCGCCATCGGGCGCAGCATCGAGCTTGACGACCCACCCCTTGATGCCATCCGGGTAGAACTGCTCGTCCCAGGCGCGATACAGCGAGTTGCTGAGGTAGATCCGGCGTCCATCACGGCTCACCTCGACCATCTGCGGCCCGCCATTGAGCGCGCCAGCGCGCGGATGCGGCGCGCGCGAGACGATACCACCCAGCCGCACCGAGCCGGTAAGACGCGGGTGGAACGGGTCGCTGACATCGTACTGGCGGAACTCGCCGGTGCCCCAGCACGAGACGTAGAGGAAGCGGTCGTCGAGGCTCAGGTTGATATCGGTGATCAGCGGCGGCACGGCGCCGAACGGTTGCAGCGCGGGCGGTAGCTGCGCCGGGTCTGCAGGTTCGGCCGGGATCTCGATGACCTTCGTGGCGTGCCAGGCGCCGTTGCCGTTCGTCTTGCCAGCGCTATCGTCGCGGTGCCAGACCCAGACCGAGGCCGAGAGGTCCTTGGTGGAGATCACAACGCCGACGAAGCCGTAGGTGCGCGTCGGGTCGTGCGCGGGGCGTAACTCGAGCACCATCTGCTGCTCGGGGCCAAGGTCGATCGCCTGCACGTGGCGGCGCTTGCGCAGGTCCCAGATATGCAGCTGGTGGCCGTACTTGCCGTTGAGCAGCAGCTCGGGCACCACGCCGTTTTCGACCATGTTGGGCGTGCCCCATTCGCTGGAGATCAGCGTGTCGTGGCCGAGGTGCCACCAGAAATCGTAGGCGAAGTACTGGGGGCCGCGTTCTGCCTCCCAGGCGCCTTTGACCTCGAACGTTTCGTGGTCGAGCAGGAAGATGCCGCCGGGGCCGTTGCCATCCGGCGCTCCGAGCGCGCTGGCATAGATCGCGTCGGGGCCGCAGTGGAACGTATGCGGCCGGCTGTAACCCGCGCGTGCGGCCAGCTCCTGCGGCTCGATCACTTTGGTGATGCGTGGCTGACGCGGATCGGGCTTCGTATCGATCACGTGGATGCGCGAAGAGCGCAGGCCAGGTACGAGCAGGTAACGCCGCTCGATGTGCGGGTGTGGCGCCGTGGGGCAGAGCGCGGCGCTGCAGGCGTTCCAGCCGAAGTGGTGGACCTCGTCGCCGATGTTCGGCAGGTCGACGCGGCCGACGATCTGCCCGTAGCTCGTCGAGGCGGGGTCCACGTCGAGCACAGCAAGGGCGTCGGGGCGGTCGCCGGACACATCGAGCACGGCGACGTACGCGAGCTTCTCGGGCGGCGCCGACATCGCAGCGCGCGCGGTCGGGTAGAAGGTCGGGTCGGGGGTGAGGCGAGCCATGGCGGTCTCCCGAGGTGAATAGTATCAAGTTGATCGATTTAGTCCACTAAGAGTCGCGATCTACTCCGTGAAGGCTACTATAGATCGTTCTCGATCGGTGTCAAGTACGCGGCTTTATCGCGCGCCGGCATCGATCAGGCCGCGGTGCGCGCGGATGCGGCGCATGATCGGCGTAAAGATCAGCGCCTCGACGACGATGCCGATGATGAGGATGACCAGCATCCAGGCGAGCAAACCCTCGGCGTCGGAGAAGTCGCGTGCGAACTGGAGCTGGGCGCCGATCGATGGTCGGTGCGCGACGATCACAAGTAGTTCGCCCGCGAGCAGGCTGCGCCAGGCGAAGGCCCAGGCCTGCTTCATGCCGCTGACGAAGTCGGGCAACGCTGCGGGAAGCAGCACGTGCCAGTAGAGGCGCGGCCCGCGCGCTCCCAGTACACGCGCGGCGCGTAGCAGCGCTGGCGGCACGTGGTCGAATGCCGCGAGCAAACCGTTGGCGATCGAGGGCGCCGCGCCAAGCACGACGACGAAGACGATCGCGCGCTCGCTGAGCTGGAAGAGTAGGATCGCCAGCGGAAACCAGGCGACCGACGGCATCGATTGCAGGCCGAGGATCAGCGAGGCCGTTGCGGCGCGCAGCATGCGCCCGCGCGCGATCAGCAGCCCGATGCCCGTGCCGATCAGCAACGCTAGCGCATAGCCGATCGCCGCGCGTTGTAGCGTCACGCCGGCGGCGGTGAACAGCGTACCGGAGCGCGCCTCTTCGAGCACGCGGCGGAGCACGGGCAGCGGCCCCGGTAGCAGGTATGATGGCCGCCAGCCGCTGAGGGCGACGAGCTGCCATAGGCCGAGGCCGAGGGTAACGGCGCTGAGCGGCGGCCAGAGCGCGCGCCACAGCCGGCGCGGCCAGACGGGGTTGCCCGCTCCGGTTGCTGGCGCTGGCGCTTCGGCCTGCGCGGGCGGGGCGAACGTCTCGCGTTCGAGCGTGTCAGGCATGGTCGTCATCGGTTATCTCCAGGCGCAGATGCGCGGCGATCGCGGCTGCTACCTCGGCGCATGCGGGCGCTTCGGTGCGGCGTGGCCGCGGCAGGTCGATGGCGATATCGGCGGCGATGCGGCCTGGCCGCGGCGTGAAGACCAGCACGCGATCGGCGAGCCGCACGGCCTCGCGCACATCGTGCGTCACGAACACGATCGTTAGCCTGCGCGCTTGCCACAGCTCCTCCAGTTCGTCGTGCAGGCGGGCGCGGAGCAACGCGTCGAGCGAGCCGAACGGTTCATCCATCAAGAGCAGCGCCGATTCTTGCGCCAGGGCGCGGGCGAGCGCGACCCGCTGGCGCATACCGCCAGACAACTCGTGCGGCCTGCGCTGCTCGAATCCCTCGAGATGCACAAGCCGTAGCAGCTCGGCAACGCGCGCGCGTTGTTCGGCGCGCCCCACGCGGCGAATGCGCAACGGAAACGCGATGTTCTCGGCGACCGTCAGCCAGGGGAAGAGCGTCGCATCCTGGAACATCAAGGCAGGGCGCGGGTCGGCCACGATGACGCGCCCGGTGGTAGGGTGTTCGAGTCCGGCGAGCAGGCTGAGCACCGTGCTCTTGCCGCAGCCCGATGGCCCCAGCAAGCAGAGGAACTGGCCGGCCGGAACCGCGAACGACACGTTCGCTAGGGCGAGCACACCGCCGATGCGGCCGTACCGTTTGCTCACGCCGTCGAGCGCGGCCATCGGTGGCGCGTCCGCTGGACGAGGGGCGAAGGGTGGGGCGAGCAGCGTCATTGCTGGGCAACCTCCGGGGCGCCGCTGGCGCGCAGCAAGGCATTCAAGGGCTGCAGATCGTAGATACGCGCCACGTCGAGGTTGTCGAGCTTCAAGAAACCGAGCGCGGCGGCATCGTTCGCTACCTTCTTGAGCGAAGAGGCGATCGGATCGTTGGTGAAGGTCAGGTTGTTCCAGGCGGTGGCGAGCACCTGCGGGTTCAGACGCTGACCCGTGATGCGAGCGATCGCGTCGCTCACGATCTGCTGGGCGCGCTCCGGTTGCGTGTTGACAAAGGTGTTAGCCTCGATCTGGCCGCGCAGCAGGGCTCTGACGACGTCCGGATGGGCACGGGCGAAATCGGTGCGAACGACGAGCACCGTCGTGGCGAAGAGGCCGTTGGGCCAGAGGCGCCGTTCGTTCACGAGCACCTTGCCGCCGCCTTCGAGGACGAGCCGGGTCGCCCAGGGTTCAGGTACCCAGGCGCCGGCGATCTTGCCGGCCTTGAAGGCGTTGAGTGTGTCGGCGTTCTGCTGCGGCGTGATTGCGACATCGCCGCCGCCTTCCGTGGTGGCAGAGAGGCCCTGCGATTTGAGCCAGGCGCGCAGGGCAACATCCTGCGTGTTGCCGAGCTGTGGCGTGGCGAGCGTTTTGCCGCGCAGATCGGTGGCGCTGGTGATCCCTGGCTGCACCACGAGCGCCGCGCCGCCCGAGGTTGCGCCTGAGATGATGCGGATCGCCTCGCCGTGCGAGCGAATGAAGGCATTGAGCGCAGGATTTGGTCCCATATAGCCTGCGTCCAGCGCGCCGGAGAGCAGCGCCTCAACCTCTTCGGGGCCGGCGTTGAACGTGGCCGTTTGCAGCGTGATGTTGGCGCCGAGCGCACGGGCGAAGATACCCTCGCTCACACCGACGATCGCCGTCGCGTGGGTGATGTTGGGGAAGTAGCCTAGCCGGAGCGTGATGCGCTTGGCTGGCGTCGCGGAGGTAGCCAATACCGCCGTGTTTGCGGGCGCCTTGCGCGCCTGGCCGCACCCTGCCGCGAGCAGGGCGAGCAGCGTCGCGCATAGCGTCAGGTATCGAGCCAGGCGGATCATCCGTTGCCTCCGCACTGCCGGTTTCCGGTGCCATAAGGAGAAGGCTCGCCGCATAGGACGAGCCTCCGGATGGCCGGTCAGCTGATTTATTGACTATCTAGACCAACAAAGTCTAGTAATCACCACGGTAGCGTCTCCTGCTGTCATCGTCAAGAGGCGTGGTGCCAGACGCGTTGCGTGCCGGTGCGAGTCGCGTCGAGCGTGAGATCTGGCTGCGCGCGGAGAACGGACTTCGTTACGCTGGCGCAGGAGATGCTTAGCGCACAGGCATCTGGATGGAGGGAGAGAGCAGCATGGCAACGGTGCAGACGGCGCTCGGACCTATCGAGGACGTGGCACTGGGGTTCACCCTCAGCCACGAGCATACGTTCATCGGCGGCGGTGGGCTGTGGCACGCCTACCCCGATCTGTTCGACTGGGAGGGGACAGAGCGGCTCGTCGTGCGGCAGCTGCGCGAAGCAAAGGCGGGTGGCGTCGAGAGCATGATCGATCTGTCGACGCCCGATCTCGGTCGCAACGTGGCGTTTGTCCGCCGCGTAGCCGAGCAGACAGAGGTGAACATCATCGTCGCCACGGGGTTGTGGCGCGATATCCCGCGCTTCTTCTGGACGCTGACGCCGGAGCAGATCGCGCGCATCTTCCTCGCCGAGATCACGCATGGCATCGAGGGGACGGGGATCAGGCCGGGGGCGATCAAGGTCGCCAACGACGCCGAGGGCGTGACCGAGGCGGGAGAACTGGTGCTGCGGGGCGCGGCGATCGCCTGCCGCGACTCCGGCGTGCCGATCTCCACGCATCAGTGGGCGCCGCTGGAGGTCGGGCTGCGCCAGGCGGAGATTTTGCTCGAGGCGGGCGCGCCGCCGCATCTCGTCTGCATTGGCCACAGCGCCGATACAACCGATGTCGATTATCTCGAACGGCTGCTGCGGCTCGGCGTTTATCTCTCGATGGACCGGTACCCCGGCCGACCCGACCGGCCTGACTGGCGGCAGCGCAACGCCACCGTAGCCGAACTGGTGCGGCGCGGTTGGGCTGGCCGCCTCATGCTCGGTCACGATTTCGGCGTGCGGCTGATCGCCCACGGCATCCCCGCCGAAACGCCACCCACACCCACCATGTACCTGTTTCTGAGCCGGACCGCGCTTCCCGCCCTGCGCGAACTGGGCGTGACAGACGCGCAGATCGACACCATGATGCGCGAGGTGCCGCGCCGTTTCCTCACCGGTGCGCCGCCGTTGCCGCGCGAAGCGCGCTAGAGCCTCGCGCCTAGGCTGAGCAAACGATAAGCTACGAAGCGTGGTCGGTGTGCCGGCCGCAGAGCTTCCGTGGAGGAGAGAGCATGGCGCATCCCCTGTACCGTGGCGCGGTGATCGCGGGCGTCGACGAATCCGACCAGATCGGTAACGTGCCGCACAAAACCTCGCTGCAGCTCCACGCCGAGGCGGCGATGAACGCCCTGGCTGACGCGGGCATCGATAAGTCCGAGGTGGACGGTATCGCCACCGCCGGCGTCTCGACGCTCCAGATCGCCGAGTATCTGGGCATCGTGCCGCGCTACACCGATGGGACTTCGGTTGGCGGGTCGTCGTTCGTCATCCATGTTGGTCACGCGCTGGAGGCGATCCACGATGGCCGCGCCTCGGTGGTGCTGATCACGCATGGCGAAGGGCATCTGGGTGGTGGCCGGCGCCCGCGTGGCGGCGAGGATCCATCCAACCTGGCGGCGCAGTACGAAGCGCCTTTTGGCGTGCTGGGGCCGCCCTACGCCTACGCCCTGGCCTGCATGCGTCACATGGCGCAGTACGGTACGACCAAAGAACAGCTTGCGCAGATCGCGGTGCAGGAGCGCCAGTGGGCGGCGATGAATCCCAAGGCGCTGATGCGCGACCCGATCACCGTCGAGGACGTGCTCAACTCGCGGCCAATTTGCTACCCGTTCAACCTGCTCGATTGCTGCCTGGTGACCGATGCCGGCGGTGCTTGCGTGGTCGTCAGCCCGGAGCGGGCGCGCGATCTGAAGAAAAAGCCTGTCTGGGTGCTGGGCGCGGGCGAGGCGCACGACCACGCCATGATCAGCCAGATGCCGGACCTCACGCGCACACCAGCGCAGTACTCTGGCCCGGCAGCGATGGGCATGGCCGGCGTCACCCACGACGATATCGACCTGTGCATGATCTACGACTCGTTTACCTACACGGTGCTGGTGACGTTCGAATCGCTCGGTTTCTGCAAGCCGGGCGAGGGTGGCGCGTTCGTGAGCAATGGGCGGCTTGGCCCCGGTGGCGCGTTGCCTACAAATACCAATGGCGGCGGTCTCTCCTACACCCACCCGGGCATGTACGGCATGTTCTTGATCATCGAGGCGGTGCGGCAGCTGCGCGGCGAGTGCGGCGCGCGCCAGGTGCCGAACGCGCGCATCGCGCTCGTGAATGGCACCGGCGGCTCGCTCTCTTCGACCGGCACGCTCATTCTGGCCGCCGATTAAACGTTCATAAGGAGCGACACGAGCATGACGACGCCGACGTACACCAAACCGATCCCGATGATCACGCCCGAGAACGAACGGTACTGGCAGGGCTGCAAGGCGCACGAGCTGTGGTTGCGCTACTGCAACCGTTGCCAGAAGCCGTACTTCTACCCGCGCGATGTGTGCCCGCTGTGCGGCGGTCGCGATGTCACTTGGCGGCGGATGAGCGGACGTGGCACGATCCACACCTTCGCCATCGCGCAGCGTGCGCCCTCGCCCGCCTTTCGCGACGATGTGCCGTTCATCATCGCCATCGTCGAGCTGGAGGAGGGGCCGCGCATGATGACGAACATCGTGGGCGTTGCGCCCGACCCGGCGGCGGTGCGGGTAGGGATGCCGGTCGAAGTGGTGTTCGAGGATATCACCGAGACGATCGCGTTGCCGAAGTTTAAGCCAGTGGCGTAATCGCTGGCGCGCGCGGCGAAGACCAGCCTAGCACCCCAAAGACGGAGAGGGCGGGGGATATCCCCCGCCCTCTGCCGCTGCCTCCGCCCAGAAGGGCCGCTCACCGCTGCGGGACCAGCTCCGGCGCTGGCGGCGCCAGGTTCTCGCGATTCCGCGCAAACCGTCGCGGCACAGGCGGTTGCGGAGTCGCGATGGTCCGAAGCGTCTCCCTGCACAAAGCGCGGAACGACGCGGCGTGGTGGAGCGCGGCGGCGGGGCCGCCGTCGTGCACCTGCTCCTTCCACGAACGTGCCATCGCATCCCTCACGAGACGTTCCGCGCCCTGATGACCGGCGCATCCGGCATGGGGCCGGTACGGCCGGTGTGCTGGTTCAGCCACGCGGCAACCCGAGGCCGCGCGTGGCGATGATGTTGCGCTGGATCTCGCTCGTGCCGGCCGCGATCGTCGCCGAGACGCTGGTGAGGTACATCGTGCTGATGCGGCCGCGCATCGCTGCGTATTTGCCGCGCGGAAAGACGTTGCCGTAGAGATCGATGAGCTTCATCCCTGTCTGGGCAACGCGCTGGCTCGCCTCGGAGCGGAAGAGTTTGTTCATCGACGCTTCGTAGTTCGGCACTACGCCACGCTTCTGCAGCGAGATGATGCGGTAGCTGATCAACCGCGCGATCTCGGCCTCGATCGCGCGCTCAGCCAGCTCCAGCCGGATACTGTCGGTGAGGCGCACGGGAATGCCGCTCTGGCGCGCTCCCTCGCGCGCGAACTGCGTAAGGTCGTTCACCGTGTGGCGCAGGCTGATGCTCGCGCCGATGTTCGAGCGCTCGAAGTCGAGCAACGTGGCGCCCACGTACCAGCCGCGATTCTCCTCGCCGACGCGGTTTCTGACCGGCACGCGCACGTTCTCGAAGAACTCCTGGTTGAAGATGTGCTGGTTGGCCATGTTGACCAGCGGCTGCACGGTGATGCCCGGCGTCTTCATATCGACGAGCAGCATCGAGATGCCGCGGTGTTTGGGGGCATCGGGGTCGGTACGCGCGAGCATGAACATCCAATCGGCACGGTGGGCGCCAGACGACCAGATCTTCTGGCCGTTGATGACGTACTCATCGCCGTCGCGGACGGCGCGCGTCTGCAGGCTGGCGAGGTCGGAGCCGGCGTTTGGTTCGGAATACCCCTGGCACCAGGTGACTTCGCCGGAAGTGATGCGTGGCAGGTGCTCCTTCTTCTGCTCGTCGGTGCCGTAGAGGATGAGAATCGGGCCGATCATCTGCACGCCGAAGCCGCCAACGGCGGGTGCGCGCGCTTCGGCCATCTCCTCATTGAAGATGAACTGCTCGCCGGGGGTCAGGCCAGCGCCGCCATACTCCTTCGGCCAGTGCGGTGCGATCCAGCCGCGGCGGGCAAGCGCCGTGCGCCATTGCTTGATGAACGCCTCGCGTTCGGGGTCATCGACACCGGTGAACTCGGCCTCGGCGTCGAGCGTGCCCCAGCCGGCGGGCAGGTGCTCTTTGATGAACGCGCGGACCTCGGCGCGGAACGCCGCTTCTTCTGGGGTGTCCCTGAACTCCATTTGAACCTCTCTCCCTCTCTCTGAATCTTTGTCGGGTTACGTTGGCGAAGAGCCGGCAACTTCGGCCTCCGGCAGAAATTCGCTCTCGATCTGCGCAGAAAGGTCGAAGAACCGTTGCAGATTCGCGTTGTAGCGGAAGAACTTGTCGAGCTTATATCCATCTGCCATCAGGTTGCGTGCTAGCCCATCCTCCAGCAGCAAGTCGAGCGAATTGAGCGTGTGCTCGTGGTCAGCCTTGCCATGCTGCTTGATGTTCTCGATCAGCTCGTGCCATTGCGGATAGCTCATCTCGAGCACGAAATCGGCGTCGCGTAGTTCGTCGCGCGTTGCTTCGTGGATGTCGCGGATATCGAACACGTCGAACGTGAGCATGTAATGCCGCTCGCCGATGCTGATGCCAACGATGGCATCGACGCGCCCGTACTTGCGGTAGGTCTCATCGCGCATGGCCAGGTCGGCCACGCTCTCGAACCACGCCACCGAGGGGAAAAGCGGCACGGTCCACCTCCCTGCGCTCAGAAGTTGATCGGATCGCCCGGCGCTTCGGCAGCGGAGAACGGGGTCAGCTTCGCCAGCAGGCGCATCGGGTCGGCTTCCGGCGTGTTGGCGATCGCGGCGTCGATCCGCTTGCGGTAGACCGGGTCGAGGTTGGCCATCTGGCTGGCAAAGTCGCGCTGGAAGGCGAAGGGGCTGATCGCCCGTTCGAGCGCGGAGCTACCGCAGCTCTTGCAGACCGGCGCGATCTCGGCTCCCACGCGCCGCGCATACACCTCGGTGCGGGCGCCGCAACCGCGACAGGTGTAAACGTAGATCGGCATGATGCGCTCCTCTCCTATGCGGACGCAGGGGCCAGTGCCGCTGCAAAGCCGGGGTAGAGTCGCTCACCGCGCTCGACGCCGATCCAGCGCAGCCGCGCGACGTACCCGCGCACGTAGGCCTGGCGCAGCGCCTGCACAACGGTCATGCCGTCGTCGATACCGCGTACGCCGCGGCCGAAAACGATCGCCAGCGCCTCCCACAGCACCGGGTCGCGCGCATCGGCAGCGACGGCCAGCTCGGCGCCGGTGAGGAACCGCTGCATCTGCTCGCCGAAGTCGGGCCGATGCGTGACGGCGTAGCGCAGGTGTTGCATGGCGTACGCCAGGTGCCGCGCCTTGTCCTGCAGTGCGCGCGTGAACAGCACGACGTCGGCCGGCGTTGGCGCGTAGGCAGCGAGGTAGCGATAGAGCGTGAAGGTGAAGGTACCACGCAGGATGTGCAGCAAAGCGCAGGTCTCGCTCCAGCCGGCGCGGCTCTCCAGCAACACGCGATTGACCTGGCCGGGACTTTCGAGGTGAAGCCCGCCGCCGTTGACAAGCGCGCGCTTGCGGAAGAGTTCGAAGTGGCGGCCGGCGTCGTACACCTCGGTTGCGAGGAAGAGCTTGACCTCGTGGTAGCCGTAGCTGAGCTCTTGAAGCCAGCGGCTAATTACCTCGACCTCAATCGAGGCCTGCTGGCTGAGCTCGGTGCAGACCTGGGCGAGGGCGATCTCGAGATCCTCGGGCAGAGGCGTCGCGTCCTCCCAGGGCACATCGACGGCGGGGATCCAGCGGCGCGAGATCGCCTCCTCGTACAGCTCGGCGGCGTTGTCGGCCCAGAGTTGCGCTTTAGCGCGCTGGGTATAGCCGCCGATCGCTGGCACGCCGGGCACCGGGTATGCGCCGCGAGGCATGCGGGTAAGGTCGTGCCATTCGTCGGGGATCTCGCCGTACAGGCCGATGTTGAGCGCTGCAAGGGTGAGGCCGCCTTTGCCAGGGCGGGCGCGTGTGCCCCACTGCAGCGAACGGCGCATCCAGGCGAGGGGCGGTCGTTGCTGCGTCTCCGCTGCCGGCGACCGGTGGCGATCGGTCGTCATCGTCGCGCACTCCGCTCGGGGGATCACTCGATCTCGAGGTACTTCTTCAGCAGCGGGCTGGCGCGGCCGTTCTCGAACCGTTCGCCGAAGCCGGCTACTTTGACGCGCTGCACGTACTCTTTGACCTGACGCTGGCGGGCGGCCAGCAGCAGTTTCATCCCTTCGTCGAACTTGTCGACGCCGCCACCCAGCAGAACAGCCAGCGCCTCGCTGGCGGCGAAGCCCGAGCTGGCCGGGTTCTGCCCCGATGCGCCGGTGACGAGGTTGCGCTCTGCCTCATCGAGGTAGGCCTGGATCTCTTCGCGGCGTTCGGGCGCAGCTTGGGCCAGATACTGCAGGTGCATCACGCCGAAGGCAACGTGGCGCGATTCGTCCGATGCGGCGAGCCGGTAGATCTGCTTCTCTGCCTCGTTGTACGCCATCAGCTCGCCGATGCGGAACAGCGTCAGCACGGCTCCTTCACCGCTCATATGCAGCCGCGCCGACATCTCGGTGAAGTCGCGAGCCGAGTCGATCGCGCCGCCGGTGACGGCGGCGACAGCGGCAGTGCGTTGCATGAGTCCGCCGCCGTTGACGAGTGCACGCTTGCGGAAAACGTCGAGGTGGCGTGCCTCGTCCATCACCTGGGAGATGAGGAACATGCGTGGTTCGAAGTAATCGGGCGTCACCGAGGCGATCCATTTGCCCGGTACATCGCCGGCAACGAACTCGACTTCGGTGAGGAAGGTAGCGAACTGGCACTCCGCCGCTTCGATATCGTCGGGCAGAGGGCCAATCTTCTCCCAGGGGATATCGGTGGCCGAACTCCACTGCCGTGCTTGCGCCTCTTCGTAGAGCTCAGCGGCGTTGCGCAGCCAGATATCGGCCTTGGTACGCACGGGGTATGCGCCCACGCGCGGCACGCCAGGACGAGCAATGGCGCCGCGGATGCGGCCAGTCAGGTTCGTGCTCTCTTCGGGGGCGAAGCCATGCGGGCCGCGCTCGACCTCATCGAGGACGAGGCCGGTTTTGCCAGGGCGGAGCTGTGTACCCCAGGTGGCGGGACGTTCCAGCCAGCTCAGGTCGTAGCCGCGCTCGCGACCGTACGCACGCAACGCATCCAGCGAATCCGCCGTGGTGGTCATCGCTCCGCCTCCTGTGCCGTTCGGCATGCACTGAGCATTCGATAAACCAGCTTCGGCATACCACCCCCGGATGGGCGGCGTCAAGGGGGCGGGGAGAAAAAACGTGCGTGGTAAGCGAGGAGTCCGGCGGAATCGGGCGCGGCATGCAGCCAGTGCGAATCTATCCGCTTCCTGGCGCGGGGTTGGCGGCGCTCCCGGCGTGGGAGGATCAGTTGCGCGCGATCTCCTGCGCGGCGCGGCGCTTGCAGAGGCGCATCTTGGCACGCGGGCTGAGCAGCCCCGCGCAGTAGACATCGAGCACCTGCCGGACGGGCGCATCGAGGCCGAGACGCTGGCGCGTGCTGCGGCGCAGGCGCAAGAAACCGTGCAGGATACCGATGATCGCGAACGTGCAGGCTTCAGGGTCGATCGGCCGGAACGTGCCCGATTCGATGCCGTCGCTGATGATCTGCTGCAGGAGTACCGTCGCCGCTTCCTGGTGGAGGCGTGCGATCTGGAAGGGGAGGTCGCCGGGCAGACCGCTCAATTCGCGCAGGCAGACGCAGAGACCGGGGGCATGCAGCGCGAAGTACTCGTTGTAGGTGTAGACGAAGCGCTGGAGCCGTTTGAAATCGTCGGTCACGCCGTCGAGTGCGGCATCGAGGCCGGCGCGCAACAGATCGAGCTGGCTGCGCACGGCGGCGAGGTACAGATCGGCCTTGCTGCCAAAGTGGTAGAAGATCAGCGGTTGTTTGACACCGGCCTCGCGCGCGATGGCGCGTGTGGAGGTGGCGGCGAAACCGCGCGCGGCGAAGCAGCGGATCGCGGCGGCGAGGATGTCGTCGCGGCGGCTCTCTCGTACAGGCTGACGATCAGTCATGCTGCAATCCATATGCAAAATTCATCGATGAAGCGTTCGCTTACATCTTGCCATAATACCGCGCATGGCGGGACAACCAGCCCGGTTATTGTTGCCCCGTTCCGCAACGGCGTGTCCATGCTGCCGATCGGGTCGCCACGGTTCGCGCCCGATCCCGCGGGGGCCGCGCTCAGGCGGTCAGCCCACCATCGACGATAAACTCCGCACCGGTCGCGTAGCTGCTCTCATCGGAGGCGAGGAAGAGCGCCAGACGTGCGACTTCGATCGGGTCGGCAACGCGCCCGAGGGGCACGGTGCGCAGATAGGCATCGAGACGGCCCGCGTCCACGCCGGGGAGCTGGTGCAGCATGGCGGTCTCGATCAGGCCGGGGTGGATCGAGTTGACGCGGATGCCATACGGCCCCAGTTCGCGGGCAGCGCATTTCGTCATACCGCGCACGGCGAACTTGCTGGCGTGATAGGCAAAGCCCGCTGTGCCGCCACGTAGCCCGGCGACGGACGAGATGTTGACGATCGACCCCGATCGCTGCGCCATCATCGGTTTCGCAACCGCTCGCATGCCGAGGAAGACGCCGATCTGGTTGACCTCGATCACGCGGCGGTAATCGTTGGGCGTCGTTTCGAGCAGGCCGGCGCTGTGCCAGATGCCGGCGTTGTTGACGAGGACATCGATTCGCCCGTGCAGACGCAACGCTTCGTCGACCGCGCGCTGCCACTCTGCTTCGCTGGTCACGTCGTGGTGCAGGTACGCGCCACCGCAAGCGGCGGCGGTCTCCTGGCCCTCGGCGTCGAGGATATCCGTCAGCACCACGTCCGCGCCCTCGGCGGCGAAGAGGCGCGCTTCGGCCGCACCCTGGCCGCGGGCGGCGCCCGTGATCAGCGCCACTTTGCCATCGAGCCTGCCCATCGCCCTCTCTCCGCGCACACGTCACTGCCAGTATACGGGCGATGCTGGATGCGCAGCTACTGCAAAGCGGCTCAGGCGTCGATCAGGACGCCGGGGTTGAGCACGCCGTCCGGATCGAGCGCCTGTTTCGCCGCGCGCAATGCGATGGCGAACGGTTCGGGACGCTCGCGATCGTACCAGGGACGGTGCATGCGCCCAACGGCGTGGTGGTGCGTGATCGTACCGCCGTTGGCGATGATCGCGTCCGAGACGGCGGTTTTCAGCGCCATCCAGTCGGCGTGCGTCAGCCCGGGGCGGTAGAGGCCGGTGAAGCTGTAGTACGGCGCGGGCCCATCGGGATAGACGTGCGTGAAGCGGCAGTTGACGGTGCCGCCACCGCAGATCTCTTTCATGGCTCGCAGCGCCGTCTCTCGCAGGGCGGCATCGAATGCCGGCCAGCGATCCCAGGTGATCGCCGTCTCGAAAGTGCCCGTGATCAGGCCGATGCCTGGCGGCATGGCGCCGCTCCGGGGGATGAACGCCTCGCGCCATGCGCCGACGGCACCCGTGCGGCCCGTTGGCTCGCCGCTGCCCGAGATCACGATCTCGTCGTCGTCGATCTTGCCTCCCGCGTCGCGCGCGATCGCCACGGCCTGATGGATGAGCCAATCCTGAGGTACCTCGCCCGATTCGAAGCCGATGATCAGCAGCGCGTGGCGACCATCCAGTCCCGCTGCTTCGTGCGCAAGCAGCGGATCGAGCAGGCGCAGGTTGGCGGGCCAGAGCTTCGCCTGCACGATGCGACGCGTGGCCTCGTACCCGGCCTCCCAGGAATCGAACAGGACACCGGCGGTGGCGCGGAACCTCGGTCGGGCCTGCACACGCATCCACGCTTCGGTGATGATGCCAAGGATCCCCTCGCTGCCGATGACGAGCCGGTTCGGATCGGGACCGGCGCCGCCGCCCGGCAGCCTGCGTGCCTCCCACCAGCCTTTGGGCGTGAGCATGCGCGCGCTTTCGACGAACTCGTCGATATGAGTGTGGTTGGTGGCGTAGTGGCCGCCCGAGCGCGTGGCGATCCAGCCGCCGAGCGTGGACATGGTGAAGCTCTGCGGGTAGTGCCGGAGCGTGAGTCCGTGCGGGCGCAGCTGGTCCTCCAGATGTGGGCCGTAGACGCCCGCCTGGATGCGCGCTGCGCGCGATGTCTTATCGACTTCCAGCACGCGGTCGAACTGGTCCATATCGATCGTAACGATGCCATCCCACCCCTCTGGCGGGGTGACGCCATCGACGACCGATGAGCCACCGCCGTAGGGGATGACGGCGTAGCGGTTGGCGAGGCACCACTCCAGCACGGCTTCGAGCTCGTCCTCGGTGCTGGGGTGCGCAACGACGTCGGGCGGATTCTCGAAGATGCCGCGGATCTCCTTCAGACGATCGCCCTTGGTATGCAGCGCGCGCTCGTAGGTATCAGTGAAGCAGAAGCTGGCGAACTTGTCGGGGACGCGAATCCGCGGCGGACGTAGCTGCAGGTCTTCAAGGCGCGGGATCGGCGGCAGTTCGACCTCGACGCCAAGTTTCTGCGAGAGCTCGCGCGCTTGCGCGGCACGTTGCTCTGGCGTTGGCTCCTCCGATTGCAAACCATGCATCCAGATGCTGCGGCGCGGCTTTGGCACGTACGGCATGGCGCTTCCTCCCCTGCTTCTGTATGGGGATGCTACGCCGCTCGCTGGCGCAGATCGAGGGGGTCACCGTTGCCTTTGCTTTCTGTGCTCTCTTGTGCGATGCATGCCGCCTGGCGTGGCGGATCAAGAGGCATGACCTCCCGCCCCGTGTTTGTTCGCGGGCTTCGCCGGTGGGCCGGGGAATGCCGTGAGCGGTGGCTAGATCTGGCTGTAGCCGGAGCCGGGCCGGTCGATCCCCAGCCCCCGCCCCTCCGTGATCCACCCGTGCTCCAGCAAGATCTGCTGACTGTACGTCACCCGCCCGCTCACCCGCTCGTACGG